>Ga0299906_10001156_pt1 | contig 22800 bp, 19 predicted proteins | sample RVTome_14_FD_200259 | JGI IMG/M metagenome (GOLD analysis project Ga0299906, IMG submission 200259) | Soil microbial communities from uranium-contaminated site in the Upper Colorado River Basin, Wyoming, United States - RVT145D125 (version 2) ...
GGGATCGTAGGTGCGAACTTCTTCCTGGTCGGTCACCGCGGCCAGCGCCCCAAGCGACAGGCCGGAGGGCAGCCGGCCGATCAGCTTGGCCGCGCCCAGGATGGTGGAGTTATCCGCCGATTCCGAATACGGCGCCTCAGGATCCCCGGGGGGCGGGGCGCCGATCCGGCGCGAGTAGAACGTGCCGCGACCGCCGAAGAGATCCCGCCCTTCGGTGAAGAAGGGTCGGCGCTCGGAGAAGAAGGTCTCGAACGCGCTGAGGTTGACCTCCGCCGGGTCGGCCTCCACTTGCCCGAAATCCGGGTTGAACGTCGCCTCCAGGGTCAGGTTCGGCCCCAGGCCCATCTTGAGGTCCCCGCCGGCCCGCAGCCCGGTCTCGTAGCGATCGGCGAAGGGATTGTCGGGGTCGACGCTCCCGGCCCTGGTGCCGTTGGCCGCCAGGTACGGCGCCAGCTCCATGCGGCGCGAAGCGGGGAGATCGCGCAGCCCATCGAGCGTGCCCATGCGCGAGGCCCAGCCCGTCTCCGTGCGCCGCACCAGAGCCCAATAGGCGATCTCGTTCCGATCCGGAATGTGACGCACCAGGTTCAGCCCCCAGCTCTGCTCGGCCCCTGGGTTGTAGCGCAGCTGGGTGAAAGGAATCCGGATCTCCGCGGTCCAGCCCTCATCGTCCACCGCCACCGCCGCCCGCCACACCGGGTCGAACGAGTAGTCGCGGGATCCCTCGCTGTCGCCGGGATGGAAATAGTCGACCCGCACCCCGCCTGGCGTGATGGCGAAGGTATACGCCGTGAGCCGGTCCCCACGCGTGTCGAGGGAAACGATCAGCCGTTCCGAAGGCGGCTCGCGATCGCGGCGTGCCACGATGGCCCGGACGTCTCCGCGCACCCGGCCCGCCATCCTGGCCCCGATGTACAGCGCATCCTCGCCGTAGAGGAACCGAACCTCCGTACGTTCCGGCGCTGAAACGCCCTCCGTCGGCTCCCGCAGCATGAATCCCGTGGCCGGTTGCGCGTTGCCCCACACCGGATCATCCAGCCGTCCGTCGATCTCGGGCACGGCCCCGTTGATCCGCACCGCCAGCGCGCGGCGGTCGGACGCCCCGTGCGTCGCCGGGTCGGACTGTGCGGCGACATCGAGAGCGACACCCCAGACAAGAATCAGGGCCAGAAAGGGAGATCCACGAATCATCAGGGCAACCTCTCGAGCGGCAGGTCTTCGGTCCCAAGGCATTTCGTTCACCGCGATCCGGAGGTTTCCCCCAAAGGTCACCGGCCTTCCGACCGGTGACCGGCTGGACCCTGGTTCGGTTGACTCTTACAGATGTAGTATTACAGATGTAGGTGACGGCGTCAAGAGCCGAGCTGGCGGGCCTGGGCGACGATCGCGAGGTCGAGCTGAAAGCGGTCGTCTACCAGATCGTCCCGCAGGGTGGATCCACGGTAGCTGACCCCGTAGCGCTGGCGGTCGATCTCGACTCGGGCTTCGGCCTGAAGGCTGGTGGGAGAGAGCGTGGAAACCCGCGCGTAGAACGTGATGGGGTGGGTGCGGCCGCGAATACTCAGCGTGCCGGCGATCCGGTACAGCCCCTCCTTCTCCCGGATCGCGTGGCGCATGATGAACGTGGCCGTCGGGTGCGCGGCGACGTGAAAGAAATCCTCCCCAAGCAGGTGATTGCGCAACCGCTGTCGCGGAACCGGTTCATGGGCCGGGATGTCGGTGACCTCGATGGTTCGGAGATCGACCTCGAACCAGCCGTGCTGCACTTCCCCCGAGCGCACGCAGATGACGCCTCCGGCGAAGCGGACGGTTCCCTCATGCTTGCCGAGCCCGAGAAACTTGGTCCCCTTCCAGCGAACGGTGGACTGCGCAGTGTTCAGCACCAGTTCGGACGCGGAACGTTCGCACTTGGCGGAGCGGTTGTCGGTGGCGGGGCCGGCGCCGAGTGCCGCGGCCACGAGGGTCGCGAAGGGGACGAAGTGGAAGACTGGCAGAAGCATGGCACCTCCTCAGGGTTCCAGGGTGATGTCGCGGCGGACGAGCCAGACGCCGTCCGCGCGGCGGGTGGGGTGCACCACGCCGTTGCCGCCGCGGTGCCGGACCCGGGCCCGATAGGCAGCGTCGACCAGGGGATCGTCGTCGAACACCACCTCGTCGATCCAGTACTCGCGCCGCTCGGGCTCCTTCACGATCAGGTGGATGTGCGCCGGATCGCGCCGCCCCGGATATGGCGCGGGCCGGATGGTCTCGAACCGATAGACACCGTCGGCTCCGGTCTTGACCCAGCCCCGGAGGTAGCCGTGGCGCCGGGCCCAGCCGGCCTCGTTGCCGCGGGTGGGGTAGACCCCCTCGGCGTTCGTGTGATAGCCGTAAACCACCACTCCGGTCGCCGGCGTTCGCCCGTCGGACTGATACACGGTGCCGCTGAGAATCAGCGTCGTGCCGGGCTCCCCCCGGGGAGGGATGACGGTCGAGGGCGTGAGGTTTTCGTGGGAATGCTCGTGGATCGCATCGCACCCCTCACAGCGGAAAAGATCGGGACGCTGCTGGGCGCCGGTCGGCGCCGCAGCGGCGCACAATACGATCGAGGAGATGAAAACAGAACGCATCGTGGCATCCAGGCAGAGTCAACCGCTTGGATGCCACGGCGCCGGCAGGGGTTTACTTGAGCGCGCGGGCGCGCGCGAGTAGCCTCAGGCGTCTAGGGACGGGGCCAGACGGCGCCCTGGTTCCGCGCCGAGATCTGGCCCAGGCCCTTGAACACGAACTTCTGCACCCGCTTCCCCTCGTAGGTTTCGGTGGTGTAGATGTTGCCGCGGGAATCGGTCGCGATGCTGTGCACGGCGAAAAACTGCCCCGGTTGCCGTCCGCCGTCCCCGAAGCTGGTGAGGATTTCCAGCGACTGCCGGTCCATCACGTAGACTTTCTGGTTCTTCCCGTCGGCCAGGTAGAGAAAGCGTTGGGCCGGATCGCGCGAAAAGGCGATGTCCCAGACCGCGCCGTCCCCCCGGGTGCGGGGCGCGATGCGCTGCTCCTTGACGAAGCCGCCGTCCTTGCGGAAGACCTGGATCCGGTTGTTGGGCCGGTCGCAGACGTAGACCATGCCGTCGCTGGTCGGCTCGGCGCAGTGCACCGGGCTGCGGAACTGTTGCGCCAGCGGCGCGTCGGGATTGTAGGGACCGAGGTTGGCGTCGTCGGGCCGGTTGCCGTACGCGCCCCAGTAACGCTTGATCACCCCGCTGTCCATGTCGATCACCGCGACCCGCTTGTTGCTGTAGCCGTCCGCCAGGTAGGCCTCGTTGGCGGCGGGGTCGAACGCGATCTTGGCCACCCGGCCGAAGTGCTCCAGGCTGTTGCTGTTGGTTCGCTGGTGCGGGACGCCGGCGGCCAGGAGAAAGCGGCCGTCGTGGGTGAACTTGAGCAGGTGGGTGTCCGCGCCGGTCGAGTCCTGCCCGTTGCCGCCGATCCAGACGTTGTCCTTGTGATCGAGCGAGATGCCGTGGTTGGAACGCGGCCAGATGTACCCTTCGCCGGGCCCGCCCCAGGAATTCACCAGGTTTCCCTCGGGGTCGAACTCCAGGATCGGCGGCGCCGGGAGACAGCATTCGCCGGTGGGGGGGTCGGTGGCCGCGCCCGCTTCGGTCCGCAGGTTGAGGCTCTGGATGCCGCGATGGATGATGAACACGTGGTCGCGCGAGTCGACGCCCACGCCGATCGCGGAGCCCAGGATCCAGTGATTGGGAAGCGGCTTGGGCCAGAAGGGATCGACTTCGAACAGGGGCGCCTCGACGGCCTGGTCCTGACTCGCGGCCTGGAGCGCGGCCTGGCCGATTCCAAGCGCCACCACGCTTCCGGCAAGGGCCACTCCGAACAGCACCCTCCGAGAACCCGTCATGGCACGCCTCCCTTGGCCTCTATATCCCCCGACTAGCCGGGAGTATACTCCCACCATGACCCCTGGAACATCCCGGCGGGCGCGTGTCGCGCTCGTGGTCGCCGGGCTGCTTGCCGGTGCGCCCGAGTCCCCGGCGGCACATGAGATTCCGGCCCGCGTGGTCGTGCGGGCCTTTGTCAAGCCGGAGCCCGGACGGCTCACGGTGCTGGTCCGGGTGCCGCTCGAGGCGATGCGCGATGTGGAGTTCCCGCTCCGCGGGGAGGGCTACCTGGACCTCGGGCAGGCCGGCCCGTGGCTCCGCGAGGCGGCCACGCTCTGGGTCGCGGCTGCCTTCGGGTTTCGCGAGGACGGGCGGGATCTGGGACCGGGCACGGTGGAGGCTGCGCGGGTCGCCCTCCCGAGCGACCGCTCCTTCGATAGTTACGAGGAGGCCAGAGCCCTTTTCAACGCCCCAACCCTTCCACCGGAAACCGCGCTGGTCTGGCAGCAGGCCCTGCTGGACGTATGGCTCACGTTCCCGATCCGATCCGCCGAGGCCGGATTCACCATCCAGCCCCAGGTGGCCCGCCTGGGGCTCCGCACCTTCACGGGCGTCCGATTCCTGCCCGGGTCGGGCGCAGAACGGGTCTATCAGCTGTCGGGAGATCCCGGGCTGGTGCGGCTCGACCCGCGGTGGCATCACGCCTTTCTCAGCTTCGTGAAGCTGGGATGGCTCCACATTCTCCAGGGAATGGATCACCTGCTCTTCGTGGTGTGCCTGATCCTCCCCTTCCGGCGGCTCCGTCCCCTGGTGGCGCTGGTCACCTCGTTCACCGTGGGCCACTCGGTGACCCTGGCCGCGGCGACGCTCGGCCTGGTCCCGACTGCGTTGTGGTTCCCGCCGCTGGTCGAGATGCTGATCGCCCTCTCCATCGTGTTCATGGCGTTCGAGAACATCGTCGGCCCGAGGCTGGACCGCCGCTGGGTGGTGGCCTTCGCGTTCGGGCTGGTGCATGGGTTCGGGTTCTCGTTCTTTCTGCGCGAGTCGCTCCAGTTCGCGGGCGGGCACCTGGCCGCCTCGCTGGTGGCTTTCAACGTGGGAGTCGAGTTGGGGCAACTCGCCGTCGTGGCCGTGGCGGTGCCCGCCCTGGGGTGGCTCTTTCGCCGGACGGTGCCGGAACGGATGGGCACCATCTTGATTTCGGCCCTGGTCGCCCACTCGGCGTGGCACTGGATGACCGAGCGCTGGGGGGCCTTCCGGGAGTACCGGGTAGAGCTGCCCGCGCTCGATCCCGCGTTCCTGGCGGGGGCGATGCGGGTGACCATGCTGCTCCTGCTGGTGGTGGGGGGCGCCTGGCTGCTGTCGGTCCCGGTGCGCAGGCTGGTGCGATCGGAGCCGATACGGCAATGAGCGGCGACGGCGTCCGCGGATTGCGAGGATCCGCTCCCCGAGATGTCCGGGGCTTCCTGCTCCTCGCCCTTCTTCCAGTGGTGTCGGCGGGGGAGATCGCGGCGCAAACCGATTCCGTGAACGGCGGCCGAACGACAAGGGCCGGAGTCTTCACCGCCGCGCAGGCCGAGCAAGGCGAGATGGTATACGCGCTGAGCTGCGTGAGTTGTCACACTCCGGCGTCCCACACCGGGCCCCCGTTCGTCGCGGCCTGGCATGGGAAGACGGTTGCGGATCTGTTCGCGTACATCCGCGACAACATGCCCAAGAGCGAGCCGGGCAGCCTCTCGCGCCGGGAATACATGAGTGTGCTGGCGTACCTGCTCCGCATGAACGGCATGCCGGCGGGACGCGAGGAGCTGGTTCCCGATCCCGAGCAGTTGAAGTCCATTCGCATCGAGCTGACGTCGCCGCCGGATTACATCCAGCCGAGGTGATTCATATGTTCCGTCGCCCCGACCCTGATCTCCAGTCCGCGCGCACACCTGCCCCCCGCCCGCGCTCCCGGAGGCGTCGCATGACGGCACCAAGCCTGATCTGTGCGATCGGCATGACCGGTGGGTCCATGCTTTCCGCCCAGCAAGCGACCCTCCCCACGGTCCGCGGCAATGCCCCCGGCGAGTGGCGGGTCTGGGGCGCGGATGCCTGGAGCACCCGCTATTCGCCCCTCGACCAGATCAACGCGTCCAACTTCGACTCGCTCCAGATCGCCTGGCGCTGGAACGCGAACCCCTTCGGGCCCGACGAGTACTACCGGACCACGCCGCTCTATGCCAACGGGCGCGTGTTTACGGTCGCCACCACCCGGCGGATTGCCGCGGCGCTGGACCCGATGACCGGCGAGACCCTCTGGATGTGGCGGCTGGATGAAGGGATCCGCTGGCAGAAGGCCGCGCGCCAGTTCGCGGGCCGGGGCCTCACCTACTGGACCGATGGGACCCAAGAACGGGTGATCGTGGTGACGCCCGGCTATCACATGGCGTCGCTGGACGCCAGGACCGGGATTCCCGATCCCGCCTTCGGCCGGAACGGCGTCGTGGACCTGATGGAAGGCCTCGGGCTGCCCCTGGTGCCGCTGGCGGTGGACGACTCGGGCTCGCTCATCATCAGCGACGCCGCGCCGGCGCGCCGCGCCCGCCCCGGCGAAACCTGGGACCCGGCCACCAGGACGGGCGCCGACGGCACCGTCGGCATCGACCCGGCATATGGCCAGATCGCCAACAGCTCCCCGGCCGTCATGGTGGGCGACGTGATCGTGGTGGGGAATTCGTCGATTCACGGCTACTACCCGATCCGGGTCCGCAACATCCCGGGCTACATCCGCGGTTTCGACGTGCGGACCGGCAAGCAGCTCTGGCTCTTCAACCTGGTGCCGCAGCCGGGCGAGCCCGGCGCCGAGACCTGGGAGAACGGCTCCAAGGTCGGCACCGAGGGCGTGGGCAAGAACGACGCCTGGGCGACCTACTCGGCGGACCCGGAGCTGGGGCTGGTCTATATCCCGGTCGGCATGCCGCTGATGGACGAATATGGCGGACACCGCCCGGGAGCCAACCTCTACGGCAACAGCCTGGTGGCGATCGACGCGAAGACCGGGCAGCGCAAGTGGCACTTCCAGATGGTGCACCACGACATCTGGGACTACGACACGCCGATGGCGCCCAATCTGCTGGACCTGACGATCGACGGACGGGCGCGCAAAATCATCGCGCAGCCTACCAAGCAGGGGTGGCTGTATGTCTTCGACCGCCAGACCGGGACGCCGATCTGGCCGATCGTGGAAACGCCGGTCCTCCAGAGCGAGGTCCCCGGCGAGAGGAGCTGGCCGACCCAGCCCATTCCCAGCAAGCCGGCGCCGTACGCGCAGCAGGGACTGGAAGAAGAGGACCTGATCGACTACACGCCGGCCATCAAGGACTCGGCGCTCAAGCTGGCGACGCAGTGCCGGATGGGGCCGTACTACATCCCGGCCTCGCCGACGGACGGCTCGGCGTCCAGCGGCCGCATCTGCTCGTGGTACGCCCCCGGCGCGGGCGGTGGGGTCAACATCGACGGTGGCGCCTCGGTGGATCCAGAGACCGGAATGCTCTACGTGTCGTCGGTGAGCGGCCTCAGCACGATCCGGGTGCAGAAGGACCCCTGCTCCGAGTTCCGCTACAGCTCGCCACGGGACAATTGCGGCCTGATCGGCGCGCTGCCGCCGCCCCCCGGCTACCAGCCCGATCCGGGCGGGCGCGGGGGCGGATTCGGGGCGCGGGCCAGCTTCGCCAGCATCGGCGGGGTCTCGATTCTCAAGCCGGCCCAACTCGGCGGGATCACCGCGTACGACATGCAGAGCGGCGACAAGCGGTGGTGGATCCCCAACGGCGGCTTCATCCCGGTCGAGAGCAACAGCCCGCTCTTCTCCGGCGTGACGCTACCGCCGGCCAGCGGCCGCGGCATGGCCCAGGTCATCACCACCCGAACGCTGGTGATCTACGGCACCGGGCGGAACGGCGGCCCGCCGGACGACCCGCCGCGGCTGTTTGCGGTGGACAAGGCCACCGGCCAGCAGGTGGGCGCCGTCGAGATCCCCTCACGGACCACGGCCGTACCGATGACCTACATGCATCAGGGCCGGCAGTACATCGTGTTCGCGACGGGCGCCGGGGTCAACACCTCGCTGATCGCCCTAGCCCTGCCGGGGAGCCCACGGGGAAGGTGAACCGAGACCGCCGCCAAGAGGATGGCCCGAGGCGCCTCAGTCGCGCAACCGGGACCACCCTGCTGGTCCTCGCGACGCTCGGCCTGGGCGCGTGCGGCCGCGACAACGCTGCGGCTCCGCAATACGGGGTCTCGCTCGGGCTCGCGACCGAGCGTGCCGCGCGGATCGGCGACCTGCGCTATGACCTGCGATTCAGCATTCCCGCGGAGCCCGCCGCTCCGGTCACCGGGGCGGTGACGATCCGCTTTACGCTCACCGACGCAAGGCGATCCCTGGTCCTGGATTTCCGCGGCGATTCCGCCGGCATCGCGGAGGTCCGGGCCAACGGCGCCGCCGTCGCGGCGACGGTCACCTCGGGCCACATCGTGGTCCCTTCGGGCGCGCTCGCCGCGGGCGCCAACACGGTCTCGCTGCGCTTCACCTCGGGCGACGAGGCGCTCAACCGCAACGACGAGTTTCTCTACGCCCTGTTCGTGCCGGACCGCGCCGCGACGGCGTTCCCCTCGTTCGACCAGCCCGACCTCAAGGCCCGCTACACCCTGGCGCTGGAGCTGCCCGCCGGCTGGAACGCCATCGGTAACGGCGCCCAGCTCTCCCGCGACAGCTCCGGCGCCGTGGCCGTCGTCCGCTTCGGCGAGACCGAGCCGATCTCGACCTACCTCTTCGCCTTCGCGGCCGGACGGTTTCGGACCGAGGAGGCGATGCGCGACGGCCGCGCGCTCACCATGCTGCACCGTGAGACCGACAGCGCCAAGGTGGCCCGGAATCGCGAGGCGATCTTCGACCTGCACGCCGCGGCGCTGCGCTGGCTGGAGGACTACACCGGGATCCCCTACCCGTTCGGTAAGTTCGCCTTCCTGGCCGTGCCCTCGTTCCAGTTCGGCGGCATGGAGCATCCGGGCGCAGTCTGGTACCGGGCATCGTCCCTGTTCCTCGACCCCTCCGCCACCCGGAATCAGGTGCTGGGCCGCGCCAGCCTGATCGCGCACGAGACCGCCCATATGTGGTTCGGCGACCTGGTCACCATGCGCTGGTTCTCCGACGTCTGGATGAAGGAGGTCTTCGCCAACTTCATGGCCGCGAAGATCGTGGCGCCTTCCTTCCCCGATGTGAACCACGACCTTCGCTTCCTGCTCGCCCACCACCCCACCGCCTATGGGGTGGATCGGACGCTCGGCGCCAATCCGATCCGCCAGGAACTGGAGAATCTGCGCCAGGCCGGCTCGCTCTACGGCGCGATCATCTATCAGAAGGCGCCGATCGTCATGCGCCAGCTCGAGCGGCTGGTCGGGGACAGCGTGTTCCGGGACGGGCTCCGCGAGTATCTCGGTCGCTACCGGTTTGGCAATGCGACCTGGCCCGACCTGATCGCGATCCTCGACGAGCGCAGCCCCGAGGACCTCGCCTCCTGGAGCCGGGCCTGGGTCGAGCAACCGTTCCGGCCCCGGATCGAGGCAACCTGGACCCCCGAGCAGGTCAGGGTGACTCAGGCGGATCCCCGGCCCCTCCGCGCCCTGCGCTGGATCCAGCCGGTCGAGGTCGCGCTGGGGTATCCGGACACCGTGGTCCGGGCCACCGCCCGCCTCACGGGAGAAGTGGCCGCTATCGCCCTGCCCCGCCCCGATCGCCCCCTGTGGGTCCTGCCGGGCTCCGACGGCCTGAGCTACGGCCGCTTCATGCTCGACTCCGCCAGCCGCCGATTGCTGCCCGAGGCCATCCCGCGATTCGAGGACCCGGTGCTCCGCGCGACGGCCTGGCTCGCCCTGTGGGAGGCCGTGCTTGGCGGGGCGCTGGCGCCGGACGAATTGCTTGACGGGATTCTGGCCGCGCTGCAAACCGAGCCGGATGAGCTGGTCGCGCAGCACCTGCTTGGCAGGGTGAGTGCCGTCTACTGGCGCTACCTGACGGACTCTGCACGGCGAACACGGGCACCCGGGCTCGAGGCCGCGCTCTGGCGGGGACTGGGTCGTGCGGAAGCTCCGAGCCGCAAGGGCGCGTGGTGGAGCGCACTCGTCTCCGTCACCCTGAGCGCGGAAGGCCTGGCGCGCCTGGAGCAGGTGTGGTCGACCCGGAAGCCGCCGCCCGGGCTGCCGCTCGCGGAGCCCCAGTACACCTCATTGGCCCAGGCCCTGGTCGTCCGCGGCGCGGCAAACGCCCTGGACATCCTCGACACCGAGGAACAACGGATCGCCAACCCCGACCGGCTGGCGAGGTTTCGCTTTGTCCGGCCGGCGCTCTCGGCGGATGCCGCCGTCCGTGACAGTGTCTTCGATTCCTTCCGCGCGGTCGAGAACCGGCGGCGCGAGTCCTGGGTGCTGGATGCGATGAGCCAACTCGCCCATCCGCTCCGCGCACGACACGCCGAGGGCTACCTCACCCCCGGCCTGGACCTGCTGGAGGAGATTCAGCGGACAGGCGACATCTTCTTCCCGCTCAACTGGCTCAACACCCTGCTCGACGGGCAGCAGTCGGCGGCCGCGGCGGAACAGGTCGACCGGTGGCTCGCCCTGCATCCCGGCTTGCCATCGCGGCTCCGGGGCAAGGTGCTGCAAGCGGCGGACGATCTGTTTCGGGCGGCGCGGATCCTGCACGGCTGGACCGGCGGCCCCGCGCTGGAAGGGGAGAACTGAGAGGTCAGGACCCGCCGGTCGAATCGTCGGGGGTCTCCGGTTCGGACGTCTGGTCGGAGGGGGGCGCATTGCGCTCGAGGCGGCGCTGGCGCTTTTCCTCTTTCTTGCGCTGGCGGGCCAGCTCCTTCTGCCGCTTCTCGAATCCGTAGTTTCGCTTGGGCATTCGCTCGCTCGCCTACGACCGCACCTTGCGGCGCTTGCGGCGCTGCGCGGCGGCGCTCTTGAGCCGGCGCGCCACGCTGGGCTTCAGATAGTGTCGCTTGGCCCTGAGCTCCTTGAGGATGCCCGAACGCTGGACCTTTCGCCGGAATGCCTTCAGGGCGAACTCGATCCGGTCGCTGTCGGACAGGATCACTTCAATCATCGTGTCTCCTGGCGTGTGCCGCATCCGGCGGCGGGGAGAAAGGCGCAGGCCGGCCCGCCCCCAGGGGCGCGCCGGCCTGCGTTGCGGCGTGGGACGATCTGTGACGCGAGAGTGTTCAGCCGTCCAGCCGGACCACGTTCTCCGCCGCCGGGCCCTTCTGGCCCTGCACGATGTCGAACTCGACCCGCTGCCCCTCCGAGAGGGATTTGAAGCCCTGGGCCTGAATCGCCGAATGATGGACGAAACAGTCCTTCTGGCCGTCCTCCGGGGTGATGAACCCGAAGCCCTTCGCGTCGTTGAACCACTTTACGGTACCGGTCGTACGCATGCTGTGCTGCTCCTTTGTTCGTGACCTCGGCCTCACGCAAGCCTTGTTTCCGCACCGGACGGGCATTTGCCGACCATGGCGCTGCGATCGCGAATGGCAAAGGGCTGGCGTCTGTGCCAGCCCTTCACGATATCCGCTGGAAACTATGCGTCCGGATGGACGCGCCGCTGGACAAAGCTAGCGTCCATCGGCGTGTTGCACAATGGGCCTGCCGGAGACCGGTCGTGGGGCTGGCTGGCCCATCCCCATCTGACCACCCGCGATCGGGCCCGCGGCAGAGAGGGGCAGGACCCGGGCCCGGAGGAGGGTCAAGGACGTGGGGAGCCGGGCTTCATGCGCGAGAACGGGAACCCGTTGCAACCGGTCCGCAACGTGCGGCGGTCCGCGATCAAGCTGGCCGTCGCAGCCTCGGGGGTAGGGGCGTCGTAGGCGCTCATGCAGAAGGCCCATACCCAGGGATCCATGCCGTCGAGTTCGGCCCAGTCGATCCGGGTCCAGAGCCCGCCGCCCGTCGCGTTGCCCGCGTCGTTCTGCAGGATGACGTAGCGACCCTCGCGGTCCCAGCGCATCACCGAGTACCGGGCGCCGTCGTTCATCACCCAGGCGTCCCCGGTGACCGCGTAGCGGTTGCCGTAATCGTCCTCGAAGGCCCCGAGCACCAGGTTCGCAGGGAGGGCGCCGGGCGGTCCCACGGGAACACCGGCCGCGGCTCGCTGTCGAACGACTTCGACCAGACCCAGCTCGAGCTTCCAGCGACGGCCCTCCTTCCACACGCCGACCAGTTGCCTGCTATCGAGGACTTCGGACGTGGGATCCCCGTCGACCAGCACCAGGTCGGCGCGCGACCCTGCCCGGATCCGCCCCCGGTCCGCGAGGCCGAAGGCGTCGGCCGGGGCCGAAGTCGCCGCGCGCAGCGCCTCGACAGGCGTCAGGCCGGCCTCCACCAGCAGCTGGAGCTCGCGGTGGATTGTCACACCCATGTAGGTGCCGGGGTTTGGGGCGTCGGACCCGGCAAGAAGAGGGACCCCGGCCTCGTGCAGCAGGCGCACCGCGGCGAATGCGTGCCCCATCGTCTGGGTGTTCCCCGGCAAATGCGGGAAGGCGGTCTGGAGGTTCCGTAGCCCGGCCGGTGTCAGGAACCGGTTGAGTCGCGGATCGGCCGTGACCGCCCTGCCTCCGGGACCGCCGGCGGTCCCCTCGATCACCGAGAGCGTCGGCACCACGAACGCGCCGTGCCGGGCGGCGATCCGCCCCAGGTCTGGGGGTGGAGCGTGGTCTGCAAAGACATGAACCAGCCCGTCGACGCCGGCCTCCAGAGCCAGGAGCGCGGCGTCGGCATCGCCGATGTGGGCGACCGCCAGCCGGCCGCGGGCATGGGCGGCCTCGACCACGGCGCGGACCCTCGCGGCGTCGAGCGTCGGCGTCGACATCCCGAACGCACTGCCGTCCTCGACGATGATCTTGAGGTAGTCCGAGCCCTCCGCGAGGCGGGCATCGACGAAGGCCTGCGCGTCCTCAGCGCGCTCCAGCGTCGGGATCGGCAGCCCGAACTGCGTGCCGTGTCCGCCCGCGGCGGTCACCAGCGTCCCCGCCGAGAGAAGATCCGCGCGGTCACGCGCCTGGCCGCGGGCCTGCTCCTCCTTCAGGGCGTGCACCACGGGAAGCGCGGTGAACATGTCGAGCTGCGTCGTGACCCCGAAGCCGGTCGCGATCTTGATGTACACGCGGCTGAACGTGTGGGTATGCGCGTCGATAAAGCCGGGGAGGAGGGTGCGGCCGCGTCCGTCCACGATGTTGGCGCCTTCCGGGACATTCGCCGGCTCACCGCCCAACAGCACCTGAGTGATCCGGTGGCCGTCAATGACGACCGTGGCGAGCGGCACGACCCGCTCGCCGTCGAAGAGGCGCACATCCCGAAAGACCGTCACCGCCGTCGAGTCCGCGGTGACGACCTGAGCGCACACCGGGGCGGCGGCGCAGGCAGTGACCCCGGCGAGCACCGTGCCGAACCCTCGTCCGTGGCCGGCTCGGGGCCGGTGAGCCTTCAAAGGGATTCGCGGCCGGTCGACATCTGGCATTGCTTCAAGCCCCCGGGAAGGCGGAGGTCGCGTCCTTGGCAAGATGACCCCATCTTTCCTGGGTTCCAAGCGCAGTGTCATGTGAGTCGCACCCAGGAGTCCCGGTGACCGACACCCTGCCCCGGCTGGCCGAGGCCGGCCCCCTCCGCCTCCTCCTGCTCGCGGTGGCCTGCGGCGCTGCTCCCGAGCCTGTCCCGCCCGCCGAAGCGTTCTGGAACCGCCTTGCCGGCCTCTGCGGCCTGGCATTCGAAGGCCGCGTGCTCGAGGCGCCCGCGGGCGATACGACCTTCGCCAACCGCGCCTTGGTGATGCACGTTCGGGATTGCGGTGCCGACACGATCAGGATCCCCTTTCACGTCGGGAGCGATCGCTCGCGCACGTGGGTGCTCACCCGGACCGGCGCGGGGCTCCGGCTCAAGCACGACCACCGGCACCAGGACGGAACGCCCGACGCAGTCACCCAGTACGGCGGCGATGCCCGTCCGCCGGGCACGGCCGGGGCGATGGAGTTCCCGGCCGACTCGTTCACCGCCGCGCTGATTCCGGCGGCCGCCACGAACGTCTGGAGGCTGGAGGTCGAACCGGGCCGCCGCTTCGTCTATGCGCTGCGGCGCGAGGGCACCGAGCGCCGCTTTCGTATCGAGTTCGATTTGAGCCGTGTGGTGGAACCGCCGCCCTCGTGACGCCCATTGCGGCCGCGCCACGTCGTCGGGGTCAACGCCTTGCGATCGGCGGTGGCCCAGCGGAGGCACCATCGCTCGATTCGGGGCGGAGACGGCCAACACCTGTGACCCCTCCTGGGATCCCTTCGACCCCAGCGTTGGGCCATTGTTGCCATCTCGCCGCGATCGGGTAGCTTGTCCCACCGGGAGGACCATGCCCGATCTCCGCTCAACACTGGAGTCCATTCTCGGATCGACCTACCGGATCAGCCGTGAGTTGACCGGGGGGGGGATGTCCCGGGTCTTCCTCGCCGAGGAAACCGCCCTCGAGCGCGAGGTGGTCATCAAGGTCCTGGCGCCGGACCTGGTGGAGCCGAGCCATGTCGAGCGCTTCCGGATCGAGGTCTTGCAAACGGCGCGACTCCAGCACCCCAGCATTGTCCCCGTGCTCGCCGTGGGTACAGTCCCGGACAGTCTGGGGAGACCGGTCCCCTATTACGTGATGCCCTATGTGCGGGGCGAATCGCTCCGCAGCCGGATGGAACGCGAAGGACGCTTTTCGCTGAGCGGGTCGGTCCGGGTCCTGCGTGAGCTGCTCGAGGCGCTGGTCCACGCCCACAGTCACGGGATCGTGCACCGGGACATCAAGCCCGAGAACATCTTCCTTTCCGGCGGCCACGCCATCCTCGCGGATCTCGGCGTGCTCAAGGCCATGAAGAAGGGCCCGGCGGCCGCCCCATCGATCACCTCCCCCGGCATGGCGGTCGGCACCCCGACCTATATGGCGCCCGAGCAGGCCGCCGGCGAGGAGGCCACCGACCACCGCGCCGACCTCTACTCGGTCGGCGCGGTCGGCTACGAAATGCTGGCGGGCCGGGTCCCCTTTCCCGGAAGAACCAGCGTGGAGATCGTGGCCTCGCAGGCGCGGGGCCGATTCGCCCCCCTCCGCGCGCAGCGGCCCGATGCGCCGCAGGAGCTGGTGGACACGATCGAGCGCTGCCTGGCCTGGGAGCCCGAACGGCGCTGGCAATCGGCAGGGGAGATGCTGCGGGTGGTCGAGAGCCTTCCGACTTCCGACAGCGGCGTCCGTGCCACCCGCCCGGGCACGCTGCTCCGGTGGTATGGCCGCCGCGGGGTTCAGCTCGGCGCGGCCGCGGCCGCGGTGCTCGTCGCGCTGACGCTCTGGCTCACGCTCGGCGCGGGGAACCGGGTCGCCGCGGCGTCTCAGATCGACCTGGCGGTGTTGCACCCCACGTTTGAAGGGGACGGCACCCTGGATACCACCGTGCTGGAGCGGATCCACGAGCATATCGTGAATGACCTGCGCCCGGTATCCGGCCTGAACCTGAGCGGCATCATGTCCGTGGACCGGCTCTCCGGCCTCGGCATCGGCTCGCGGGACATCGCCGAATCCCTCGGCGTGGACCACACCGTGACCCTGGCGGTGCGCCAGGAACAGGACGGGACCCACCGCCTGCTGGTGCAACTGTTGCGGCGGAACGACTCGACGGCCCACGCGGTGGGCGATCCGCTGGTTCTCAGCGGCCTCCAGACCATCCCCATCGACTCCCTCGAGAGCATTTCCCGGCGTATTGCGGGACGTCTGGTGGCGGGCGCAGGGCTGATTCCCCGTCACAGCCACGCCCGCGAAACCGAGGTGAGCGAGGCCTACGTGGAGTGGTCCCTCGGGCGCAAGGCGTACGCCCGGCGTACGGCGCGGGGCATCGCCGAAGCGGTCGGGCATTTCCGTCGCGCGATCGCCCTGGACAGCGTCTACGCTCAGGCCCACGCCGAGCTGGCCACCGTGCTGGCGCACACGGTTTTCTACGGCTACCGGCTGGAGGGCTCCGCGTACGAGAGGATGGGCCTGGCCCTCGCCCACGCCGAGCGCGCGGTGGCGCTCGACCAGAACCTCGCCGAGGGCTTTGTCGCGCGGGCTTACATCACCAACCTGGCCGGCGGACCCTTGGCCAGCATCCGTGCGGACTTCCAGCGGGCCCTGAGTCTCCGGCCCGGCTCGCCCTATGTCAACCAATGGTATGCGACCCTGCTCATGCGGGAGGGCCGCGAAGCCGAGGCGCTCGATCTGGTCAAGAGCGAAGGGCGGCGGGACCCCTACTCGCCTTCACGCCGCGTGGCGATCGCGATCGATGCCCTGCCGATCGGTCAGTACGACCTGGTGGTCCGCGAGGCCCGGAGGGGCCGCGAGCTGGAGCCCAACCTGGTGCTGGCCGCGGCGCTCGAGGTCTGGGGACTGCTGTTGCTCGACCGGCCCGCCGATTGCGAGCGCATACCGCTGGGCCCCTACCTGGGAACCCGGGCCCTCTGTCTGGAGCGCCTGGGACGGACCGCAGAGGCGGACGCCGTCGCCGACTCGCTCCAGAGGATTCTGCTGGGACGCGCGCCCATGGACCCGGTCTTCGACGAGTCGGTCTATCAGCAGGAAATGGCGCTGTACTACGGCGCCAAACAGAACGCCGCGGCGGCCGGGCAATGGCTCCGTTTCGTGTTCCGGGACTCACCGCTCGGGATCGAGCGGCGGCTGCTGGCCTCGGGCTTCTTCGCGCCGGAACTGGTCCAGGAGGGAGAGCGGCTGCGGGCGGCGGTCTGGCCCCGGCTCCAGGCGGCACGAGACCGCGCGATGCGGTAGCGGCGCGGCGCATCGAACCCGTCGGGTTGCGTGGGGGGCCTCAGAACACCCGGTGGAGCAGCAGGCCGAGCAGCGCCGACCCACCCAGCACCGGCATCATGCCGATCCGGAATCGGAAGACCGCAACGATCGCGGCGAGGGTGATCAGCAGCGCGCGCCAGTCGAGCGAGCCGGGAACCGGCAGCAGCAAGCTCGCCGGCCCCACCCCGACCCGCTCCAGCTCACCGAAAAGGGTGTGCAGCGCGAACCAAACCGCCAGGTTGACCACCACCCCCGCCACCGCCGCGGTGATCGCGGCAAGCGCCGAGGTCAGCTTGCGCCAGGATCGGAGGTACTCCACGTACGGCGCCCCGACGAAGACGAACAGGAAGCAGGGCGCAAAGGTGACCCAGGTGGTGACCACCGATCCGAGGACGCCGGTCACCACCGCCTCCATTCCGCCCGGATGACTGTACGCGCCCATGAACCCGACGAACTGCACGACCTGGATCAGCGGGCCCGGTGTGGTCTCCGCCATGCCAAGCCCGTCGAGCATCTGTCCCGGCGCCAGCCACTGGTAGGCCTCGACCGCCTGCTGCGCCACGTACGAGAGCACCGCGTACGCGCCGCCGAAGGTGACCACCGCCGCCTTGGAGAAGAACACCGCTTCCCGTACCAGGACGTGCCCGGGACCCAGTCCCGCCAGTAGCAACGCCGGCGGCACCAGCCAGACACCGAGCCAGAACAGCGTGGTCCGGACCGCTCCCGCGGTCGAGGGTCGCGAGACGGTCACCGAAGGCTCCTCCAGATCCGGCACCGGCGCGCCGGGCAGCATCAGCCCCAGCAGGCCGGCCGCCAGCACGACCAGGGGGAACGGGATGCCGAAGAAGAAGATCGCCGCGAACGCTCCCGCTGCCAGACCCAGCCCGCCGCGTCCCCGGAGCGCTCCGCGGCGAAGCCGCGTCACCGCTGCCAGCACGATGGCGATCACCGCAGGCTTGAGCCCGAAGAACACGCCGGCCACCCACGCCGTGTGGCCGTACTCCGCATACAGCACGCTGAGCGCGAGAATGGAAACGAAGCCCGGCAGAATGAAGAGCGTGCCGGCCACCAGGCCGCCCCGGACCCCGTGCAGCAGCCAGCCTACATAGGTGGTGAGCTGCTGCGCTTCCGGCCCAGGCAGCAGCATGCAGTAGCTCAGGGCGTGCAGGAAGCGGCGCTCGCCCAGCCACCGCTTCTCTTCGACGACGATGCGGTGCACCACGGCGATCTGCCCCGCGGGACCGCCGAAGCTCTGGAGCGCCACCCGGGCCCAGACCCGCACGGCATCGCGCCACGGAACCGCCGGTCGCGCCGGCGGGATCACTTCCGCCGACTCAGAAACGCGGCGTGGAGTCCGTCGAACAGCGGCGCCCCCGCCTCCAGCCGGGCCGGATCGTCGCGCACCGAGTCGGTGATGCCGCGGATCAGGCTGGCGACGCCGGCGGTTTCTTCGCGCCCGAACCTGCCGTCCTTGCAGTCGATGTCGTGGACCACGTCCGCGACCGCGCGCAGCGCAGGATCCCGCAGCCCGAAGTGTGCCAGCAACACCTCGAACGTGCACCCCTCACCGCGATGGGTGAACTCGCCCTCGAACATGTCGAAGCGCAGCTCGCCGGGCTCGGGCGCGTAGCCCTCGGCCGGGACGAACTTGAAGCGCGCGTTCGGATCGATGAAGCGCCGGATCAGCCAGGCGCTGGCCATGCGGTCGACCCGCACCCCGGCGCGCGTCACCCAGGTGGCTCCATCGGGGCACGGACCCGTGTCGGATGCGACCGGACCTTCCGCCGGCAGGGCCGCGCCGGACTCCCCCTCGACCGCCTCTTCGAGTGTTCGGATCGCTCGCGCGGCCTCACCCGCGCGTTCGCCGCCGAAGAAATCCCGCGCGGCCACCTGCTCCAGCTGGCGTGTCAGTCGCCGCACGTCGGCCCCGGTGGGGCGCGAGGCGGCCGCTTCGGCCGCCTCCAGCAGCTCGGCATACGCCGCGTCGGCGCTGGCGCGGAACATCCCCTCGACGCCCGGATCGTCGACCCCATCCAGGAACACGGTCCCGCACAGCATCGCTTCGCCTCCCTCCTCGACCACCATGCGCCGGACCCACTGGAAGTCCTCCATCGCGTCGTCCGACATGGGCAGGACGTAAACCGAGTTCTTCAGGGCCACCGCCCCGATGTGATGCAGCCGCCGGCGCACCTTGACGCGCAAATAGTCCGGCTTGGGCGGGATCTGGTGGATCAACAGCAGCCACCGGGGGAGGGATCGGGTCGGGCCTTGTAATAGCGCAGGTGAATCATACATTGCTTCAACTGTATCATCCGCCACTAAGTCACGCAAGGCATGAACTTACGCTGGAGCGACCCATGGACCCACGGCACGCCGGTACCCTCGTTCTGACCCGGAGCGAAGTCGCGCGGCTGCTCGACCTGGAGGCCTGTATCGGCGCGGTGGCCGAGTCGTTTCGGATGAGTGGGGAGTCTCAGACGGCGGTGGCGGCGATGATGGGAGTGCACGTCCCGGCCGGGGGCTTCCACACCAAGGGCGGCGTGCTGGAGTTGAAACGCCGGTATTTCGCGGCCAAGACCAACGCGAATTTCATGGAAAACCACCGGCTGGGCCTGCCTACCATCCAGGGTACCCTGGTCCTGCACGATGCCGAAAACGGTTTTCCGCTCGCGGTAATGGACTCGATCGAAATCTCAATCCTGCGCACCGGCGCGGCGACGGCGGTCGCGGCCCGGCACCTGGCCCGGGCCGACTCCACGGTGGTTGCGGTGGCCGGATGCGGCGAACAGGGCCACGTCCAGCTCCGCGCGCTGAAGGTGGTTCTGCCGCTCGAGCGGGCGATGGTGTGGGACATCGACCCCGGCCGGGCCGAGCGGCTCGCCGCAACACTCGGCCCGGAGCTGGCGATGGAGATCACGCCGGTCGCCGACTTCCACGCGGCCGCCGGGCAGGCCGATGTCTGCGTCACCTGCACACCGTCGGAGCGCTACCTGCTGGGTCTTGAGGATATCCGGCCGGGCACCTTCATCGCCGGCGTCGGGGTGGACAACCCACACAAGCGCGAGCTGGCGCCCGCCCTGCTGGCCGCGAGCACCCTGGTGGTGGACTCACTGGCCCAGTGTGTCGAGATCGGCGACCTGCACCATGCGATCGAGACGGGCGTGCTCACCCGCGAGGCGGTCCACGCCGAGCTGGGGGCCCTGGTGGCGGGGCGCGCGCCGGGCCGGACTGGCCAGGACGAGATCACGGTCTTCGACTCGACCGGGATAGCGCTCCAGGATGTCGCGGCTGCCGCCCTGGTGTACGAGCGCGCGCTGGGAACCGGGGCCGGCCTGGTGGTCAACTTCGCGGCGTGACCGGGCCCGGCCGCGCCGGACCGTGGGGCCCTGTGCGACCGGATCGACTAGAACTGGGCCTTGACCAACACGCCGAGTCGAAGGGGTTCGCCGGTGGGCACCAGGGCGGGTGCTCACTCCAACCTCGAGGGACCGGGGGGAAGGACCGGCGCCGCGATCCTCGCCGGGGTGGAGCCCTCCGAACGGAGCGCACGGTGAAGGCCCGCCCCCAGCGCGACCGGCGCCCACGAGAAGATCCGCCACGGCGACCCGCTTGTTGGCCTTGCCCCCGTCGAGATTCACCAGCCCGACGCCGATGGCGCCACCGCCGGTGACCGGTCTGCAGGTTCTCCCGCGGCCGGAACGCTCCGGCACCGATCACCCAGGACGGCTTGCGAACGATCGGGACCGGCGAGGTAGGCCACGGGTCGAGCTCCGCGCTGGAGGAGCACTGGCCAAACGTGGGAATGCATAATATATGGAATGACCAAGAGTTTTCACACAGGCTCCGCGCCTGTTAGGCAGCATCCGGGAGCCAATTCAATCCGGAGAGCGTGGTAAGACGCAGCAACTCGAACTCTGTGAGGAACTCGGTGACAACGGCCACAATCGGGTATGACAGTTCGCCAACGAGCAACACCGGTCCGCCGCTCAAGCCGCCGAGTGATGTTCCGGGCGGTGGCATCTCCTCGGGCGTCATGCTGACCCAGTGTTCGCGTTCGAACTGGCACATGGCGTACCCGTCGCCGGCGGCGCTGACACGGTGAAGGCTGCTAAGGCAGCCAAAGCCGATCTCTTGCGGTCCCGGATACTCACGGGTGAACGCAGGATAGCCAGAGGCGACGACGTAGTGAGGTATTGTCAAGAGTTGTGGATCGGGCGCATGATCAGGCAGCGTCCTTCCGCTTCCGCTTGGTCTGACGTTCGACCTGTTGGCCATCGACGAACGCTACCCCCGCTCGCACCAAGGGTAGCAGCTCGGCTCCATTCAGCTTCCGCCAGCGCCCTTCCGCCATCGCGAGCAACTTGAAGGCCATCGTGAGGCCTTTGGTCCGGTTCCCCGCTCCCTTGGTCACCCGCTGGCGGAGCCGCACCGTGGCGAAGGGCGACTCGATCGGGTTCGTGGTCCGCAGGTGGATCCAATGCTCGGCCGGGAAGGCGAAGTGGGTGAGCAACGCCTCCCGGTCGCTGGCCAGGCACGCGGCCGCCTTGGGGTGCTTCGGCCCGTACACCGTGGCGAAGCGGTCGATCAACTCGTCCGCCCCCGTCCGAGTGTCGGCGTACATGATCTCGCGCAGCGCGCGCTTCGCCTTGGCGTGGAGCCCCTTCGGCAGTTTGTCCAGCACATTCGCCAGCTTGTGACACCAGTCGCGCTGGGTGCGGGTCTCGGGCCATACGTCCCGCACCGCGGCCCAGAAGCCCAGCGCCCCGTCGCCCACCGCCAGCACCGGGGCCCGCATCCCCCGGCGTTTCAAGTCCCGCAGCAGGACCGCCCAGCTCTCGGTGCTCTCCCGGTAGCCGTCCTCCACCGCGATCAACTCCTTGGTCCCGTCGGGCCGCACCCCGAGCATGACCAGCGTGCACAGCCGCTCCTCCTCCAGCCGGATGGTGAAGCGCACCCCGTCCACCCAGACGTACACGTAGTCCCGGTCCGCCAGACTCCGCCGCCGAAACGCGTGGTACTCCTCCTCCCACACCGCCGTCAGCCGGGTGATGTTGGTGGGCGACAGCCCAGCGGCCTCTTGCCCCAGCAGGATCGGCAGCGCCTCCCGAAAGTCCCCGGTCGAGAGGCCCCGCAGGTACAGCACCGGCAACACTTCCGGGACCTTGGGGGAGCGGCGCATATAGGGCGGCAGAATCCGGCTGGTGAACCGCTGCCGCCGGCCCTGGGCGTCGCGCCGCCGGTCATTAACCCGTGGCGCCTCCACGGTCAGCGTCCCGGCCCCACAGGTGAGCTGGCGGGCGCGCGCCGTTCCGTTGCGCACCACCACGGCATGCCCCCGCGCATCGCGCGCTGGGTGCCGCTCCAGATAGGCCGCCACCTCGGCCTCGAGGGCCTGGTGCAACATCGCCCGCGCTCCGTGGAGGGCCAGCTCGTCCAGTGTCGCCTGGCCCAGCGCCCCTTCCTCGGCCTGCTCCTCCCTCACTACCTTCAACATGGGTGGCGTCTCCTTCCCCCTGGCGCAAACCAGGGCTTCGAGTGGGTCAACACTCGGAAGGGTACGCCGCCTTTCTCATATCCTCAATCCACAACTTCTGACAATAACTCCGACGTAGTCCCCTGGCTTCAATGGAAGGGGTGGCCATTTGCCGATTGGAATGTATGCTGCATCAGAGAGTGCAGCCATCTGCGGATCGGTGATCCGGAAGAGTGCCAAATCCCTCCCCGGATCCTCATAAGAGAGTTGCTCATCTGGCCGAAGTCGAGTGTTCAGCACCTGAAACACGGGACCGACCCCCGGTGGTGCCGCGGCTGCGAGGGCCCGCCACTTTTCGAGGATGTGGCGGGCTGTGACCAGATAGGCCCCCCTGGCTCTGCTCCCCGCTCTGGTAGGGCGTCGGCGTCAGCCCCGAAAGCCCGCCCACCTCACGCCGGTTCCGGAACCCCCGCCATCCGAAGAACTCGAGCACGTAGAGCCAGGCACTGTTTTCTCCGATCCCCCGGAGCCGCAACAGCTGCCGGACCTGGTCCACCTCCGGCTCGACC
>Ga0299906_10001158_pt1 | contig 22788 bp, 21 predicted proteins | sample RVTome_14_FD_200259 | JGI IMG/M metagenome (GOLD analysis project Ga0299906, IMG submission 200259) | Soil microbial communities from uranium-contaminated site in the Upper Colorado River Basin, Wyoming, United States - RVT145D125 (version 2) ...
GTGGCCGGGTGCACAAGATTGCCCGGGTGGTCGACCGCCTGGCGGCGATCTTTCCCTTCGAACCGGAGTTCTACAAGGGGTTGAACATCGAAGTGGAATATGTCGGCAACCCTCTGCTCGACGAGGTCCGGGTGGAGCAGAGTCGCGACGAGTTTCTTCGCGCCTACGGTCTTGATCCTGACCGCCCAGTGGTTGGGCTGTTTCCGGGCAGCCGAAGAAACGAGCTCCACTACAATTTCGATACGATCGTGGCGGCGGCGCAGCAGATCCGCGCGCGCATACCCGAGGTGCAGTTCCTACTGCCCGTTGCCGCATCCCTGCAGCCTGCAGCCATTCGGGAACGTCTGGATGGGGTAACACTCAATGTCGCTTTGACTGAGGAGAGCATCTACGACACCGCCAACGCCTGTGACGCCATCATAACGGTTTCCGGCACCGTGACACTGCAGATTGCCCTGGTGGGAACGCCAATGGCAATTCTTTACAAGATGGCGCCTTTGACTTACGCCATCGGTAAGCATCTGGTCAAGGTGCCGCATATCGGGTTGGCCAATATCGTGGCCGGACAGGGCGTGGTGAGAGAATTTATTCAGGATCAGGCGACGCCGGGAGCGATAGCTGAGGAGATTGTCCGGATTCTTGAAGACAATGCCTACAATCGAGGCATCCGCGACGGACTTGGGCAGGTGCAGACTCGCATGGGCGAGCAGGGGTGCTCGGCGCGGGTTGCCCGCATGGCCTCGGCGATGAGCCGGGAGACTCTAATCAAGGATACTTTTTAGGTGGCTGAAAAAACGAGTCAACTCTACCGGCGGCTACTGACCTACTCGCGCCCCCACAGCGCCCGGATCGTCCTGGCTATCGTCGGCTCAATCGGGGTGGCCGGCGTCGACGTCGCCACGGCCCAGCTGGTCCGGCCGCTGTTCGACAAGATCATCGCCGCCGGCAACTATACCCTAGTCAACCTGGTGCCATTTATCATTATCGGCTTGGCGGCCTTCAAGGGGGCGTCCCGCTACATCCAGGAATACTTCATCAAGACGGCCGGTCAACTGGTCGTTCAGGATATCCGCAACGACCTCTATTCCCACTCCATGGGTCTCTCCATGGGGTACTATTCCCGCACCACCACCGGCAACATGATGTCGCGCATTCTCAACGATGTCGGCGTTCTGCAACGCTCGGCGGCCGACGTCCTGGTCGAGGCGGTGCGAGAGGGCTTTACCCTGATAGGGTTGACCGCCTCGGCCTTTTACAGCGACTGGAAGCTGGCCAGCGTCGCCTTTCTCGTGCTGCCGGCCGCGGTGCTGCCGGCCTCGGTGCTCGGCCGCAAGATCAAGGACTACACCCGCCGTAGCCAGGCGACCATGGGTAATTTGACAGGGGTGCTGCAGGAGACCTTCTCCGGGATCAAGGTGATCAAGGCCTTCGGCACCGAGGTGGAAGAGAATCGGCGTTTTCGTACCGAGAACCTCGCCTTCTACCGCTTTCTCCGCAAAACCCTCAAATACGATTCAGCCTCGGCGCCGGCCATCGAACTGCTGGCGTCGCTGGGTATCGCCGGGGTCGCATGGTACGGCTTGCATCGGGTCCTCACCGGGGCGATCACCCAGGGGGAGCTGTTCGCCTTTGTCGCTTCGGTCCTGATGATGTACGGGCCGCTGAAGAAGCTGGTCAAAGTGAGCAACAGCATCCAGCGGTCGGTCGGGGCTGCGGAGCGGGTCTTCGAGGTCATGGACGAGATTCCCGATATTGCTGATGCCCCCGATGCCCGGCCGCTCCCCCGCGCCCGCGGCGAAGTGAGCTTCGAGCACGTCAGTTTTGCCTACGAGCGGGAGCCGGTGCTGAAAGACTTTTCCCTGCAGGCACGGCCCGGGGAGGCGATCGCCCTGGTCGGTCCTTCGGGTGCCGGCAAGTCGACCATCGCCGGCCTGCTCGCCCGTTTCTACGACCCGCAGGAAGGTGCTATCCGGGTCGACGGGGAAGACCTCCGCCGCATCACCCTGGCCAGCCTGAAGAGCAACATCGCCCTGGTCGATCAGGAGACCTTCCTGTTCAACGACACCATCCGCAACAACATCCGCTACAGCCGTCGCGGGGCCAGCGATGCCGAGGTCGAGGAGGCTGGGTGCCTGGCCTATGCCGACGATTTCATCCGTCTGCTCCCGAATGGGTACGACACCTCCATCGGCGACCGTGGTCTGCGCCTTTCAGGTGGCCAACGGCAGCGCCTCTGCATAGCTCGTGCAATCTTGCGCGATGCGCCGATCCTGATTCTTGACGAAGCGACCAGCGCTCTTGATACCGAGAGTGAGGCGATGGTGCAGAAAGCCCTGGCCAACCTGATGCGCAACCGCACGACTTTTGTCATTGCCCACCGGCTCTCGACGATCATGCATGCCGACAAGATCGTGGTTCTTGAAGACGGTCGCATCGTCCAGGTCGGCAGCCATCAGGAACTGCTGCAGCAAGGCGGCCTCTACCAGAAGCTCTACGAGATGCAGTTCCAGGATCAGAGATGAACCGAGCTTTTGGGGACCGCCTCCTGCTCGCCGCGGCCCCCTTTCTGGCGGCCTGGGTCATCCGTCTGCTGCGATCGCTGATGCGGATCGAGTTTGTCGGAGAAGAGCGACTGCGCACCTGCTGGGAGAGGCGTGAACATGTCATCCTCGCCTTCTGGCACGACCAGTTGCTGCTCATGGTCAAAGGGTATCGCGGGCCGGGGGCGAAGATTCTCATCAGTTCCTCCAAGGACGGCGAACTGATCGCCCGGACCATGCGCTACTTCGGCCAGGGGGCGGTCCGGGGCTCTTCGACCCGTGGCGGCCGGGCGGCTTTCAAGGCAATGCTGGAGCTGGCCAAAGAGCCGTTCGATCTGGTTTTCACCCCCGACGGTCCCAAGGGCCCCCGGCACACGATCAAGGAAGGGGTGGTGCAGTTGGCCCGCCTGACCGGCCGGCCGGTCATTCCCATGGCCTTCGCCTGCAGTCGTGGTCACCGGTTCGCCTCCTGGGACCGCTTCCTCCTTCCGTTTCCGTTCAGTCGGGGAGTATTCTCCTTCGGACCGGCAGTCCATTATGACGCGGTGGAATCATCAGCCGATTTTCAGGCGCGACTGCAGCAAGCCATGGAAGAAAACGATCGACGGGCTCGCGCCCGCCTGGAGGAGCACGGTGTATCTGCTGTATGACCTGATACTGCTGGTCGCGGCGGCAGTACTGATTCCTTGGTACCTGTTGCGTGGACTACGGCACGGCAAGGTGCGGCGCGGCATCCGTGAGCGGCTTGGCCTTTATGAAGACGGTCGGCTGGCATCGTTGGCCGGTCGGGAGGTCATCTGGGTCCATGCCGTGTCGGTGGGTGAGACGCGGGCGGCGATTCCACTGCTGCGTGCGCTAAAGGCCGCTTATCCGCAGAGTGCACTGGTCCTCTCCAGTGTGACCGAAACCGGTCATGCTATTGCCAGCGGCATCAACGACGCCGACCTTTGCCTTTTTTTTCCCTTCGATCTCTCCTGGGTCGTCCGGCGGGCTCTCACCCAGGTCAAACCTGCGTTGATTGTTATCGTTGAAACGGAAATCTGGCCTAACTTTGTGCGCCTGGCCCATCAATCGGGCATTCCCGTACTGCTGGTCAATGGCCGTATCTCGGATCGTTCCTACCCTCGCTATCGGCGCGTACGCTGGCTACTTAGGCCGGTCCTGGAGCAATTCTCGGCCTTCTGCATGCAGACGGACCAGGATGCCGAACGCATCCGTGGCATAGGTGCGCCGCCAGAGAGGGTGGAAGTCACGCGCAATCTCAAATTCGACATGCAGACAACTGTCCCGAATCCGGCCGCAGCGGCTTCTCTGCGGCAGTCTCTGCGCCTTCCCGACCGCGCCTCCATCTGGGTAGCCGGCAGCACCCATGCCGGCGAGGAGGAGGTTGTTCTCGAGGTCTACCAGCGACTGCTCCGGGAGGGGCGTGCCCTTGTTCTTGTGCTGGTTCCCCGGCATCCTGAGCGGTGTCGGGGGGTCGGTGAAATGCTGAGTGGACAAGGTGTCCCTTTTGTCCTGCGCACGGCTGTAGAATCTTCCTCCCGATTGCTGGCACCGGGGGGGGTGTTGCTGGTGGATACCGTCGGGGAAATGCTCAAACTCTATACTGTAGCCGACCTTGTTTTTGTCGGCGGCAGCCTGATTGCTGTTGGCGGGCACAACGTTCTTGAGGCGTCTCTCCTGAAAAAGCCCGTAATCTTTGGCAGCTACATGCATAACTTTAAGGAGATTTCTCAACTTCTGCTGGCGGCCGGTGGTGGCATCCAGGTGGCTGATCCCACTGAACTGACGACCGCTGTCAGGCGTCTACTCGACAATCACGAAGAAGCCTGTCGCATGGGCGAGCGTGGGCATGCTCTGCTGGAGGCAAACGCCGGCGCCACCGAACATACCCTGGTGGTAATTAAGCGGCTCCTCGGAAGTTAGCATGAGTCGACTCCTTGCTCTGCATCGGCAATTGGTGGCGGCGGGTCCCCGGGGTCTCGCGCAGCAGATGCTTTTTTTTCTGCTCCGTTGCGCCGGGTGGCTGTACGGCCTGATTGGCCGGTTGCGCAGGGAGCTCTACCGGGCGGGAATCCTGTCTGTCTATCGGGCGCCGGTACCGGTTATCTCGGTCGGCAATCTGGCGGTCGGGGGAACCGGCAAGACCCCGATGGTCGACTATCTGGTGAAATGGCTGTCGGGGCAGGGACGGCGGGTGGCGGTGGTCAGTCGCGGTTACGGAGGGCGGGGGGCAGGCAAAGTTGGGGTGGTCTGCGCAGGGGAGGGGCCACTGCTGCCGCCTGAGGTCTGCGGTGACGAACCGTACCTGCTGGCGCAGCGCAATCCTCGCGCTCTTGTGTTTATCGCGCCCCGCCGAGCCGACGGCATCCGTCTGGCCATCGAACGCTTTGCTGCTGACGTGATTTTGCTGGATGACGGTTTTCAACACTTGGCGGTAGCTCGCGACCTCGACATCGTTCTGCTCGATGCCCGTCGTCCCTTCGGAAACGGGTATCTCTTGCCCGCCGGGCTGCTGCGTGAGTCGCCTGCTGCGCTCGCTCAGGCCGGAGTCGTGGTGCTGACCCGCAGCGACGGCTCCGAGAATCCTGCCCCGAACCTGATGTGTCCACTTATCCGTTGTCGCCATCGACTGGCGGTCGAGGCAGTCTCCCTTGCTGGGAAGAAACTTCCGCTGCAGAGCCTTGCCGGGCAGCGCGGCGTCGCCTTCGCCGGGATCGCCGATCCGGAGAATTTTTTCAGTGCGCTTGCTGCCGAAGATCTCCAACTGGTGCGGACTTTGCCGTTGTCCGATCATATTGCCTATGACCGCGACACTCTGGCTCTGCTGGCCGAGGCGGCCAGGGATGCTGATTTTCTGGTGACCACGGAAAAAGATGGTGTTAAAATAACCTCCTTGCAGTTGCCCTTGCCCTGTTACCATATCCCCATGACCCTGGAGTTTTTTGCCGAGGGCTCGCTTCTGCTGGAGCGAGCCCTTAACGCGGTCATCCATCAGGAGATACCATGACCCTCTCCAAAGAATTGCTGGAGATACTTGCCTGTCCCAAGTGCAAAGGAGAGGTGCAATTGCAGCAGGACGGTGCAAAAATCGTCTGCTCTGCCTGCGGTTTAGCCTATCCCGTTCGCGACGGGATTCCCGTGATGCTCATTGACGAGGCCGAGCAAATTTTACCTTGAATCTTGAACCTTTATCCATAAAACGCATTCTCGTCCGGCAGACCAACTGGATCGGCGATGCCGTCATGACCACTCCCGCCATGGGAGCGATCCGGGCCACTTTCCCCCGGGCCGAGATCGTGGTGGCGGCCAATCCTCTTGTGGCCGAACTCTTTCGTCATCATCCCGATTGCGACCGTGTCGTGGTGTTTGATAAAAAGGGTGCGCACAGGGGAATCCGGGGGATGCTTTGCTTTGCCGGAGAATTGCGCCGCGAGAGATTCGATCTGGCTGTTCTGCTGCAGAATGCCGCGGAAGCGGCGGTGATCGCCCTTCTGGCAAGGATTCCGAAGCGGGTAGGATATCGCACCGATGGTCGCCGTCTCCTTCTGACACACAGCGTCGCGGTGGGCGAGACGGAGAAGCGACTGCATCATACGGCCTACTACCTTCGCATGCTGGAGGCTGTGGGGATCAGGGGCGGGAAAGGCACGCTCAGGCTGGAATGCACCGCCGACGAATCTGACTGGGCCCGGAAGACGCTGGGGGACGGGGAGTTCGTCGCCGTCAATCCCGGGGCGGCTTACGGCTCGGCCAAGCGCTGGATTCCGGAGCGTTTTGCTGAAGTCGGCGATCGTCTGGCGAAGGAGTTCGGAATTCGCGTCGTGCTCACCGGAGGTCCTGGCGAGGTGGAAATCGGCCGCGATATCGAGGCGGCCATGTCGTCACGCCCGCTGAACCTCATCGGCAAAACGGGAGTCCGTCAGATGATGGCCGTTCTTTCCTGCTGCCGCCTCGTGGTCACCAACGACTCTGGGCCGATGCATGTGGCGGCGGCTTTCGGTATCCCCATTGCGGCCGTCTTCGGTCCCACCGATCATACCACTACCTCTCCCCTGGCTGAAAACTGCCGGATCATTCGCAAGGAGATCGACTGCGCCCCCTGCCTGCTGCGCCAGTGCCCCACCGACCACCGGTGCATGGAGGCGGTCTCCGTTGAGGACGTCCTTGCCGGAGCTCGCCAGTTGCTGGGGAGGGAAGGATGAAGGTGCTGATCGTCAAAGTGAGCGCTCTCGGCGATGTCGTCCATGCGCTGCCGGTGCTCGCCTGGCTCAAGAGTGCCGAACCCGGGATGGAGATCGACTGGCTAGTGGAGGAATCCTTTGCCCCCCTCCTCGATGGACATCCTCTTGTCCGCAGGGTGCATCGCCTGCGCACCAGGGCCTGGCGGCGCGACGGACCAGGTGCCGGAATCAGGGGAACTCTGGATGCCGCCGGCAGGCTGCGGCGGGAAGCCTATGATGTGGTTCTCGATCTCCAGGGAAACAGCAAGAGCGCCCTGTTCACTCTTTTGACCGGTGCTTCTCGTCGCTTCGGCTTCGACCGAAACGGCGTCCGCGAATGGCCGAACCTGCTGGCCACCAACCGGAAAGTCACCCTGGGAGCGGAAGACCATCACATCACTGATCGTTCGCTGGCGATTGCCCGGAAAGCTTTCCCGGCAGGAACGCAGTCTCCCGCGGCCGGTCCCCTGCCCATCGATGGACAGACCCGTTCGGTGGTCGAGCAGTTGCTGAACGAAAGAGGTTTGACAGGAAAGACCCTGATCGTTCTTCACTACGGCACCACCTGGAATACGAAGCTGTGGCCTCTCGATCTCTGGCAAGAGCTTGCCGAAAAGTTGTGCGATCTCGAAGGGTGCCAGCCCATTCTGACATGGGGCAGCGAGGAGGAGCGGACTGCCGTCGCGTCCATCCACGCGGCCTCCGGGGGGCGCGCTGCGATATGGCCAAGGGGGTCGCTGATGGAACTGGCGGCGCTGCTTGAGCAGGTCGACCTGGTGATCGGAGGGGATACCGGTCCGATCCATATCGCCGCCGCGGTGGGAACTCCGACTGTTTCCCTCTTCCGGGTTACCGACGCGGGCCGCAATGGTCCACGCGGGGAAAATCATATTCGGCTGCAGGCCCCCCTGGACTGTTCGCCCTGCCTGAAAAAGGCTTGTGACCGCGACGAGGAGTGCGGACGCAGCATCGGCGTTGATGAGGTGCTGCTGGCTGCTGTGACCCTGCTGGGGGAGCGGTCATGAGCGAGATGATCGTGAAGGGGGGAATGGTGGTTGCAGCCGAAGCTTACCCCCTCCTGCAGAAAGCCGGGCTTACCAGCTTCAATGCTTTCATGGAATTTACCGGCGGCACCCGGATCTGTCATAAACGGGGGCGTTCGGTTTATCGGTTCGAGATCGAGGGCCGGGCCTTCTATCTGAAACGGAACCGTTTTCAACGGATCGAGTTCTTTAAGCGCCTGAGCCGCTTCAAGCTGCCGGCTCGCGGAGCCTGGGAGGAATGGGAAAGCATCCGGCTCATCCGCGAGGCGGGATTACCGACGATCACTCCGGTCGCCTACGGTGAAAGACGGTTCCTGAATCTGGAAGTAGGCTCCTTCACCCTGACCGAGGAACTCTATGATGCCGAGCCGCTCGATTCATTTATCGAGCGCGAGTGGTCTGTTGTCCCGCCCGGCTCGAAGCGGAAAGAGAAACGAAAGATTATTCATGATCTTGCCCGGCTGGCGCGGCGCTTCCACGAGCGGGGGATGAATCACCAGGATTTTTACCTCAACCATTTTTTTATCGACCGGACGGGGAATCTCTATCTGCTCGACCTGCAGCGCGTTCAGCACCGGCCAGAGGTGCCGATACGCTTTGTAGTGAAGGACCTCGGGCAGTTGTTCTATTCGAGTCTCCGTTTCCCCTGTCTCAGTCGGAGTGACAAGATGTTTTTTCTGCTCAACTATCTTGGCATAGGGCAGTTGGATCGAAAGGGGAAATCGCTGGCCAAGAAAGTTCTGGCCAAGAACGCCCGGATTGCCAGCCACGATGTAAAACTGCACGCCAGACGACGCAAACGAGGAGAACTGCCGTAAAGAGTATGATGGAGAATACAATGAATAAGGATATATATGCCGGGATGAGAGAGAACGATTGGTCGCATATCAGGCTGGCCTATGTGATTTACTTTTATTTCGACCAGGAAAACTCGACATCTCTTACCGACCTGTTGCGTGAGTACGCTGCCTATCCCCGGGATGTCATCGATCATGTACATTTCACCATTGTTGACGACGGTTCTCCGGTCAAAGTCGAGATTCCCGAGGACATCAATCTAAACATTCTGTACCTGCGTATCGATGAGAATATCCAGTGGAATCAGGGCGGTGCCAGAAACCTGGGGGTCGTCATGGCCAGGGCGGACAAGATATTCGCCACCGACCTCGATCATAAATTGCCTGAGCAGACCCTGCGGGAACTCGTAGCCCGGAAAAACCCCGGCCGCACGTTTTACAAGTTCAAACGTCTGAACGAAAAGGGAGAAGACATCGGTTACCATCTGAATACCCTGTTTTTCTCCCGTGCCCGTTTTTTCCGTTTTCACGCTCTGGATGAACAGTTCTGCGGTTATTACGGTTTCGAAGACGCTCTTTTCTGGAGATGGCAACGATACCAGGGGACGCGATTTCTCTACCTTCCGGGCAGGCATCACTGTGTTCATCGCAGCAGCCTTGATTTGAAAAAATCCTATCATTCCCTGGAACGCGATCTATCCCGCAACAGGGCCATCGCGGAAAGGACTAAGAAGGCTTGGAAGACGTACGGGTCGCAGGCGGGACATAGCCGGCAATTTCTCTGCTTTCCCTGGCACGTCGTAGAGGAAAGGGTTCGCCGGACCACCCTTCCGCCCTTGAAAACCGACCGACTCTGGGCCCGGACTTGGTGGTGGCGTTGGTTGTTTGGATGAAAGAATAGTTCTTGACCTGAAGGTCAGGCCTGAGAATTGAGAATTCATTGTCTTATGAAGATTGCTCTGGTAAATCATAACTTTTCCCTTTCCCACGGCGGACTGGAGCGTTTTTCCGTCAATCTGGCCCTGGCGCTTCATCGTGCCGGGCACGATGTTCATGCGGTCGGGATGACGGCCGCGGACATTCCGCCGGAGATCGACACGCATACCATTTCGATCCCCCGAAAACCTTCCTGGCGGAGAATTCACGGATTTCATTCTCAAGCGACACGTTCCATTCAGGGGAAAGGGTTCGACATCGTATTCGGCCTTACCCGGTTTTTCCCCATGGATGTTTACAGGATGGGCGACGGGGTACAGAAGCACTGGATGCGCATCAGTTATCCTCTGGCGCCATGGCGCTGGCTCAATTATTTGTTCAATCCCGCCCATCTGCTGAATGTCTTTTTCGAAAAGAAAATCCTCTCCGCCACCGGAGCGAAAAGGATCATCACCAACTCGCACCTCTGTCGGCAGCACGCCCAGGACTACTACGGCGTGTCCGCCGACAGGATCAGCGTGGTTTACAACGGCGTCGATCACCGTCTGTTCAACCCGGAAAAGGTATCTGCGATTCGCGACGAAGTCAGGAGAACCCTCGGCCTGAACAGTGATGATATCGCCGTCCTGCATGTATCCAACAACTGGCGGCGCAAGGGACTGGATGTCACCCTGAAAGCCATCGGCCGCCTTGGGGAGCACGGGAAAAGAGTCCATCTTCTGGTTGTCGGCCGGGGGCGGCCAGCGGCCTTCCGGACACTCGTGCGGAAACTCGGGCTGGAGGCGAGGGTTCATTTCGTCGGTCAGACCGACAAGGTGGAGAGGTATTACGCCGCCGGGGACCTGCTCGTTCTTCCTACCCTTTATGATCCGTTTTCCAATGTCTGTCTCGAGGCGATGGCCTGCGGTTTGCCGGTGATCACGACGTCGGCCAACGGGGCCGCTGAAATTGTCGAGGAAGGGGAGAGCGGCTTCGTTCAGAAGGATCCGAGAAGCTTCGACGAACTTGCAGGGCTGATGAGACGTTCTCTTGAGCCGGGGATGCTCCGCCGGATGGGGGAAGCCGCTCAACGGATCTCCCTCGGTTTCACCCCCCTGAAAAACATGGAACAGACTCTGGCCGTATTCGAAGAGATCGTTGGGAGCAAGGAAGTCCGGATGCCCAGCCACGATGCAATTAAGGAGTCAGATTAATGGCACAATTCCTGGTAACCGGAGGTGCCGGATTTATCGGCTCCCATATTATTGACGAATTACTTCTCCGGGGCGAAACGGTTCGAGTACTGGACAATCTGGCGACGGGAAAACGGGAGAATCTGGAACACTGTCTGGAACGGATTGACTTCATCGAAGGCGACATTCGCGACCTGGAAACCTGCCGGGGAGCCTGTGCCGAGGTGGATTACGTGCTGCATCAGGCGGCACTGGGGAGTGTGCCTCGCTCCATGGAAGATCCCCTGACCAGCCATGACGTCAATGTCACCGGAACCCTCAAGATGCTCATCGCGGCCCGTGATGCCGGGGTGAAGAGGTTCGTCTATGCAGCATCCTCCTCGACCTACGGCGATCATACCGCTCTGCCCAAGGTCGAGGATCGCATCGGCAATCCCCTCTCACCCTATGCCGTCACCAAATATGCCGACGAACTATATGCCCGGGTGTTCGGACGCTGTTACGGCCTGGAGACGGTGGGACTGCGCTACTTCAACGTCTTTGGCCCCCGTCAGGATCCCTTTTCCCAATACGCCGCGGTGATCCCCCTTTTCGTCAGCGCCCTGCTGCGTGGAGAGGCGCCAACCATCAATGGCGACGGGGAGCAGACCAGGGATTTCACCTATGTGGGCAACGCCGTGGCGGCCAACCTGCTGGCCTGCGCCGCCCCGGCCGGGGCGGTGGGGGAGGTGTTCAATATCGCCTGCAACGAACGAACCTCCCTGAATCAACTGTACCGCCGACTTCAGGAGTTGCTGGACTCCGATATCGCTCCGGTGTACGGACCGTCACGGGTGGGTGATGTGCGCGACAGCCTGGCGGACATCGGCAAGGGCGGACGCCTGCTGGGTTATAAAGGCGAACTCAAGTTCGAGGAGGGACTGCGGCGTTCCATTGAATGGTATCGGGAGAACCTCTGATTAAAGGAGATAGAAAGTAGTGACTGATCCTATTTTTATAGATACAAACTGTGACGTATGTGGCAGTTGGGATTCAAAAGAACTTCTGAAAGCAAAAGGGTCTGCCTACCATGAATGTAGTTCTTGTGGACTTGTATTTTCTCGTCCAATGCCTGCTAATCTAGTAGATATTTACGAGGTTCAATACTCTCGCAGGCTTGATTTATATGCAAAAAAAATAGAGCAGAAACGAAAAAAGAACAGGAAGAAATTAAAAAAATTGGATCAATTCCGGAAATCTGGAAATTTTCTGGAGATCGGCTGTAATGCCGGCGCGGTGTTGTGTGCTGCACGAGATGCGGGTTGGAAGGTAAAAGGGGTAGATGTATCTCCTGCACCTGCCGCTTTCGCAAGAGAGAAAATGGGCCTCGATGTATTTACCGGAACAGTTGAAGAAGGAGGTTATCCGGACAATTACTTCGATGTGATTTTTACTAACGCAACGCTTGAACATCTTCGACACCCACTTGCGACATTGAAGGAATGCCGGAGAATCCTTCGGCCTGGTGGCATTTTCTATGCCGATACGGTCAATTGGGACAGTTACACGCGGCGCCTTTTAGGAGCCAATTGGAAGCTCATTAGTCCTTCCGATCATGTCCACCTTTATACTCCCAGCAATATTGTTTCATTGTGCCACCATGCCGGATTTGATCATGTTAAGACTTGGACCACCGGAGTTAGGGTCAAGGCTAATGCTCCTGAATCAACATTCAAGACTCCATGGCATTGGAGTTTGTTGAAGGGTCCCCTGTCTTTTCTTACACGTCTGAATAAAATGGGGGACAGTATCGAATTTCTTGCGCAGAAACCATTGAAGTAAATTTTCAGAAGAAAATCCATTGATTATCGCCTATCCTGTCCCGATGCTGTGGAGGTAGAAGTGTTCAGCGGCTACGATGCTCCATTGAATGGTATCGGGAGAACCTGTGAGGATAAGAGGTGATGTGTCAGTATGGCCTCATCTGAGTTGAAATTCGACCTGGAAACTGTTTCGTGCGCCCTCTGCGGCTCGGACATTCACGACCTCTATCTGCCGCGGGCCAAGGAGCTCTACAATGGTCTCGACGTCTGGTTTGATGTCGTTCGTTGCCGGCAATGCGGTTTTGTCTTTACAAATCCCCGGCCGACGGCGGAAACCATTCACTGCTTCTACCCCGATTCGGCTCAATACTATCAGCCCAAGACAAGTCGGCTGAAGGTTGGCATTTGGTCGCGCAAGAAATGGAAGCAGACCCTGCAGCAATCAGTAGAGTCCCGCCGCTTTGGTTACCCGCTGCCACGGGTTGCGGGCATTTTTGATGCTTTGCCTTCGCTTCTCTGGCGTAAGAAACTGCGTTTGGCGCATTTGCCACGCTTTGTGCCCAACGGTCGGCTCCTGGATATCGGCTGTGCCTGGGGTGGATACCTCTGGCGGATGCAGGATCTCGGGTGGGAGGTACACGGCATCGAACTCAATGCCGCGGCTGCCTGCTATGCTCAAGAGAGGTTGGGATTGTCAAATGTGCGCACCGGGTCTTTTGCCGAACTCGATTATCCTGAGGGATCATTCGACGTGGTGCACATGAGCATGGTTCTTGAGCATCTTTATGAACCTGCCACGGCGCTACGCCGAATCAATAGACTATTGCGTAACGACGGCCAGTTCATTCTCTCCGTTCCTGATATCTCCGGCTTCGCAGCCCGTTTGTTCAAGGACAAGTGCTATACCTTGCAGGTTCCGCAGCATCTGAGCCACTTCACTCCGCAAACCTTGACTAAATTCCTGCGTCAAGCTGGATTTGAGGTGGAGGAAATCCTTCACCAGAGGAACAAAAAGGATTTTACCAAGTCCGCCGAGTATCTGGAGAATAAGGCATTGGCTCGGACAATAAATCACCCCTTTGTTCGTGGTGCGATTCTCGATCCTCTCGTTTGGGTTCTCTCTGTGCTGGGCAAAACCAGCCGCATGAGTGTTTTTGCCCGCAAGGAACGAGTTCTGTGAGTCCGTCCGCATTAGACATGGGAGCACCTCCCTTGAAGGTCCTCTTCCTCGTACCCAGAATGGATAAAGCAAGTACCCGCTACCGGGTCTTGCAGTACATGCCTTCCCTGGAGCGAGGGGGTATTTCCTGCACTGTAAAAAGCCTCTCCAAGACCTCGCGGAACTGGTTCTCGCTGGCTGGGCAGCTGCGGCGGGCCGATCTGGTGTTCATCCAGAAAAAGCTCTTTACCCGCCTCGAGCTTTTCATGGTGAGGAAGCTCGCCAGGCGCATGGTCTACGATTTCGACGACGCGGTAATGTTCAAGTGTGATGCGGCTTCCGCTCGGCAAATAGAGCGGCAACGGAAGCGTTTTGCCGCAACAGTGCGAAAGGCCGATCTAGTCATTGCCGGCAACAGCTATCTGAGGGCTCAGACCCTGCCCTGGAATCCAAATGTTCAGGTTCTGCCGACACCTCTCCACACCGGTTCTTATCCCGAAAGGCAAATTGTGGGGGATACCGGCGCAGTCGTTCTGGGATGGATCGGCAGTCGTGGCACCCTAAAATACCTGCGCGACATCTCCCCTGTACTTGAGAATCTGGGGTGCCTTTTCCCCCGTCTGAAACTGAAGATCGTGGCGGACGATTTTTTTTCCCTCGAGCATCTCGAAGTCATTCGCAAGCCGTGGTCCGCCATGGATGAAATTGCCGATCTGCACTCTTTCGATATCGGATTGATGCCCCTGCGCGATGACGAATGGACCCGCGGCAAGTGCGGCTTCAAGCTCCTTCAATGCATGGCTGTCGGTCTGCCGGTGGTGTGCTCGCCAGTCGGTATGAACTCTGAGATCGTCACTCATGGCCGCGAGGGGTTTTGGGCTTCGACTCCCGAAGAGTGGAGAGAACACCTTTCGCGTCTCATCACAGATGCCGGTCTGCGCCAATCTATGGGCAGGCTGGGCCGGCAGAAGGTGGAACAGACCTACTCCTTGGCGGTCAACGCTCCCAAGCTTTTGCATTACCTGCGAGAGCTTCGTCGGGCTTAGCACTTTTAACCCATCGGCACCCTGCTCATCGATGGAACATTTTCGGAGCATCAGGCAAAGTTATTTATGGCGAAAGTTTTCCTGAATGATATCCGGTGGGAATACCTCTCTGATGAGGGAAGGGTCTGGCTTAAGAACCATCCAGACCCCGTTGTAACTGGCCAGGTGGTCAAGGAATCATCCAAGCGTCGGGTCGTCTTCTTTCCGGGAATGTACCTCAAAGAGGTGCATTACCATGGCTTTGGCGTTCTCCTGAAAAGTCTCGGCAGCGGTACCGCCTGCAAGGAGGGACGTGTTTCTCGAAAACTCGCCGAACTTGGTATCTGCGTTCCCCAAGTCATCGGATACGGGAAAGCGGCTTCAGGGGGAGTGATCCGGAGAGACGTCCTCCTGACCCGGGAGGTGGCGGGCGGGAAAAGCCTCTTCGATTTCATCCATCGTGATTTTCCCCGCCTCCCGTTCTGCGAAAAACGTAAATTCGTTCGAGGGTTTGCCGCTTATATTCGAAAGCTCCACGACGCCGGAGCCCTGCACGCCGACCTGCACGTCGGCAATATCCTGCTGGTAGCCGAAGGGCACGAATTCAACTTCGTTCTTCTTGACAACGACCGCCTTTCTCTGAAAAGCCGGGAGATTTCGACTCGCCAGCGGATAAACAATCTGGCGCTGGTTCTTTCAAACCTCCGGTTCCACCTTAGCCGGACCCAGTATCTCAGATTTTTCCAGGAGTATGGTTTTCCCCTCGGCGAAGAGGGATTAGCCTTTCTGGCTGCCCTGGAAAGGAAAGTACTCGCCCACACAAACAAAATCTGCAACGAAAAAGCCCGCAAATGCCTTTCCAACAACAGACGGTTCAGCAAGGAACATCGGCAGGGGTTCACGATTTACAGGAAAAGCGGACTTCGTTCAAAGAATATTGTCGATACTCTCTTTCCTGATCCGGATGAAGTATTGGATCGAGGGGAGGTTCTTAAGGCCGGGCGTACTGTTCAAGCAGCAACCGTCTTTATAGATGGCCGAAAATACTTTCTGAAAAGGTATAATGACAAAGGCTTTATTTATCGTTTGCGGAATGCTTTTAGAAAATCGCGGGCGGTGAGGACGTGGCTTGTTTCCTGGGAGTTTTTGTACAGAGGGCTCCCCGGTCCGGAGCCAATCCTTTGTCTAGAGGAAAGAAGTTTCCGTTTTCTAAAACGTTCATACATTCTCTATGAATATGTTGATAATTCATTGTGTCTTCCTCAGAAATGGCCCTTATTGGATAGCCAAACTCGAAAATTCATTTTGATCCGCTTGGCAATAAAATTGGGCTGGATGCATCGGACCGGAGGCATCCACGGGGATTTGAAATGGAATAACCTATTGATTGATGAGAACAACAATATTTATTTTATCGATTTTGATGGAAGCAGGGTTTCTTTTCCCGGCAAATCGCAAATAATAGCCAAAGATCTTAAACGATTCTTAATAGACCTTTCAAAGTTCGAGGAGGACGAAGATTTAAAACTTTTCTTTACTAACGTTTCAAATAAGTGGCATTAGAGCATCAACGTAAATTTAATCTCTATGGGTCAAATTCCCCGCAGCTTGCTGCGATGAGATGATTCGAAGTTGGTTTTGATACCCCGCTGCTTGCGGCGGGGTAGTTCATTTAACCGATGTCCTGAAGTTATAGGAAGACGAAGAGTAACCTTAACGATCTCTATGAGAAGTTAATCTAACTACATGAAAATTTCACTTTTGGCACATCCCTAATAAAAACAGAAATGGAATTCTTTTTTAAAGAAGAGTATAGGCTAATTCAGGGATAATTGAGGCTTATGAAGATCATTTATTTTGTTAATAGAATATCTGTGAGTGGAGGGGTTAAGGTGCTATTTCAGCACCTTCAGTTGTTGAGAGCAAGGGGTATTGAAGCTGAGCTTGTTACACTTAAAGATGATTTTTTGAATATTTTTGGTGACAATGTAAGACATTTTAAAAAAATTGAACCCTCCAATTTTGATGGTAACCTATGTGTTGCGACTAAACCATCTGATATTTTAGCTTTATTTAATGCTGGCATTGATAGAAAAATGCCGATTTGCCATTTCATTCAAGGAGATGAGATAGGAGAGCTTGAAACTCGTATATCGACGCTGCTTGATTATGAAGTTTATTCCTTGAAGGTTTTGGGGCGTCTTTTTAAGGCTGTTAAGTATTTTCGCCGGAAAAAGCTATTTGAAAAAGCCTTTCGGCTTCCAACTGTGAAGATGGCCGTTTCCAAGCATCTTTGTAAGCTGGTTCAAGAGCGATTCCAGGAAGATTGTTTTGAAATTTCCAATGGTATAGACCTATCCGTATTCAGCCCGAGTTTTTGCAAAAAGGGCAGGGAAAGGGGCAAACACTGGCGAATTGTCTCCATTGGACCTTTCAGAGTAAAAACTAAAGGCATTGAACATGTTCTCGCTGCCGTAGGGTTGCTGAAGTCGGCTGGTTTTCCGGTTCATTTGAGCCGAATTGCAGGGTCGCCGATATCCGCTGAGGAAAAGCAGTCTGGATTGGTGGATTCTTACTTCCAGTCAATTTCGGAGGGGGATGTCGCCAGAATTATCCAGACCAGCGATGTTATGGTATTGGGGTCCTTGGAAGAGGAGGGATTTGGGTTGCCTGCCTTAGAGGCGATGGCTTGCAAAACTCCCTGTATTTTAACTAAAATTCCGGCTTTTTTAAATCTTGATGAACAAAGGGATTTTGCTTGTTTTGTGCCGCCCCGCGACCCCCAGGCTATCGCTGACGGGGTGCGGAAAATAATTATGAATAAAGAATATCGGGATGGTCTTGAGAAGAGAGGCTTTCAGGTTGCGCAAAATTATTCTCTTGATGTTCTTGGGGACAGGTTGGAAACATTTTATTCGAATTTGTTAGGGAAAAACAGTTAATTACTGGAGCTGTATGCCTTCAGCCAACAAGGGCGGAGCAACGAAGCGGCAGCAGGAGGGTCAGGCGGTGGCTTAGGGAATTTCCACGTGTCCTCCATTGCGATGACAGATTCTGAATATGAGAAAACAGAATTAGAGATCGTGAATATGTTTTGTTGTCGTTTGTAATGTTGTCGTTTGTAAAGGTTCTGATAATGAAAAGTAGCGCGAGAATGCATACAGTACTGAGTAAAATCATTCCAAGCAAAGATATTGTCATTAAGTTTTTGTATTTTTCTTTTATTGTTTTTGTGTGTGGGTTCTTTTTTTTGCCAATTCGTTGGCATAGAAATTTGTACTATGTTTTATTGATTCTGCCTTTTTTGTTCCTTTTAAAAGATCTCGATTTTAAACAACTTCTTCGATCCCACGTTTTCAAATTGAGTTTAGTTTATATAGTTTTCATGGTTCTTACTGTATTATGGGCCGAAGGGCTTGATTTGGAAGGCGTGCTTAAATATTGGCGCCGTGGATTCACGCTTATTTCTTTTTTGATAATTATGGCTTACCTTCTTATCAAGGACAAGGATTACTTGGATGTTTTGTTTAAATGGTCCTGTAGGATGGCCGGAATTTTAGCCTTTTTCTCCATCATCTGGTTTTACTTTTCCCGTGGGATATCACTCGACAGCGGAAGACTTGTTAGCATAGGGCCTCTGGACAATCCAATTTTAGCAGGGAATGTGTATGCCGGTATGGCACTTGTTTCCCATTATCATTTCTCGATCAAAAAAAACAGACGCATGCACGAGCGCTTAGTGAGTTTGTCCACCTTTTTGGTCATTTTGAGCTTTGTTTTGCTGACCCAGAGCCGAGGTCCATTAATCGCCCTTTTCGCAACAATGCTCTTCAGCTCTTTTTTAGTCAAAGATTATAAGTTCCTATTAAACATTGCCTTTTTGGTAGGGGTTTTGTTCATATCCAAGATTTTTAATTTTTTTGATCCTTTTTCCCTGATAAGTCGTGGCGATTCGTATCGTTTTGTTATTTGGGAACAGGCCTGGTCCTTTTTCCTTGAAAAGCCGGTGCTGGGGTACGGACTTGGTGGTGGCAGGCCCGACATATTGATAAAGCCAGACATTTCTATTGCACATGCCCATAATATCTTTCTCGCCAATTTGCTTGACGGGGGAGTCGTTGCTTTGGGCCTGCTTTTAGCGGTACTCTTGATGTCAGCTTATTGGGCATTTGTTTATTTTAAGAAAAGTGGCAATGTTACCCTTGTTTCCTTGGTTCTCTTTGCTGTCTTTTCGAATATGACAGACGGGCATACGTTGATTATGAGTCCAGGATATCAATGGATATATTTCTGGATGCCCGTTGCAATTATATCGGCATTCGAATTTCATCTTAAACACGATGAGTCGGGAACGATAATAGCTCCGTCCTGAAAAAACTCTTTCAAAAGACGAGACCAAAAATGGGATACCAATTATGAGCCTTCGACACATACATGACCACCTCGAGCAGCATTTGAGAACCATTGAGCTTGTTTCACAACACCTCGTTCAGGATATCGAACGCTCCTGCTCTTTAATCGCCGGTGCATTAAAATCCGGGAAAAAGATTCTGGTCATGGGCAACGGCGGTTCCGCCGCCGATGCTCAGCATATGGCGGCGGAGTTTGTTGGTCGTTTTCTGCTGGAACGCAAGGCATTACCTGCCATTGCTCTGACCACCGATACGTCGATTATTACGGCAGTTGGAAATGATTACGGCTTCGATGAAATATTCAAGCGACAGGTGGAAGCTCTTGCCCAACCGGGAGATGTGGTGATCGGTATTTCCACGAGTGGGCACTCCAATAACGTTTTCCACGCCCTCACGGCTGCCAATGAGATAGGGTGCAAGACCATCGGTCTTCTCGGCAGGGACGGCGGAAATATTGCCGGGATCGTTGATGTGAACCTGACGGTGCCGGTTCAGGAGACACCGCGCATTCAGGAGGCGCACGTGACCATCATTCACATCCTCTGTGATCTGGTGGAGCGGAATCTCTTTAGCGGAAGAAAGGATGATGAATAAGCGAATGAATCCCTATAAACCCATTGATCTTTCAGGCATTAAGACCTATTCCATAAAAACCCGCGACAACAAGGTGAATATTTCAGAGCATTTCGCCGGTGCTCCGACGGCCGGAATGTCCTTCGAAGATTTCTTCGATAGCCTCCCGCGGCTCCTCGGCGCCGACAGCCTGCGGGGGGTGGTCGATGCCGTCGTGAATGCCCGGGAGAAGGGACGACCCGTCATCCTGGCCATGGGGGGGCACGTCATCAAGTGCGGCCTGCAGCCGGTTCTGAAGGCTCTGATCGAGGCTGACGTCGTCACCGCGGTGGCCATGAACGGTTCGGCTTCGATCCACGATTTCGAGGTCTCCTTGGTCGGCGCCACCTCCGAAGATGTCGGCGCGGTGCTGCATTCGGGGGATTTCGGGTTTTCCGAGGAGACCGGCGGCGGGATGAACCGGGCGCTGAAGGCGGGGTTGGCCAAGGGGATAGGTTTCGGCGAAGCGATCGGCAGTTGTATCGTTGATGGGGAGAATCCTTACAAGGACTACAGTTTGCTAGCCGCCTGCGTGGAGAAGCAGATTCCCGTTACGGTGCACGTGGCCATCGGGACCGACATCATCCACCAGCACCCGGAGGCGGACGGCGCCGTAACCGGTGAGATGACCTTTCGCGACTTCCGCTTGCTCACCTCGGTCGTCGCCGATCTGGGCGAAGGTGGGGTATGGCTCAATGTCGGCTCCGCCGTGCTGCTTCCCGAGGTTTTTCTCAAGGCTCTTTCCATTGCCCAGAACCTCGGGCATCACGTGGACAACTTCACCACCGCCAATTTCGACATGATCCAGCATTACCGGCCGCTGCAGAACGTGGTCAAGCGCCCAACCTCCGGCAGCGGCAGGGGGTATACGATAACCGGCCATCACGAGATCAATGTCCCGTTGTTTGCCTTGGCGGTGCTGGACCGGATCAGGCACGTGAGGAGTAAGGAGTGAGGAGTGAGGCGAAAAAACCTAACTTCAAAGCTCTAAACTCCTCACCCCTCACGCCTCACTCCTTACAGGGTTTTTTATGAATCGCGTCGAAGTTGAAAGTTTTCTGAGCCGCCTCGGGTCAGTCTCGGCACTGGTCGTCGGCGACCTGATGCTCGACGAGTACGTCTGGGGCAAGACCGAGCGGATATCTCCCGAGGCGCCGGTGCAGGTGGTCGATGTGGCCCGCGAGGATCTTCGGCTGGGCGGCGCCGGCAACGTGATCAACAACCTGGTAACCCTGGGATGCCAGGTGCATGTCGCCAGCGTGCTGGGTGATGATGGCGGCGGCCGGCGACTGCGTGGCATGCTCGAGAGCAAAGGCGTTGTCACTGACGGCGTTCTGCTCGCTCCGGGGCGCACCACCGGTCGCAAGACCCGTATCCTGGCCAGCAACCAGCAGATGCTGCGCATTGACCGGGAGAGCCGGGAGCCGATCTCCCCAGACCAGGAAGCGCAGATCGCGGCCCATATCGCCACGGTCGCCGGACATTGCCAGGTGATTCTCATCTCTGACTATCTCAAGGGAGTTCTGACCGAGGGACTGCTGCAGCGCATCATTGCGCTGGGAAGAGAGCGGGGGGTGCCGGTGGTGGTCGATCCCAAGGGGAGCGACTACCGCAAGTACCGGGGAGCGACCCTGCTGACCCCCAACCGCAAGGAGGCTCAGACCGCTGCCGGCATCGCCATTGTAGACGAGGAGTCGCTGAACAGAGCCGGCCGCAAGCTGCGGGAAGAACTCGACCTGGACGCCCTGATACTGACCCGGAGCGAAGAGGGGATGAGCCTCTTTTCCCGCGACGGCAGGGAGATGCATCTGCCGACCGAGGCGAGGGAGGTGTACGACGTTTCGGGCGCCGGCGACACCGTCCTTGCCGTCCTTGGTATCGGCCTCGGCGGCGGCCTCGATCTGGAGGAGGCGGCTCGTCTCTCCAACGTGGCGGCCGGTGTTGTCGTCGGCAAGGTCGGTACCTCGACGGTCACCCCGGAAGAGATTCTGGAGGTCGTTGGACGTCAGCACCAGGATACAGACCTCAAAATCAAGCAGCGCGACGCCCTGAAGGTCCTTCTGGACGACAAACGGCAGCGGGGCAAGACCATCGTCTTCACCAACGGCTGCTTCGACCTGCTCCACGTCGGTCACGTCAAGTACCTGCAGAAGGCCCGCCAGTTGGGCGACCTGCTGGTGCTGGGGCTCAACTCGGATGCCTCGATCCGCCGCCTCAAGGGGCCGAAACGCCCGCTCATCGACCAGGAGGAACGGGCGCATATCCTCGCCGCCCTCGACTGCATCGACTACGTGGTGATCTTTGATGAGGATACGCCGCTCGAACTCATTTCTGTCCTGCGTCCACATGTCCTGGTCAAGGGCGGAGATTATACCCCCGAAGGGGTCGTCGGTAAGGAGATCGTCGAGAGCTACGGCGGGCGGGTTGAACTGATCCGGTTTGTCGATGGGCGCTCCACCACGAGTATTGTTGAAAAAATACTTCAACAATACCGTGAGGAGTGAGGAGTGAGGAGTGAGGAGTGAGGAGTGAGGAGTAAATTCTATGAGGGGGTGCGGGGTGAGACGAAAACATCATGATCTCAGACTTTGGCAGGAGGCCATGGCTTTGGTTAAAGAGGTTTATGAGGCCACAGCCGAGTTCCCACGTGATGAAATCTATGCTCTGACCAGTCAGATGCGTCGTGCCGCCGTCTCCATTCCCAGCAACATTGCCGAGGGGGCGGCCCGTACCGGTGGCAGAGAGTTCCTGCAGTTTCTGTCTATAACCCGAGGATCGTTGAGCGAATTGGAAACCCAGGTTGTCCTTGCCAAAGACCTAGGATACTTGCAGGATAACCAACAACTTCTTGAAAGCATTGAGAAGATTTTCGGCCTTGCCGGCGGGCTGATGAATTCTCTCCAGAAAAAGGTTTCGAAGTGACACTCCTCACTCCTCACTCCTCACTCCTCACGAAAACCGCCCGCAGGGCAGTTTTCATCGACCGTGATGGAACCCTGAATGTCGAAAAGGATTATCTTCATCGAATCGAGGATTTCGAGTTCATTCCCGGGGTCCCCGATGCGAT
>Ga0299906_10001159_pt1 | contig 22777 bp, 22 predicted proteins | sample RVTome_14_FD_200259 | JGI IMG/M metagenome (GOLD analysis project Ga0299906, IMG submission 200259) | Soil microbial communities from uranium-contaminated site in the Upper Colorado River Basin, Wyoming, United States - RVT145D125 (version 2) ...
GCCGCCGGTGCAGCACCGAGTGCTCGTCCACCCCCAGCAGTCGCAGCAGGCGCAGCAGCTCGCGGCAGGCGCCGAGCAGGAGGTGCTGACCATTGTCCAGGATCTGGCCGCGCACGCGGACCGCCCGCGCCCGCCCCCCCGGCCGGCGGGCGGCTTCCAGCACTCGCACCGGCACTCCGGCCGCGGCCAGCTCTACCGCCGCCGCCAACCCCGCCCAGCCGGCGCCGATCACCAGCACCGGTGGCCCGAGCCGACTCACTGCCGCGCCCGACGCCTTTCGGCGTGATAGCTGCGCCAGGCGATCCACAGCTTGCGCAGCGGGGTGAGCCGCACCCCGTGCTCCAACACCCGGTAGCCGTTGCGCTCGATCTCGTCCAGCAGGGTCATATAGATTCGGCCCATGATGAGCCCCGGCGCCTGGCTCAGACGGTCGCTCTCCGGCAACAGCGACAGCGCCTTGTGGTAGCTCTGGCGGGCTCGGGCGGCATGGTCGCGGAGCAGCGCCACGAGCCGCTCCGAGGTGGTGGTCAGGGTCAGCTCCTCGGGCCGCACCCGGTACTGCGAAAGCGCGTCGGCCGGCAGATAGACGCGGCCACGCTGGGCATCCTCGCGGACGTCACGCAGGATGTTGACCAACTGCAGGGCAATGCCTAGCTCACCGGCGTAGCGCAGAGTGGCGCGCTCCCGGTAGCCGAAGATCTGTGCGCTCAGCACTCCCACCACGCCGGCGACCCGATGGCAGTAGAGCCTGAGCTCGCTGTAGCTGCCGTAGCCGGTGTGGGTGAGATCCATCTCCATACCGTCCAAGATCTCCTCCAGATACTCGCGGGCGAGATCGAAGCGCTGCAGCTGCGGGGACAGGGCCCGGGTGACCGGATGTTGGGGTTGGCCGGCGTAAGCCTGCGCCACTTCCCCACGCCACCAGTCGAGCTTGGTGCGGGCCAGGGCTGGCTCCGAGCAATGGTCCACCACGTCGTCCACCTCGCGGCAGAAGGCGTAGAGTGCCGTGATCGCTCGGCGCTGCTCGCTCGGCAGGAAGCGGAAGGCGTAGTAGAAGCTCGAGCCGCTGGCGGCGGTTCGCGCGGCGCAGTAATCGTCGGGGCTCATGGGCCTCGCCCGGGCAGGGGCGGCATCCTCATTCCGCTGACGACGGCGCCCCAGAGCATGCTCAGCCGGTCGCCGGCACTCAGCGTCGGTCGGCGGAAAGGATCGCTGGTGGCGTGCGCCTCCTTGCCGCGGACCACGCGGGCCCCACCCAGCACGATCATGCGCAGTTCCAGGCCGGCCCGCCCGTCGAGCGTACGACCCAGCGGTGACCCGGCCTGCAGCAAGCGGTGCGCGCGCCGGCACTGGAAGACGATCAGCCGCGACAAGCCGGGCGTGGTGCGGCCTTCGGCGATGTCGCTCTCGCTGACCCGGAAGCGCGCCAGCTCGTCCTGAGGCAGGTAGATGCGGTCGCGCTGCAACAGGTCCGAGCGCAGGTCCTGGAGGAAGTTGATGAGCTGCAGGGCGCTGCAGATGGCGTCGGAGTAGCCCAGATTGGTGGCGGTGTCGGCGCCGTAGAGACGCAGCAGGATGCGACCCACCGGGTTGGCCGAGCGCCGACAATAGCCCATCAGCTCGCCGAAGTCCTGATAGCGGCGCTGACTCAAGTCTTGACGGAAGGCCGAGATCAGGTCCACGAAGGGCTCGGCGGGGAGCTGGAATCGGCGGCGGGTATCGGTGACCGCCAGCAGCACCGGGTCGCCACCCAGGTGGGCCTCCGGCGCCTCTCCCACGCCGCGCTCCAGGCGGGCCAGTCCAGCCAGCCGCTCGGCGAGCGCGATCTCACCCTCGTCGGCGATGTCGTCGGCGCTGCGGGCAAAGGCGTAGACCGAGGCTACCGCGGGTCGCAGCCGTCGGGGCAAGGCCAGCGAGGCCACCGGGAAGTTCTCGTAGTGGCGGCGGGCGAGGCGGGCACAATGCGCATGGGCCGTAGCCAGCGCTGCCTCCAGCTCAAGCGGCGGCCGGGACGATGTGCTGCCAGATGGCATCGGGGTGAGTCACCAGCTCATGGGCACCCCAGCTGGCCGGGTCCTCCCCCTCCGGGATGTAGCCGAAGGTAGCTGCCAGGGCCAGCATGCCGGCCCGTAGCGCGGCTTCCACGTCGCGGGCGGCGTCGCCCACGTAGACGCAGCTTGCCGGGCCGAGGCCCAGCGCCCGGCAGGCGTACAGCAATGGGTCCGGGTGGGGCTTGCGGCGCAGCGTGGTATCGCCGCTGACGATGACCGCCGCCCGCTGGGCGAGCTGCAGCGCCTGCAGCAAGGGCAGGGTCAGCCAGCCGGGCTTGTTGGTGACCACACCCCAGGGCAACCGCAACGCCTCCAGCCGCAGCAACAGCTCTTCGATGCCGGGGAAGGGCCGCGTTTCCAGGCACACTCCTTCGTGATAGAGCTGCAGAAAGCGCTGCCTCAGCCGCTCGAAGCCCGGTGCATCCTCGCTGAGCCCGAAGCCCAGCTGCACCAGGGCGCGGGCGCCGTTGGAGACCTGCGGTCGAACCCGCTCGAAGGGCAGATCGGCGAGGCCCTGCTCGCGGCGCAGGCGGTTGAGAGCGGCGGCCATGTCCGGTGCCGTGTCGAGCAAAGTGCCGTCCAGGTCGAACAGGACGGCCCGAAGCGCGGCGCTCACGGCGCCGTCCCGTCCGGCTTATGGCAGCAGACCAGGTAGTTGACGTCCACCCCGGCGCCGGTCCAGTAGCGGCGGCTCAGCGGGTTGTAGTGGAGACCGGACATGTGCCCCAGCTGCAGCCCGGCCTGGCGGGCCCAGCGGGCCAGCTCCGAGGGGCGGATGAAGCGTCGGTACTGGTGCGTGCCCTTGGGTAGCAAGTGCAACAGGTACTCTGCCGCTACCACGGCCAACAGCCAGGCCTTGGGGTTGCGGTTGATGGTGGAAAAGAATACATGGCCGCCGGGACGTGCCAGGGTGGCACAGGCCGCCACCACCGAGCGGGGATCGGGCACGTGCTCCAACAGCTCCATGCAAGAGACCACGTCGAAGCTGCCCGGGGCGGTTCGGGCGAGCTGCTCGGCGGTGGTCTCCTGGTACTCCACCTGCTGCCCGGATTCCAATAGGTGCAGGCGCGCCACCTCGAGGCTCTCCGGCGCCATGTCGATACCGAGCACCTCGGCGCCGCGGGCCGCCAAGGCCTCGGCCAAGATGCCGCCGCCGCAGCCCACGTCGACGACGCGCTGGCCGCTCAGTGCTGCCCGTCCGGCCATGTACTCCAAGCGCAGCGGGTTGATCTCGTGCAAGGGCCTGAACTCGCCCTCCGGGTCCCACCAGCGGCTGGCGATGTCCGCAAACTTGCGAAGCTCCCGTTGATCCACGTTGCTCAGGGTCACCGTGAAGCCTCCGCGGCGCCGGCGATGATGCGCTGGCGCCAGTCCTCGGCCCGCGCCAGCAGCGCCGCCTCGTCGATCCCGAGGAGCTTGCGCGCGGCCATGAGCCGGCGGCCAGCCACCCAGACGTCGGTGACCTGGTCACGGCCAGCGGCATAGACGATGTGGGAGAGTGGGTTGTGCACCGGGGCGCACTCCAGGCGCTGCAGGTCGATGGCCACCAGGTCCGCCTGCTTACCCACCTGCAGGGTGCCGATCTGGTCGTCCCAGCCGAAGGCCCGGGCGCCGCCCAGGGTCGCCATGGTCAGGGCCCGGGCCGCGGGAATCGCCGCGGCATCGGCCGCCACCGCCTTGGCCAGCAGGGCGGCGCTGCGCATCTCGCCCAGCATGTTCAGGTCGTTGTTGCTGGCGGCGCCGTCGGTGCCGATGCCGCAGCAGACGCCGGCCTGGTCCAAGGCCGCCAGGGGCGCGAAGCCGCTGGCGAGCTTGAGGTTGGACTGCGGACAATGCACTACCTTGGCACCGGCCGCCGCTAGACTCCCAATCTCGTCCTGGGTCAGCTGGGTCGCATGCACCGCTACCAGACGCTCGCTCAACAAGCCGAGCCGCTGCAGCCGGGCCAGCGGCCGCTCGCCGTTGGCCTGCTCGGCGCTCGCCACCTCATGGAGCGTTTCGTGGACGTGCATGTGGATCGGCAGCTCGAGCTCGGCGGCGAGCGCCGCCACTCGCCGCAGCGGGGCGTCCGATACGCTATAGGGCGCATGGGGTGCCAGCGCGGTGCGGATCAACGGCTGGTCGGCGAGGGCCGCGTGCAGCGCCAGCCCCTTCTCCAGGTAGTCGTCGGCGTTGTCGGCCCAGGCGCTGGGCAAGTCGATGAGGATGAGTCCCAGGGTCGCCCGGAGACCGCAGTCGCGCACTGCCAGCGCAGTCACCTCCGGGTAGAAGTACATATCACTGAAGCAGGTGGTGCCGCTGCGGATCATCTCGGCGATCGCCAGCCGAGTGCCGTCGGCTACGAAGGCCGCGTCGACCCAGCGAGTCTCGGTGGGCCAGATGTGCTCCTGCAGCCAGGTCAGCAGCGGCAGATCGTCGGCCAAGCCGCGCAGCAGCGTCATGGCAGCATGGGTGTGGGCATTCACCAGTCCGGGAATCAGGGCGTGCCCCGGCAAATCCACCACTTCCGCCGCGGCTATGTGGCCCGCTTCGGCGCGAGGCACCAGGGCCGCGATGAGACCGCCGGTGATGGCCAGCGCGTGATGCTCGAGCAGCTGACCTTCGGGGGCTACCGGAATCACCCAGCGTGCGTGAATCAGGGTGTCGACGGGCGCCATGACTGCTCCGATGCGGCTCCGGCGCTGGAGTATAGGGCAAGCCTCCCACTGAAAGAAAAACGCCGGCCCGGGGCGAGCCCAGGGCCGGCGCGGTCGCGCTGAGCCGCTAGCCGGCGACGAGCGTGCTCAAGGGTTGGTCTCGACCACGGCCTCCACCGCCACTTCGACGCGACGGTTCTGGGCCCGACCCTCGCGGGTGGCATTGGAAGCGCGCGGCTGGGACTCACCCATGCCGCTGGTGCTGATCAGGGCCTCGTTCACGCCGAGCCCGACCATGGCATCCTTGACCGCAGCGGCGCGGCGCTCGGACAGGCCCTGGTTGTAGGACTCGGGACCGGTGCTGTCGGTGTGGCCGACCACGTCGATGCTGACGATATTGCTGGCCTGGCCCATCTCCGCGACCAGCTCGCGCAGATTGGCATCCGCCTCCGGTTTGACCTGGGCGCTGTCGAAGTCGAACAGGGCATCGGTGGCGATGGTCTTCTGCTGCTGAACCATGGTCGGCTCGACCATCGGCGGGGCCTCCGCCATGGGCTCGGCCTGGACCAGGTCCGGATCGCATTCCATGGTCGCCATCTCCGGCGTCCAGCGCGGCGTCTTCAAGCAGCCGTCCAGAGTCTTGACCACCGTGGACTCCGGATCGACGGCGTAGCCTTCGGGTCCGTCCTGCGCCGAAGCTATAGTGGCGTAAGAGAAACAAAGCACGGCGCTGAGGCCGAGGGTCTTGAGCACGTTCATGATGCCTCCCTGATTGGGCGTCTTAGCTGAGATAGCGAGTGGGAACGGGAACTGAGCTACTTCATGTGGTGAGAAGATTAAATCCGCTTTATCGAATGTGCAACAGATAGTGGAAAAATTATCGAATCCGCAACAGCTCCGCAGGGTGCCGGGTCGCACTCGGCAGCCCGGCATTCCGGCTGCTGGGTGACACGCGCAGCCAGCCGTTGCCCCTGAGCGGCGCCCGACGGAGACTAGGGTCATGAAAATTTATTTTTGAGGATCATGACGTTGCGCATTGCGCTGGTGGAAGATGACGATGACCAGGCGACGCTGGTCAGCCATTGGCTGGCGAGCGCCGAGCATGCGTGTCTGGCCTACGGGAGCGGAGAGAGATTTCTGCGGGACTTTCACCGCGAAAGCTTCGATCTGGTCATTCTGGACTGGATGCTCCCCGACACCGATGGGCTGCGCCTGCTCCTGGCGGTGCGGGAGCATTGCGACTGGCCGATCCCGGTGCTGTTCGTGACTCGGCGCAACGACGAGGAAGACGTGGTCCGGGCCTTGGAGGCCGGTGCCGACGACTACCTGGCGAAGCCGGTGCGGCGAGGTGAGCTACTGGCCCGGGTGCAAGCCCTGGCAAGGCGAGCGGACACCGATGGCAAGGGCGACGAGCCCTTGGATCTCGGCAACTTCCACATCGACCTCAGGGCTCGCTGCCTGTGCCGCAGTGGTGAGCCGTTGAGCCTGACCCAGAAGGAGTTCGACCTCGCCTGCTTCCTGTTCCGCAACGCCGGCCGCGTGGTCTCCCGGGGGCACCTGCTGGAGAGCGTTTGGGGCCAGCGCCCGGACTTGAATACTCGTACCGTGGACACCCACGTGAGCCGCCTGCGCCAGAAGCTCGCGCTCAAGCCCGAGAACGGCTGGCAGCTGCAGGCCGTTTACCAGCATGGCTACCGTTTGGAGCAGGTGAGGCGGCAGGGACATGCACGATGAATTCGACCGGGTCCGGGCCGTCGCCTGGGAGGCGGGGCGGCTGCTGCTGCTGGATCAGCGGGCGCTGCCGCAGCAGCTGCGTTGGCTGAGCATCGGTCGGGCTGACGAGGCCGCCGCAGCCATTCGCGACATGGTGGTGCGCGGCGCTCCGGCCATAGGCATCACCGCGGCCTACGCGGCGGTGCTGGCCGCGCGTGAGGCGCGCCGAAGCGCCGCTAGCGGCTGGCGGAGCCCCATGGAGGCCGCGCTGGAGCGACTGGCGGCGGCGCGCCCCACCGCCGTCAACCTGGGCTGGGCGCTCGCTCGGGTGCGCCAGTGCCTGGCCGGGCTGGGTGGCGACGACCCGGAGTCGGCGCTGCTGGCGCTGGCGCAGCGCATCCACGCCGAAGACCTGGCCGGCAACCGCCGCATGGGCAGCCTGGGCGCGGCACTGTTGCAGGAGCCCTGCGGCGTGCTCACCCACTGCAACACCGGCTCGCTCGCCACTGGCGGCTACGGCACGGCGCTCGGCGTGGTGCGTAGCGGCTACCGCTCGGGTCGGATTCACTCGGTCTTCGCCGACGAGACCCGTCCCTGGCTGCAGGGCTCGCGGCTCACCGCCTGGGAGCTGACCCAGGATGGGATTCCGGTGACCCTGCTCGCCGACGGCGCGGCGCCCTGGCTGATGCGCAGCGGCCGCGTCAGCTGGGTCATCACGGGCGCCGACCGCATCGCCGCCAACGGCGACTGCGCCAACAAGATCGGCACCTATGCGCTCGCCATTGCCGCGCGCCACCACGGCCTGCGCTTTATGGTGGTGGCGCCGACCAGCACCGTCGATCTGCGGGTCGCCCGCGGCGAAGACATTCCCATCGAGGAGCGTGGTTCCGAAGAGCTGCTCAGCCTGGCAGGTGTGCCGGTGGCGGCCACGGGAGCGCAGGCCTGGAACCCGGCCTTCGATGTGACCCCCGCGGCGCTGGTGGACGCCATCGTCACCGAGCAGGGCGTTGCCTCGCCGGTCACCGCCCAAAGCCTGGCGCGGATCGCCCAGCGCCCGGGCTGAGGCCGTCCCGCGCCGCCGCGACGATGTGGTAGCATTCGGCCGCCGGTGGCCCACCGGCCCTGCCCCCAGCTCCCGCAAGGCCCAGCCAGAGCGCAGCGACCATGGCCGAGTTTGCCAGGGAAGTTCTTCCAGTCAATCTCGAAGACGAAATGCGCCAGTCCTACCTGGATTACGCCATGAGCGTGATCGTGGGACGGGCCCTGCCCGATGTGCGCGACGGCTTGAAGCCGGTGCACAGGCGGGTGCTCTACGCCATGCGCGAGCTCGGCAACGATTGGAACAAGGCCTACAAGAAGTCGGCGCGAGTGGTCGGTGACGTCATCGGTAAGTACCACCCGCACGGCGATACGGCGGTCTACGACACGATCGTGCGCATGGCGCAGCCTTTTTCCATGCGTGCCGTGCTGGTGGACGGCCAGGGCAACTTCGGGTCGGTGGACGGCGATCCGCCGGCCGCCATGCGTTATACGGAAGTGCGCATGGCCCGCATTGCCCACGAAATGTTGGCTGATCTCGACAAGGAAACGGTGGATTTCGTCCCCAACTACGACGGCGCCGAGCAAGAGCCCTCGGTGTTGCCCACCCGCTTCCCCAACCTTCTGGCCAATGGCTCCGCCGGGATCGCAGTGGGCATGGCCACCAACATTCCCCCGCACAATCTGGGGGAGGTGATCGACGCCTGTGTGGCGCTGGTGGACGACCCCTCGCTGGGCGTTGTCGAGCTGATGTGCCACGTGACCGGCCCGGATTTTCCCACCGGCGGCATCGTCAACGGCGCCGCCGGCATCCGCGAGGCCTACCTCACCGGGCGCGGCCGGGCGGTGATGCGGGCACGCGCCCGCATCGACACCGACAAGTCCAGCGGCCACCAGACCATCGTGGTCTACGAACTGCCCTACCAGGTGAACAAGGCGCGGCTGCTGGAAAAGATCGCCGAGCTGGTCAAGGAGCGGCGGCTGGAGGGTATCTCCGAGCTGCGGGACGAATCCGACAAGGACGGCATGCGCATGGTGATCGAGCTGCGCCGCGGCGAGATCGCCGAGGTTGTGCTGAACAACCTCTACAAGCACACCGCCATGCAGAGTGTGTTCGGGATCAACTGCGTGGCGCTGGTGGACGGGCAGCCGCGGCTGTTGAACCTGAAGCAGATGCTGGAGGCCTTCCTCCGCCACCGGCGGGAGGTGGTCACCCGGCGCACCCTCTACGAGCTGCGCAAGGCGAGGGAGCGGGCCCACACCCTGGAAGGCCTAGGTGTGGCCCTGGCGAACCTGGATGAGGTCATCAGTCTGATCCGCCGCTCCTCTGGGCCGGCGGAGGCCCGCAGCGCCTTGATGGAGCGGCTCTGGGTCCCCGGGGATGCCGTGGAGAGCATGCTGGAGCGCGCTGGCGCGGAGGCCTCGCGGCCAGAGGGTCTGCCTCGCGACCAGGGTCGGGTCGAGGCTGGTTACCGGCTGTCCGAAGCCCAGGCCCAGGCGATCCTGGATCTGCGCCTGCATCGGCTGACCGCGCTGGAGCAGGAGAAGATCATCGGCGACTACGCCGTGGTGCTGGACGAGATCGCCAAGCTGCTGCGCATCCTCACCGAGCCGGAGGAGCTGATGGCGGTGATCCGCCAGGAGCTTGTGGAGATCAAAGAACGCTACCAGGACCGGCGCCGCACCGAGATCGTCGAGACCGAGGAGAACCTCACCCTCGAGGACCTGATCAGCGAGGAAGACGTGGTGGTCACCCTGTCCCACGCGGGCTATGCCAAGTCCCAGCCGCTGACCGATTACCGCGCCCAGCGGCGCGGCGGGCGAGGCCGGATCGCCGCCGCCACCAAGGTAGAGGACTTCATCGATCGGCTGTTCATCGCCAACACCCACGACACCATCCTCTGCTTCTCCAACCGCGGCCGGGTGTACTGGAAGAAGGTCTACGAGCTACCCCAGGCGGGGCGCAATGCCCGCGGCAAGCCGATCGTCAACCTGCTGCCGCTGGAAGAGGGCGAGCGCATCAACGCGGTGCTGCCGGTGCGCGACTACCCGGAGGACCGCTACCTGCTCTTCGCCACCGCCAGCGGGGTGGTGAAGAAGACGCCGCTGGCGGCATTTTCTCGGCCACGGACCGCGGGCATCATCGCCGTGGAGCTGCGCCCCGGCGACCAGCTGGTGAACGTCGCCATCACCGATGGCCAGCGCCGGGTAATGCTCTTCAGCGATGCCGGCAAGGCGGTGTGCTTCGACGAGAGCGAGATGCGGCCCATGGGCCGCACCGCCGCGGGCGTGCGCGGCATCCGCCTGGGCGAGGGTCAAAAGGTCATCGCCCTGGTGGTGGTGCAGGAGGAAGGCCGCATTCTCACGGTCACCGAGAACGGCTACGGCAAGCGCAGCGATGTCGATGCCTATCCGGTGCACGGGCGCGGCGGCCAGGGGGTCATCTCGATCACCTGCAGCGAGCGCAATGGCGCAGTGGTGGGCGCGGTGCAGGTGGCCGACGATGACGAGGTCATGCTGATCACCAACGGTGGCACCCTGGTGCGCATCCGGGTGGCGGAGATCTCGGTGCTCGGCCGCAGCACCCAGGGCGTAAAGCTGATCGACGTCAGCGAAGGCGAGCGGGTCATCGGCATCGACCGCATCGAAGCCATGGCCGAGGCCCAGGAAGACGAGGGCGACGATGCCCCCAGGCTGGAGTGAGCGATGACTCGGCGCCCCGTCGGCTGTCATCACCCCGTGGTATTCGCGGCCAGCGAGAGGGCTGCATGAGTCGACCCTACAACTTCAGCGCCGGGCCCGGCGCGTTGCCGGAGCCGGTGCTGCGCCGGGCGCGCGAAGAACTGTTGGACTGGCGCGGCAGCGGCATGTCGGTCATGGAGATGACCCACCGCGGCAAGCACTTCGCGCGCATCGCCGAGCAGGCGGAGGCGGATCTGCGGAGCCTGCTGGCGGTGCCCGACGACTACCGGGTGCTGTTCCTGCAGGGCGGTGCCACCCTGCAGTTCGGCGCCGTGCCGCTGAATCTGCTGGCGCCGGGGCAGAGCGCCGACTACCTGCTCACCGGCGCCTGGTCCAAGAAGGCTTTCGGGGAGGCACGGCGGCTCGGCCTGGCGCGCTGCGCGGCCAGCTCGGAGACCACCGGCTTCACCGCCATTCCACCTCGCGCGAGCTGGGAGCTCGACCCGGCCGCCGCCTACCTGCACTACACGCCCAACGAGACCATCGGCGGGGTCGAGTACCACTGGCTGCCCGACGTCGGCGAGGTACCGCTGGTTGCGGACATGTCCTCCACCATTTTGTCGCGGCCGCTGGACGTCCGCGCCTTCGGCCTGATCTACGCCGGGGCGCAGAAGAACGTGGGCCCCGCTGGACTGACCCTGGTGATCGCCCGCGACGAGCTGCTCGGGCGGGCTTCGCCGACCTGCCCCTCGGTGCTGGACTACCGACTGCAGGCCGAGGCCGACTCCATGTACAACACGCCTTGCACTTTCGCCTGGTACGTGGCGGGGCTGGTGTTCGCCTGGCTCAAGGAACGGGGCGGGCTCGCCGCCATGGGCCAGGTCAACTGCCGCAAGGCCGAGGCGCTGTACGCCGCCATTGACGGCTCGAGCTTCTACAGCAACCCGGTGGCGGCGGACTGCCGTTCCTGGATGAACGTGCCCTTCACCCTGGCCGACCCGACCTTGGATGCCACCTTCCTGGCCGAATCGGCGCGCAGCGGTTTGCTCGATCTGAAGGGTCACCGCTCGGTCGGCGGCATGCGCGCCAGCATCTACAATGCCATGCCGGAAGAGGGGGTGGCTGCCCTGGTCGACTTCATGGCCGACTTCGAGCGGCGCTACGGCTGAGCGGGGCGGCGCGGCGATGGTATCGAGCAGCGAGGACGAGCGACTGGCGGGCCTGCGCCGACGCATCGACCGGATTGACCAGGAGCTGCAGCGGCTGATCTCCGAGCGGGCGAGCTGTGCTCAGGAAGTGGCTGCGATCAAGCAGGCGCTCGGCCTGCACTCGGATTTCTACCGGCCGGAGCGGGAGGCCCAGGTGCTGCGCAGCGTGCAACAGCGCAACCAGGGGCCGCTCAGCAACGAGGAGATCGCCCGCCTGTTCCGCGAGATCATGTCCGCCTGCCTAGCCCTCGAGGAGCCCTTGAAAGTGGCCTTCCTTGGGCCGCAGGGCACTTACACCCAGGCCGCCGCCAGCAAGCACTTCGGGCGCTCCATCGAGGCCATCCCCCTGCGCGCCATCGACGAGGTGTTCCGTGAGGTGGAGTCCGGCAGCGCCGACTACGGGGTGGTGCCGGTGGAGAACTCCACCGAGGGAGTGGTCAACCACACCCTGGACATGTTTCTGCTGTCACCGCTGAAGATCTGCGGCGAGGTGGAGTTGCGCATCCATCAGCACCTGATCACCCGCCAACCATCCCTGGAGGGCATCAAGCGGGTCTATTCTCACCAGCAGTCCCTGGCCCAATGCCGGGAATGGCTGGACTTGCACCTGCCGAGGATCGAGCAACGCTCGGTCAGCAGCAACGGCGAGGCCGCCCGGCTGGTGCTGGACGACCCGGAGGCTGCCGCCATCGCCGGCGAGTGTGCCGCCGAGATCTACCAATTGCCGATCCTGGTCGGCAACATCGAGGACGATCCCAACAACACCACGCGCTTTCTGGTGATCGGCAGGCAGGCGGCCCGGCCATCCGGCGACGACAAGACCTCCTTGCTGCTCTCCTCACAAAACCGGGTGGGCTCGCTGCACCGCTTGCTGGAGCCGATCTCGCGCAACGGCCTCAGCATGACTCGTATCGAGTCACGACCCTCTCGCCGCGGCATGTGGGACTACGTGTTCTTCATCGACGTGGACGGCCACCTGAGCTCGGCCAACGTGGCCAAGGCCTTGAGCGAGCTGGAAAGCGAGGCCACGCTATTCAAGGTGCTCGGCTCTTATCCCAAGGCCGTGCTTTGAGCCTATCCGAGCGGATCGATCCGATGCCCGAGCTTTCGCTGCCTCCCGACTGTGATGCCCTCGAGCTTGCCGTTCCTGGGGTGCGCGGGCTGAGTCCCTACCAGCCGGGCAAGCCGGAAAGCGAGCTGCGGCGAGAATACGGCCTCGATCGGATCGTCAAGCTGGCCTCCAACGAGAATCCTCTGGGTCCGAGCCCGAAGGCCCTGGCGGCAGCGGCGGAGTGCCTGGCCGACTGCCACCGATACCCGGACGGCAATGCCTTCGAGCTGAAGCGTGCGCTGGCCGTCAGCCTCGGCTGCGGTGCCGAGCACCTGACTCTCGGCAACGGCTCGAACGACGTGCTCGAGCTGGTGTGCCGGGCATTCGCCGGACCGGGCCGCTCGGTGGTGTACTCGCGCCACGGCTTCGCCGTTTACCCGCTGGTGAGCCAGGCGGTGGGTGCCGAAGGTCGCGAGGCGGCGGCGCACGGCCCAGAGCACCCGCAAGCCTACGGCCACGACTTGGCAGCAATGGCGCGGCTCATGGATGCCAACACCCGCGTGGCATTCGTCGCCAACCCGAACAACCCCACCGGCACCTGGCTAGCCCGCGGCGAGCTCGAGGGCTTCCTGCGGGAGCTACCGCCCCAGGTCATCGCCGTGGTGGACGAGGCCTACTTCGAGTACGTCGACCAGCCCGATTATCCGGATGCCAGCCGCTGGCTGGAGCGGCTGCCGAACCTGGTGGTGACCCGGACTTTCTCCAAGGCGCACGGGCTGGCAGGACTGCGCGTCGGCTACGCGCTGTCCCATCCACGGGTCGCCGAGCTCCTCAACCGGGTGCGCCAGCCCTTCAACGTCAATCTTGCGGCTCAGGCTGCCGCCCAGGCGGCGCTCGCCGATGATGAGCACCTGGCCCGCAGCCGCGCCCGCAACAGCGCCGAGCGTCGGCGCCTCACCGGCGCCATCGCCGATCTGGGGCTCGGCCTCATTCCGTCGGTAGCAAACTTCCTTTGCGTGGACTTCGCCCGGCCCGCAGCGCCGCTGTTTCAGGCACTGCTGCAGCGGGGTGTCATCGTCCGCCCGGTGGCCAACTACGGACTACCGCAGCACCTACGGGTGACCGTCGGCACGGCGGAAGAGAACGACTTCTTCCTGGCAGCTTTGCGGGATCTACTGGCGTGAGCAGCGTCACCGGGACCCCTTCCGCAATCGGCCTCGATCGCCTCTGCGTGATCGGGGTCGGCCTGATTGGCGGCTCCCTCGCCCGGGCCCTCAAGGCCGCCGGCGCTTGCGCGGAGATCGTCGGCTGCGGCCGCAGCGTAGAGAGCTTGCGGCGCGCCTGCGATCTGGGTGTCATCGACCGCTACCATCAAGAGCCCGCCGCCGCTGCCGCCGGTGCCGACCTGGTGGTGGTGGCCGTGCCGCTGGGGGCCATGCGCAGCATTTTCAGCCACCTACGGCCCGCCGTCGAGGCAGGGACGGTGATCACCGACGCCGGCAGTGCCAAGGGCAGCGTGGTCGCCGATGCCCGTGCCGCCTTCGGCCAAGTGCCGCCCAATTTCGTCCCCGGCCACCCGATAGCCGGCACCGAGCGCAGCGGCGTCGAAGCCTCTTTCCCGGAGCTGTTCCGCGGCCGCAAGGTAATTCTGACGCCGCTGGCCGAGACCGACTATCGGGCCACGGCGCGGGTGAGCGCCATGTGGCAGGCGACCGGCGCCGAGGTGGTGGAGATGGGCGTGGCGCACCATGACCAGGTGCTGGCGGCAACCAGCCACCTGCCGCACCTGCTGGCATACTCCTTGGTGGACACCCTGGCCAAGCTGGACGATCGTGCCGAGATTTTCCGCTTCGCCGCCGGTGGCTTTCGCGACTTCAGCCGCATTGCCTCCAGCGAGCCGAGCATGTGGCGAGACATCTGCCTCGCCAACCGGGAGCCGTTGCTCGCCACCTTGGCCGAGTTCAACCGCGATCTGGGGCGGCTGGCCACGGCCCTGGAGCAGGGTGACGGCGGCACGCTGCTGGCGGTTTTCCGCCATGCCAAGAACGCCCGCGACAACCTCTACCGGGGCTGAGCCGTGAGCAGACGCCGCCTCGACTTCCAGGTGGCCCCCGGCGGGCAGCTGCGGGGCCGTGCCCGCGTACCCGGCGACAAGTCCATCTCCCACCGCTCGATCATGTTGGCGGCCTTGGCCGACGGGATCTCCGAGATCACCGGCTTTCTGGAGGGCGAGGACTGTCTCGCCACCCTCTCGGCATTTCGCCGCATGGGTGTGACCATCGACGGTCCCGATGCCGGTCGGGTGCGGGTGCGAGGCGTGGGCCTGCGCGGCCTGCAAGCCCCGGAGGGGCCTCTGGACCTGGGCAACTCCGGCACCTCCATGGGGCTTCTGGCCAGCCAGAGCTTTTCCAGTGAGCTCATCGGCGACAGCTCCCTGTCGCGCCGGCCCATGCGTCGAGTGACCGATCCGCTGACCCGGATGGGGGCGGACATCCACTGCAGCGCCGAGGGCACGCCGCCGCTGCGCATTCACGGCCGCGCGCTGCAGGGGCTGCGCTACTCGATGCCGGTGGCGAGCGCCCAGGTCAAGTCCTGCCTGCTGCTGGCCGGCCTCTATGCGGAAGGCCGGACCTGTGTGCGAGAGCCGGCGCCGACCCGCGATCACACGGAGCGGATGCTCCGCGGCTTCGGCTGCCAGGTGCAAGTCGAGGACGGCTGGATCTGTGTCCAGGGCGGGCAACGGCTGCGCCCGGCCGGCATCGAAGTGCCGGCGGACATCTCCTCGGTGGCCTTCTTTCTGGTGGGGGCCAGCATCGCGCCCGGCTCCGACCTGCTGCTGGAGCACGTGGGCCTGAACGCGACCCGCAGCGGTGTAGTCGAGATCCTGCGACTGATGGGCGCGAACATCGAGATCCTGGCGGCCAGGGAAGTGGGCGGCGAGCCGGTGGCAGATCTGCGGGTACGCAGCGCAACCCTGCACGGGATCGAGATTCCGCGAGCGCTGGTACCGCTCGCCATCGACGAGTTTCCGGCCCTGTTCATAGCCGCGGCCTGTGCCCGGGGGGAGACGGTGCTGGCCGGTGCCGAAGAGCTGCGAGTCAAGGAGAGCGACCGCATCCAGGTCATGGCCGAGGGGCTACAGGCACTGGGGGTGGCCGCCGCGCCGTTGCCGGACGGCATCATCATCCGCGGCGGTGCCGTCGGTGGCGGCGAGGTGGAAGCCCGCGGCGATCATCGCATTGCCATGAGCTTCGCCATGGCCGGCCTGGTGGCCGGCGGCCCCCTCTGCGTCCGCGACTGCGCCAACGTGGAGACCTCCTTCCCGGGCTTCGCGGCGCTGGCCCGTGGCTGCGGCCTGAGTCTGGTCGAGGCCCACAAGGAGCTGCCGTGAGCGCGGCCGCACCGGTGATTGCCGTGGACGGGCCGAGTGGCTCGGGCAAGGGCACCGTCGGCCGCTTGCTGGCCCGCCGCCTCGGCTTCCACCTGCTGGACAGCGGCGCCCTCTACCGGCTCACCGCCTTGGCCGCCATCGCCCGGGACACGGACCTGGATGATGCTGAGGCGGTCGCCGAGCTCGCACGCAACCTCAAAGTGCGCTTCGAAGCCGATGAGCCGGCGGCTGCCGGGAGGGTGCTCCTGGATGAGCGGGAGGTGACCCGGGAGCTGCGCACCGAGCGCACCGGCGACGCCGCCTCCCGGGTGGCGGCGCTGCCCGCGGTGCGCGCGGCACTGCTCGGGCGCCAGCGTGCCTTCCGCCGGCCGCCGGGACTGGTTGCCGACGGGCGGGACATGGGAACCGTCGTGTTTCCCGACGCCGAGGTCAAGATCTACCTCACCGCAAGCCCCCGGGAACGGGCCTTGCGGCGGCATAAACAGTTGATGGAACAAGGTGTCAGTGTTAGCCTTCCGGCCCTCGTCGAGGAGATCGCCCAGCGTGACCAGCGGGATGCCAACAGATCGGTGGCGCCCCTACGAGTGGCCGACGATGCCGAGCTTCTCGACACCACGGGCCTCGACGTCGATGCGGTGACCTGGCAGGCGCTGGAGATCGTGCGCCGGAAGCTCAGCACAGGCTGAGCGCGGCCATCGACGCCGAGGGCAATATCAGCCTCAACCAGAGCTACGAGAGCACTTGAGCTACAGTTCTCAACTAGCTGAATCAGTAACCAATCACATGTCCGAAACCTTCGCAGAGTTGTTCGAGAAGAGCCTGGTCGGCACCGAGATGCGGCCCGGCGCCATCATCACCGGCACGGTCATCGAGGTGCGCCCCGATGTGGTCGTGGTCCACGCTGGTCTCAAGTCCGAGGGCGTGATCCCCATCGACCAGTTCCTGGACGACCATGGCAGACCCGCGGTGCAGGTGGGTGATCAGGTTGAGGTGGCGCTGGATGCCGTCGAAGACGGCTTCGGTGAGACCCGCTTATCGCGGGAGAAGGCGAAGCGGCAGCGGGCGTGGACCGAGCTGCAGCGCGCCCACGACGACGACAAGGTCGTCAGGGGCATTATCAGCGGCAAGGTGAAGGGCGGGTTCACGGTCGATCTCGGCGAGATTCGCGCGTTCCTGCCGGGCTCCCTGGTGGACGTGCGTCCAGTCCGCGACGCCGGCTACCTGGAGGGCAAGGAGCTCGAGTTCAAGGTCATCAAGCTCGACCAACGGCGCAACAACGTAGTGGTCTCGCGCCGCGCCGTGGTGGAGGAGGAATACAGCGCCGAGCGTGAGACGCTGCTGAACAACCTGCAGGAAGGCCAGGTGATCAAGGGCGTGGTCAAGAACCTGACCGAGTATGGCGCCTTCCTCGACCTGGGCGGCTTGGATGGCCTGCTGCACATTACCGACATGGCCTGGAAGCGGGTGAAGCACCCCTCCGAGGTCGTCAATGTGGGCGATGAGATCGACGTCAAGGTCCTCAAATTCGACCGCGAGCGGCAACGCGTGTCGCTGGGCTTGAAGCAGCTCGGCGAGGACCCCTGGGATGCCATTGCCCGTCGCTATCCGGTCGGCACCCGGCTGTTCGGCAAAGTCACCAACATCACCGACTACGGCTGCTTCGTCGAGATCGAAGAAGGCGTGGAGGGCTTGGTGCACGTCTCCGAGATGGACTGGACCAACAAGAACGTCAATCCTCACAAGGTGGTCGCCATTGGCGACGAAGTGGAGGTCATGGTGCTCGATATCGACGAGGACCGTCGGCGCATCTCCCTCGGCCTCAAGCAGTGCCTGGCCAACCCTTGGGACGAGTTCGCCTCCAACTTCAACAAGGGCGAGCGCGTCGTCGGCACCATCAAGTCGATCACCGACTTCGGCATATTCGTCGGCCTCGACGGTGGCATCGACGGCTTGGTGCACCTGTCCGACATCGCCTGGAACGAGCCGGCGGAGGAAGCCATTCGCAACTACCGCAAGGGCCAGGAGATCGAGGCGGTGGTGCTGGCCGTGGACCCGGAAAGAGAGCGCATCTCGCTGGGCATCAAGCAGCTGGAGCAGGACCCCTTTTCCTCCTTCGTGGCCATGCATCCTAAGGGCTCGGTGGTCCGTGGCAGCATCCGCGAGGTCGATGCCAAGGGCGCCGTGGTGGACCTGGGTGAAGGCGTGGAGGGAATCATCCGTGCTTCGGACATCTCCCGGGACCGGGTGGAGGACGCCCGCAGCCTGCTCAAGGTCGGAGAGCAGGTCGAGGCCAAGTTCACCGGCGTCGATCGCAAGAACCGCACGATCACACTGTCGATCAAGGCCAAGGAAGTCGCCGAGGAAGCCGAGGCGGTGCAGGAGTACAGCGGCAAGGGCAGCATCAGCACCTCGCTTGGCGATGCGTTGCGCGCCCAGCTCGACGCCAACAAGGAAGACTGAGCAGAGGCGATCTAGCCCACGATCTGAGAGGCGGGACAGCACCGGAGGCACAGGCTCGGCGCGGCCCCGCTTCTCTCACCGCAGCCAAAGATTGACTCATACATGACCAAATCCGAGCTCATCGAAGCCATAGCCCGCAAGCAGACTCATCTTGCCTACCGCGACGTAGAGATGTCGGTAAAGACCATGTTGGAGCACATGAGTCACACACTGGCCGCGGGCGACCGCATCGAGATCCGTGGATTCGGCAGCTTCTCCTTGCACTATCGGCCGCCGCGCATCGGTCGCAATCCCAAGACCGGTGACGCGGTGGCCTTACCCGGCAAGTACGTGCCGCACTTCAAGCCGGGCAAGGAGTTGCGGGAGCGGGTCGACGACGGGCGCAATTGATGGCAACGGGCCCTGGCCGCTGCCTGCCGGGGGCGAGTCTGACTGAGGAAGGATGCTGAAGGCCATGTCCAAGATAATCGGTATCCTGCTGTTTTTTCTGGTTCTGATTGTGGGCGTGAGCTTTTCCTCACTGAACTCTGGGCCGGTGGCCGTGAACTATTACATCGGCACGGTCCAGCTACCGCTGTCGGTGGTGATGGTCAGCGCCTTCGGGCTCGGGGTGATCTGCGCCTTTCTGGTTCTGCTGCTACGGGGCCTCAGCCAACGCTGGCAGCTCGCCCAGCTGCGCCGGGAAGTGGCGCGCAAGAGCGCCGAGCTCGAGCAAGCTCGCAATCTTCCCGAAAAGTCCACCGCCTAGACGCCATGCTCGAGCTGCTATGGCTGCTGTTGCCGGTGGCGGCCGCCTCCGGTTGGGTAGCGGCTCGGCGCAGCGCCAGCACCCGCCCAAGGAGGACTGGCGAGCCCGGCAGCGACTATTTTCGCGGCCTGGGCTTGCTACTCGACGACCGTCCCGACGAGGCGATCGAGGTCTTCACCCGCATGGTCGAGGTGCATCCCGAGACCGTTGAGACGCACCTGGCGCTGGGGAGCCTGTTCCGCCGCCGCGGCGAAGTCGACCGTGCCATCCACATTCATCAGAGTCTGGTGAAGCGCCGCGGCCTGAGCCGCAGCCAACGCTCGCGGGGCCTCCTGGAGCTGGGCGAGGACTACATGAAGGCGGGCGTGTTCGACCGCGCCGAGGCCCTTTTCCGCCAGCTGGCCGAGGTGCCCGGGTTCACCGCTCACGCCTTGTGCCACCTGATCGTCATCTACCAGCAGGAGAAGGACTGGCGGGCGGCGATCGACTGCGCCGAGCGCCTGCAGGCGGTCACCGGGGAGCCCCATCGGCGAGAAATTTCCCAGTTCTGGTGTGAGCTGGCAGAGGCGAGCCGGCACGACGGGGCGCTTCAGGAGGCCCAGGACCGGGTGGGTAGGGCGCTGGCAGTGGATCCCGGATGCGTGCGGGCAAGCCTGATTGCCGCCGAGCTTGCCGCGACTCGTGAGGACCACCGGGCGGCCATTACTCACCTGCGCCGCGTAGAGTCCCAGGACGCGGCCCTGTTGCCGGTGGCGCTGACCATGATGCGCGCCTGCCACGAAGCCCTAGGGGAGCGCGATCAACTGATCGAGTACCTGGACGGTGCCGTGCGCCGGCGTCCTTCCGGTCATCTCACGGCGGCGCTCGCCGAGCTGCGGGAGGCGCGGGAGGGGCCCGACGCTGCGGAGGCCTTCCTGGTGGAGGCGCTGCGCCGCTCGCCTTCGGTGGCGGGACTGCGGCAGTTGGTGGATCTAAAGCTGCGTCAGGGGGACGGCGACGCCCGCGCCCAGTTGGCAACCCTGTTTGAGGTGAGCAGACCGCTCCTGGACGCCAGCTCACGCTATCGCTGCGGTCAATGCGGCTTCGAGGGCCGCTCGCTGCATTGGCGCTGTCCGGGTTGTCAGGGCTGGAATGTGATGCGCCCGCGGGAGGATGCCGACTGCGGTACCGGCAGGCGTGGGCCTTGCGGGCGACTCGGCTGACTGCATGAGCGCAGATCGGCGGCGGCTCATCGTCGCATTGGATTTCCCCCAAGCCGAGGCCGCGCTGCAGCTGGTTGCCTCGTTGCAGCCTGGCAGCTGCCGCCTGAAAGTCGGTAAGGAGCTGTTTGTCGCGGCCGGACCGGACTTGGTCCGGCGGCTGCTGGATCGGGGTTTCGAGGTCTTCCTCGACCTCAAGTTTCACGACATCCCTAGTACCGTGGCCGGCGCCTGCCGGGCTGCGGCGGCCCTCGGCGCATGGATGCTGACGGTGCACGTCTGCGGCGGGCGGGCAATGCTGGAGGCAGCGCGGGAGGCAGTGGCAGCATCGAGCAGTCCGCCCTTGCTCGTTGGGGTCACGGTGCTCACCAGCTTGGACCGGGAGTCGCTCGCCGAGTTAGGGCTCGGCGGCGAGCCCACGACCTGGGTGCAGCGGTGGAGCGCGCTGGCGGTGGAAACGGGCTTGGACGGAATCGTGTGCTCTCCCAACGAAGTGGCAATGGTGCGCGCCTGGCACGGTAGTCGGCTGATTCGGATCACGCCGGGTGTCCGGCCCCGGGGCACGGCGGATGGCGACCAGAAGCGCATCGCGACCCCCGGCGAGGCACTGGCGGCCGGGGCGGACTATCTGGTAGTCGGACGCCCGGTCATCCGCGCAGCCGACCCGGCAGGCGTAATTCGCGCCATTCTTTCGGAGATGTCCCATTCCCAGCCTCCCGGGGATTCCTTAGCCTGAAGTCCGCATCTTGGATGGTGCGGTTCCCGAGAAGTCGGGGAATTGCCATGGAAACGGAACTGGAGGCATTGATGAACAAGAAGTTATTCCGTCTGATGTCGGCAGCGTGTCTGCTCGCCGTGTCATTGCTGAGTCACGCCGAAGCTCCCCTGGATATCAACACCGCAAATGCCGATGCCCTCGCCGAGGTGTTGGTAGGGGTCGGACCGGCCAAGGCCGAGGCCATCGTTGCCTTTCGTGAGAGCAACGGGCCCTTTGCCAGCGTAGAGCAGTTGGCACAGGTGAAGGGTATCGGTGAGCGCACCCTGGAGCTCAACCGGGAGCGCATCACGGTGGCGCCGAGCCAGGCCGAGTAGCCCAGTCTCTCCGAAGGCGCGCGAAACCGGCCGCCGCTGGGCGGCCGGTTTCGTCTATACTGCGCCGCGCTACCATCGCCGCGGTCGAAGGTAGTCCTCTCCCCAGGACTGCGAGGCCCATGTACCGGCCACTGCCCCTGTTCGTCGGTCTGCGCTATACCCGCGCCAAGCGCCGAAACCATTTCATCTCCTTCATCTCCTTCGTCTCCGTTGCCGGGATCGCGCTGGGGATCACCGCGCTGATCACCGTGATGTCGGTCATGAACGGCTTCGAGCGCGAGCTGCGGGAGCGAATACTCGGCATGACCGCACACGCTTCGGTATCCGCTTTCGAGGGAAGTCTGCAGGATTGGGCGACCGTGGTCGCCGCCGCCCAGTCCCATTCCGGCGTCCTGGCCGCCGCCCCCTTCGTGCGCAGCGAGGCCATGCTCAGCCATGCCGGCCGGGTCAGCGGCACCGTGCTGCGGGGTGTGCTGCCCGACTACGAGCGGCGCGTCGCCGACCTGGATCGGCATGCGGTGGCGGGAAGCTTCGAGGCGCTTCAGCCCGGCGGCTACGGTTTGGTGCTGGGGCGCGAGCTGGCCCGCACCTTGGGAGTCGACGTCGGCGACAAGGTCACCGTAGTCACCCCGGAGACCAACGTGACACCGGCGGGCGTGACCCCCCGACTGCGCCGTTTCGAGGTCGTCGGGATCTTCGAGGTCGGCATGTACGAGTACGATCGCGGGCTCGCCTTTCTCCACTTGGCCGATGCCCAGCGCTTGTTTCGCCTGGACGCGGGTGTCGACGGCGTACGTCTGCGGCTGAGGGACATGTTCGCTGCACCGCGGCTGGTACGTGAGGTGGCCGCCAGCCTCGGTGGCATCTACCTGGTCAGCGACTGGACCCGTGAGCATGCCAACTTCTTCCGCGCCGTGCAGATCGAGAAGACGGCGATGTTCGTGATCCTGACCCTGATCGTGGCGGTCGCCGCCTTCAACATCGTCTCCACCCTGGTGATGGTGGTCACTGACAAGCAGAGTGACATCGCCATCCTGCGCACGATCGGCGCCTCCCCCGGCACCGTCATGCTGGTATTCATGGTACAAGGGGTCGCAATCGGCCTGTTCGGCACCCTCCTCGGCATCGTTGCCGGCGTAGCACTGGCCAGCAACGTGGAAGTGGTGGTGCCCTTCATCGAGGGTATCGTCGGCATCAAGTTTTTGGCCCCAGACGTCTACTACATCAGCGATCTGCCCTCCCAGGTGAAGGGGGGGGACGTGCTCGGCGTCGCCCTGGTGGCTTTTCTGCTGGCAACGCTCGCGACACTCTATCCCTCCTGGCGCGCCGCTCGGACTCGCCCCGCCGAAGCGCTGAGCTACGAGTAGTTTTCCTCATGACCAAACCGGTACTGCGCTGCCAGGCGCTATCCCGCAGCTATCGGCAGGGCGATAGCCTGCTGCCGGTCCTGCGGGGCGTCTCGCTTCGCGTCGAGCCGGGAGAGCGCATCGCCATCGTGGGCAGCTCCG
>Ga0299906_10001160_pt1 | contig 22758 bp, 24 predicted proteins | sample RVTome_14_FD_200259 | JGI IMG/M metagenome (GOLD analysis project Ga0299906, IMG submission 200259) | Soil microbial communities from uranium-contaminated site in the Upper Colorado River Basin, Wyoming, United States - RVT145D125 (version 2) ...
GATCGAGACAATCTCGGTGCCATCCTCAACCGAGTCGCGAAAGATGTAGTCGCCCTTGCTGCCAGTCCGCGCGTCGTTGTCCTTCTCGAAATATGCTTTCGGAAACGCCGTCGCTCGAATGCGGTTGAACTCGGTCTCGCAGTGCTGTTCGAGGGTTTCACCAACCATCTTGGTCGACAGGCGAGTCTTCATGTCCCGGAGGCGCTCGATCGCGTCATCGCGATCCTTGATCTGCGTCTCGTACTTGTCTTTGAGTGACTTCTCGGCGAGCTGCTTTTCAAGCTTCGCTTGCTGCAGGCCGCTCTTCAGTTCGTCGCGCTCTTTCTCGACCGCACTGACAGCTACGGTAATCGCAAGCCTATGTTCAACGTCGATCGTGTCGAGCTTTGCCTTCAGGTTCTGTATCTCCGCGTCCTTCGCAGAGGCGACCTGCTGCAATTCGCTGGCGACCTTGGTCCGTGCCAGTGCGACGGCATCTCGCTTTTCTCGCTCGGCCAGCTCAAGCCGCTGGTGCAACTGCTTCTCGAAATCAGCGTCGCGAACCTGCTTCAGAATGTCCGCGTATCCGGCCTCATCGATCTTGAATGCTTTCCCGCAGTGCGGGCAGATGATTTCGTTCATTACAGTTTACCTTCCACCTTGGCCAGAATCCGCAGACGCCCAACAGTTGATTGAACGGAATTCGGGCTGTCCCCGTCCGTGAACCATCCTATCCGCAATGCCGCGGCGCGGGAATGTCGCCCGGCAATACGGAAAGGCCCGCCTTCGGTCTTCGGGAATCGGTGACCGCGACCTCTCGGGTCCGCCGATCGCCCGCGCCATCATGGAATCGTGGTTGGCCAGGGGCGATGCGGCTTTGCGGGCGAAGGCCCGGGCTGGCCATGCCCTGGCACGCGCGCTTCCGGGGGTCCGGGGGTCCGGGGGTCCGGGGGGCTGGGGGGCTGGGGCCGAGGGGGTCGCGCGAAGCCGCCCGGCGCCCGGCCGGATCCTCAGGAGCGCTGCCGACCGGCGGGCAGCGCGGAATCCCGCCGGCGGAAGAAAAGCTGGATTTCCGATTCAGTCGCCTCCATCACGCGCCGATGGTCCGATCATTGATCCACCCCCGGACGCTCGAGCCGCCGGGTTCCGGGGCCTCTCCAGTTCTTTGCTCCACGCCCATGGTGCGCCTGTTGTGGGGGCCCATGCCGCCGTGGCGAATGACTCTCCTTCGACGGCAGAAAGGAATCTCATCATGCCCGATGTCTATCTCCCATCCCGCGAGGCCGAACTCAACACCTGGGCTTCGACGTTCAACAACCACATCGTCGCCACGCCGGCGTCCTTTGGCCTGACCGTGGCCCAGGCCACCGCGTTCACCGCGCTCTTCAACACCTGGCAGGCCTTCTACCTGATCGCCAACAACCCCAGCACCCGCACGCCATCGGCGATCCAGAGCAAGAACACCTTCAAGGATGCGATGATCGACGGCCCCGGCGGCATCCGCCAACTGGTCAACATCATTCAGGCGTTCCCGGACCTGACGAACACCCAGCGCGTCGATCTCGGCATCACCGTGCCCGATGCCAGCCCCACACCCGTCCCGCCCCCGGCCAATCCGCCCGTCCTGACCGTGGTCTCGACGCTGGGGCGCGTGGTCAAGCTCCAGTTGCGCGATTTCACCGACAGCGAGAAGCGCGGCAGGCCCGAGGGCGTCGCCGGGGCGACCATCCTCATGTTCGTGGGTGAGGAGCCCCCGATCGACCCGGTGCAGTGGATCTTCGTGCTCAACACGACCCGGACCACCGTGGACATCAACTTCCCCCCCAGCGTGGCCCCCGGGGCGCGGGTGTGGATGACGGCGTTCTGGAAGAACCCCCGCGAGCAGGCCGGGCCGACCTCCGTGCCCGTCAGCGCCCGCATCGGCGATGACCTGGCCATGGCGGCGTGACCCCCGGACGAGGAAGAAGATTCACCACAGAGACGCAGAGGTCGCAGAGGAAGAAGGTTGAAATCGAACAGGGTCAGGGGTCAGTCATGGCCCCTGGCCTTTTTCACGCGCGAAGTGGATTCACAGGCCGCCTCGGCGGGCAAGCGATGGCGCAGATCGAAGTTTCGCCGTGGCCAAGGACGCCGAGGTGAAAGGCATGTCTTGATCAGGCATGGCTCAATCCTCGATCCTTCCCTGCATTTTCCACCCTCTTTGCCTTCTCCGTGCTCATCCGTGTCCATCCGTGTTGATCCGTGTTGATCCGTGGTTTCATCTCCTCTCCGTGCCCTCTGCCTGTCCGGGGGTCTGTGGTGAATCCCCTTGCGGGACCAGCCCTTCCAGCGCTCCCTGGCGGTCGCGGCCAGACTTTTTGCCTTCTCTGCGCCCTCTGTGTCTCTGTGGTGAATCCCCCTCCTCGGGCGCTGCGAGATGCCGGCGTGTCCGTTCATCGTCGGCAGGTTTCCCGGTGATGCGGCATTCGATAAGCTTATGCCGCCCAGCGGAAGCATTGTGCCTTCTGTTGGGTCCCTGTTCGTAGCCACCTGTTCAACATGACCGACGAGCCGAATCAGGTCTTCGCATGGCGGGCGCATCCGGCGCGGGAGCGCCGCGCGCAGGCGGCGGGGGCCCTGGGCGTGATCGTCGGCTTCTGCGGCCTGGTGTACCTGGCGTTCGGCAGCGCCGGCTGGGCCGCCGTCTCGCTGGCGGTCCTGCTGGGGTCGCTCAGCCGCTTCTTCTTCCCCAGCCGCTTCGAGATCGACGCCGAGGGCATCACGGCCCGATACCCGCTGCGGACGATGCGCCGGCGCTGGATCGAGCTGCGACGCTTCGTGCACGACCGCAACGGCGGGTTTCTTTCCACCCGGGCGCGGTCGTCGAGGATGGATGCCTTCCAGGGGATGCACATTCTTTTCGGCGCGAAGCGCGATGAGGTCATCGCCATGATCAACGGGCTCCTGAGGCGGGAGCGCGCTGCATGAGGAAGTGGCTCAGCCATGCGTTTCACATCGATCCGCCCGGGCCGGCCGAGCCGACGCCCCCCGAGCAGGCGCCGGTCGACTGGGTGTGCCTTCAGATCGCGCGGCGGCGTCTGACCACGCCGGGCCTGATCGTGCTGGAGATGAGCCGCCCGCTGAACTGGATCGGGGCCCAGGCCATGCACTTCATGCAGCCGGGGGCATGGGCGCTGCTCAACGACCGGCGGTTCACGGGCTACAAGTCGTTCGCATCGTTCCTGGAGCGGCGCGGGTCGATGGAGTACCTGTGCCGCCGCGTCGAGCACTTCGAGGAGGAGCTTGCGCGGCTGGAGCGGGAAGGCGGCGACATCCGGGCGTACATTGCCGCGCATCTGGAGGCGGCGAGAGCGCAGGCCGCGGCCGACGCCGCGGCGGACGATGAACCAGCAGGCCACGAAGCACGCGAGCACCGATGAAGAAGATCGATCCGGACAAGGTCAACGTCATCCTTGCCACGGACTGTGGCAGCACCACCACCAAGGCGATCCTCATCCAGAAGATCGATGGGGTTTACCGCCAGACGCACCGCGGCGAGGCGCCCACCACGGTCGAGGAGCCGCTGTCGGATGTCACGCTCGGCGTGATCAACGCGGTCACGGAAGTGTCGGAGCTCTCCGGCCGCGTGCTGGTCGATGAGAACGGTCGCCTGCTCCATCCCGCGCAGGGAGACCGGGGCTGCGACATTTACATCTCCACCTCCAGCGCGGGCGGGGGGCTGCAGATGATGGTGGCGGGCGTGGTGGCGGAGATGACCGCGGCCAGCGCCAAGCGGGCGGCGCTGGGCGCGGGCGCGATCGTGATGGATGTGATCGCCGCCAACGACAAGCGCAAGCCGCACGAGCAGATCAGCCGCATCCGCGAGCTGCGGCCGGACATGATCCTGGTCTCGGGGGGGACGGATGGCGGCAACACGACGCAGGTGGTGCAGATCGCCGAGCTGATCGCCCCGGCCCGCCCCCAGCCGCGCTTCGGCCGGAACTACCGCATGCCGCTGATCTACGCCGGCAACAGGGATGCCGCGCCGCTGATCGAGCGGGTGTTCGACGAGACGGTGGACCTGTCGATCGTGCCCAACCTGCGGCCGCGGCTGGAGAACGAGAACCTGGGCCCGGCGCGCGACAAGATCCACGACATGTTCCTCGAGCACGTCATGGCCCACGCGCCGGGGTACGAAAAGCTCATGTCGTGGACCGATGCCCCGATCATGCCGACGCCGGGGGCGGTGGGCAACATCCTTCAGCGCATCGCCGCCGACCAGGGGCTCAACGTCGTCGGCGTGGACATCGGCGGGGCGACGACGGATGTGTTCAGCGTCTTCGACCGCACGTTCAACCGCACGGTCAGCGCCAACCTGGGCATGAGCTACTCGATCGCCAACGTCTTCGCCGAGGCGGGCATGGCCAACGTGCTGCGCTGGGTTCACCTCGACCCCCGGATCATGGATGAGCGGGAACTGCGCAACCGGGTGAAGAACAAGATGATCCGCCCGACGACGATCCCGCAGACCCGCGAGGCGCTGATCTTCGAGCAGGCCGTGGCCCGCGAGGCCCTGCGCCTGGCCTATGTCCAGCACAAGGAGTTCGCCACAACCCTCAAGGGCGTGCAGCAGCAGCGCACGGTCGGCGACACCTTCAGCCAGGCCGTCGGCGGGCAGACGATCGTGGACAACATGAAGCTCAACCTGCTCGTGGCGTCCGGGGGCGTGCTCTCGCACGCCCCGCGCATGCACCAGACGGCGTTGCTGCTCATCGACGCCTTCGAGCCGGAGGGGGTGACGACGCTGGCCAAGGACAGCATCTTCATGATGCCGCACCTCGGCGTGCTGGCGGAAGTGCACCCGAAGGCGGCGGTGGAGGTCTTCGAGCGCGACTGCCTGATCTACCTGGGCACGTGCGTGGCGGCCAGGGGCCAGGGCAAGGCGGGCCGGCCGTGCTTCAGCTATTCGATCCGCGGCGAAACGCTCAACGAATCGGGCGCGATGGCCGTGGGCGACCTGGCGCTGCTGCCGCTGGGACCGGATGAAACCGCCACAATCGCCTGCGAGCCGGCCAAGGGCTTCGACCTCGGCGCGGGTCCGGGCCGGCGCATCGAGAAGGTGATCCGCGGCGGGACGGTCGGCGTCGTGCTCGATGCCCGCGGGCGGCCGCTGATCCTGCCGGAGCGGCGCGAGGAATGTCAGGCGACGATCGCGCGCTGGGTCGAACGGATGGAGCTGTATCCCGACGCCGAGGTCATCGCCGTCTGATCGGCCGCGCACCGCATACACGAATCGAGAAACCGGAGCACCATGGCCAAGGCATACACCCCGGGACTGAAGGTCACCACCCGCATCACCCACCGCGCGCGGCGGGTGCTGCCCATCCGGGGCGATGTCCTCGTGAAGAAGGGCCAGCGGGTGGGGCCGCGCGATATCGTCGCCCGCACCTACATGCCGGGCGATGTGGAGCCGGTCAACCTGGCCAATCTCCTGTCGCTGCCCCCGGCGGATGTGCCCGAGTGCATGCTCCTGCGCGAAGGCGAGCGGGTGAAGAAAGGCGACGCCCTGGCCCAGACCAGGGGCATCTTCGGCCTCTTCAAGAACACCTATCACTCCAGGCACGAGGGCACGATCGAGACCATCTCGCCCATCACCGGCCAGGTCATCCTGCGCGGCGACCCCATCCCCGTGCAGGTGGATGCGTACCTCGCCGGCGACGTGGTGGAAGTCGTCGAAGGCGAAGGGGTGGTCGTCGAGGCCGAGGTCACCTTCGTGCAGGGCATCTTCGGCATCGGGGGCGAGGCGCACGGGCGCATCGTGATGGCCGGCCTCAGCCACGACCAGGAGCTGACCGACGATCTCGTGACGAGCGAGATGAAGGACTGCGTCATCGTGGGGGGAGCGCGGATGACCGATCGCGCGATCAAGAAGGCCCGCGACGTCGGGGCCGCCGCGATCGTGAGCGGCGGGATGGACGACCAGGACCTCAAGGAATTTCTCGGATACGACCTCGGGGTGGCGATAACGGGGAATGAAGATGTCGGCCTGACCGTCATTGTGACGGAGGGGTTCGGAGAGATCGCCATGGCCCAGCGCACCTACCGGCTGCTCCAGTCCCGCGCGGGCGATGCGGCGGCGGTCAACGGCGCGACGCAGATCCGCGCCGGCGTCATGCGCCCGGAGATCATCGTGCCGCTCACCGAGGCGGACATGGCGCGGGTTCCCGAGCCGGCGCACATCCAGGCGTCCGTCGAGGTGGGCATGCCCGTGCGGATCATCCGCGACCCGTATTTCGGCCTCATCGGCGAGGTCAGCGCCCTGCCGGCCGAGCCCCAGACGCTGGGATCGGGGTCGCGGGCCCGCGTGCTTGAAGTCAAGCTCGATTCCGGGGAGAGTGTCGTCGTTCCGAGGGCGAACGTGGAACTGATCGAAGGGTGATGATCATGATCCGACCGCCTGCCGCGCGTGCGTTGTCGATGGTGCTGGGCGTCCTGCTGGCCGGCCCGGTCGGCGCGGCATGGGCCCAGGAGGGCGAGCCGGCGGCGGCGAATCCGCCCGCCGCCCCGCCGCGCATCGCGGCCCACGACTTTCTGATGGACGGGGGCGACCAGGCGCGCATCGTGTGGGAGCAGTCGCCGGACGACCCGGCCAACGTGTCGGCGTACGCCATTTACCGCTCCCGCACCGACGCGGAGATCCAGAAGAAGATCAAGGATGACCGGGCCAAGTTCATCGCCGGACGGAAGACCGAGGCCACGAAGGCCATCCTGGGCGAGGACTGGAAGACGATGCTCGATACGCTCACGCCGCAGCAGCGCATCGACATCCGCGCTGCGCGGGCCGAGGCCGCGAAGGCGGCCGCCGCGGAGTTCGACGCCGGCGCGATGAACGATCCGGCATCGGAGGACAATCGCTTCCTCCTTCATGGGTCCACCAAGTCGCTGGAGCTGAAGTACGAGGTGGACAAGCTCGACCGCGCGAACGCCTACGTGTTCATGGTCAAGGCGGTGGGCAAGGACTTCTCGAAGTCGGCCGGGGCCGTCACCGATGCGCCGATGAGCCCGACGCTGGAGTGGTTCGACGGCACGCCCGTGCAGTCCGGAGGCCGCTTCTGGCTGGTGTGGATCGTGCTGATCTTCTGCGGGGCCGTCGTGTTCTGGATCCGCCACGCCCGCAGGGGCAAGCCGATCCGCGTGCGCAAGATCGCGGGCCTGGAGGCGGTCGATGAGGCGGTGGGCCGGGCCACGGAGATGGGCCGGCCCTGCCTGTTCGTGCCCGGCATCCAGGACATGAACGACATCCAGACCATCGCGGGCATCACCGTTTTGGCCCGCGTGGCCAGGACGGCAGCGGAATACGACGCCAAGGTCGAGGTGCCCACGGCCCGCTCGCTGGTGATGACCACCTGCCGCGAGACCGTGCAGGCGGCGTACCTGTCGGCCGGCCGGCCCGATGCGTACAACCAGGACCTGATCTACTACGTAACGGATGAGCAGTTCGGCTACGTGGCGTACCTTTCGGGCATGATGGTCCGCGAGAAGCCGGCGGCGTGCTTCTACATGGGCACCTTTTATGCCGAATCGCTGATCCTGGCGGAGACGGGCAATGCCATCGGGGCGATCCAGATCGCCGGCACCGCCATGCCGGCCCAGCTCCCGTTCTTCGTGGCGGCGTGCGACTACACGCTGATCGGCGAGGAGTTCTTCGCCGCCTCGGCGTACCTGTCGGGCTCGCCCGAGGAGCTGGGGAGTCTCAAGGGGCAGGACCTGGGCAAGGTGATCGTCGCGGTGCTGATGATCCTCGGCATCGGCATGATGACGCTGGCGTCGATGGTCGGCGAGCAGTCGGGCCTGGGCGAGCGACTGTCGGCGGCGGTGAAGTTCCTCAAGGATGTGATTCTCACGTAAGGAGGGCGAGGCATGAAACGAACAGCGCCCATGATCATTCTCGCGCTGGGGGGATTCGTGCTGCTCGTCGCGTATTTCATTCCCTACACGCAGGGCTGGGGCGAGGATGCCGCGCTCTGGTTCGACATCCTCGCCGCGATCGCGTTCATCCTCGGCGGCGGCAACCTGCTGAAGATCCACCTGAAGAAGATGTCGGACAAGGTGCCGGGGTGGGGCTACTCGGCGGTGTGCGTGGCGTCGTTCCTGGCGATGCTGACCGTCGGGTTGCTCAAGATCGGCGTGCACCCCAACGAGCAGTTTCCCGACTATCGGTGGTCGGGCACCTACGACCAGGTGGGCAGCCCCTTCTGGTGGCTCTACGAGTACGGCTTCAAGCCGCTGACCGCGACGATGTTCGCCATGCTGGCGTTTTACGTGGCGTCGGCGGCGTTCCGGGCGTTCCGGGCCAAGAACTTCGAGGCCATCCTGCTCCTGGGCACGGCGTTCATCATCCTGCTGGGCCGGACCTTCGCGGGCGTGTTCCTGACCGGCTTCATCCCGGAGGACAGCCCGATGGCCGGGCTCAAGTTGGAGAACCTGACGATGTACGTCATGCAGGTGTTCAACACCGCCGGAAACCGCGCAATCATGATCGGCATCGCCCTGGGCGTCGCCTCGACATCGCTCAAGGTGCTGCTGGGCGTGGACCGGTCGTACCTCGGATCGGGGGAGGAATAAGCCATGTACGAGTTCTTCAAGAACCTCGATCGGCGCTGGGTGTTCCTGCTGATGCTGCTGGCCGTGGCGGTTCCGATCCTCCTCGAGGCGAAGTTCCCGGAGAAGGCCACGGGACTGGCGACCGCGGTTTTCACCGAGGTGGAGAACCTGGAGGCGGGGGCGCCCGTGCTGCTGGCCTTCGACTTCGATCCCGCCAGCGAGGGCGAGCTGGGTCCGATGGCGACGGCGTTCGTCCGCCACTGCTGCGAGAAGAAGCTCCGGATGTACTTCCTGACCCTGTGGCCGGTCGGCCCCCGCATGGTCGAGGACGCCGTGGCCCGGGTCATCAAGGCCGATTTCCCCGAGCTGAAGTACGGCGATGACTGGGTCAACCTCGGCTACAAGTCCGGCTACGAGGGCGTCATCAAGGTCATCGTGACCGACCTGAAGCAGCTCTACACCACCGACCATTTCGGGACGTCGATCGGCAACATCCCCATGATGGAGCACATCCAGAGCGTTCAGGACTTCGATCTGGTGATCAACGTCTCGGCGGGCTACGCCGGCACCAAGGAATGGGTCCAGTACGCCTCCACGCCCTTCCCCAACATCCGCATCGTCGCCGGATGCACCGGCGTGCAGGCGCCGCTGCTGTACCCGTACATTCCGTCGCAACTGCCGGGGCTGCTGGGGGCGATCAAGGGCGCGGCGGAGTATGAGAAGCTGGTCCTCGACAAGTACGGCGCCAATCACCCCGTGCGGGACGCCGACGGAAACCCCGTGCTGGACGAGGACGGCAATCCGGTCATCCCCGGCAAGTACCTCGAGGGCATCCGGCGGATGGGGCCGCAGATGGTGGCCCACATCCTGATGATCATGCTCATCATCGTCGGAAACGTCATCTACTTCGTCGAGCGATCGCGGGAGGGACGCTGATGAACCGCGAAACCACGGTCTGGACGGTCGTCTTTCTGCTCGGCGCCGTGCTGCTGGCCATCCGCGGGGTGATGGTCGGGGGGCTGTTCGGCACCGCGTACGTCAAGGTGGATGAGCGGGAGTTCGTCAAGGTCGCGACCGACGACGGCGAGACGTTGTGGGTCGATGCCCACGACGAGGACGCGCTGGACTACGACCTGACGCAGGCCCCCGAGAGCGACCGCCGGCGCTGGACCACGGCCGAGCAGGCCACCCCCATCGAGTATCAGCAGGCGGTGGCCGACGATCCGAACCAGACGCAGTACCGGTTCAGTCTGTCGCGGACCCTCGGCATCTGGATCGCCGCGTTCTTCACGCTGGCGATCTTCTCGTTCCTGTACAAGGACAACCCGTTCTACAAGGTCGCCGAGTCGGTGGTGGTCGGCGTGTCGGCGGCGTACTGGATGGTCGTGGGCTTCTGGAACGTGCTGGTCCCGAACCTCTTCGGCATGATCGAGCCGCGCCTGGTCAACACGTGGGCGATGCCGGGCCTGGATTCGACCGAGAACCACTGGATCTTCATCGTGCCGCTCGTCTTCGGCATCATGCTGCTCATGCGTCTCTCGCCGAAGGGCTCGTGGATCGCCCGCTGGCCGCTGGCGTTCTTCATCGGCGTCTTCTGCGGGATCCGGCTGCTGGGGTTCCTCCACGCGGACTTCCTGAGCCAGATCCGCAACAGCGTCGTGTCGCTTTACGTGACGGACGGCGGCGGCATGGACATCCTCTGGGACTCGCTGCGGAACCTCATTCTGGTGATCGGCGTGCTCGCCTGCCTGGTGTACTTCTTCTTTTCCTTCGAGCACAAGGGCATGGTCGGCAGGACGGCGCGCCTGGGCATCTGGTTCCTGATGATCACCTTCGGCGCTGGCTTCGGCTTCACCGTCATGGGCCGCATCGCCCTGCTGGCCATCCGCCTGGAGTTCCTCTTCGACGACTGGCTGTGGCTGATCGACCCCACCAGCAAGCGCCTGGCGGATGTCGCCGGCATGCTGATGCCCTCGCTGTCGATTATCACCTAGCCGCGCCGCCCGGCCCGCCGCCGCCGCGAGCGGCCGGTTGGTGATGTTCGCATTCGTTGACATGGCCCCGGAGCGTCCTTACAGTGTCCGATCTTCCAGTCAGGCGGAAGGCCCGGCTGGGCCGCGCGAGTGACGCAGACCACCCGCCGGGCGGCCGCGGCCTCCGAAAACGGACACGTTGACGGGCCGTCGCGAAAGGACTGAGGCATCATGGGCGTTCCCTGTTTTCGTACATCCCCGGCCCGGAAGCGCAAGCGGCGGTCGCACCACGCGATCAAGTCGTCGCACACCGTGCAGTGCCCGAACTGCGGCAATGCCAAGTTCCCGCACAAGGCGTGCATGTCGTGCGGGTACGTGCGCCCGGGCCTTCAGGTCAACGTCGGCGGAGAAGTGTGATTCATGCGGATCGGCGTCGATGTGATGGGGGGCGATCACGCCCCGCACGCCATCGTCGAGGGAGCCATCGCCTCCCTCCAGCACCTGGCCGGCGACGATGAGCTTGTCCTCGTCGGCGAGCGCGGCATCGTCGACGACGCCGTCACGCGGGTCCGCGCCGCCGGCGGGAACGCGACCGCCGTCGCCACGACCCAGGTCATCGGTATGGACGAATCGCCGGTCGAGGCGGTCCGCACCAAAAGCGACAGCTCCATCGTCGTGCTCGCCCGCATGGCCAGCCGCAAGGTCGACCAGCCGCTGGACATCATTCTGTCCGCGGGCAACACCGGGGCCAAGGTCTGCGCCGCCCAGATGTTCATGCGCCGCCTGCCCAACGTGCACCGGCCGGGCATCGCGGTCACGCTGCCCACCTTCACCGGCCCGGTCACCCTCATCGACGTGGGAGCGAACATCGAGCCCAAGCCCATTCACCTCGCCCAGTACGGCGTCATGGGCAAGATCTACGCCCGCCGGATGCACGGCATCGAGAAGCCCCGCGTGGGCCTCATGAGCGTCGGCAGCGAGGAGGCCAAGGGCACCGCCGAGATGAAAAAGGCCCGCGACCTGCTGCGGGCCGCCGAGGGCGTCGAGTTCATCGGCTATGTCGAGGGGCGCGGCGTCTTCGACGGCGAGGCGGACGTCGTGGTGACCGACGGCGTGGTCGGAAACGTCATGGTCAAGCTCGCCGAGGGGCTGTCCGCGGGCATCTTCAAGGCCATCGCGCACGAGATCGGCCAGGTGGACCCGGCCCTCGGCGCCCAGTTCAAGCCCATCATCAAGCGCATCTACGCCCGGCACGACTATCACGAGTACGGCGGGGCGCCGCTGCTCGGCGTCAACGGCGTGTGCATCATCTGCCACGGCTCCAGCGAGGCGCGGACCATCGCCAACGCGATCCGGACCGCGCGGCACTTCGTCAATTCCGGCGTCAACGCCGCCATCGTGGAGCAGCTCGGGGCGATGGAGGCGATGGAAGAAGTGCCGGCATGAGCGCCGCCGGCGGGCCCGGACAGATCGGCGTGCGCATCGCGGGAGTGGGCTCGGCGGTCCCGGCGCGCCGGCTGACGAACCTGGACCTCGAGGGGATGGTCGACACCTCCGACGAGTGGATCGTCCAGCGGACCGGCGTGCGCGAGCGGCGGATCGTCGATCCGGCGAACAATGAAGGCACGATCTCGCTCTCGGCGAAGGCCTTGTCGAACGCGCTGGACATGGCGCGGGTGAAGGCCGCGGAACTGGACCTCATCATCGTCGCGACCGTCACCGCGGAAATGACCTGCCCGTCCACCGCCTGCCGCGTGTCCGACATCCTCGGCGCCACGCCCGCGCCGGCGTTCGACCTGGTGGCGGCGTGCTGCGGCTTCGTGTACGCGATCAACGTGGCCGACTCGTTGATTCGCAGCGGCCGGTTCCGGCGGGTCGGCGTGGTGGGGTGCGACACGCTGTCGACCACGATCGACTACACCGAGCGGACGGTGTCGATCCTCTTCGGCGATGCGGCGGGGTCGGCGGTGCTGGAGGCGGATGCGGACCCGGGACGCGGGTGCCTCCATCAGTCGATGTACGCCGACGGGAGTCTGTGGCCGTCGCTGTACATGCCGCGCCGGCAGCAGGATGTGCCGCCCGGCGATGAGAACCACCCGGCCCGGCTGGGCTGCCTGCGCATGAACGGCCGCGAGGTGTACAAGTTCGCCGTGGGCAAGTTCCAGAAGGTGCTGGAGGAAGCGCTGGTGAAGTCGGGTCACAAGATCTGCGACTTCAGGCAGATCATCGTGCACCAGTCCAACGCGCGCATGATCGAGGCCATCAAGGAGCGCATGGGGCTGCCGGACGACAAGGTGTACATGAACATCGACCACTACGGCAATTCATCCGCCGGGTCCGTGGGCCTGTGTCTCGATGAGCTGTGGCGTGCGGGCAAGATCGAGCCCGGCGACCTCATCATGATGGTGGCCTTCGGCGGCGGCATGACGTGGAGCGCGAGTGTGTGGAAGGTGTGAGCCGGTGGGGGGCGGGGGATGCGGATTGCGGCCGCCGCGCGTCAGCCCTACGCTCCGCACATGCGTCTGCACTTCCTCGGCGCCAATCGGCAGGTGACCGGCTCGCGGTATCTGCTCGAAACGAGCGGCACATCGGTCATGATCGATTGCGGGCTCTTCCAGGAGCGGGCCTGCCTGGAGCGGAACTGGGCCGAATCGCCCGTCGAACCGGGCAAGGTCGATGCGCTGCTCCTGACGCACGGCCACCTCGACCACTGCGGGCTCATTCCCAAGTTCGTGCGCGAGGGCTATCGGGGGCCGATCCACGCCACGCCGCCGTCGATCGAGCTGTCGCAGATCGTGCTCGAAGATGCCGGCCGCATTCAGGAGGAGGATGCCGCGTACAAGAAGCGGCGTCACGAGCGCGAGGGGCGCAAGGGGCCGCACCCGGAAGTCCCGCTCTACACCGCCGACGACGCCCGGGCGGTGTTCGACCGGTTCCAGCCCGTGCTCTACGACCGCCCGCTCCGGATCGGCGAGCACGTGGAGGTCACCTGGCGCGATGCGGGGCACATCCTCGGCTCGGCCCTGCTGGTCGTGTCGGCGCGCGAGAACGGCCGGCAGCGCCGCATCGTCTTCTCCGGCGATCTCGGCCAGCGCCATCGCGCCCTCATGCACGATCCCACGCCCGTCGATGAGGCGGACTTCGTGATCATGGAGTCCACCTACGGCGGGCGCCGGCACGAATCCGCGACCGACCTGTGCGACCGCTTCGCCGCCATTATCAACGACACCGTCCAGCGAGGCGGGAACATCATCATCCCGACCTTCGCCATCGACCGCGCCCAGGAGATTCTCTACCACCTGGGCGACCTGGTGCACCGCGAACGCATCGGGCGCCTGACCATCTTCGTCGACAGCCCCATGGCGATCGACGCGACCGATGTCTACAAGCGCCACCGCCACCTGCTCGACGCCGCCACGCAGAAGATGCTCGAGGAAGGCCGCCATCCCTTTCAGTTCAGCGGCCTGCACTTCGTGCGCACAGCGGCGGAGTCCAGGGCCATCAACTCGATCCGCGGAAGTTGCACCATTCTCGCCGGCTCGGGCATGTGCACGGGCGGGCGGGTCAAGCATCACCTGCGTCAGAACATCTCGCGGCCCGAGTCCACGGTGCTCTTCGTCGGCTACCAGGCCGAGGGCACGCTGGGGCGGCGCATCCTGGAGCGCGAACCGGAGGTGCGCATCCACGGCCGCCGGTTCCCCGTGCGCGCCCGCATCGAGAAGCTCAACGGCCTCAGCGCCCACGGCGACCACGATGACCTCATGGCGTGGCTGGGCGGCTTCCGCACGCCGCCGACGCGGGTGTTCCTGACGCACGGCGAGCACGCCGCGGCGAAGAAACTCGCCGAGGCGATCCGGGGCCAGTTCGGGTGCGCGGCAGACATCCCCGAGTTCGGCCAGGTGGTGCAGCTCGAGTAGCCCCCGCGGCGTGCCGCGCATGCGCGAGGAGACGGTCTGGCATTCATCACGCCCGGCGACCCGCTGATTCGACCTCCCCGCAGCGCGGGCTTAAGGTAGCGGACATCGTTCACACAGGAGCAGTCAATGGCTGACCAGGGCATTGTGATTCTGTGCCCCGGCCAGGGCGCCCAGGCCGTCGGCATGGGGCGCGCATGGGCCGAGGCGAGTGCTGCCGCTCGTGTCGTGTTCGATGAGGCCGATCGGATCCTCGGCGACTCGCTCGGCATGCCGCTCAGCGAGCTGTGCTTCGGCGGCCCGGCCGAGCGGCTGAACCAGACCGACGCCAGCCAGCCCGCCATTTTCGTGTGCTCGGTGGCCAGTCTTCGCGGGCTGGCCGAGCGCGGCGAGGCCCTGGTCGAACACGCATCTGCTGCCGCGGGGCTGTCGCTGGGCGAGTACACGGCCCTTCACCTGGCCGGGTCCCTGAGCTTCGAGGACGGCCTTCGACTTGTGGCGCTGCGAGGACGCGTGATGCAGGAGGCCTGCGACGAGCAGCCGGGGGGCATGGTGGCCCTCGTCGGCGCCGACCCGGACCAGGCCCGGGCGGTGTGTGAGACAGCGGGGCAGGACCAGGTTCTAGTGCCTGCAAACTTCAATGCGCCCGGCCAGATCGTGCTTTCCGGCCATTCCGAGGCATGTGCCCGAGCGGTTCAGGCGGCCGCGGACGTGGGCCTGCGGGCCTCGCCGCTGAAGGTCGCCGGGGCGTTTCATTCGCCGCTGATGCAGTCCGCAGCCCGGAAAATGGCGGATGCCCTGGCGGCCGCGGAGCTGCGGCCCCTGGCGTTTGACGTCTGGTCCAACGTGACGGCCCGGCCCCACGAAGCCGGGAACGCGGAACTTCTGCGGCAGCGGCTCGTCGAACAGATCGTGAGCCCGGTACAATGGTCCCAGACATGCATCGGACTCGTGGCCGCCGGCGACCACGCGTTCCATGAACTGGCGCCGGGCTCGGTCCTCAAGGGGCTGATGCGCCGGATCGAACGACAGGCGAGGGTGTTGAGCCATGACGAACCATAATCGCGGAGTCGTACTGACCACGTCCGTCATCGCGGGCCTGACCTTGATGTCGGCGCTGCCCGGCTGCGGCGGGAAGGACCAGGCCGCTCAGGCGCCGGCCGTGCGTCGACCGGAAGCCAGGCCGTCGCCGGCGCCGCAGGTCGTGCGTCTGGCATCCGTCGCCGAGCTCATGCAGGAGCTCGGCATCGACCAGCGCGTGCGCCTGCCGGAGAACAAGGCGCCGGACACCACGGAGAAGCGACGGGCGGTCCTGGAGTTCTTCGACGCGTTCGCGCGGGGCGATGACGCCGTCGCATCGGGCTTGATGACGGTGCCCGACCAGTACGAGCTCTCGCAGCTCGTGGCCTCGGGCGAGTGGAGCACGACGACCGAGGGCATCGACAAGGTCATGCTCGAGACGGGCAAGAGCCCGCTCGGGCTTGATTGTGCGTTGGCGATCTACGAGGTCGGCGACAGCTACCAGCCGCAGATGTGGTATTACACGAAGGACGGCGATCGCTTCGTCTTCGAGGCCGTGTCTTCGCCCCCGGAGATCATGAACCGCCTGTACGGCGCCGACTTCATCAAGGTGTGGTTTGAGATCCTCGCCGAGGAGGACGAGCTGGCGATGAAGCCCGACGAGCAGCCGGAGGAGATCCGGGTGAACATCAGCGACGTGAACACCGAAGCCGGGGGCAGCCGAACCGGCGACGGCCCGCGCGGCCGCAATCCCGGGCCTTCCGCGCCGATTCCCTCGCCGGGCCGCGGCATTCCCGGGCCCACGCCGGGCGGCGGTTGATCGCCGCGGTTGGCAAATCGACGCACACCGGTACAATCCAGGCCCGCTTAGCGGGCTTTTTTCTTTGCGCACGAAAGGGACCGGCATCGAACAGCGCGTCGCCATCGTCACCGGCGCCAGCCGCGGCATCGGCGAGGCCGTCGCCCGCCGCCTCGCGGCCGACGGCCACCTCGTCGTTCTCGTCGCCCGCACGGCCCAGTCCCTCGAAGTCGTCCGCCAGGGCATCGAGGCCGCCGGAGGCATGGCCGAGGCGTGCGCCTGCGACGTGTCGAATGGCGAGGCGCTCAGCGGGATCATCGAGGAGACCGCCTCCACCCATGGCCGGCTGGATGTGCTGGTGAACAATGCGGGCATCACGCGCGACGGGCTGATTCTGCGCATGGCCGATGACGACTTCGACGCGGTCATCAACGTCAACCTGCGCAGCGTGTTCGTGGCGTGCCGCGCCGCCGCCAAGCCCATGATGCGAGGCCGATTCGGCCGCATCATCAATGTCGGATCGGTCACGGGCCTGGTGGGCAATGCCGGGCAGTGCAATTATGCCGCGGCCAAGGCGGGCATCGTGGGCCTGACCAAGTCGCTGGCCAAAGAGCTTGGCCCCAAAGGAGTTACGGCCAACGTGCTGGCGCCCGGCTACGTCGAGACGGAGATGACCGACGCCCTGCCCGAGGAGCTCAAGACCACGGTGACGAAGTCGATTCCCGCCCGCCGCTTCGGTCGGCCGGCGGAGATCGCGTCGGTGGTGTCGTTTCTCGCCTCGGACCAGTCCGCCTACCTGTCGGGACAGGTCATCGTGGTGGATGGCGGCCTGACGTGCTGAGGGCCGCGAGGCGGCCCCTGGCGCGGACAGGCGTCCAGATTGATTCGGGCGGCATGGCCGCTTATATTCCCCGGCTGCCAACCCGCACGGCGCGGCACCAAGTTCCTCAGGAGACACGAACGTGACGGAAGCCGAGATCGAAGCCAAGGTGATTGACATCGTGGCCGAGCAGATGGGCGTGGACAAGTCCGAGATCTCCCGCGAGACCAGCTTTGCCAACGACCTGAACGCCGACAGTCTCGACACGGTCGAGCTCGTGATGGAATTTGAGGACGAATTTGAGACCTCGATTCCGGATGAAGAGGCCGAGAAGATCCAGACCGTGGGGCACGCCATCGAGTACATCATGAAGTCGTCCAAGTCCTGACGCCGCCTCGCCGCGCCTCACTCGGCCCGCCGGGGGAATTCCCGTCATGCACTGAATTGGTGCCTGGGTTCGAGACGTTCCGCACATGGCCACGATTCTCAAGCGCAGAGCGGTAGTCACCGGGCTTGGGACGGTGACCGACATCGGTGCCGATGTGGACACCTTCTGGCGCTCCCTGTGCGAGGGCCGCTCCGGCATCGCCACCGTGCGGTCCTTCGAGCAGAATGAGGATTGGACCACGCGGATCGCCGGCGAAGCGCCGGCCGACTGGGATCCCGCCCGCTGCATCGACAAGCGCGACATCAAGAAGCTCGACCGCGTCAGTCTGCTCGGCATGTGCGCCGCGATCGAAGCCGCGCGCGACTGCGGGATCGAGTTCGACAAGGGTGACCCCTATCGCCGCGGCGTGGTCATCGGCTCGGGCATCGGCGGCATCCAGACCATCGAGGAGGGCGACCGCAAGCTTCAGCAGCTCGGACCGCGCCGGGTCAGCCCCTTCACCGTGCCCAAGCTCATGGTCAATGCCCTGGCCGGCAACGTCTCGATCCGATTCGACCTGCGGGGCGTCAATAACGCACCGGCCACCGCCTGCGCCACCGGCGCCCATGCGATCGGCACCGCGTTCCGCCACATCGAGCGCGGCGATGCGGATGTGATTCTGGCCGGCGGCTCGGAGGCGGCCGTCTCCCCCCTGTGCATGGCGTCGTTCGCGGCCATGAAAGCGCTGTCCACCCGCAACGACGAACCGACGAAGGCCTCCCGCCCTTTCGACCGCGACCGCGATGGATTCGTGCTCGCCGAGGGCGCGGCAGTGCTGGTGCTTGAGGAGCTCGATCACGCCCGGGCCCGCGGCGCGACGATCTACGCCGAAGTCATCGGCTTCGGCTGCACCGGCGACGCCCAGCACATCGCGGCGCCGGACCCCGAAGGGCTCGGCGCGCACAAGGCCATGGAATTCGCCATTCGCGACGCCGGCGTCGATCTCCAGGACATCGACTACATCAACGCCCACGGCACCTCGACCCCCCTGGGCGACGCGGCCGAGGTCAAGGCCGTCAAGAGTCTCTTCGGCCCGCACGCGTCGAAACTGGCCATGTGCTCCACCAAATCGATGACCGGACACACGCTCGGCGCCGCCGGCGGCATCGAATCGATCGCCACCGTGCTGTGCGTGCTGCACGACATCATGGTCCCCACCATCAACCTCGATCATCCCGATGAGGGGTTCGACCTCGACTTCGTGGCCAACGAAGCGAGGCAGCGGCCGATCCGGCACGCGCTGAACAACTCGTTCGGCTTCGGCGGCCACAATGTCAGTCTGTGCTTCCGCAAGTACGCGGGCGACTGACCGCGCGGCCGGCTCAGAACGAGAAGCTCACGCCGACGTGCAGGATCGCGCTGTCCTGGCCGGGATTCTCATTGAAGATCTGCGCGTTGGAGATGTGATGCCAGCCCACGGCGACGTAGGCCCGGTTCTGATCGCCGATGTCGAAGGTCACGCCCACGGCCGCCTGCGGCGTGAAGTTGAACTTCGTCCCGCCCGCCGGGATGTCGTCCGTGAACCACGCGAGCCCCGCGCCGGCCTCGGCGTAGAGCGACCACGTGTCGCGGGCCAGGAAGTGCCACCGCAGGAGCAGCGCCCCGTTGATGCCCCCGGCGTTCGGCCCTTCCTGATCGGTCCAGACGCCGTTGATCTGAGAAACGAGGCACAGGTCGTCGGCGATGAAGTGCTCGAACCCGAAACCGCCGAACACGACGTTGTTGCCCCCGAACTCGGTGGAAAACGCCGACTGAATGGTGAATCGCGTCGTGCCCGCCGCACCGAACGCCTTCGCTGGCGCCGGGTCCGGCCCGCCCTCCGCCTGCTCCTGGGACCAGCCGAGAGCCGGCGTGGCCGCGGGAAGATCGAGGGACAGCCGGATGGCGATGTCCCCGGCGCCGGTTGAATCGTGGGCCGACTCGGTCGGCTGCATGAGTGCCGCAAGGGCCAGCAACGTGGGCGAGTCCAAGGTCGTCACTCCGTTCGGCGGTCGAGGTGATGTGAGCGGTCGCGCGCTCGCGTTCGACGACAAGCGTCGGCCCGCCGCAGCTTGTCGTTCCCATGCTGTCCGCCGACAACGCGGCGACGCCGGCGGCACAATACCGTCGGCGCGAACGGAGACGCGAGTTAAACGCGCATCATGATGTCGAGTGGATAAGATGCCGCGCACCTTGTCGTGGCCGGTCGATCGGGGTTTGAGGCGATATGGGATGGCGCGCGAGATGACAGGATGCGTCCCGCGATGATCCATCGACCATCGATCCGCCCGCGTTGCGCGCCGTCAAGCACGTCGATTCGGCGCGCGTGATTGTGTCACGCGCGCCACGCGACAAAAAAAAGCCCGCCGTCCGAACGCTCCGACAGTTCCGGACGGCGGTGCGCCACGACCCGAAGGGCCGCGAGATGGATGGTTGCCAAACCGACATCCCACAGTAGCCTTGCCGGACCCGGCGGGTCAATGCTGGATGCCGACGTTCCGAAGAAATTTGTAAACCGTTGTCAATAAGAGCTTTATGGAATATCGCCAATCGAGCGCGTCCCGTCGTCCGCCCGACGGGATGAACGTGGCCCCCAACGACCGGAAAAGTGCGGTGGCGATTGTCGCGATCGTGGCCAGGCGCGGGGATGACGCCCGGATCCTGGTCACGCGACGGCCCGAGGGCGTCCATCTGGGTGGCTTTTGGGAGCTTCCCGGGGGCAAGATCGAGCCCGGGGAGTCGCCGGTCGATGCCGCGTGTCGCGAGGTTCGGGAGGAGGTCGGGGTGACCTTGGCGACCGCCCAGTACATTGCCGCCGTCGACCACGAGTACGTCGACCGGCACGTCCGGCTGCATTTGTTCGGTTCCTGTCTGGATTCGACCCCGGCCATTTCACCAACGTGCGGTGAGCATCGCTGGATCACGCCATCGGAACTGGCCTTGACGGAGTTTCCGCCCGCAAACATGCGGCTCCTGCCGGCCCTCTTGGCCTGGTGCGGCCGAGCGCGGCACTGAGTCACCCGGCCTGCGGGACCGCTCCGTCGGCATCGAGCTGGAGCATCGAGCGGAGCAGGCCGGCGACGGCCCTCATGGCCGCGATCGAATGCTCGCGCATCGTCAGCACCCGGGGAATGAGCTGCGGCCTGAGGAGCAGCGATCGCATGACGTGCCCCCAGCGCGTGTGGCCGCCGTCGCTGACCCACTCATCCACCCCCTCCGGCAGCAGGGTGGTGAGGTCGTCGCTGACGCCCCGGACGACGCCCCACCACGGCCACGCCCCCTTCTGCGCCGCCAAGGCGAAGGCGACCGACTCGAGGTCGATGAGCATGCCGCCGGTCTCCCGATTGACGATCTGCCGCGCGAGCCGGCCGGTGATCGGCGCCTGCGTCGAGGTGATGACGATGTCGCCGTGCGGCGAGTCCGCCGTCGCGGTCGCCGGCTGCGTCAGTGTCGGCGTCCATGAGTCCTCGCCGGTTTCATCCACGACCAGCGCGGCGATATAGGCGCTGCCGGCATGGCAGAGCGGCGAGAGTGCACCGGCGAGGCCCGCCAGCACCACCGGGCCGTCCGGCCTGGCGTGGCTCGTGGCCCATCGCTTCATGTTCTCGCCGCCCGGGCCGATGCACTGCACATCGCACTGGCCGTCGATGCCGCACTGGAGGAGCATCTGGCGCTCGAATTCAAGCGGGCACAGGATGATCGGCCGTGGTCGGGCGCTGGTGGGGTCCGGCATGACCGGGAAGCGTAGCGGCCTCGCACTGTGCCCGGTGACTCAGCGGTTGAGAATCTCGGGCTCGGGGTCGGCGAGCATGATGTGCCCGGCCGAGTCGAACTGAATCGCCGGCAGGTTGATCTCGGGATACCACTCGGCGATGCGCTCGGCGGTGATGAGGACCGACAGCTCCTCGCCGGTGGGTGCGTCGTAGACCGAGTAGCGGGGGCCGACGTCCGTGCCGTAGATGCGGATGATGTAGCGTCCTCCCTCGAGACTGCCCAGCATGGCGAGCCCCTCGTGCGGGTTGGTGCTGCCGTGGGCGGCGCCCTGGCCATGTCCGTTGCCATCCGCAACCGACGGCGCGGGCGTGAAGATGCTGGCCATCACCACGAACGCGAAGGCGAGCGCGAGGCCGGCGACGAGCTTCTCGACGATGGTCGATGGAGTGGGGCTCATGCGTGTCTTATCGGCACGCCGATGCGGCCGCGTAAGGCGAATGGCCCCGGCGGCCTTGTTCAGGGGCAAAAACTGCCTACGATGCCAACCGACCGTGTTCAGCGCCTGCGATCGGATGCCATGGCCGTCCCCTTCACCGGTCTCGCGGGACCGGGGCCGCCGCGGCCCGCGCGGCAGTCAGGTCGCCGACTCAGGCCCGTCACGATCGATGACCCCATCGTCTAGTCAGGTCCAGGACGTCAGGTTTTCATCCTGAAAACAGGGGTTCGAATCCCCTTGGGGTCGTTTGCCCGTTTCACACGCCGAGGCCATCCAGGCCCGGGATACGCTTGAGGCGCTGGAGTCGGGGGCCGGGCTCGCGGTCGGTCGTCTGTCGTGTGTTTATGCCGCCCGCCAGGGGCGCACGGTCCGTTCGATGTCCCGGCCCGACTCGTCTTCGGCCACATCCAGTTCATACTGCGCCTGCAATCCCATCCACACTTGGGCCGATGTGCCGAAGAACCGCGCCAGGCGCAGCGCCACATCGCCCCCGATGCCGCGCTTGCCGCTGATGATCCGGCCAATGTGCTGCGAGGAAACGCCGGTTTCCTTCCCCAGTCGATAGGCCGTGATGCCCATCGGCTCCATGAAGTCGTGCAAGAGGACTTCGCCGGGATGGATTGACTTGTGCTTTTTGCCGGGCATGACTCGTCTCGCTCAATGATAGTCCGCGATCGCCACGTCGTAGGCATGGCCGTCCCGCCAGGTGAAGACGATCCGCCACCGGTCGTTGATGCGGATCGAGTGCTGCCCGGCCCGGTCGCCCTTGAGCGCTTCCAGCCGGTTGCCGGGCGGCACGCGGAGATCATTCAATGATGCGGCGTTGTTGAGGTACCGCAGTTTCCGCAGTGCCACGCGCTGCATGCGCGGGTCGATCCGCCTCACACGCTGCCGGTGAAAAAGCGCCTCCGTCTCACGGTCGGCGAATGATGCGATCACATGGGGGATAGTAACCTATGTGGCACATAGTGTCAAGCAGGTGGTCATCGGCCGTTCGCTTTGAGTGCTGCCAGGGTGGCTCCCACATCGCCCTTCGCTTTGGGCTATCCCGAGC
>Ga0299906_10001161_pt1 | contig 22753 bp, 21 predicted proteins | sample RVTome_14_FD_200259 | JGI IMG/M metagenome (GOLD analysis project Ga0299906, IMG submission 200259) | Soil microbial communities from uranium-contaminated site in the Upper Colorado River Basin, Wyoming, United States - RVT145D125 (version 2) ...
CCGGCGGCGTGGTGGGGCTGGGCTCGCATCGCGGGCTCGGTCACGTCCTCCGGGGCCTGCCGGCTGCCGCGGCCAGGAGGAGCAGCAGCAGGGCGCTCCCGGGGTCCACGGCGCCGCCGCCGTTCGAATCGTCGTTGCCGCTCCCGGAGCCGCCGTCGCCACCGGAATCGGCTCCGCCCGACGGCGCACCTTCGCCGATTCCTTCGATGACGAACACGTAGCCGTAGCCCGCGATCTCCCGAGCCTCGCCGCCCCCCCAGGCGCTCCGGACCAGGCTCACGAGCCCGGTGTCCTGGGTGCGCAGCGTCAGGCCATGGACGACACCGGTCTCCGGTTGCGTCGCCGAGCCGTCCGCGGCGCGCCAGTTCTCCCAGTCCCAGGCGAAGCCCACCTCGGTCCAGGCGAGCTTCCCCTCGAGGTACTCCTGCAGCTCGGGTGGCTCGATGCCGGGTCCCGTCTCGGGTGGGACCTGGCCGCTGTCGTTGTGGTACTCCATCAGCGCGGTGCGGAAGAAGTTGAAATCGGTCACGATGCGCGTGGCCCGGGCGTACGCCGCGGCGTAGCGCAGGGCGGGGACCGCGATCGCGGCCAGGATGCCGATCACGGCGACGACGACGAGCAGCTCGACGAGGCTGAAGCCCCGCTGCCGCTCCCGCGTCCCCACGTGGGCCTTCGAACGTGTTTCGATCGCCATCAGCTCCCTCCCTCGATCTCGGTCCGGCCGGACTTCGAGTCGAAGCGCTCGCGCCGGCCGTACAGGTTCAAGCTCAGTCGGAACTCGCCGCCGTCGGCCGCATAGCTCCAGCCGCCGGCCGCATCGAGCCCGATCGTCTCCAGGTTCGGGGGAAGGGCGCCGCTGCGCGCGCGGTGGGCCTCGACCAGGCGGACCCCGAAGCGCACACCCGAGTGCAGCCGTCGGGAGGTCTCCTGCGAGGAGAGCTCCCGCTGCGGCATCGCGAACGGGCCGATTCCCGAGCCGTTCGCGGCGAGGAGCATCCCCAGGAGCGGCGCCAGGATCGCCAGGCGGCGGCGCGCCCGCTGCTCCGGCGTGCGTCGCCGCGACCGCCGGGCGGCTCGCTGCGCAGCGTGCCGCTGCCGGCGCGTTTCCAGCTCCATTTGCCGCTCGACGTTCCGGCTCAGCTCGTCGATCTCGGGCGCACCCTGGACGAAGGTCGTCATTGTCTCGTTCCCCCGCTGCCGGTGATGGCAAGCTCGGTGCCCGTGCGGCAGACGGCGACATCTCGCTGTTCAGGAACGACTTGGAGCGTCGGCAAGCTTCCCGCGGGGAAACGGGCTGGTCGGCGGATTCTCCCGATGCCGGCAATCTCGCCCGATGCGCCGGGGCCTGCCAGTTCGGAGGGGGGCTACGGAGCGCTGTGCGCGGCGGCGAGCTGCGGCTCGACGAGCTCCTCCATTACGGCGCGCTGCAGGACCGCCGGAGGGAGCAGCCCCTGGGCGAGCAGGAAGTCGTGGAAGACGCGCTGGTCGAAGCGCTCGCGCAACCTCAGCTCGACGCGGGTCCGGAGCGACTGGAGGTGGCTGTAGCCGAAGTAGTACGACGTGGCCTGTCCCGGCGCCCGGAACGAGTAGCGGTCCACCTCCTGCTGGGCGAAGCCGTCGTCGAGCACGACGTCGGTCATCAGGATCTCCTTGGCCTCCTCGCGGGTGAGCTGTCCCAGGTTGATCATCGGGTCGAGGAACATCCTCGCCGCCCGGAGCAGCCGGTTCTGCAGGGAGATCAGCTGCCCGTCGAGGGGCATGTAGGGCCGCGTGATCGCCTCGGCGTAGAGCCCCCACCCCTCGACGTTCGCGGAGTTGAAGGCGAACACGGCCCTCGCCGTGCTGACCCCGGCCTCGATCATCGACGAGAACTGCATCTCGTGGCCGGGGCGGGCCTCGTGGGCGGTGAGGGTCCAGGCGTTGGCCTTGAAGGTCGTGTCGTTGTGCTGCCAGCTGCCGTCCTCGTTCCTGCCGATCGTCGGGATCATGAAGACGGGATACTCCCCGGTGTTGCCGATCAGGCGGGGCGGATTCAGGTGCGGAGCCGGCTGGGCGGCCGTCCTGGCTTCGCTCGCGATCTGGATGTCGGCAGCGCGATCGGGGAGCGTCACGAGGCCTTCCCGCTCGATGATCGCCTCCAGCTCTCCCAGCGTCTCCTTGTAGAAGACCTCGTCCCCGGGGACGCGCTCCTGCTTCAGCTCGCGGATGACGTCCCGGTAGTCCGTGGCGGCGTAGCCCTTCTCCCGTGCGACGAGGAGCGCCAGGGCCTTCATCTCGCCCTGGAGGTCCGCGAAGGCCAGGGTGGCCCGCTCGATCAGCTCCTCCGGGGGAACGTCGACCCCGAAGCCCTTCAGGTTGTCGGCGTAGATCTCCGGAGGCAGTCGCGGTTCCCGCCGCGCCCGGGGCCGCACGGCCTCGTCGAGCCACGCGTAGTAGGCGCGGAGCTGCTCCTCGAAGGCCGCGAAGGGCTCCTGCCACTCCTGGATCCCGCTCTCCGCGAGCAGACCCCGCATCCCCTCGATGAAGCGGGGAGCGTTCTGGACGTGCTGGCTCAGCTCCTCGACGTAGGGACCCACCAGCTCGGGGTTCTCGAGGCCCGCGGAGGTGTGCGCCTTCGCCAGCTCGACGATGGGCTCGTAGCCGGGCTCGAGGCCGGCGTAGCGGCGCAGGCGCGTGACCACAGCCGGCCGGCGCTCCGGAGCGTTCTGGGGATCCAGCAGCGACTGGACGCCGAAGAAGACGGCCTGGCCGAGGTCGAAGTACGGCAGCATGTAGCGCTCGTTCAGCTCCGAGGTGTGGATCTGGTCCCGCTGCGCGTCGATGAGGATCTCCAGGTCCTGCCGCACCCGCGGGTCGGACTCGGTGGCGAGGCCCTTCTCCAGTTGCGCGATCAGGTCCCGCAGATCGCGGCGGGAGCGCTCCACGTAGCCTGGCCTCAGGTCGAAGACGGCTTCGTCGTAGCCCTCGACGCCGATCGTGGCCGCGAACTCGGGGGCGTACTTCGCCTGGATGTCCAGCGCCGCCTGGGCGTACTCGTTGCTCCGGGCGATCCAGGCCTCCTCGGCCGGCGCCTGCGACGGCGCCAGGGCCAGCACCGCGCAGCCCAACCCCAGACCTCGGTCGACACGCATCGGGCTTCTCTCCTGTTTGGTCCTGGGCGCTCCCACGAACCCTGCCCAGCGTGGTACAAGTCAGCCGGGTTGTCCAATCGTCACCCGCGGCCACGGGCTCTGGGCCCGCTGCGGCTCCGGGACCGGGAGGCAAACGGGATGGGGTTCCTGAGGCGGCTGTTCGGAGGCGAGCCCGCATGCGAGGACCGCTTCTGGCGGACGACGGAGCTGAAGCTGGCTGACCTGACGAGCCGCATCGTCCGGGACGCCGATCCGGGCCCGCGCCTGCTCGTCTACCACTTCGAGGAGACCGGGGAGCGGCTCCAGGCGGCCCTCGAGGGTCGGCAGGTGAGCTTCGAACGGCTCCGGCAGCCCGCGACCGACGCCCTCGCGGGCCTCGGGACGCGAGCTGCGCGTTCCGACGTGGTGCTGCTCGCTTCGGAGGAGCTGCCTCCGGAGGTGGCCAGTGGGCTCGGAGAGTCCCGGCAGAGCAGCGGGTCGCCGGGCCGCGTCCATCTCGCGGAGCACTTTCCCGTCTCGTCCCGCGACCGGGAGGTGCTGAACCTCACGGGCGTGCTTCCCGCGGGCAGCCGCTTCTTCTGCTACGCCGCCCTCGACGAGCCCTGGCTCGCCCCCGCTCTCGACTCCCGGGTGCTGGAGCTGCTGGGCCGCATGGGCCTCGAGGAGGACGCCCCGATCGAGCACCCCATACTCGCGAAGGCCGCCCGCCGCGTCCAGGCGGCGATCGAGGGCAAGCTGAGAGGGCCCGGGCTGGCCGCGCGGTCCTGCGAGGAGTGGATGCGGGCGAACCTGGCCCAGGTGTAGCCGCGGCCCCCGGGGCGACGGAGATGTCGGCGCCGCGCCCGTCCGGCGCCGGTCTCAGGCAGCCCGCAGGGTCGGTCGCGCGGTTCCGAGGTTCAGCAGTCGCAGGCAGTCCCTCTCGCAGGTGACGTTCCGCGGGTTGGCGAACGCCGAGCAGGACGCGACGTCCCTGAACTGGCCGATCCTGACGTCCTTCACGAGTCGGCAGCTCACGGTCTCCTTGCGTCGCGGACACGCGACGCTGCACTGCAGCTCGCAGGTCGAGCGACCGCCCTGCAGCCCGAGCACCGCGAGGGCCAGGACGAAGGCCACCAGGGCGAATCCCCACAACAGCGTCATCCACTCGATGGGCGTCATGGCGACACCTCGCTTCACGGGGGCTGAGCTCCCCTCACCCTCAATCTCGTCTCCGCCCCGGGCTTGTCAACGCCGAGATGGCCCCATCGGCTCGCCGCAGCGATTCTGCGCGGCAGGTCGGGGTGGCACCGTCGCGGCGGCGAACGTCCCGCCCGGTCGACATCCGATGGGTGCCCACGTAGCATGGGCCCGGCAGAGCTTCGGAGGGATGATGCGGCACGGAATCGACTGGGGAATCGTGCTGACTCTGGCGGTGTCTCTGGCGGCGTGCGGGACTCCCGAGGCGCCGCCGCCGGGCTCCGCGTCCCGGCCCCGCGCCGCCGAGGCGCACGAGGCCGGTTCCCAGTGCGCCCCTCCGGCGACAGCGCCGCGTTCCGACCTGCTCAAGGTCGCCGTGATTCCCAAGGGCTCCACGGGCGAGTTCTGGAAATCCGTCCACGCCGGAGCCGTGAAGGCCGAGCTCGAGCTGGCCGGGGTGCAGGCGATCTGGAAGGGACCCACGAAGGAGGACGACCGGGAGCAGCAGATCAACGTGGTCGAGAGCTTCGTGAGCACCGGGGTCGACGGCATCGTGCTCGCTCCCCTGGACGACGTGGCGATGATCGGACCGGTCCGGGACGCCGTCGCGCAGGAGATCCCGGTCGTGATCATGGACTCCGGGCTCGAGGCTGAGCCTTGCCGGGACTACGCGAGCTTCGTGGCGACGGACAACTACGTCGGAGGGCGCAAGGCGGCGCGGCATCTCGCGGAGCTTCTGGGTGGAGACGGGCGGGTCCTGCTGCTGCGCTACATGGTCGGCCACGCCAGCACCACGCAACGGGAGGAGGGCTTCCTCGACGTGATCGCCGAGGAGTATCCCGAGCTGCAGGTCGTCTCCTCGGACCAGTACTCGGGCCCCACCACCGAGTCCGCCTACGCCGAGTCCGAGAGCCTGCTGGCCCGCTTCCCCGAGCTGGACGGGATCTTCTGCCCGAACGAGTCCTCTACGTTCGGCATGCTCCTCGCCCTGCGCGACGCCGGCCGAGCCGGCAGCGCGAGGTTCGTGGGTTTCGACAGCTCCGAGAAGCTCGTCGACGCGCTCCGCGACGGGGACGTCGACGGTCTCGTGCTGCAGGATCCCCTGCAAATGGGCTACCTCGCGGTGACGACGCTCGTGGACTACCTGCGCGGCGAGGCCGTCAGCGCCCGCATCGACACCGGCAGCGTCGTCGCGACCCGGGAGAACATGGACGAGCCCCGCATCCGGGAGCTTCTCGTGCCACCGATCGGCCAGTACCTGGAGTGAGCGGCGGCCCCGCGCACCCCCGCCTCGTCATGGAGGGGGTCCGCAAGTCCTTCGGTCCCACCCTCGCGCTCGATGCCGTCGACCTGCGGGTCGAGCCCGGGGAGGTCCACGCCGTCGTCGGGGAGAACGGCGCCGGGAAGAGCACCCTGATGAAGGTGCTGAGCGGAGCTCTCCTTCTGGACTCCGGCCGGATGTGGCTCGACGGTGTCCCGTTCCGGCCGCGGGGACCTCACGACGCCCGGTCCACGGGCGTCGCGATGATCTACCAGGAGCTGAACCTGGCCCCGCATCTCAGCGTTCAGGACAACCTGATGCTCGGCATCGAGCCGACGCGCCTCGGGTTTCTCGACCGCTCCGCCGCCCGGGATCGGGTGACGCGGGCCCTCGAGGAGCTCCGCCGTCCAGAGATCCGTCCCGAGACGGCGGTGGGAGCGCTGAGCATCGGGGCGCGCCAGCTCGTGGAGATCGCCCGGGCCCTCGTCGGCGACGCGCGGGTGGTCGTCCTCGACGAGCCCACCAGCTCGCTCCCCCGGGACGACGCCCGGCACCTGTTCGCGCTGATCCAGCGGCTGCGGGCGCGCGGCGTGAGCCTCGTCTACATCTCCCACTTCCTCGAGGAGGTGCAGCAGGTCGCCGATCGATTCACGGTGCTTCGCGACGGCCGGGTGGCGGGCAGCGGTCCGGTGGCGGAGACCTCCAGCGCCGATCTCGTGAGCCTGATGGTGGGACGGCGCCTCGAGGAGATGTTCCCCAGGCTGCCTCACGAGCCGGGCGCGCCGGCTCTGAGCCTCGAGGCCCTGAGCGGAGAGCGCCTGCCCCGGGACGTGGACCTGACCCTGCATCGCGGCGAGATCCTGGGCCTGGCGGGCCTGATCGGGGCCGGCAGGACGGAGCTGGTGCGGACGGTCTTCGGTCTGGACCCCGTGAAGAGCGGGCGCATCTCCGTGGCGGCCGCGCCGTGGGACGCCGGGGCCGATCCGGCGAAGCGGCTGGCCCAGGGCGTGGGCATGCTCAGCGAGGACCGTAAGAGCGAGGGGCTCGCACTGCCGCTGAGCATCGCGGACAACCTCACGCTCTCCCGCCTGGGGTCCTGCTCGCGTTGGGGGTGGCTGGACCGCCGCCGGCAGCGCTCCCAGGCGGCCGGCCTGCTGGAGGCGCTCCGCGTCCGGGCCGTGGGACCGGAGCAGGCCGTCTGGCACCTCTCGGGAGGGAACCAGCAGCGCGTCGCCCTGGGCAGGCTGCTCCATCAAGGAGCGGACGTACTGCTCCTGGACGAGCCGACCCGAGGGATCGACGTGGGAGCGAAGGTGCAGCTCTACACCCTCATCGGAGAGCTTGCCCGGAAACGGAAGGCGATCCTGTTCGTGAGCTCCTACCTTCCGGAGCTGCTCGGGGTGTGCGACCGCGTCGGGGTCATGAGCCGTGGCCGCCTCGTGGCACTCCGCCCCGCCGAGGATTGGACGGAGCACGAGATCCTGCTGGCGGCCACGGGAGAGGCCGCGTGAGCAGGGCCCTGAGGAGGCTCTCCGGAAGGTTGGACGCGGCGGGGCCCGTGCTCGCCCTCCTGGCGATCGTGCTGGGGTTCGCCGCCGCGTCGCAGGTGAAGACGGCCTATGACGATCACGCGCTGCTGAGCGAGCGGGCCGCGCGGCGGGAACGGGCGGGGCTGGAGGCGGAGCCGGTGCCCACCCGGCTCGAGCTGCTGCAGCGCACCGGGAACCGCTTCCTCACTGCGAACACGTTCCGGATGACGGCCAACCAGACCGTGACGATCGCCATCGCGGCCATGGGCATGACGATGGTCATCATCAGCGGCGGGATCGACCTGGGAGTGGGCTCGGTCATCGCCCTGACCAGCGTGGTCACGGCCTGGTGCCTCCGGGAAGGCTGGCCGATCCTCCCCTCGGTGGCGGCGGGGATCGTCATGGGTGGGGTCTGCGGTGCCGTCAACGGCCTGGCCGTCACGCGCCTCAGGGTCGTCCCCTTCATCGCGACCCTCGGCATGTGGGGCTTCGCCCGGGGCTTGGCCAAGGGGATCGCCTCGGAGCAGAAGATCGACGCGCCGGCCGGATGGCTCGGGACCCACGTCCTGGTGCGCGTGCCGGATCCCCCGTGGCTGTTGGTCTCCCCGGGCGTCTGGATCGCTCTCGCGGTGGCGGTGCTCGCGTGGCTCGTGCTCCGCAACACTCCCCTCGGCCGGCACGTCTACGCGATCGGCTCGAGCGAGGCCGCGGCGCGGCTCTGCGGGGTGCGCGTGGAGAGGACGAAGCTGGTGCTCTACACGCTCGCGGGCGCCTGCGCCGGGCTCGCGGGCGTGCTCCAGTTCTGTCGCCTGACCGTGGGCGATCCGACCACGGCCATCGGCACCGAGCTGGACGTGATCGCCGCCGTCGTGATCGGGGGGGGCAGCCTCTCGGGGGGCGAAGGGTCCGTGGCCGGGTCGCTGCTGGGGGCGCTGATCATGGCGTTTCTCCGGGTGGGCTCGGATCACGTGGGCATCCCCAGTTGGGTGCAGGAGATGCTGATCGGGGCGGTGATCGTCCTCGCGGTGGCCGTGGACCAGTGGCGCCGGCGGCGGTCCGCGGGCAGCTCCGCGTAGTCTGGCTCGTAACGAGCTGAGATTACTGAGGTTGACCCGAGCTCCCAGACCTGCCTGTCGCGTTCGCTCGCCTGGAATGTCGGTTTTGTGCGCCAGGACCTTGCCGGCAGGGGGTATACTCCCAGGACCCTCCACGGCTCGGCCTCGAGGGGGGCCGAGCCGCCATGAGCCGCAGCCTTCCGGATCTCGGAAGGGGATTGAGCCCTTGCCTCGCGGGGCACGGGGACAACTGGGAAAATGTGCGAGCGGGCCTGGCCGTACGAGAGGCTCGATCAGGGAGCGGGCATGGGCGCATCCAGGAAGATCGTCGTCATCGACGACGACCGTAACGTACGGCGGCTGCTGGGTGAGGCCTTCAAGCCCCCCGAGTTCGAGATCGAGGCGTTCGCGAAGGGCCAGGACGCGCTGGCCTACTGCGAGCAGCACGTCCCCGACCTGATCCTCTCGGACGTCCGCATGCCCAGCATGGGGGGCGACGAGATCATCCGGTTCGTCCGCGCCTCGGAGAAGCTGAAGCAGGTTCCCTTCGTGTTCCTGTCGGCCGCCCGGGTCGAGGGTGAGATGACCCAGCTCGGCGCCGATGCCTTCATTCGCAAGCCGTTTCCCTTGAAGGAGCTCACCTCCGTCGTCCGCGGGCTGCTGCCGGAGGCCGACGAGACCCCGCAGCGGGCGGCAGCAGAGGGGAGTGGGTCGGAGCTCGACGAAGCCGGCCCCGGCCGCCCGCTCGGGCCCCTCGCCACGCTGGTGGACGAGGCGGAGGAGCCGGTGGGCCCGTGGCAGACGGCCGGCGTCGCGAGCCGCTGGGCCCGGCGCTTCCCCTACGGCCGCTTCACCTCCGCGCGCCAGGACGAGCGGATCGTCCAGGTGCTCACCGAGCAGTCGCCCGGCCCGAACTTCACCATCACGACCATCATCGCCTGCGGCGGGATCGGGCTGAGACGGATCGAGACGGCGCTCGCCCACCCCCTGGGTCGCAGCGAAGACCAGCAGCTGGTCAGGCGCCAGATCGACTTCCAGCACGAGACGGTTCTGCACAACCTGGGGCACTTCGTCCTGGAGGCGCCCCGGCGTCAGCTGCTCGGCAAGGACGACCGCGGGGTCTCGGCCGCGCTCCTCCTCTGGGTGATGGACGAGGTCTCGAGGAGCATCGCGGCCCAGCGGGGCGTCCAGGTCTCCCTCGAGCTTCTGGTGCGCAGCCTGGCGCGTCTGTCGCAGCGCAACGAGTCGCTGCGTCCCTTCCGGGTGCTGGCGGACGCCCGGGTGACCTACGGCGACGAAGGCGACCCCGACCTGCTGCCCCGGGCCAGCGTCGACGGCGTGGCCGCCTGGAGCCTCCAGCTCGCCGCCGAGGCCTGGGATCTCTCCCCGCGCCAGGCCCGGGAGAAGCTGCTTCTGATCATCGGAGCTCGCCTCGGGGAGCTTCGCTCCGTGGGCTTCCTCGAGGCGCTGTCGGCGTCCGGGAGCGGCGGGTACACGACCGAGGCCGAGCCGCCGGTGTGGTGGCTCAACCCGAGCCAGTAGGGTCCCGCCCCGGGTCCCCGGAAGAGCAGACGCGGTTGCGCCCCTGCTGCTTCGCCGTGTAGAGCGCCGCGTCGGCGCTGCGGATCAGCTCCGATGCGGACATCGGATCCCCGCCCCGGCACGTGGCGACACCGAAGCTCCCGGTCAGGTGGATCGCTGCCTTCCCGCTCTGGAGGTCCACGGGCAGCCTCTCTATGCAGGCCCGAAGCCTCTCGGCCGTACGGAGGGCCGCGTCGTGCGCGGTCCCCGGGAGGACGGCCATGAACTCTTCGCCTCCGTAGCGGCCCACGAGGTCCACGTTGCGCAGCGAGCCCTGCATCAGGCGCGCGATCTCCCGGAGCGCGACGTCGCCCGCCTGGTGCCCGTGCTCGTCGTTGATGCGCTTGAAGTGGTCGAGGTCGACCATGATCAGGCTCACCACGCCCTGGTAGCGCTCGACCCGGGACAGCTCCTGGGCGACCAGCTCCATGGAGTGGCGGTGGTTGAACAGGCCGGTCAGTCCGTCCCGGAGCGACAGCTCCCGCACGCGCTCGAAGAGACGGCTGTTCTCCGTGACGACGTAGGCGAGGTTGGCGACCTCGGCGACGAACGGCTCGGCATCCGCATCGATGCGCATGCCCGACTGCCCCCCGAGGGCGAGCAGGCCCTTGAGGCGACCGCCGCTCTCGACGGGAAAGCAGGCGAACCGCGGCAGATCGGCCTCCTCGGCGGCGTCGCTGATCGGCCCGGTCGAGCGTTCCACGAGCCTCTCGACGGCGATCCCGCGACTCTGAAGCGCGTCCAGCAGCCTTCCCCGGAAGGCACGGATCGCCGCCGCCGCCGCCGGTCGCTGGAGCGCGTGGCAGAGGTGCACCTCACCCGACTCCACGAAGGCCAGACTGCCGGCGGTGTAGTCCACGACCCGGTTCACCGCCGTCATCACCGAGCGGAAGGTGCGATCGAACTCCTCGACCCGGGCGGCCCGCCCCAGCTCGGTGAGGATCGTCGCCTCGTAGAGCTTGCGGTCCAGAAGGTCGTTGACCCGGGCCAGGATGTCCGCGCCGGCCTCGCCGCCTCCCCGGGGTCTGCGGGGCGGCACGGGGCGGCCGTCCAGCACGCGGCGGACGAGGTCGAGGAGATGGGTGGGGTTCTCGTCCTTCGTCAGGTAGTAGTCCGCGCCGGTCTGGAGCCCCCAGAACCGATCTCCGGCCCGGTCCCGGGTCGTCAGGATCACCACGGGGATCTCGCGGGTCCTGGGGTCGGTCTTGAGCAGCCGGCACGCCTGGTAGCCCGACATCCGGGGCATCGTGACGTCGAGGATCACGAGCTGAGGCTCGACCTGGAACACCTGCTCGATGGCCGAGAGACCGTCCTCGGCCACGGAGACCTCGAACCCGGCCCCGGTGAGCATCTGCTCGATGGCCCGCACCACGAGGGGGCTGTCGTCCGCGATCAACACGCGCGGAGCGTCCTTCAAGCGCGCCCGCTCTCCTCGAACCGCACCGCGTGGGGAGTCTACACCGAGCCTGCGGAGCTCCGTCGCCGACGGAAGCGCACGGATCGTCCTCGGCTACTCGGCCTTGAGAGTCCTGGCGGGGTCGAGCCGCGTCGCTCGCAGGGCCGTCGGGCAGCAGGCCAGCACGGCGATCGCGGCGAGCCCGAGGGCGACGGCGGCGAAGGTCGCCGGATCCCGGGCACCCAGGCCGAAGAGCAGGGCCTCGAGCAGGCGCGTGAGGCCGAGAGCCCCGACCAGGCCGAGGGCGAGCCCCGCGGCTGCGAGGCGCGCGCCCTCGGCCAGCACGAGGCCGAGGATGCGTCCGCGCTCGGCGCCCAGGGCGATGCGTATGCCGAGCTCCTTCGACCGTCGCCCGACGCTGTACGAGACGACGCCGTAGAGGCCGACCACGGCGAGGGCGCCGGCCACGACGGCGAACAGCCCGACCAGCAGCAGGGCGAAACGGGGGACGGCGAGCTGCGAGGCCAGGTCGGCCTCGAGGGGGCGCGGGTTGGCCAGGGGCAGCTCGGGGTCGAGGGAGAGGAGCAGCTCCCGGATCGGCTCCACCAGCGTCGCGGGAGCCACCCCGGCGTCGACTACGTAGTCGACCTGCCAGTCCGTCCAGGACCATCCCCGGGAGTCGAACCACAACGCCGCGGAGTCGGCCTCCCGGAGCGAGTCGCGCCGCACGTCGCCCACGACGCCCACCACCCGGAAGGCGGCCTCTGCGCCGCCCCAGGGCGAGGCCGCGACCGAGCGGCCGATCGGGTCCCGCCCCGGCCAGGCCCGCTCGGCGAGCGACCGGCTCACGACGACGACCTCCCGAGGGTCGCCGTCGTCGAAGCTGCGCCCCTGCAGGATGGGGATTCCCGCCGCCTCGAAGTAGGCCGGCGTGGCGAGCTGGTAGGCCGCCAGGGCGTTGTCCTCGGGCTCCACCTCGCCTCCCGAGAACCCCCCGGACCAGCGCTGGCCTCCCAGGGGGAGCGGCCAGACGACCCCCGCAGCCCGCACCCCGGGCAACGCCGAGACCCGGCTCTCCAGCTCCCGGAGCAGCGCGTTCGTGCCGAGGGGGCGCTCGTAGCGCGTGCCCGGCAGCGACACCGAGAACGCGAGCCGATCCGAGACCGCGAAGCCGGGATCCACGGCGGCGAGCCGGCGCAGGCTGCCGGTGAGCAGCCCTGCGCCGATCAGGAGCACCAGCGAGAGAGCGAGCTGAGCGGCGACGAGCGCGCGGCCGAGCCGCTGCCGCTCGCGACCGGGGGAGCCGCGGGCATCCCGCAGGTCGGAAGCGAGGTCCCGCCGCACCGCCCCCAGGGCGGGGGCCAGCGCGAAGAGCACGACGCTGCCGAGCGCGGCGATCGCCGCGAAGCCGAGAACGTGGAGATCGACCGACGGCGAGGTCGCTCGCAGCAGCCCGGGGGGCTGCAGCTGGGCCAGGCCCCGGGTGCCGGCAGCGCCGAGGGCCACGCCCAGCGATCCCCCCAGGCCCGCCAGGACCACGCCCTCGGCGAGGAGCATCCGGACGACGCCCCCGCGGCTGCAGCCGAGCGCCAGCCGGAGGGCGACCTCCCGGCGCCTGGCCTGCCCGCGCACCAGTAGCAGGTTCATCACGTTCGCGCAGGCGATCAGGAGCACGATGGCGACCGCACCGGACAGGAGCAGTAGCGTCGGCCGCGCGTTCCCCACGACGGCCTCGCGCAGGGGCTCGGCCTCGAGCCGGAAGCCCGCCCGCTCCAGCTCCGCGAACCCCGAGCGGCTCCGGGCCGATGCGTCGCCCAGCTCTGCTTCCATCTGCGCCGGGCTCGCCGCGGCAAGCCGGCGCCCCACGACCCCGAGGATGCCGAAGGAGAGACCCTGCGCGCTCCAGACGTCTCCGTTCTGCCACCAGGCGTCGGGGACCTTCCACACGTCGACGCGGCGGGGGAGCCCCGGCAGCTCAGGCTGGAAGCCCGGCGCGAGCACTCCGAGGACGGTGTAGGCGTGCCCGTCCAGCCGGACGCCGCTGCCGACCACGTCCGGATCACCCCCGAGCTGGCGGAGCCAGAAGCCGTGGTCGACGAGCAACGACCCGGGCGCGTCGTCCGCGCGGAACGTCCGTCCCAGCGCGGCCTTCGCGCCCAGCAGCTCGAGCAGCCCGGTCGAGCACCAGCCCACGTCGACCATGGCCGGGGCACCGGCTCCGGAGAGGTTCTGCCGGATGTGGGTGTAGGCGCCGATCGACTCGAAAGCGGACGCGTGCTCCCGTAGATCGGTCACGCTGGCCCCGGCCAGTCCCACGGAGCGATCCTCCCCGTCCACCGTGATCCGACCCTCGACGTACACGAGGCGATCCGCCGCGGGGTACGGGAGGGGCTCGAGGAGGACCCCGTTCGCGACGTTGAAGATCGCCGTGTTCATGCCGATGCCGAGGGCGAGGGTCAGCGCGATCACACCGGTCACGAGGGGCGCGCGAGCCAGTGAGCGGGCGGCCAGGGCGAGATCCCTGGCGCACGCGGCCGCGAGCCCGGACAGCGCGCTCTGCCCGAACCGGCTCTCCCGCGCCCGGGCCGGCCGCAGGCGAAGACGGAGCGCCGCGCCCAGCAGGTCGGGCACGTTGCGCAGCCAGAAGCGGGCTCCCTGCAGCGGCCCCCGCCAGCGGGGTCGCGAGCGCTCGGAGCGCAGGCTCTCGAGCAGCTCCTCTCCGTGATCGCGCCGAAACTCCGCCGGGAACGCCCTGAGGACGAGGCGGAGCGGATCCAGTCTCCCCCTCACGATCGGGACTGGGAGAGCAGCTCCCGGGAGCGCGCGAACTCCACGATCTCGGCGAGGCGCTCCAGCTCCGCGCGCATGCGGCGCTTCCCTTCGGCCGTCAGGCGGTACTCGACCCTGCGCGGATCGCGTCCGGACCGGCGCGCGATCCAGCCGGCCTGCTCCATCCGGTGGATCGCCTCGTACAGCGTGCCGGGTCCCAGGGTCAGGGTGCCGCTCGTCCGCTCCTCGACGTCGCGCTTGATCCCGTAGCCGTGGCGCTCCCCCCCGGCGAGCGAGAGCAGTATCTGCAGCGCCGCCGGGGTGAGCAGGTCGCGGGGGTTCGAGGTCGCCGACATATCGGTCACCGAGTATATCGGTGACCGATCAATAGCGCAAGCGCCTTTCTCGTGCACGCAGCCCGCTCCGGACGCCGGCCGGCTGCGATCCCCGGATCGCGTCGGGCCCGGCCCCGCTCAGGCCGTGGCCAGAGGGTCGCTGCGAATCGGCGGTCGCGGCGCGGCCACGGCCACCGCACCCAGCTCGCCGCGTCGTCGTCGGTGCCGGCGTCCGAGCACGGCGCACGCCGACCCGAACCCGAGTCGCCGCGATCCCCGGTAGGTGACGTAGCCGCCCTCCACCTCGGCGGCCGCCTCGAGATCCAGGGGGATGGCGTGGAGCGCCAGCAACAGCGCCCCCAGCTCGTCCGGGCCGAAGACCCCCTGCGGCCCGCGCGGGCCGAGCCCCCGGATCTCGTACGGGCAAAGCCAGCGCCCGTCACCGCCGGGAACAGGGCGCCCCACGCGCACGTCGACGCGGCGCGGCGTCGCGCTCCCGCGGCAGAAGGCAAAGCTGCGGCTCGCCACGGCGTCGGTGACCTCGAAGGGGGGAGGAGGCGAGACGTAGGGCGGTTCGGGCAGGCCGCGCGGTCTCGGGACACCGGCAGCGGCCGTCTGGTGGGGTGCGGGGGCGCTGTCCGATTCGAGTGAGCCGATCGAGCGGAGGAGCCATCCGACCAGGAACAGGACGCCTCCCAGCAGCAAGCCGAGGTCGGCTTGCGGAGGCCAGCTCGCGCTCCAAAGGGCCATGCACAGCCCCACGACGACCAGCAGCATTCCGACCAGGCGATACATGCTCACCTCCGGAGGAGGGGAGAGTCATCAGGTCCGTGGTCCCAGGTTGTCGACTCTGTGGCTCTGCTTCTACCACCTCGCCCCCGTCGCCGCCAGCCCCCGGACTCGCAGCCCGGATGGATCATCGGTTCCATCCGCGGGCGCGTCCCCGCCGCGGCTCAGCGCTCCCGGGGCGGCCGGGAGAAGTGCGGCGTTCCTCGCGCAGGGATTGCGGGAGCGCGCAACCTTGACCACGACGTCCCCGGCTCGGTCGTCCCAACCCCGTTGTTTCTGCGCCCTCGGCCCCGGTTTGCGGAGGCATGGGAGTTGCTGTCTGGGACGGTGAGCTTCGGGTCACATGCTGGCTCGAAAGGAGCCTGGACATGTCCCTCCTCCGTCTCGCGGTCGGTTTGGCCTGCCTGGCCGGGGTGAGTGCGCTGCCGGTCATCGGGGCGGCGACCGCCGACGGCCCACCCCGGGTCGAGCTGCCGCCGGACCTGTCCTACACCCGCTCGGCCGACTCGCCCGCACCCGTGGTGTTCCGTCACTGGGTGCACGTGGCTCTCTCGGGAAACCGCTGCGACGGCTGCCATCCGGCGACGTTCCGCATCGTCCACCCCGACCGCCAGGCGAGCCACGAGCAGATGGACGCCGGCGAGGGCTGCGGGACGTGCCACGACGGCGAGCACGCCTTCGGCAGCACCGACGAGGACGCCTGCCTCTATTGCCACGGCGGCGAGTCCCCGCTGGCTCCGATGCCGGCGGCTCCCGAGGGACGGCTCCTGGGGACCTCCACCCTCGCTTTCAGCCCCGACTCGATCGGGCCGGTGCGGTTCGACCACGCGGTCCACCTGGGCGACGCCGCGACGTGCAGCGCCTGCCACCCGCGGCTGGCTCCGATGGGCACCGGCAGCCCGTCGCCGTCGAAAGACGAGATGCTCGGCGGGGCGGGCTGTGGTGCGTGCCACGACGGGACCCGGGCTTTCGGCGTCGACGAGGAATGCGAGCGTTGCCACGTCGAGGAGGCCCCATGAACGTCGGCCTGCTGTTCGACTCGACCCTCTGCATCGGCTGCAACGCCTGCTCGGCGGCCTGCAAGGAGCAGAACGCGCTCCCCATGCCCATCGAGGCCGAGCCCACGGCCTACACATGGACGACGGTCCAGGAGCGTGAGGGCGAGAACGTGCGCCGGCTGTGCATGCACTGCCTGGAGCCGACCTGCGTCTCGGTCTGCCCGGTGGGTGCCCTGAGCCGGACCGAGCGGGGCGCCGTCGTGTACGACGAGAGCCTCTGCATCGGCTGCCGCTACTGCATCATGGCCTGCCCCTTCGGCGTGCCGAAGTACCAATGGGACAGCCCGGTGCCGCTCGTCGGCAAGTGCATCCTGTGCAGCGACCGCCTCGAGCAGGGCCTGCCGACGGCCTGTGCGGCGGTGTGTCCGACGGGCGCCACTCTCTTCGGAGAGCGGGAGTCCCTGGTGGGCGAGGCCCGGAGCCGCCAGGCCCGGGAGCCCGGCCGCTACGCCGAGGAGGTGTACGGCCTGGAGGAGGCGGGCGGGACCTCGGTGATGATGCTGACTCGCGCGCCGGCCGCGGCCCTCGGCCTCCCGACTCCTCCCCGTGAGCCCCTCCCGCTCCTGACCTGGAGGGTGCTGTCCCGCATCCCCGACGTCGTCGCCGTGGTGGCCGCGACCCTGTGGGGCGTCCACTGGATCACGAAGCGCCGCGACGAGGTGGCGGAGGCGGAGCCGGGACCGGCGCCGAGCTTCCGCGAGCGCCTCGCGGCCCTCTGGAGATCGCGATGACCACTCCCTCCGCCCCGGCACCGAACGGCTTCTGGACCCGCGTCTTCTTCGTGCTCCTGGCCGCCCTGGCCGTCGTCACGGCGATCCGCTTCACCCGCGGCCTGGGCGCCGTGACGAACCTGAGCGATGCCTTCCCGTGGGGTCTGTGGGTGGGGTTCGACGTGCTGTGCGGCGTCGGCCTCGCGGCGGGCGCCTTCACCCTCACCGCCACGGTCCACCTGTTCAACCTCCATCGCTTCGAGCCCATCGTCCGCCCGACGGTGCTGACCGGGCTGCTCGGCTACCTGTTCGTGGTCGTCGCGCTGCTCTTCGACCTCGGCCAGCCGTGGCGAATGTGGCACGTGATGCTCTCCTGGAACCCACACTCGGTGATGTTCGAGGTGGCCTGGTGCGTGATGCTCTACACCACGGTCCTGATCCTGGAGTTCTCCCCGGTCGTCTTCGAGGCGTTGGGCCTCGAGGCGCCGCGCCGGCTGCTGCGGACCATCACCACGCCGCTCGTGATAGCCGGGGTGGTGCTCTCGACGCTGCACCAGTCCTCCCTGGGCAGCCTGTACCTGATCGTTCCGGGAAAGCTCCACGGCCTGTGGTGGTCGCCGCTGCTGCCGCTGCTCTTCTTCGTGTCCGCGATCGGCGCGGGCCTCGGCATGGTGATCCTGGAGTCGCACCTCTCGGGGAGGGCCTTCGGACGGAAGCTCGAGATGGAGCTGCTCGAGCCCCTGGGCCGGGTGATGGCGGTCGTCCTCGGCGTCTACGGCCTGATGCGGATCCTTTCCATGCGCGGCAGCGGCGTCCTGGCCGGCTTCGACCCCTTCGGATACGAGGGCTCGATGTTCCTCGCGGAGATGGGCCTGGGGGTGGTCCTGCCCGTTGCGCTGCTCTCGATCTCCCGGGTGCGCCACAGCGAGGGGGGCCTCGTGGCGGGTGCGTTCCTCGCCGTGATGGGCTTCGTCGTCAACCGGCTCAACGTCAGTCTGACGGGGATGGAGACGGCGGCGGGCGTCCGCTACCTGCCCTCCTGGATGGAGCTGACCGTCTCCGTCGGACTCGTCGCGATCGGGTTCGCGGCCTTCGCCGTCGCGGCGCGCAGGCTGCCGATCTTCCCGGAGGGCCGAGCCGTCGGGACGGGGGCTCCCGGCGGCCGCCTGAGCCATGCGCAGCCGGATCGACACGCTGTCGATCGTGAGCGTCGGCCTCGTCACGGCCGCGACGATCGGGGTGACGGCGACGCTGGTGCTCCGCGCCCACGAGGCCGACCTGATCGACGAGGTCTACCTGAGCGCGGACCGGCTCGGCGCGGCGATCCAGCGCAGCACCCACTACGACATGCTGGGCAACCGCCGCGACAGCCTCCATCGCCAGATCGAGGCGATCGGGCGCGAGGAGGGGATCGGAGCGGTCCGGGTCTTCAACAAGGAGGGGCGCATCGTCTTCTCCTCCGACGGCGACGAGATCGACACCGCCGTGGACATCCAGGCCGAGGCCTGCGACGTCTGCCACGCCGCGGGACAGCCCCTGGCGCGACCTCCCATCGACCAGCGCTCCCGGATCTTCGCCGAAGCGGGGGGCGGCCGGGTACTGGGCGTGGTGCGGCCGATCGGGAACGAGCCGGGATGCGCCACGGCCTCCTGCCACGCGCACTCGCCGGACGCCACCGTGCTGGGCGTCCTGGACGTGACCGTGTCCCTGGCCGACGTCGACCGGCGCATGGCCCGCGGGCGCCTGCGCCTCGCCGCCCTGGCCGCGGTCGCGATCGGGGCGGGGAGCCTGATCCTGTGGTGGCTTCTGCGGCGGCTCGTGCTCCGCCCCGTGGAGGCGCTGGCCGTGGCGACTCACGGCGTCGCGGGAGGAGACCTGGAGACCCGCGTGGCGATCACCGGGCGACACGAGCTGGGGAGCCTGCAGCGGGACTTCAACCGGATGGTGGAGCGGCTCGCCGAGGCCCGCCTGCAGGTGACCCAGGCGGACAAGCTCGCGTCCGTGGGGCGGCTCGCCGCGGGCGTGGCCCACGAGATCAACAACCCGCTCACCGGCGTGCTCACCTTCGCCTCGATGCTCTCGCGGCGCGCAGACCTGCCCCAGGACGCCCGGGACGACCTGGACGTCGTCGTCCGGGAGACGAAGCGTTGCCGGGACGTGGTGAAGGGCCTGCTCGACTTTGCTCGCCAGTCGCCGGCGAAGCGGCAGCCCACGGACCTGAACGACGTCGTTCGCCGCGCGGCGGCGATCCTGGTCAAGCAGCTCAGCCTCGGGCGCGTCCAGCTGACCCTGGACCTCGCCCCGGGCCTGCCGCAGGTTCAGGCGGACCCGAACCAGATCCAGCAGGTGTTGCTGAACCTGCTCGTGAACGCCGGTGACGCCGTGCGGGAGGGTGGGCACATCACCGTCTCCACCGCCACCGGAACGGTGCCGGCCCGCGGCCAGAACCCGATCCGCAGCGCCCGCTGTCCGTCCGGCTGCGACCTCATGGCCCCCGCCGTCGAAGCCTCGGGCTACCCCGCGATCCGGGTGCTGCGGCGACTCGACGGGAGCGAGTCTCCGCTCCATCTGGACGCGGTGACGGCGGCGCCCGTTCCGGACTCCGTGTCCACGGGCGGGGGACAGGTCGCGGAGTGGCTGTGCCCGCGCTGCAGGGGCGGTCTCGCGGCCGAGCCGTCCTGCCCTCGCTGCGGCGCGCCCAGCTTCGGGCTGCGCGTGCCCCCCGAGGAGCAGGTGCTCTGGTGCGCCCGGGTCGGCTGCGGCTGGACGCGCTGGGCGAGCGAGGACGACGCCGGAAGCCGACCCGTCGTGGAGCTGGCGGTGCGGGACGACGGCCGCGGGATCTCCGCCGAGGATCGGGCGCGACTGTTCGAGCCGTTCTTCAGCACCAAGGGCACCCGGGGGACGGGGCTCGGGCTGTCGGTGAGCTGGGGCCTCGTGGAGGAGCACGGCGGTTGGATCGACGTCGAGAGCGCCCCCGGGAAGGGGAGTTGCTTCAGCGTGCGGCTGCCCGTCGGCGCAGCCGTCCCCCGAGCGGGGAGGGCGGCGTGACTCCCGGGGTCGACGTGCTGCTCGTCGACGACGAGTCGGTGATCCGCGACGCCGCGCTCCGCGTGCTGGAGGCCGCCGGACTGGGGGTCGCCTCGACCGGGAGCGGGACCGCGGGCCTCGCGCACCCGGCAGCGGAGAGCTGTCGGGTCGTCGTCTGCGACCTGATCCTCCCGGACGTATCGGGAGTGGACGTGGTCCGCGAGCTGCGCCGTCGCCGGCCGGAGCTGCCCATCGTGGTGATCACGGGCTACGCCTCTCGCGAGGCGGTGAGCCGGGCCGAGGAAGCGGGGGCGTCGTCGTTCCTGGCGAAGCCCTTCGACGACGCCGAGCTGCTGGCTGCGGTGCGAGGGGCCCTCGAAGCCGGCTCGCGCGGGAAGGAGGAATCATGACGGCCATTCTCGTCATCCTGCTCTTTGTGGGGTTCGCCCTGGTCGACGTCGGGGTCCGCGTCGCCCACCGGCGCCTCCAGGAGAAGCGCGAGCGCCGTGCCCGGGAAGCGGTTCTGGAGACCGCCTTGACGCTGGACTTCGCCGACGAGGCCCGCAGCCTGAAGCGCGTTGAGGTCGAGCGCCCGAAGGCCCGGATCCTGGCCGTCGACGACGAGCCCGTGATCCTGGACAGCTTCCGCAGGATCCTGGTGCTCGGCGGGTACTCCGTCGACACCGTTGAGTCCGGGCGCGAGGCGTTGCATCTCGTGCGCCAACGCGACTACGACTTCGTCTTCAGCGACCTCAAGATGCCCGGGATGGACGGCGTCGAGGTCGTGAAGGCGGTCCACCACCTCCGCCCCGACGTGGACGTCGCCGTCATCACCGGCTACGGAACCATCGAGACCGCCGTCGAGACCATGCAGCACGGCGCCGTCGACTACGTCCAGAAGCCCTTCACCGAGGAGGAGCTGCTCGACTTCACCAGCCGGCTGTGCATCAAGCGCGAGGCGCGGCTCGAGGCCCTCCGGGAGCCCACGGTGCGCGTGGTGGCGCCCGAGGTGGCCGAGGGGACGCCGCTTCACGAGTACTGCGTTCCCGGAGGCGCGTTCCTCTCCGACGGCCACGTCTGGGTGCGGATCGAGGCGGATGGCAGCGCCCGGGCCGGGCTGGACGACTTCGCACGCAAGGCGCTGGGGTCCGTGGATCGCGTCGAGCTTCCCGAGCCAGGAAAGCAGGTGGCCCGCGGCGGGCTGCTCTTCTCCGTCCGGCACGGCGACGACCACGCCGCCTTCACGGCTCCACTCACCGGTCGCGTCGTCGAGGTCAACGGGAACCTGGGCCGCGACGCCCGCCGGCTGACCAGCAGCCCCTACGAGGCCGGCTGGGTGTGCCGGATCGAGCCGTCGGACCTGGCCGGGGAGCTCGACTCCCTGCGCATCGGGAAGCCCGTCGTCACCTGGTACCGCGCGGAGCTGAAGCGGCTGCGGGAGGAGGGGGAGGCGGGCAGCCAGCCGAGCTGGCCGGCCTTCGAGCGCGACTTCCTGCGACGCCCGGCCGCCTGAGCGCGACGTCCGCTACGCGCGCCAGGCGCGCCGGCGGCCGTCTCGCGGATCAGCTCCCGGAGGATACCCTCGTCCAGGTCGTCGAGCCGCTTGAAGCGCACGCAGCTCTTTCCGATGCTGGCCCCGGGGAGGCGCTTCCGGTAGCGCTCCGCGACGTAGCCGCGGGCGTCGGCCTTGGCGTGCACGGGGCCAGTGTAGACCGGCGCAGGGCCGCGTCGCGAACCGGGCTACAATCGACGATGCTCATCCCCATGGAGTCCGTTCGCACACGCGTGCCCGCACGTTCCCTCCGAGCCGTGATCGCAGTGTCCCTGACCGCGTTCCTGGTCGGCGCCCCGCCCCTCCGGGCCCAGGAGAGCCGCTGGGACGCGGCCGCCGAGGTGGTCGTCTCGCGCCTCTCCTCCCTGGAGGAGACGGCCGTGGGGTTCGGTCTCCGGACGTCCTTTCGCGCTCACGACTGGCTCGCCCTGGACGGGAGCGTCGGGCTCGCCCCGGGGGACCTGGGGGAGCCCGCGTTCAGCGGATCCCTCGCGGAGGTCCTGCTCGGCGTCCGCGTGGGGCCGCGGCCCCGACCCCTGGCGGGCTACGTGGCCCTGCGCGGCGGCTTCGTGCGCTACTCGGAAGCGCCGGAGCTGCTGGCCTGCATCGCGATCTTCCCGCCCCCGCTCGCCTGCGTGCTCTCCACCGGGCGGAGTCCCGCCGCGCTCCAGGCGGGGCTCGGTCTCGAGCGGCACCTGGGGGAGCGGGGGCTGGTTCGCGTCGAGGCGGGTGACCGGCTCGTGCGCATGCCGGGGCCGTCCTTCGACTCGAGGAGCGAAGCCCGACTCGAGGACTACTGGAGCCACGAGCTGCGGCTCGCGATGACCGTGGGGCTTCGCTTCTGAGAGCGACGCGCCGGGCGATCAGACCGCCGGCCGGTGCGGTGGAGATCGGAGCACCGGGCGCTCCAGCCCGGCGAGGATGAGCTCGACCCGAGCGCGCCAGGTGTTCTCCCGCGCCACCCGATCCAGCCTGGCGCGGTAGGCCGGGTCCGCCCCCAGGGACAGCGCCTCGCCGAGGCACGCCGCGAAGCCGTCGACGTCCTCCGCCGCGAGTACCCCGTCGTAGGCCGCGATCTCCCGCATCGGAGTCGCGACCACCGGCCGACCCGCCGCCATGTACTCGAACAGCTTCAGCGGAGAGGTCGCGTGGGTGATGCGATTCAGGCGGAACGGTATTGCGGCGACGTCGAAGAAGCGAAGGTAGCGGGGCAGCTCGGCGTAGGGTCGGGGACCGAGCCAGACCACGTTGTCCTCCGCGAGCAGGCGGCTCGAGGGGAGGGAGCCGTCGTGGTCGGGACCGATCAGCACGAAGCTCCAGCCCGGGCAAACCCGGGCGACACCCCGGATGAGGTCGTAGTCGAACCAGTCCGCGAGGGCGC
>Ga0299906_10001162_pt1 | contig 22748 bp, 17 predicted proteins | sample RVTome_14_FD_200259 | JGI IMG/M metagenome (GOLD analysis project Ga0299906, IMG submission 200259) | Soil microbial communities from uranium-contaminated site in the Upper Colorado River Basin, Wyoming, United States - RVT145D125 (version 2) ...
GCGAGCGTCATGCTATCGTTGCCTTGCCGATCATCGCCTCGTCAGGCGGGCGATGAAGGAGTGTTGCTGACAGTCTGTAACGGATCAAACCCCGAGTTGCTTTTCCGCTGAACCAGTACACGGTGGTGAATCGCCCGGAAAGAAAGCCCTGGCGCCGTTGAGCGCCGGCGGCCGTTGCCGGATAAGCGGTACGAGCCTTGTGCCGAACATCCGGAGGTTGCCGGATAAGCGGTACAAGTCTTGTGCCGAACATCCTGAGGTTGCCGGATAATCGGTACAGACCTTGTGCCGAACATCCGGAGATGACCGGATAAGCGGCACAAGGCCTGTGCCGAACATCCTGAGGTTGCCGGATAATCGGTACAGACCTTGTGCAGAATATCCGGAGGTAGCAGGATAAGCGGCACAAGTCTTGTGCCGAACATCCTGAGGTTGTCGGATAATCGGTACAGACCCTGTGCAGAATATCCGGAGGCTGCAGGATAATCGGTACAAGCCTTGTACCGGTTATCCTGACGCTGGGGGGTAATCGGTACAGATCCCGTAGGGTGGGCACCGCCCACCATAGGGCGGCTCAGCCGCCCTCCAGGACCGGCGTTGCCGCGGATGGTGGGCAGTGCCCACCCTACGAGAAAGCTGAGCCTTCAGCCCGGCCAGGTGGATGGCGGCGGCATCTCGTTGCCGGAGGGTCGGCCGGGTTCGAGCCAGTAGAACCCCTTGCCCCGCCGCGCCCTCACAGGTGACGACCCGCACCCGAAGCCCGCGCGCCAGCTCGAGCGGCACCCGCACGCCCGAGGATGGCCGCCCGCGTCGCGGACGCTGGCTTGGCGCCAACCGGCTGATTCGGGTACAATCGTCCTCGGGAAGCGGCCTGTGAAGTACGTCTTCGACTGGGATCCGGTCAAAGAGCAGCGCAACCGAGCCAGACACGGCGTCAGCTTCCGGCAAGCCATGAGTGTCCTCAGCGATGCCCACACGGTCACAGTCCACGACGCCAGCCACAGCGACCAGGAAGATCGTTGGGTCACCATCGGCCAGACAGCCCACGGCTTGTTGCTCGTTTTGGTCCATACATTCCGCGAGATCGGCCCCGAGAAGGCGCTGGTCCGGATCATCTCGGCACGACGAGCTACCCGCCATGAACGGCGGAACTACGAAGAGAGACCATGAAAGACGAGTACGACTTCTCAGCCGGCGAGCGCGGCAAGTTCTATCGTCCCGACGCGGAGCTCGTCGCTCCGGTCTACCTCCAGAGCGATGTCCTGAGCTACCTGAGCGACCGGGCGGAGGCCAAAGGCGTCGAAGTCGACGACCTGGTCAACGACCTGCTCCGGCGAGATATCGCGCTGGCTGAAGCCATGAAGTGAGCGCCCTGACGAGGAGGTCTACAGAGGCTCGGACCCGCCCCCCGCGTTCGAGCCCATAGAACCCCTTGTGCCCCGCCAGCTCGACCGGCTCAGCCGCCCTCCAGGACCGCGGCGTCGCCGCGGATGGTGGGCAATGCCCACCCTACGAGAAGCTAAGCCTTCAGCCCGGCCAGGAGGACGCGTGGAAGAACTCCACCTCCTGGACGACCGGAGCGTTGTCGTTGACGAAGTAACCCTCCAGGACGACACGATAGCGGCCTTCAGGAAGCCCGCCGGCGTCCCATCGGACGTCGAAGGCAGCGCCGCCCGCGCGCCGGGTGTGGGCCTCGCTGGCCAGGAGCGGCGCGTCCGAGCCGGGTCCGTAGACGCTGTAACGCAGCATGGCGGCGCCGTTGGTCTTGAAGACGAAGCAGTAACGGGAAACCGTCTGCGGACGCAAGACCGCCGGGAATACGACGGGGGCGACTCGCTCGCGCCGCGCCGGCGTGTCGCGTCCGAGCCGCGCCAGAGCCACGAGCTCCGAGGGCGCCAGGCCCAGCGGACGCAGGACGTCGCCGCCCGGCCACGCGAATTGATTCACGGTCCGCCCACGCCAGCCCTTGGGCGGCACCACGCGGTCGAGCCAGTAGTACTCCAGCGGGTCTCTCTCCCTCACCGTGAGGTACACGTCCTCCTGGCCGTCGAGGAAGAAGAGCACGGCCATCTCGTCAGGCACGCCGGCCGTCGCCTGCCCGGTCTCGACCATCGCTCCCAGGAGCTCGACGTCGTAGCCGCTCACCGGTCCTGAGCGACGCCCTCCCAGCGTCCGTTGCGGGCGCCGTAGGCGAGCGGGTCGCCGGCGCCCGTCGTCAGGAGAGCAGCGGCCAGAGTGAGGGTCGCCATGGTGAGTCTCGTGGTCATCTCCGATCTCCTCTCGAGTTGTTCCGAGGTCCCCCAGAGGTCGCGTCAAAGCCCCTCCGGACGGTGTCACGCCCATCGTCGAGCGCCTCATGGAACTTCCGGACCGGGATCTGCGCGACATAGAAAGCAAGGCTCCGAATCGGAAGAGGGACCCCGGACATGAACCGCCTCGGCTCCGCGCTCCTGACGATCACGCTGGCGCTCCCGGCGTCGCCCTTACTCGCCGACGGCGTGGACGGCCAGCTCCCGTCCATCGTCCGCATCGTGCCCAAGATCGACGCTTCTACGGACCACCAGTCGAAGACCGGTGCCGGGTTCGTGGTCGCCTCCGGAGGCGGCATGGCGTTCGTCGTCACCGCGGCTCACGTCGTCCAGGGGTTCCAGGAGGTGAACGTCATCTTCTACGGCGATCCCTTTCAGCCACGCCCGGCGCGGCCGGTTCGCCTCGACGAGACTCTCGACGTGGCGGTGCTCCAGGTCTGGTACGTTCCCGAGGAAGTCGATCCTTTACCGTTCGACGTCACCGCGCTGCGGCCCGGCGAGCAGGTCTTCATGGTCGGCTTCCCGAGAAACTCCCACACACCGCTGGTCAACGGCGGAACCTTGTCGGGGCTCGAGGGGAGCCTTCTCGTCGTCAATCCCGGCGTCAACGAGGGCAACTCGGGCGGCCCGCTCCTGCGTAACGGTAGGGTCGTGGGAGTCGTCCGCGAGACCGACCGTAGCTATGCGCGCGCGGTGCCGGCGCCGGCCGTCAGATCGGCGCTCGAGAGCTGGCGCGTCCCCAACTGGCTCCCTGAGGACCCACCAAGCCCACCGGCAGACACGCCGGAAGAAGTAGTGGAAAGCCGCCGTCGTCCTCAATCGCCGCCGCCTCCTCCAACCACCGGGAATGCGGAATATCCCTGTTCCGGGACCATCGCGTTCAGGACCGGCGCAGAGAAGTCCTTCTACACGAGCCCCTTTCGTGGATCTCCGCCGAGCGGCCGGCTCGCCGAAGGATCAAACATCACCATCCTTGCAAAGCAGCGGAGCGATGGCGTCTATTGGTATCGGATCCAGACCGCGAATGGATCGCAGGGATGGATCGAAGAGCAAATAGTTGAACCGCGAGGCTGCCCCAGATAACTCGCATAGTACAGGAGGAAGCATGCAATCACTGCACTCAACTCGTCTTCGAATTCTGGCCCTCTTGACCATGATGTTCCTCTCTGGCCTTGCAGCAAACGCAGGAGAGATCAAGGTCGGATGCGGGCAAGTAATCGAACAGGAGTTCCGTGTCTCGCGAGAAGTACACGTCTTCGTCATCGACTTGAGCCCGGGTGACGTTATCAAAGCGACCGTCATTCCCGCGGGTGATTTCTTGAACTTTCATGGTCATGTCCATGAGCCCGCGGGCCGGATAATCCATGACATGGACGGGTACGACGTCGTCGTGCATCTCCTGGAGATCGAATCCGGCAAGTTAGATAGCACGGGGCAATATGGCCTTCATGTGTTTAATCACGATCCTCACGTTGGTCAATATGCTGACAATTATAACGGGAGCGCAGGGCTCTATACAATGCATGTTGGTTGCGTCCTTCGAGACGGCACCGAGATTGTGGCTGGAGCCTCTGGTGGGGGGGGCCAGTTCCTACCTCAACCCGGCGGCAATCCTGGAGCTCAAGGGGAGGGAACGTCCAGTGTTCCGTCCAACGAGATCACTGAGACCGCCTCGAAAATCACGCAGTACGCCAACGAGGCAGTGGAGACCGCGGAAGGCATCGGACAGGTCGTCAGTACGTTCAAGAATCTCTTTGGTGGCATTGGCGGCAAGAAGAGGAAGAAGGAGCAGCAAAGGAATCAACCCCCGCGCCTGCCCCCGGCAACGGCGTTCCCCTCCGCGGCACCGCCTATGCCCTTACAGGCCCCGCCGATGCCTTCTCAGGCGCCCCCGATGCCGCCCGCCTCTTCCCAGCCATCGGTCGTTGCGCTGACGCCCTCAGCACAGCCGGCGGTCGTTTCGCTGACGCCGATGGCGCCGCAAGAGGGCTTCCCGGGCTTCCTCGCCGCGGACCTCGCGGCCCTCGCCTTGCCATCTGCCGGGCTCGGAATGCCGCTCCAGGCTGCATTGGTCCCTCAGCCGTTCCAGGTCGCCGGATTCCAGTTCACAGGCAGGCAAGGGATGAAAATCGACCTCGCGTTCGAGCGTCTGTCCGGCAACCTGAGCCTTGGTCTGCTCTTGCTCGATCCCAACCGCAAGCTCGTGTTCCAGGGCAGCGTCGGCGCGACCGGAGGCAGCGTGAGGGAGAGCTTGACTCTGCCGATGGCGGGCGAGTACAAGCTCGGCATCGCCAGGATCGAGCCGCTTCCGCCGTCGCCGTTGCAGACGTCCTTTTCCATCTCCTTGATCGAGAAGTGATCGAGTCCTCACTGATCGGTCGGTTGTGTAGATGAGAGATCCGGATCTTCAGATCCTCATTCAGGAGGATCATAGCGGCGCCCGCGCGTCTTTGCGCTTCATGCTCAAAGCCCGCGATCCCGGGCTGGGCCTCAATTTCGAGCCGTTCGGCCCGGTCTCACTGCTCGCCGAGCCCCGGCAACACTTCGAGGAGGTCTTCAAGGAGATCGTCGCGCTCCCCCTCCACGACGGCGAAGCGCGAGCCGACGCCCAGGTCAAGCTCGAAGCCAAGGGAGCGAGCCTGGCCAAAGCGCTCCTGCCCCCAGGGCTCCGTGACCTGCTCTGGGAGCTCCAGGGCAAGATCGAAAGCGTCGCGATCCAGTCGGACGAGGGATGGATACCCTGGGAGCTCCTGAAGCTCCGGAAACGCGAGAAGGGCGGCTGGGCCAGCGGCTCCTTTCTCTGCGAGGCGTTTGCCCTGACGCGTTGGCGCCCCGGCGTGGCCGAGCATCTCCATCTGCCCTTGAAGAGCCTGGCACTGGTTACCCCTGGCGACGCCGACCTGCCCGCCACGCTCGAAGAGAGCGACTTCATCGAGTCGCTCCAGGGCTCGCGGCGTACGATCTCGAAGCTCTCGCCCAGGTATCGAACGGTGATCGATGCCATGGCGACCGGCAGGTTTGACGGCTGGCACTTCTCGGGGCATGGCCTGGTCCGAGCCCAGGACCCCAACCTCTGGTCCATCCTCCTCGACGAGGGGGACGAGCTCAAGCCCGAGGACTTGAACGGCGAAGCGGCCAATCTCGGGCTGGCGCATCCCCTCGTCTTCCTCAATGCTTGTCATTCCGGACGCGAGGCGCTCTCCCTGACTCACGTGGGAGGCTGGGCCGCGCAATTGCTCGACGCCGGAGCAGGCGCCTTCGTCGGCGCCTCGTGGGCCACGCGCGACGAGCCCGCCAAGGACTTTGCCGTCGCTTTTTACCGAGAATTTCTACAAAACGTCCCGATCGGTGAAGCCGTCCGGCGGGCGCGGCTCGAGATCAGGGAGAGATTCCCCGGCGACCCGACCTGGTTGGCTTACGTCGCTTACGCCCATCCACTGGCCGGTGTTGAGGAGTCTTCCGAAGAGAGAGCGCGCGTGCCCCTCGCGGTGCCCAGCATGGAAGCGAGCGTCTATCGCCCTCTCCCAGGGACGAGCGACCTTCACCTGAGGAGATCGATGTCGAGGAAGCACCTTACGAAGATTCTCGCCGCTCTGCTCGGGACTCTGGCCATCGTCGTCGCGACCTTGGTGGCGCCCTCGTGGTCTCGTGAGCTTCTCGTTCGCGTGTCCGACGCGAGGAGCGCCGGGGTTCGAGGAGCCGAAGTGCTTCTCTTTGCCGAAGGCGGACCCTACAGGAGCACGACGGACACCCACGGTGCAGCCCGATTGAGCTTGCCTGGTTCCGGCCGGCTGGCGGGCCGGCTGGTGGTCCAATCAGCCGATTACGAGATCTGGGAGAGGGACTTTCCATCCCTTCCCGACGAGCACGTCGACGTACGGCTTGCGGTCCGGAAAGCGGATTTCGGAAAGGTCCTCTTCCGCGTCGTCGACGGCTCGACCGGCGAGCCGGTGCCGAATGCCGAGGTGCAGCTCCTCGAAGGCGCGGAGGTCTACTCCCAGACGAGCGATGCCAGCGGTCTGGTGAGGTTTGACGCCGATTTTCAAGACGGCAAGGCCGAGGTGCGGATCACCGTCAAGGCGGTACCCCATACCTTCAAGCACCAGTACCTGACGCTGCGGCCCGATACCTCGCAGGACATCGCCTTGAATCGCCACGGCCAGACGCTCGAGCTCTCGCCCCTGGGATCCAGGTGAAGCTCCCTTGGAACTTCTTGGCGGCCCTTTGCGCGATGCCTGGGTGAGACGAGAACCATGAGGAGAATCGAGATGTCTGAGGGTATCTGGTATTACGCCCAGGAGGGACGACGAAACGGCCCGGTGTCACTCGAAGAGCTCCGGTCGCTGGCCAGGTCCGGCGGTTTGAAGGCCGAGGACTTGGTGTGGAGCTCGGGAATGGAGAGCTGGACCTCGGCAGCAAGCGTCCCGGGTCTCTTGCCGGCGGCCCTCCCGCCGCTGCCGGTCCGCGCCGCCGCTTCCGCATCGCGGGCTCGCCGCTTCCCGTGGAAGCTCGCCGCCGTGGCCGCCATCGTGGCCGTCGCGGTCCTCGGGGCCTTCCTCTGGCGACGCCTCTACTCCCCATCGATCGATCGTCTCCTCGCGGTCGTGCCGCGGGACGCCCAGGCCCTGGTCGTCGTCCGCGGGCTGCCGCAGCTCGCGCTCGACCTCGGTCTCTTCAAGGGCAAGGGCGGAGCGGTGATCGCGGCCTTCAGCGATTTCGTGGGGCTCGCGGCGATGGAGCTGAGCGACGAGGCATCGCTGCTCGGGAGCGGCCTCGACGTCACGGCGCCGCTCGGCATGAGCGTCCACCGGCTCGAAGGTCAGGAGATCGAGGTCTACTACCTGCCCGTGGCTGACCGGGAGCGCCTGCGCGCGACCCTCGGGCGCTTCGCCGAGAGCAAGGGGTGGAGCCTCGAGAGCGCCACGCTCGCGGGCACGACCCTGGAGAGCGCCGATGACGGCCGCTTCGGATTCGTCGAGCACCGGGGACACCTGGTCACGGCGTACGCCCGCGGTGCCGGAAAGATCGCCCCGTTCCTTGAAAAGCTGGCGGGCGCGGAGGCGGGCTCGGTCGCGGAGGCAGGATGGCTCTCCTCCATGGGCCCGCTGACCGACGGGCGCTGGCACGTCCTCGCCCTGGTGGATCCCGTTGCCCTTCGAGATCGTGATCTGAAGCTGGCCGACTTCGAAGACCCCTGGAGCGCGCGGCTTCCGGATCTGGCCGGTCTCGGCGCTCGTCTCGAGATCTCCTCCGACGCGATCCGCCTGCGCTACCAGGAGGTCAGCCGCGAAGGCGTGGACCACGCCCTCAGCCGCTTCGTCGGCTCCCGGGAAGACCGCTTCGCGTCCCAGATCGCCGGCGAGGCATTGGGATTCGTGCGGCTCTCGATCGACCTCGCGCGGCTCGCCGAGGATCCGCCGGAGCAGGGCTCGGGGAACGTTGGGGAATACCTGGGCGCTTTCAAGTCTTCTCTCGGCGGGGACGATCCGACGGCCTACCTCGGATCCCCGCTGTCGGTGGCGGTTCTGAAGACGGAGCCCGGCGGCGAGTTGCCTGTGGACGTCGTCGCATGGATGCCGATCAAGCCGGGGCACGACCTGAAGGCGGAGCTCGACGAGCTCGCCCAGTCGATGGGCCGCGACGACATGCCCGTCTCGACCGAACAGCGAGACGGCGTCACCTGGTACGCCCTGGAAGGTCAGCTCAGCCTGGCCTGGGCCGTGGTGCGCGACCACCTGGTCGTGGCGCTGCGGAGCCCGCGGCAGAAGGTCCTCACCGCGGACTCCGGCGAATCCTTCGTCGCCTCGCTCCGACGCGAGGAGCTGCGTGGGCAGCTCCTCTCCCAGCACGACATGGCCGTCTACGTCGACCTAAAGGCTCTCGCCGGGACCTTTCGCGAGGAGCTGGATAAGGAGCTCGCGGACCCGACTCGGATCTATCTGGACAGTGTCGGGGGGCTTGCCGCCTGGGTCGATTCCCGTCCTCGGGAGCTCGTCAGCGAGTGGACGCTCTATCCCCGCCAGTCCGGCGGTTTCGGCGAGCTGGTCGCTTCTCTGGAATCACAAGATGAGGTTCCGGAGTAGGAAGTTGGTGGACTATGGATGCGAAGAAACATTTATCCCCGATGTCTCACCTGCGGGGCGCCGTGGCCCTGAGCAAGTGGAAGGTGCGGCTGGGTCGGCTGCGCAAGGAGCGCCAGCGAACCGAGCAGGAGCGTTCCCGAGCCGCCGCCGAGCTCGGCGCCCGCGCCTGGGAGCTGCAGATCCGAGACGATCGCTATGCGCCCTGTTTCGACCAGCTCACGACGTTGGAGCAGCAGAGATCCGACGTCCGGAGTGCTGCTGACCGCCTCCGCGCCAGCGTCTCGCAGCAGGAAAGCGAAAGGAAGCGCATCGACTCGGAGCTCACGGCTCGAATCTCCGAGGTGGAGGCAGAGCTCGCCAAGCGAAATGAGCAACTGGCGGCGGCCACGGGATCGCGCAAGGAAGCCGAGAAGCTCCTGAACAAACTGCAATCGCAGCAGAAGGCGACCCACAAGGCGCTGACGGCCGCTCGTGCCGGTCTGCAGAAGGCGGAGTCCGCACCGCCCGAGTCCCCCGAGCGTGCGAAGGCCGAGCCCCTGCGCGGCGAGATCGCACGGCACGAGCGAGATCTCGGCGCGCTCGGCCAGCAAGTCCCACCGGCCACCGAAGAGGTGAAACGTCGGACGGGCCACGAGGCGGAGCGCCAATTGGCGGTGGATCAACAGAAGGAACGGCTGGCCCGTGAGCGTGACACCCGGACGAGGACGCTCCAGCCGATCGACGAGACCTTGAAGCAGCTTCGCGCCGAGCTGACGGCCGCCGACAAACGAGCAACGTCCCTCGACGAACAACGGGCCCACGGCATCGCTGAGCTCGGCGTTCAGGTCAATGCCGCGCGGCCTCCGGCCGGCGAGCTTGCTGAAGCCTACGCGCGGGTCGATCGTCAGGACGCCGAGCTGGCGCTGGTCGCGTCAGAGGTGGGAGCCCTGGAGGAAAGGATCGCGGCTGCCGGCTCGGGTGCCCGACTCACCTACTACAGCTTGATAGCGGCATCGATCGTAAGCGTCGTCGTCGCTGGCTGGGTGGGACTTCGCTTTGTCGGTTGGGATTTCAGCTTCGATCTCGGAGGCGGGTCGAAGGGCGAGGTTTCACTCCGCGTCGCTGACGGCATCAGCGAGCCAGTTCTGGGAGCGAGTGCCGTGCTCTTTTTCCCCGGAGGACCCGTGGCTCAATACACTGACATCCACGGGGCGGCTACGTTGACGCTCGACGAGGCACGCGGGCGCCGCGGGCGGCTCGTCGTCGAGGCGACAGGCTACAGAATCCACGAGCAGGAGATTCGACTGGAAACCGGTAGCCTGGTGGAGGTCCGCCTCGCGCCCCCGGATCCCGTCGCCGCGAGCGTCATCGTCCGGGCGCTCGACAGGGCTACCGGCGAACCCGTGGCCCGTGCCGAGGTCGCGGTGCTGGCGACCGGCGACTCGTTCAGTCAGGTCACGGATTCGAATGGCATCACCAAGTTCACCCTCGACTTCCTCGACAGCAAGGCCGACGTTCAGGTGAGCGTCAAATCGGGAGGCTTCGAGGTCAAGCATCAGAATACGACCCTCCTACCTGATCGCGTACAGGACGTGAGCCTGGATCGCGCAGATGTTCAGCTCTTGATTGCCGAGTTCGACGTCGAAGACGCTATTCTTCGTAACTTCCGGGAGGTGGCGGGCACCGAGCTCAGCCCCGGCACGCGAGCCACGGGACAGCTCAGGGCGGGAACCGTCGCTGGATACACCTTCGCCGGCCAGGCCAACACGCCGGTACTCTTCACTGTCCAGCGAACCGATGGCGAGCTGAGTTATTACGGGCTCATTTATGATCCCAAGGACTTTCTCCTGGAGGAGCACGGTCGATTCTACGACGGTACCTACTCCATTCCGTTTACGCCCACCGCCGACGGCGAGTACAAGCTGCACATGAAAGGGCAGAGCCAGGGTGGTAAGTACGCCGTCACTATGTCCTATCTGAGCGGCCCGCCAGAAAAGCGCAACCAGGTCACACAGTTGACACTCGATCGCAGCGAGAAAGGCATGCTGGCGGTCGGGGCGTTCGATGATTTCTCGTTCAACGGCTCGGCCAACACGCCTCTCCTCCTTCAGATCCAGCGCTCGAGCGGCGAGCTCGGCTACGAGGTAGAGCTCCTTGATGACCAAGGGACCTCGCTGGCAAGGTATGGCCGGTTTTGGGACCGCCTCGAGAGCGTGCCCTTCACGCCGCCGGGCAGCGGTAGATACCTCGCGCGACTCCGCGGGTCTCGCAACTTTGGCAGCTACACGCTCGCCATGAAGCTGGTCGCCGAGGATCAAGAAGTAAAGCCTCTCCAAATGGGACTGGGCGAAGAAGCGAGTCTCGCTCTAGGCGCCTTCGTCGAGTACTCGCTGGATGGTCACTACAACACACCGGTGCTCCTTACTCTTCAACGAAAATCGGGCGAGCTCGGATACTCACTCGAAATCTACGACTCTCAAGACAGGAAGCTCACAAGCCACGGGCGTTTTTGGGACGGCACTCATAAGGTACCGTTTACACCACAAGCCGACGGTGTCTATCGGTTGCGCTTCAACGCCGAGGCAAACTATGGCAGTTTCGTGCTCAGCGCAAACTACTACAGTGGGCCGCCGGCGGCGCGAAACCAGATCGAGGTCCTTCCCGTCGGTGGAAGTCACAGCGGGGCCCTGGCCGCGGGTGCATTCGACGAATACACTCTCGACGGAACGCTCGGTCACCGAGTGATGATCACCACTCAGCTCTCAAGCGGAAACCTTGCCTACTGGGTCCAGATCTACGACGAGGCAGGAAACAAAGTCGCGGAGCACGGCCGCTTCTATGACGGCACGCAGCGTCTCGATTTCGAGCCGCCGGCAGACGGGCCCTACAAAATCCGCGTCTGGGCGGAACGAGAATTCGGCTCCTACGTGATCACCTTGAACGAGGGATGAAATGATTCTTTCCACGGTTCGCCTGGTGAGCTCCTCACGCTGATTCTTCGGATCGCGGCAATCACGCCTGGAAACTGTAACCATCCAAATAGACGGGAGAATGAAATGTCTGAAGATCTCTGGTATTACGCGCAAGGTGGGGCGCAGAAAGGTCCCGTGACCTTCGCTGAGCTCCGTGAGATGGCGACGAGCTCCCGCTTGGCGGCGGACGACCTGATCTGGCGTCCGGGCTTGTCCGGCTGGTCGCCGGCCTCGAGCGTTCAAGGAGTCATGCCGGAAGCAAACTCGGGGCCACCACCGCTTGCGATGGTGGCGCCACCAGCCGCACCTTTTGCAGGAGCCGGGCATGATCCCTACGCGGATCGGGGCAGGGCTTTCCTGAGAACCGCGGCCAGGCGAGCGCGCCAGCTCGGCGACGCGGGCGAGCAGGCCGAGACCATGCCGCACATACGGATGGTCGGCCGCCTGCTCGAGGTGCTGAAGGGAGTATTCCACGAAGCGTTCCTCGATCAGATCGACAGTGGCGCAAGGAGGGTGGGTCACATCGCCTACGTCGCCGCCGCGCTGCTCTTCTTTCTCTTCTACTCCGTGCTCGCCGTCAAGGTTGACAGCATGCAGATCTTCTTCGGCGCGCTGCTCGGCATTCTGCCGTTGGCCGTGGTCGGCCATTACACGGCCGTCATGTTTCTGGATGCCGGTAGCCGGTTGATCCCCAGTCTGCCGAGTCGCTTGTTCTCTGCTGCGTTCCTGCGGTGCACGGGTCTGATCTTCTTCTTCGGCGCCCTTGGTCCGCTCCTGGGCGGCCTTTTCTTGCTCGTGAAGACCAACGATTGGGCAACCTTTGGAGTGTCTCTGGCCGTCAGCGCGGTGCTCGTGTACATGGGAGCGGTATGCCTCAACCCGGCGAGCCTGAGCGTCGAGGTCGACGAGAAGGCGGGAGCCGGCGAAGAGGCTCTGGGTATTCTGTCCTTCGTGATGAAGATGATGCTGCGGCTGTCTCCGATCGTCTTTGGCGTCGGAGCCGGCGCCGGCGTGGGAGCAGCCGTGTACCTTCTCGTGCTCGTCCTCAGGGACGAGTTCCTGTCGCTCGGCTTTCCGATCGTGGCCGATCTGACCGTCACGGAGCTGACCGGCCAGATCCTGGCCGTGGGTCTCGTACCCTTCCTCGCTTACCTGGCGTTCGTCTTCCTCTATCTTCTGCTGGACGTTCTGCGCGCCATTCTCAGCGTCCCTGGCAAGCTCGACGCCATGCGGCAGGCCGCAGGCGGGGAGTGATGGACGATCGCGCTGGACGAAATGACGTGGAGTGACAAGAGATGTCCGAACGAAAGGAGCGGCTGGCTTCAGGAGGGCGAAGCGCAGTAGACGAGCTACCGCCGCCGCTGCCGTCTTCCGTGGCAGGGGAGCGTCGACCGGAAGGAGAAGAGCCGCCGCCACTTCCAGGAGAGCGAGACGCTGTCGCGCTACCCCCGCCGCTCCCGGCAAGACCGGTTGCGAAGCCCGCTGAGCCACCGCCAATCCCGCCGCGAAACTGGCAGCCCCCTCTCCCGCCACTGCCGCCGCTTCGGATTCCGGAGGCGCACCGGCGCCGGCCTGCGCGCCTGTGGATAAGATGGGGGGCCTTCACTCTCCCTTTGCTTCTCGGGGCTGGGGCTCTTGTCTTCTGGCTTCAGAGTCCTCCCAAGATCGCGTCGGTTCCGGAGCTCGCCGTCGCCGCGCCACCCCCTTCAACGCCCGCGTCCCAAGGCCTCCTGAGACTGGATGCCGTTCCCTGGGCCGTGGTCGCGCGCATCATCGACGGCGACGGCCAGGAACTGACGCTTCCGGCGAGCCCCTACACGCCGCTGACCATAGAGGTGCCTCCGGGACGCTACGTCGTGGAGCTCGCCCATCCGGAGCTTGGCGAAGAGAGACGTTTCTGCGAGCTCGAGGTTTCGCCTTCCGTTCCCGGCGAGTGTCGCATCGAGCTCTTTCAGATCGAGCCTGATGAGTACTTGGAGAAGGCGGGGTGGTGGCGATGAATCAAGTGAAGGTTCGGGCCTTGCTGCTCTCAGGGCTGCTCTCGGTCGTCGTCGCGTTACCCGTCGCGGCCGACTTCCTCGACAGTTACAAGGCCGGCCGCGAGGCCATCGAACGGCAACAATGGGCGGCGGCAGCTCGCCTCATGCGCGAGGCCATCGCCGGTCAGCCCGAGGAGAAACCGCGGCTTGTCGGCAAAAGGTATCTTCACGACTACGTGCCCCACTATTACCTCGGAGTGGCTCTTTTCGGGCTGGGCGATTGTCCCGGTGCCTTGAGCTCGTGGGCGGAGTCGGAACGCCAGGGCTTGATCACCAAACGGAAGGAATACCAGACCCTTTCCGACCTCCGCCGGGTGTGTAAGACGAGGGCAAGTGAGGAGGAGGTACGAAGAGCCGCGGCTCAGGTCAGGTCACTGCTGGAGCAGGCCAGCGCTGCCGCGTCTACGGTTCAGTCGCTCTCCGAGGACACGGAGCTCGGCCCGGTGTGGGCCGAGGGGACGCCTTCGCTGGCCGCCCGTCAGAGAGAGGCAGGGGTTCTGCTCGCCGAAGCGGGGAGCCGATTGGATACGGATGCGCTCTATCCCGAGGTCCTGAGCCATCTCGAGAATGCCCAGAGCCTGGCTTCCGAGTCACTCCGCCGGTTCCAATCGATCGAGGGCGACGCCCGCCGCTTGCGCGGGGAGATCCTCACGCGCAAGCTGGCCGAGCGGACGCGCCAGCTCTACCGGGAAATCGACGAGCTGACCGGCAGAGCACGCAGCCTCTTTGCCACCATGGACCGTAGCGGCGGCGTTCCTTCGAGGATAAGTCGGCTTCGCCGTGACGTGGAGCAGATCGTGGCGCAGACAGGGTCCTTGGGATCGTCTCCCTCCCCACGGACCCTCGAGGATCATCGTGACCGGCTCTCCGGTGCTCTCAAGGCACTGCAAGACGCATTCCAGCCGCCGCCCGCCGAGCTCATCGCTGCGGTGGATGCCTACTTTTCCGGTTCTTATGACGAAGTCGTCGCCATACTCGGAGACCGCGATCTCAAAGGAAAACGTACGCGGGCCCATGCCGCGCTACTGCTCGCTGCCGCCCGGTTTGCGCTCTATCGCGCCGGAGGAGAAGACGACGAAGCGCTGCTCGCGGCGGCCAGGGAGGCGATCCGCGAAGCTCGGGAGGCCGAGCCTGGCCTCGTGCCGCTCGAGCGGGCGTTCTCTCCCGGCTTCATCGCATTTTTCAATGCAGGTGGTTCCGCCACCCGATAGCACAAGAGTACAGATCCTTGTTGGGCGCCGTGACCTTGCCGCTGATGTGTCTGGTCAACTACTCGATCTATTTGCGTTCGATCGAAAACCAGAAGTACGCGGCGTTCGTGCCACGGCCGATGAGTCGGAGCTCTGGGTAACAGTCCTTCCGGTCCCCCCCTTTAATGAAAGGGGGGTCAGGGGGGATTCCCGCGGCGAAGCCGCGGATCGGCAGGCAGTGCCTGCCCTACGGGACGCGCGAGCCAATAGAACCCCTTGTACCCGTCCACGCCCTCGCAGGTGACGACCCGCACCCGATGACGCCCGCGCGCCAGCTCGAGCGGCACCCGTACGCCCCTCCCGAGGACGGCCCCCGGCGAGTCGCGAACGCCCACGAGCAGCGCGCCGTCGAGCCACAGGGACGTGGGCCCGTAAGGCGCGAGCTCGATCTCGACGGTCGCGTCGTCCGCCGCTTCAAGCTCGCGCTCGAACGTGACGCACCGCACCACGGGACGGATCCGCTCCGCGTCGACGTAACCCGCGAACGGCGAGCCGGGCCGGTACGTCGACCCGTCGTCGACGGCCCACCCGTCGACGGCAAAGCCCCGCGCCGGACGGAAACGCACCAGCGTGTGCGACCCCCGGTGCAACACCTCGACGCGCGGATCGTGACGCAGCCGCTCGTCGAGCTCCCGGTGCGCCACCGTCAGATAGGCGAGGTGGTCGCTGCCGAGGACGCCCACGGCCGTCGCCGGCACGTCCGGCTCGCGGCCGGCGAGGATCGCTTCGAGCTTCGCGTGAGCCTCCGGGTAGGGCAACGCCATGAAGACCGGGTCGAGGACGTTCAAGTAGCGGCCCTGCGGCGCCCACAGCATGTAGGTGGCCGTGGCCCCCCAGTCCGCGGCGACGCGGGCCCCCTCCGGCAACGCCGCCGACAGGGCCTCGCGGTCGCGGATCCGCTCCCCGTCAGGCCCCAGCGCGGTGCGCTCGCGGTAGTTGCCGAGCTGACGCCAGGCCTCCGGCAGGCTCACCAGCAGGCACGCCGCCGCCGCCAGCGCCAGCGGCAGGCGGCCGCGCACCGGCAGGTGCGTCCACCCCTCTACGCGACGCCCGCGGCGGCGCAGCTCGTAGAGCCACCACAAGGTGGCGAACGGGATGAAGTAGATCGAGAACCGCGACATCAGCAGGTACAGCGCGCCGAAGGCCAGCGTCGCCAGGCCGAGGACGTCGGCCAGCCGCCCGTCGGCGCCTTCGAGCGACGGGTCCTTCCGCGTCGACGCCGCCAGCACCGCGAGGCCCAGGAACCAGCCGAGGTTCACCATCAGGACCACGTCCGTGAAGTTGGGGCGGATCTCGGTGCCGACGTCGAGCGCGCCCTTGTGCAGGAAATACTGGACGTTCTGCACCGCCCACACCTCGAGGTTCTTGGGGAAGTGGGGGTGCGCCAGGAGCGCCAGGCCGACGCCGAGGACGGCGTACACGGGCATCCGCCACCGCCAGTCGCGGTAGGCCCAGCCGAAGTAGACGAACGCGAGGGCCACGAGCCCCAAGAGGGCCTGGAAGGCCGTGTAGCTCCACGTGAAGAGGAAGGCGACGATGCCGAGCAGACGATCGCGTCCGCCGCCGATCGCCGCCGCCGCCGCCAGCAGCAGCACGAGCGCCAGCAGCTCGGGACGCAGGCGCACCAGCCGCCAGGCCCACTCCGTCGACGTGAAGAAGAGCCAGAACGGCACCGCCAGCCCCCACCATCCGAGGACGCGCGCCGCCAGCGCGGTGACCGCCGCGGCCACGAGACTTCCGAGGAGCGCCAAGCCGAGCCGGCCCGCCGGCAAAGGATCAAGCGTCCCTGCCAGCGGCGCCAGCAGCGCGTGGAAGAGGAACTCCTTGTCGCCGAAGCCGTCGCGCAGCACGCTGGTGCGCGTCCAGCGCAGCTCGTCGATCACGCCCTCGTGGGCGTAGGCGCGCCCCACCGCGAGGTGGTAGTAGGCGTCGGTGTCGTGGAGGACCGAGTCGCGGTGCAGGACGAGCGAGCCGCCGACGCCGAGGACGAACGCCGCGAGCGCGGCCAGGGCCACGGTGCGCCGCGGCGTCGTCACGTCCCTTCCTACGCCTCCGGGGACGACGTCTGCAGCTCCCGCGCGATTTCCTCGACCCGGCGCCACACCCGCATCAGGTTGCCGCCGCAGATCTTGCGCACGTCGTCCTCGGAGTAGCCTGCCTCGAGCAGCTCAGCGATCAGGTTGGGGTAGTAGGAGACGTCCTTGAGGCCCGTGGGCAGCGAGTCGCCCACGCCGTCGAAGTCGGAGCCCAGGCCCACGTGGTCGATCCCCACCAGCTCCACCACGTGGTCGACGTGGGCGACCACGTCGGCGACGTCGGCGTAGACCGGCGGGTGCTCCTTGCGGTGCTCCTCGGTGAACTCGTCGAGCCGCGGGTCGCCGTCGGGCACGTCGTGGGCCTTCTGGTATTCCCCGCGCGCTTTCCAGAGCGCGTCCGAGGCTTCGTGCGCTTCCTTGGTGAGGAAGGCCGAGCCGAAGTTGATCTGGATCACGCCGCCGTTCTCGGCCAGGCGCACGATCATGTCGTCGGCCATGTTGCGCTCCCAGCCCGGGGTGAAGGCGCGGCACGAGGAGTGCGAGGCGATCACCGGCGCCTTCGTCAGCTCGATCACCTGGTGGAACGCGTCGTCGGAGACGTGCGAGACGTCGATCATGATCCCCAGCCGGTTCATCTCCGCCACCACCTCGCGCCCGAACGGCGACAGGCCGTTCCATTTGCGCTCGGTGGCGTACGAGGAGTCGCAGATCTGGTTGTTCTCCGAGTGGGTCAAGGTGACGTAGCGGATGCCGCGGTCGTAGAAGTGACGCAGGTTGGCGAGATCGCCCTCGACCGGCGCGCCGTTCTCCATGCCCATCGGCAGCAGGACCTTTCCCTGGCCGAACTGGGCCTCGACCTCGGCGGTCGAGGCGACCACGGCGAACTTGTCGGGCCAGTCGGCGGCGAACTTCTCGACCATGTCGATGAGCTCGTCCGCCACGCCCTTGGCGCCGCCCGAGGTCTGGTAGCGGGCCGGCACGTAGATCGACATGAACGGCGCGTCGAGCCCGCCTTCGCGGGCGCGGGGATAGTCGAAGTCGCCCTTCTCGGTGCGCTGGGAGATGTCCTCCATCCCGTCGACCAGGCGGTAGGGCACGTCGACGTGGGTGTCGACGATGAGGATCTCCTGCGCCAGGCGCCGGGCGCGCGCCTGGAGGTCTTCCGGCGCCGACGCGGGCTTCGCGCCCGGGTCGGTGGAGTCGGCGGCCTCGGGGCCCGCCCCCTGGCAAGCGGCGAGGAGGAGGGCGGCGAGGACGCTTCGGAGGAGGGTCGGCTTGGCGTTGAGCATGCCCCTAAGTCTAACGGAAAGCCCGCACGTGGTAGGCTCGATGGCCGTTTTCTGGAAGCGTTCTAAAGACGTCCGGCCTGCGTGCTGTATAGGTAGTGCATGGACGAGCGCAGCCGTCCCGGCTGCACCCGGAGCAGGCGGGACGCCTGCACCACAACCAACGGAACACCCGGGAGGAACCCCGCCATGAACCTCAAGCGTCGATCGAGCATTGGGACGTGTCTGACCGTGCAGCTCCTCGCCGGCAGCCTTACCGCCGGCGCCGAGGAGACCGGCCCCGCCGCCGGCGCCTTCGCCAGGATCAAGACCCTGGCCGGCACCTGGACCGGCGAGGCCGTCAGCTTCGAGGCGGGCGAGACCTTCCCCGTGACCCACGAGTTCCGCGTCTCGGCCAACGCCTCCGTCGTCATGGAGACGATGAGCCCCGGCACCGAGCACGAGATGATCAACATGTACCACCTCGACGGCGACGGCCTGGTGCTGACCCACTACTGCGCCGGCGGCAACCAGCCGACGATGAAGCTGGTCAAGGCCGAGGGCGACACCCTCGAGTTCGACTTCACCGGCGGCACCAACCTCGACCCGGCCGCCGACGGCCACATCCACGCCGGCCGCCTCGTCTTCGTCGACGCCGACACCATCAGGAGCGACTGGATCGCCTTCGCCGGCGGCAAGGAGATGGGGACGACGACGTTCTCGCTGAAGCGGGGGGAGGCTCCCTAGAAGATGGCGAGCGACACGCTGAGCAGCGCGTAGTCCGTCTCCGCGGGGTCGGAGGTAAGGATGCTGTGGCCGCTGTCGTTCTCCACGAAGAAGCCCTCGTTGCGGTGCAGCTCGAGCTTGACCACGACCCCCAGCGACGTCTCCGGGAAGAGCCTGGGCGAGAAGGAATAGCCGAGGCTCAACGCCTGGTCCTTCCAGAAGGGCTTCTCGATCGGCGGCAGGAACCCGACGTCGAGAGCGATGTCGCCCTCCTCCACCTGGCCGTGGATCGACCAGCCCGAGTCGAAGCGGTATCCGAGCTGGACGTAGAAGGAGTCCGACTTCACGTCGGGGATGGCGATCGGGGGGCTCGTCAGCCCCAGCGGGATTTCCCGGCGATAGAGCTCGGCGCGCACCAGGAAGTGCTCGAAATCGCCGTCGAGCGAGAGCATGGCCGCCTTCCACCGGTCGCGCTCCGCGACGCGAAAGGCGCCGTCGCTGACGTCGAAACGGTTGGCGCCGGCCCCGATCCGCAGGCCCGACACCGGCGTATTGAGCCAGAGCTGCGCGCCGAGCGCGTCCTTCACGTGGGTCTCCACCACGCCGGTGGACGAGCTGATCTCGTAGCTGTCCCATTCGCCGCCGTAGACGTCGACGTCGAGCGGCCAGGAGGATTGGGCGAAGAACGTATGGCCCACGACCAGACCGTCCAGAGTCTCGTTGGCGAACTCCCCTTCGGTATAAAGGCTGAACGGCGGGTAATAGAACGGCAGCACGGTGCCGACGTCGCGCAGCTCGTTGTAGATGCCGATCGGGATGGGCACGCGGCCCACCTTGACGTACGTCCCGGTGGGGAAGAGGTGCTGATAGAAGGCCCAATCGAGCTCGACGTCGTCGCGATGGGGCTGAATCGGCGAGCGTCCCTGACGCTCACGGCTGATCTGCACCACGAAGTGGTCGTTCGCCGTGGGCTGATAGCGCAAGTGAAACGCCACGTTGTAGTAGGCGGAGGTGCCGTCCTCGGTGATCCCGAGGATCTGATGTCCGTCGGTGGAGCCGTAGGCCTGGCTGAAGTAGCCGAAGAATCGGAGCTTCTTGTCCTGAGCATTGCCGTCGAGCTCGGGTTCGGAATCCTGAGCGAAGGCGGGCACCGGAGGTAGAGCCACCGAGTAGAGGAAAACTGTTAACACGGTCAGCACGAAGGGGGCGATCACTCTGCGCATCGGGTTGTCTCCTTGTCGAAAGCCACAGTTATCCCCTGAAGCTGGCGACGCAGGCCTACCCCTTCGGCGGTTCTGGTCGAGCAACCGACTGAACGGTCGGAATTGTTCACACTGCGCGTTACGGAAAACATTACGAACATGCGGTCAGAGAGATCGACGACGAGAGGACCCGATGGGAGCAGCGGCACGCGCCGGCTCCCGGCAGATAGAGTCGGCGGCGATGAGAGCCGACTTCGAGGTCCGCGTCGAGTCCGGCGCCGTCGGCGTCTGGGACGCTTCGGCGCCCCCGGCGGCCGGCGATCCTCGGGACGCTTCGTTTGTCCAGCGCCTGCGCGAAAGAGCCAAAGGCGCCGGGCTCTTCTTCATCGACGCCGAAGACCCCGTCCGCTACAAGATCCACGTCGCCGTCGACGAAGAGCCGGACCCGGCGGCCGCCGCCTGGTGCGAGAGCAGCGGCGGCGCCTTCCGTCTGGACCTTCCTTCCGGAACGCTGGTCCTCGGCGACGCCGCCGACGTCGGCTCGGAGCGCCGCGTCTCGTGCGCGCCCGGGCAGTACCTGCTGACGGCCTACGCGCGCCGGGAATTCGACTCGACTCGACACGACGACGCAATGGTGAAGCTCGCGGGCGCGTCGGAGTGGCGTCATTGGTGGCGGGTCAACAAGCTCGGCGCCTTCGGCTGCCTCGCGCTTGGCGTGGCCGTGCTGGTCGTCGTGATTCCCTGGACCCGCCCGTTCTGGCCCTTCGCAACTGTTCTCGGCCTACCGACGCTTCTCTATGCGCTGCTCACGAAAACGCCGCGATATAAGCGAGTGGATGCGTTGAGAGAACGACACGAAAAGGGATTGCCTCACTTCGTCTTGCACCTCAAGCCGACGGCGACTCGTGAGCTGGCGGGCGGCTGGGTTGCGGGGCTTTGACGTCTGGATGGTACGTCGACCTGGAAGATCACGCGGCTAAGCTAAGTAGGGAAGCTCATTGAACAATCCCACTCCATTCATTCCAATCTCCGGCTTCAAACCCATCGGAGAATATTAGGGCCGGGCCGTCTATCTCATCGACATCACCACAAAGTCCATCGCCATCCTTGTCGTTTAGCGGATCGAAGGGACAAGGATCCTCGTCCGCACAAAGCCCATCAGTGTCAAAGTCGTTCTCTCCGTCTAAAGGACATATATCACAATCATCACCGGCCCTGTCAAGATCCAGGTCCGTCTGGAAAGAGTTCCACATAAATGGGCAATTATCGCAAATGTCAGGAACGCCATCGCCGTCGGCATCCACAACGGCCGACGAGACCACTTCGATATTTCTATATAGCGAAAGCTGTCCGCCGGTGCTACTCCGTCCGGTGGCCTTAATAAACCCCGCCCCTTCGCGTGGCGCCGTGAAGGGTATTGCCCCTGACCACATGACTATCCCATCGTTATCTGAAGTAGCCGATCCGATTAGCTCAGAGTATCCTTCCATTTCAAGTCGTATCAGCACTGAAGTCAAGATCTCGAAACCTCCCCCCTGGACTTCTATCATCTGCCCGGAAACGAGGCGACCGCTTGAACCGCAATCCAAGCCTTGCAGCGCCACGCTGAGAGACCCCGTTTCGTAGACGACCTCGGTAATCGCCGCTTTTCCAACAAGGCAATCAGGTGAAACGGACGGCGAGGGATTGGGCGGGATAAGGCCCCCAAATCCATGCTCTTTAATATAATGAGCCAAGATAGCAGCCATCGCCTCATAGCCGCGGCCTTTCGGGTGGAATCTTTCTGGTGCGAGAAGTCCGGCATCAAGGCCCCAGATCCAGTCGACGTCTTCTCCACAAACTTCATGGCCTGAGAACCGATGCTTAATCGGCCCTACATCTCCTGCAATTGGTACAAAATGCACACCCGCCTCAGCAGCTGAACATCTTATCGCATCATTGAGCAATTCGCCGGTCTCCCGGAGAAAGGTTCTTTCACCGGCGTCAAAATTATCCTCAAGTGTACACAGGATGCGATCGCTGAAATCTTCAGGGATAATTATCGGATATCCCAAGACAAAGACTGGGGTATCTTCCGAGCCTTTGATGTCTGAATAAACCTCTGGAAGCCGACGGGCAAGAAGGAGCAGCGATCCATCACGCTGATTCTTGAGTGTCATGAAATCATCTGTCGGTGTATAGTCTGCACAATCTTCATTCCAAAAACATTCCCTCAACAATTTGGAAAAGAGGACATCGTTTCCTCCTAGCGTAAGAGCGATAATGTCTGCACTCATAAGCTCGTCTTCATGTTCGAGCTGTGGGGGTTCTTGCTTGAATCGTGAAAAATACCTTGGAGTGTAGAGGTGAGCAAGGGTGGCCCCTGAACAGGCGAACAGGTAACGATCTACGGCCACGCCATCGAAACCTGGTACGGTGATCTTGTTCTGACCGCCGGGAATTGAGCCACTCCAGGTTAGCGACGACGCTCGATGGCATCGATTTTCAAAGTCATTCAAGGGGTCAGTCAAATCGATATCATAGAGAAATAGACCTTCGCCAGAGGAATACGAATCGCCCAACACAACCAGCTTGATTCCTGCTGAGTCTGGGCATATATTAATTGGAACCAACACTTCCATCGCGTTGGAATCAGTCGCTCCCCTAGCATTTCGAGCTCGGATGAAGTAGGTGTAAATCTGACCAGCAATCACATCTAGTTTGTCTTCGTTGGCAGTGTTATCGGTATTGGCGACATGAACTGAGCCATTTCGGTAGATCTGATAAGACGTGGCTCCGGTCGAAGCGCTCCACGTCAGCGATACCGCCGGTGCCACAGGTGGCGTCGTATTGCAGTAGGCGTTCCCTGAGACAGTAAAGCTGCCGGGAGGTTGTGATCCGGCGCACA
>Ga0299906_10001163_pt1 | contig 22733 bp, 14 predicted proteins | sample RVTome_14_FD_200259 | JGI IMG/M metagenome (GOLD analysis project Ga0299906, IMG submission 200259) | Soil microbial communities from uranium-contaminated site in the Upper Colorado River Basin, Wyoming, United States - RVT145D125 (version 2) ...
TGGGGGCTCCTGGTGAGGGTTTGGGTGGTGAGGTGGATGCTGGTGGGGTGAACGTGATTTATGGGTCGGGGTCGGGTTTGTCGGCGGCTGGTGACCGGCGGTTCACCCAGAACACGGGTGGCTGACGCAAGCCTCGGGTTCGGGCCGTCTTGTGGCGAAGACGGCAGAGAGTCGGTGGTTGGCAGGGCTCGCACCTAGCATCGGCGCCGATGTCAGATGCGGTAGCCCTTCAGACCGGTGGGTCGGTGGCCGATCCTCGAAAGATGACACCCTCCGGCGAATGCATCGTGTCCCGTTGCAAATGAGGACGACCGTCAGGGCTCTCACCACAATGGCGCTGATCGCGGCGCTCGTCCCCCTGATGCCGGCCACAGCCCGGGCCGACGGCATCGTGGTCTTCGAAGGCGGCGGCTTCGGCCACGGGGTGGGGATGCCTCAATACGGCGCACAGGCCCAGGCGCTAGCCGGGCGAAGCGCCAAGCAGATCGTCGAGTACTACTACACGGGCGCCTCGATGGTCCCGCTGTCCGAAGCCGTGGGAGGCCAGAGCAGCCCAATTCTCGACCACAGCAACCCGCTTTGGGTCGGTATCTCATCCAATCAGACTCTGGTCAAGTTCAAGGCTGTGGCCGGGTCCTTGGAGATCTGCCAGCCGAGCGTCGCCTGCCCGCTCGACGCCGACGCCAAGCCCGGGGAGGTCTGGAAGGTGAAGCTGAACAAGCACGGGAAGTGCGTGTTCAAGAAGAACGGGGTCAATCAGGCTCCTGCCGGCGATTGCTGGGCGAACGTGAAACGGCTCAATGGGGCGCGGGTCAAGTTTCCTGACATCCCCTTCGAAGTTGGCCATGGCCGGATGAGGATCAGGCCCAAGAACGAGAGTGGCGATCCGGGTGGGTTCCACGTCTCGTTCTCGATGGACCTGGAGGACTACCTGCTCGGGATCGCCGAGTCGTTCAACAGTTGGGAGCCGTCTGCGCTCGGAGCGCAGGCTATTGCCTCCCGCTCTTACGCGGTTTCGAGGGCCCATCAGCGGGAGACGGGCCCGAGGTCGGGCGTCAACCCGGGTTTTGCCCCGGAGTGGAAGACGAACTGCTGGTGTCATGTCCGGAGAACCACCGCCGACCAGGTCTACGCCGGCTGGGGCCAGACCCAGTCGGCATCCTGGAGCTCCGCCGTGGCCGCGACCGAGGCACGGGTGCTGACCCACCCCAACGACGAGTTCACCGAGAAGGGAGTCGTCTCGGCCTTCTTCTCGTCTTCCTCCGGCGGGGTCACCGAGACCAACGTGGGTGGATTCGGGTCGAGCATCCAGTATCCGTACCTGGTGTCCGTGGACGATCCATGGTCGGGGGACCCCAGCGCCGGCAATCCGTATGCCGCATGGGTGGTCGAGGTACCGGTGGCGGATGTCATCCAGAAGTTGAAGGAGGCGGAGAGCAATGGGCGGCCCTGGGGAGTGAAGTTCGACACGATCACAGCCGTGCAACACCTCACCGGCCCTCCGGAGACGATCGTCAGGTTTGTCGGCAAGGTCGGAGGGTCATCTCAGTCGGTGAACGTCCCGGGGTGGTGGATCCGCACGGCATTCGGTCTCCGGAGCCCCCAGATCTCGGCAGCCGCCTTGACCGAGGGCCCGACCAGTCAGACCTGGGACCAGAGCGTCGGGTCCATCCCCAGCCCTTCGGAGGCGGGCGACCGCTTCGGCTCGGCGTTTGCGGCGGGGGACTTCGATGGTGACGGCTACACCGACCTGGCCGTGTCATCCGCGTCGGACGGCGTGGGGGTCATCGCCGAAGCCGGCCTGGTCATCGCCCTCCGGGGAACCGCGAGCGGGCTCACCAGCAACGAGAGCCAAATGGTTCATCTCGACCTTGCCGGTGTACCCGGGAATGCCGCGGAGGACGATCATCTCGGGCACTCGATCGCCGTCGGAGACTTCGACGACGACGGCCATGACGACCTGGCCATCGGCATTCCTCTTCGGGACGGCGGCACCAAGGTCGACGTCGGAGCCGTGTTGATCGTCCTCGGTTCGTCCGATGGCCTCGATCTGACGGATTCACACATGATCGCGCCCGGCCCCTCGGGGGACTATGGATCGCGTCAGGATGGCCTCCGCTACGGGTGGTCGCTCGCGGCCGGCGACCTCGACGGCGACTCGAAGGACGATCTGGTGGTGGGCGCGCCCGGTCGGCGCGTCGGCGGGAACGCCGACGCCGGCAAGATCCAGGCCCTGACCGATTGGGACGGTGCAGGGTTCAGCAAGGTCAAGGGCATCAACCAGGCGAGCGAGGGTGTGCCGAGTCGCCCGGTCATGGGTGACGAGTTCGGCTTCAGCGTGGCAATCGGCGACTTCGACAAGGACGGGTTCGACGACGTCATCGCCGGGGCACCGGGAGATGCCCAGAACGGATTCGACGACGCCGGGCTGACAATCGTCTTCTACGGAGCTCCCGGCGGGATCGACACTTCGGGAGCGCACAAGATCAGCCACACCTCGCCCGGCGTGGCCGGCGCACCCAACGCCGGTGCCCGTTTCGGGGAGACGGTGGCCGCGGGACGAGTGGGATCCGGCGCCCGGGACGATGCGGTAATCGGCGTTCCGGGTGATCAGGTCGAGGGCACGGCGGGCGCGGGCTCGGTCACCATCGTGTTCGGGAGGGCGACGGGCCTGAAGTCGGAGAGCTCGAAGCGGCTGCGGCAGGGCGGAGGAGGCCTCCCGGGCAACCCCGAAGGGGGCGATTCCTTTGGAGCTGCGGTGGCGATCGGGGATCAGAACGGCGACGGTTTTGGCGATTTGCTCATCGGCATACCGGGCGAGAACCTCGCCGGCGTTGCCAATGGCGGTTCGGCCCGGCTGGTGAAGGGGAAGTCGGGCGGGGTCAAGCCGGGCAAGGGCGCCTCTCACAATCAGGCAAAGAGTGGATTCGACGAGAACGTCGAGCCGGGCGATCGCTTCGGATCGGCCGTGATACTCGTCGACCTGAATGGTGATGGGAAAGCGGATCGGATCATTGGGGTTCCGGACGAGGACCTGGCCGGCGGGGTCGACGCCGGGTTGTTCCACATCGTCTACAACTTCTGATTCACCCCGTTTGCGACGCTGTTGGTCCGTCGCCGACGTCGGGATCGTTCAGGTCGCCTCACAACTGAGGAGGACCTCTCCGTTGGTGCAGACGTCAGAGCCGGAGCCTCCCGTCAGCGCATCGGTGCCTTCGGCCCCGTCGAGTTGGTCGTCTCCGCCGTGACCGGTGATCTCGTCGGAACCTGACCCGCCTTCGACGACGTCCGCCCCGGCCCCGGCGAAGATGGCGTCGTCCCCCACCCAACCTTCGAGCAAGTCGTTGCCCGGTCCACCCATGATCCGGTCGCGGCCGTCGCCTCCCCAGATCGTGTCGGCGCCAAGCAGACCCTGCAGCCGGTTGGGGCCGTCGTTCCCGATGAGGTGGTCGTCGAAGTCGGATCCGATCAAGTTCTCGATCTTCTCGATGCTGTCGGTGCCCTCCCCGACGACGGTCCCGTCGGCCATGCTGGCCGTCACCGACTCTTCCGAAGACGCCAGGGAGAGGGTGTCGTTACCGGCGCCGCCCCGGGCGATGTCGTCTCCGGGGCCTGTCTTCAACATGTCGTGGCCGCGGTTACCCCGAATCCGGTCGTTGCCCCGGGCGCCGATGAGCTCGTCACCGTGGGACCCGCCTCGTATGTCGTCTCCGCCCTTCCCGCCATTGATGACGTCCCGGCCCCCGTTGCCGCAGATGGTGTCCCTGCCCTCGAGTCCTTCGATCTGGTCATCGCCATCCAGTCCGATGATCACGTCGTCCCTGGAAGTCCCAATCAGATGGTCGTCACCGGCTGTCCCGATGATGGTGGCCGGCGAACCGCCGCAGGTCGGAGCTTGCTTCGCCGCCTGGAGATGGGGGTAGGGGTTGATCGGGGATCCGCTGGAGGATCCATCGGGCTCATGCAGCTCGAAATGAAGGTGTGGTGGCGCGCTCTCGGCGTTTCCGCTGTCGCCGACATACCCGATCACTTGGCCCGCCTCGACGTGCACGCCGGGCTCGATCCCGGGGGCGAATCCCCAGCCTTGACCGTCATCGGTGCCCGGGGTGTCGTTGTTGAGATGGATGTACCAGGAAACCCAGCCGTCGTCGTGGTTGAGTGCCATGGCGCAACAATCGCCGCCCTGCTCGTCATCCATCCACCCGACCTCGCCCGAGGCGACGGCGACGACCGGTATGCCCTTGCCCTCGTCTGACATGATGTCGATGCCTTGATGGGTCCGATTACCCCGGGGGTCTCCGTAGTCGTTGGAGTAGTGAACCTGACCGACGACCGGGAAGTACATCTCGTAGGTGGGTTTGGCCTGAAGGGGGGTGGCAGGGGCGAGCGACAGGACCAGGACACCCGCGAAAAGCGCCAGAAACCACCGTCGATTCGATCCCACCCGGTCTCTTCGGCCGACGCTTTCGGCCCCTTGAGGATTTCGGTCAGCCGGAGGCTGCCACCGTCCCAAGCTCGTCACCTGCCCCGGCCCCGCCGAGGACCCCACCCTTGTCCTGATGCCATACCTCGTTTCCGCTGTCGGTCAGGCCGCGAGGCGAACCGTAGAGGACATTGACCAACCCCGCATCTTCGGTGCCCCAGACGTCTTCGAACGGCGCCCCGACGACCAGGTCGTCGTGGCCGTCGCCGTTGTGGTCTTGACCGCCGACATGGGCTCCGAACCGGTCGCCTGTCTCGACCTTGTTCTCAACCGAACCCCGATCCTGGCTCCAGAAGTCGGCGTTGGCGGAGGTGAGCCCGCCTGAGGCCCCGTAGAGGACCGCAACCGCTCCGGCGTCGCCGTGGCCGGACAAGTTCTCGGTCGGGATGCCTATGGCCAGGTCGGCTCGTTGATCAGCGTTCCAATCCCGGGCGGCCAGCGAAGTCCCGAACCCGTCGCCGTTCTCGGCCCGGTTGGCCACGCCCGGGCTTTCCTGGGTCCAGAACCCGGCCTGATCGGCAACGAGGCCGCCGGCCGACCCGGACAACACATGGACGGCGCCGGCGTCGACCTTCCCGCCGATGTCCTCGTCAGGCACTCCGATGGCGAGGTCGTGGCGCCCGTCTCCGTCGAAATCGCCGGCGGATAGCGCCCATCCGAAGCCATCGTTCGGCTCCAAGCCGGTCGCGATCCCGGGTGAGCCCTGCGACCAGACCTGGTCACCGGCCCGGCCCAGCCCCGAAGTCCGTCCGTATATCACATGGACCAGTCCGGCGTCCTCGACGCCGCCGACATCCTCTGCCGGGGCGCCGATCGCAAGATCGTCAAACCCGTCGCCGTCGAAGTCGCCAGGCGCGAGGGCCGAGCCGAAGCCGTCGCCGGCCTCGGTGCGATGCCTGATCCCGCTGCTGTCCTGTGACCAGAACCGAGATCCGTCAGGGGACAGGCCGTTCCGGCCGCCGTATATGACATGTGCCGCCCCGGCATCGGGGTTCCCGTTCACGTCCTCCCCGGGCACCCCGATGGCGAGATCGCTGAACCCGTCACCGTTGAAGTCGCCGCTGGCGAGTGTGGCACCGAACCGGTCACCCGGCTCCAAACCGGTCGCCAGGCCGGCGGTGGCCTGGGACAACGTCTTGGAACCGCGTGGCCTGAGACCGGTCCGGGAGCCGGGTATCACATGCACGACCCCGGCGTCCGCCACACCAGACAGGTCCTCGAGTGGTGCGGAGATCGCCAGGTCCTGGAATCGGTCGCCGTCAAAATCCCCGCAGGCGAGAGTCGCTCCGAAGCGGTCGGCTGCCTCGTTTCCGGTCGCCACGCCGGGTGAGTTCTGGTCGATGAGCAGGTCCCCTGACGCCTTGACGCCGGAACCGCCACCTCGCAGCACGTTCACCGCACCGGCACCCCATGCTTCCCCGGGAACGCCGATGGCGAGATCGTCGAAACCGTCTCCGTCGAAGTCACAGACAGGTGGTGAGGCCGACGAGATCCTCCAGACAGAGCCCGATCCGGTCACGAAATACAGCTCACCGAATCCGTCCGTGCCAAATGCGGTGATCCCCGGATGCACACCGAACTCGCTGGTCCAGTCTCGCTGCTCGGTTATCGCGCCGTTCTTCAGCCGAAAGCTCCTGATGAAGCCGGAGCCCCAATCGGCATAGAAGTAGTGGCCGGTGAGGCGGGGAATCTCCCGACCGCGGTAGACATAGCCGCCTGTTATCGAACGCCCCTCCGAGTGCGGGTATTGGAGGTCGGGGGCCCGCAATCCTTCGCGGGGGCATCCCGACGCCGGCTCATGGCACAGGGTTCCCTCCATGATGTCCCATCCGAGGTTGGCGCCGCCCTCTCCCGGCCTGATGATGTTGATCTCCTCGCGGGCGGACTGGCCGACGTCGGCGACATAGAGTCGATTGGCGCCGAAGTCCCACGAGATACGCCACGGATTGCGCAACCCGTACAACCAGATCTCATCCAGCCCGGGACCGCCAACGAACGGGTTGTCCGGTGGAATGGTGTAGGTCCCGGCGCCGTCGACGTCGATTCGGAGTATCGAGCCCAGGTAGGACTCGATGTTCTGGCCGTGCTCGCCCGGGTCGTGCTGCCCGCCACCGTCTCCCAGGGCGATGTAGAGATATTCGTCGGGCCCGAAGGTGATCGATCCGCCATTGTGGTTGGTATTTGGCTGAGACGTCTCGAACAGCAGAGAGCCTGAGCCGGGGTCGGCAACGTTGGGATCATTCGAGACCTCGTATTCGACGATCTGGGTCTCGGATTGTGCGTTGACGTAGTGGACGAAGAACCGGCCATTCGACTCGTAGTCGGGATGAAAGGCGAACCCGAGCAGCCCGTGCTCCCCGCTCCCCGTCAGCGACGAGATGTCCAGGAACGGCTGCGATCTCCTCTCCCCGCGCTCCAGGATCCAGATCCTTCCTGCTAGATCGGAGATGAACACCCGATGGTCATAGGCCGGCGCGTCGAGATGGGTGAGTACCCCGAGGCCGTCGGCGACCTCGACCAACACGACCTCTTGCTCCAGGGGTGCCGCGGCAAGGGGTGGCGCGGCTGCGATGCCGCCCCCTGCCAGCAATATCAGGGCGGCGACCAACGCCACCGCAGATATACGGGAGAGCCTGCGTGGCATGGCCTCAGCCTCCCCCGAACCGGTCTCCGGGCTCGGCGTTCTGGGGGAAGCCGTTGCCCTGGTGACGCGCCGAGCCGGCCACCTCGTACAACGAACCGCCGGAACGCCCAACCAGGTGAATCGCCCCGGCGTCGACGTTACCGGTGATGCTCTCCCCCGGAGCCCCGATGATCAGTTCGTATCTGTGATCGCCGTCGATGTCCACCGCCTCGAGCATGTGGCCGAGCTCGTCATTGGGCCGGGCCGACCCCGAAAGCCCACCGCCTTGGACCAGCCGCCAGAGAAGACGGCTCGAGTCGAACGCCGTCTCACCGTCGACGAGATATGTGCTTCCTGCGTTCTGCTGGCCGTCCGCGGTCTCGCCGGGTGCGCCGATGGCGATCTCGGCGAAGCCGTCGTCATCCATGTCGAGGACCGCCACGGCCCGACCGAAACCGTCACCGCTCCTCCCCTTCCCGGCTCCGAGAATGCCACGATTCAGCACCAGGCTCTTCCGGAAGCCGCTGCCCTTCCCCCGAAACACCCAGACGGCCCCATACCCGTTCCTTCCCGGAACACCGACGACCAGGTCGTCCTTCCCGTCTCCGTTGACGTCACCTGCGGCCAACGCCTCGCCGAAGCGATCATCGACATGCTTGGTGCGGCCACTGTGAGACGAGGCGCTGATCAACACCGAGCCAGTACCGGTCAGGCCTTGAGGCCCGCCGTAGAGGATGTGGACGATCCCGGTGTCTCCCTTGGCGCCGGAGTCCTCGCGTGGAGATCCGACGGCCAGGTCGGCAAAGCCGTCACCGTCGAAGTCTCCGGCAGCGAGAGCCGATCCGAAACGGTCTCCGGGGGATGTCGCACCGTCGATGCCCGGGCTGTTCTGGGTGAGGTACCCGCTCCGATAGCCGCCGAGTCCGAGTTGTGGCGCACCATAGAGGATGGTTATCGCGCCGGCAGATTGGATGTTGCCCGCCACGTCTCGTCGCGGGCTGCCGATTGCGGCGTCGTCGTAGCCGTCGCCGTCGAAGTCACCGACGGCGAGAGCTGCTCCGAACCGGGCGCGAGCGCCCGGTGATCCCGGCACCCCGGGAGATGAGGCGTCGACCAGCTTCTCCGGCTTGGTTCCTCCGGGGCCGCTGTGGTAGATGGCGACGGCCCCTGCCTTTTCCCTCCCTGCGGTGTCGCGACCGGGTACTCCGATGATCAGGTCGGCATAGCCGTTGGAGTCGAAGTCTCCGGAGGCAACGGCCGATCCGAAAAGGTCCCCCTCCGCTGCCTCCGTGTCCTCGAAATCATTGACATCGAGGCCTTTCACCTTCCCGGAGAAGCCGCTGGGCCCCCCGTACGCGATTCCCGTATGTCCCGCCGCCTCGACGCCCGCGATGGCTTCTTCGGGGGCGCCGACCACTGCCTCCCCGTCATGGTCGCCGTCGAGGTCCCACTCCCGTGCCGGGTAGGTGGTTGGCCTGCAGGTCTGGCCCGCCGGTCTGATCCAGAACAGATACCGGTCGCTGTTGCTGCTTCCGGCAAACACCCGCACCAGACCGCTCGCCGAGACTCGAAACAGGTCGTCGCGGCCGTCGCCGTCCCAGTCCCCAAGACCGTTGAGGACACCCCCGGTGGCGGCGGCGGTCTCCATGACCTTCGCCCGTCCGTATCGGTGCTTGCCGGTTCGGATCATGATCCGGTCGGCTCCATCAGGCCCGATGACGACGACGTCGGGGATGCCATCTCCGTCTCTGGATCCGACGAAGGCGTCGCTTGCCTTCCAGGGCATCTGTCTCTTGCGGTGGAGAAGACCGGAACCGAAGTCATCGGCACCATCGAAGACTCGTATGACCATGTTCCTGGCCCGCAGGTCGAACACGTAGAGGTCGTTGACGCCGTCACGGTTGAAGTCGGCAAGTCGAATCACGTCCGACCTGGCGAAGTCGGAGGCGATCACATGACGAGACCATGACCGGAACCGGTCCTCATGGGTCGCCACCCAGACCGCGGTGGTGTCGCCGCGATCCTGGATGCCGATGAGATCGGCGCGACCGTCGGAATCGGCGTCGTCCAGGCCCAGTCTTTGCACTCCGTCGGGGACGTCGGTGGCGATGGTGCGTTCGCGGCTGCAGACGTTGAAGCCGTTGAAGCCGTGGAGGATGTCGAGGTAGGCCTTGTTGGCACCCGAACGGCGAATCGCGACGAGGTCAGGTCCGCCATCGCGGCCCGCGTCGACGATCTGCAGGCTTCCGGCCCCGCCGGGGAAGAGAGCGGCGTCGCGTCTCGACATCTGTCTCACGAAGTTCTCCTTCGCGTACAGGAGCGGGTGGGGCCGGGGCAGGGTCCCGTAGCCGGGAGTCGCCGACGGTCCCTTCCAGCTGAAGTGCATGGCGTCCTTCACCGCGAGCCAATCGCCTCCCCAGCAGAAGCCGGCCTGTGTCCAGGCGCTGACGAACCAGGAGGGCATGTCCGTGTAGCCCGACCGCCCCGGCAGGGGGTGATCGCTCATGTAAGGGTTGGTATCCCAGTTGATGTCGATCGTTGTGCCGAACGAATGCGTGGACATCCGATTGCTCCCGCCGATTCGCCGCCAGGCAAAACCCCCGACCAGGCGAATCGCGTAGTAGCGGCCCGCGGCCTGATGCGCCGAGAGATTGGAGGCGACACGTTGAAAGGCGGGGAGTGCCGCCCGGTTGACGAGGATCGAGCGTCCGCCGGACATGGGCACGGTCCAAGCGATGAGGCTGTTGGAGACGTCACCCAGGTCTCGACCGAAGTAGGTGCCCCAGGGGCCTCTCACCTCATGATCGGACGGTATCGCCCGGCCGGGATCGTTGCTCGTGGTCATCGGCGTCACGGTGCCGCTCGCTTGGTCGCAGCCCGAGGACTCATTGAACGAAGGGGCCCATGCCGTGCTCGCTGGGTCCGGGGGTTGGTCGATGGGCGGCACCGGTACGGAGAGAGCCAGGATGGCGGCGAGAATGGTGGTACGAGGGCCGTTTCGCATTCGGGTCACGGGGTTTGGATATCGGCTTTCGTCGGCGGTCGTTGTGCCACTCTCAACACGGGGTTGAGGGTGGGGCAAGCTATTCTGGCACCGGCTCGTCGCAGACTCGCACGAGCCACGATTTTTGGAGTTTCGACCATGACCCAACTCGTGTTGCACATCGGCGCCCACAAGACGGGCACATCGCTTCTGCAGAAGTACATGCGGGACAACGAGACGACCCTCAACCGCCAGGGGATCACCTACATCGGTCGCGGCGACATGAACGGCTACATCGGCTGGGGGAGCCCCTTGCTGGAGACGCCGGAAAAGTTTCGGGCTCGGCTGGAGAAGGAGGCGGAGGCGAGCCCGGAGAACCTGATCGTCACCTCGCACGAGAACACGCTCGGCAAGCCCATGATCGTTGGCAGACCCGACCTGTATCCCGAGGCCCAGCTCCGCATCGAGGCCCTGGCCGGGGTGACCTCCGGTTTCGACACCAGGATCATCTATTACATACGGCGCCAGTCGTCCTTCGTCGAGTCCTACTACCTCCAGCTCGTCCACCAAGGAAGCTACGAGGCTTTCGATTCCTGGTTCTCCTCATTTGATGTGTCCGCCCTCTCCTGGCGGCCGGCGTTGGACAGCATGGAGAAGGCATTCGGCCAGGACAACCTGATCGCCGCCGACTTCGACGAGATCAAGGCCGGACAGAACGAGTTCATCGAGAAATTCATGGAGAGGGTGAGGCCGGGATTCGACGCCACCATCGATTACAAGCCGAGCCGTAACCGGAGTATCTCGGGAAAAGGCCTGAGCATCGCCCTGGCGGCGAACCCGCATCTGCGGACCGGTGATGAGCGCTCCAAGATGCGCAAGTTCCTCCAAAAGCACTATTCGAACGTCGATCAGCCTCGGCCGATCCTTCTCAGCGACGAACAGAAAGCAGCGCTTCGAGCGGAATACGAAGCAGAGTTCGAGAACCTCTAGCGTGGTCCGCAGCACACGCCGCCTCACCGGGACCCGGTTGGTGATTCACGCCGGCCTCACGGCAGAGTTGTCGGGTCGGATAGCGTCTGGGTTGCGAGCAGTGAAACGACAGCTGACCGCGGTCGGCGCCTACGTTCTCGGACCGGAGATCCTCGACATCGTCCTTTCGGATCCGGACCCGTCGGAGGTCGGAGAAGAACTGAGAGACCTGGTCGAGTCCGAGGCGCCGGCGCGGGCCCGGGTTCTGCTCCTCTTCTCCGACAGGTTCCTCGGAGCCGAGCCGATCGGCGTCGCCGATGTCTCGGCTCTCCGACCTGATGCCTCGCGGCGGGTGCACTCGATCATTCGGGCCTTGCGCCCGGCAACGGCCTCTCTATTCGTCCATACGTTCCGGCAGGACAGACTGCTTTACGAGATCCAGTCGAGCCAGGTAAGGGTGGGCGGCAGCCGGGACATCGTCGCGGAGGCTGCGGAGACCGAAGGCCTGCCCTTGTCGATGAATCGGCTGTTGGAATCGCTGACCGACACTCGCTCCGTCGACGAAGTCCACGCCCGACCTTCCGAGCTCCTGGCGGTCGGTGACCGCGCTCTCATCGCCGACTTTCTCCAGAGTCTCGGCATCGACGGAGTCGAGGCTCCGGAGTCGAGTCGGTTTCAAGGCGAGTCACCGTGGTCCACGCGGGCCATGGCCATGGCGATGGCGGTCAATCCTCATCTCGAGACGGCACGGGACCACCGGCTCGTCCATCATTTCATCCAGAGCCTGATACCGGTCAATGAAGGGGAGGCGGTGCGGGCGGGGCCACGGCCGGCGACGCGGGCGGTTCTCGAGCGTTATGCCGACGACAACCGCGCGGCATTCCGAAGATGGATGCCGGATCTTCCCGACAACGCCTATTCCAGCGAATCGGCAACAGAAGAGATGGTGGAGTCTGTCGCGGTGACCCATGCTCCGACGGTGCTACCCCCGAGACTCTCCGATGCGACGGTGTACGTGGCCGAGTCCGATCACCTGTCGGTCCACGACCTCATGCTCCACGTCGGTCTCCAGAAGACCGGAACGACCACGGTCCAGGCGTCGCTGGTGCGTCTTCGGCCCCAGCTTCACCAGCGGGGCGTGGCCTATGTGGACCGATCCGACATGATGCGACTGCCGAGCATCCGGGCCTGGTCGGCATACGTTCGCTCCGGTGGAGCCGAATTCGAGGATTTTGCCGCAGAGGTGAGAAGCGCTGTCGGGAAGCGGGTCTCCGCGGTGGAGGAGAGAACCGGCGCGGCTCCCCGAGCGGTGCTGATCTCGAACGAGGCCATGGTCGGTGTGCATGCCCGGCGTCCCGACTTCGAGCGCCCGCTCCGGCCCCGTGCCGAGTCGGCGATCAGCCAATTGATCGAAGTCCTCGAGCCCAGGTCGGTGATGCTGACCCTCTACGTCCGGCGACAGGACCGGCTGATCGAATCCCAATACATGCATGCCATCCACGGGGGCGCCAGCTTCTCGTTTGCCGAGTATCTCAACAACGTCATGGCATCACCGGTCCTCCGTTTCACCGGCCTCGTGGGACGACTCGCCGCCATACCCGGGGTGGGCGAGGTCAGGGTCAGACCATTCGAGCTGATTGGGGCAGGGACGTCGGCGTTCGTCGCCGACCTGATCGATCCGCTGCACATCGAGGATCTCGACTTCTCGGTCCTCGACGAAGTCGCCCAAGCCAACCCCAGCTACAGCCAGCGTGCCCTGCAGATCGCTCTCGAGGTAAACCCGATTCTCGAGAAGAAGAAGGAGAAGGCGGCGATGCGCGAGTTCCTCGAGGACCTGATCCCGGCGTCGTCCCACACCAAGGCCGAGCTTCTGACGCAGGCCCAGCGAGAGGAGATCCTCGACATGTACCGAGCGGACAACGGGCGGCTATTCGCCGACTTCATGCCCGATCTCCCCATCGAGGCTTACTCGTCGGACTCGGAAACGAGCGCCCTCGGCCGCGTCCTTGGCTCACACGCCGCTCACAGTTCGTAGTCCGAGGGCATCGGGAAGTACGACTCCAGGAATTGTTCCACGAGGCGATCTGCTTTGCGCAGTGCCGCGGGATCCAATTCGGCGTCGTTGAGGCACAGTGCGTCGAAGTTGCGGCCGCGGTAGAGGTTCGCCAACCGGGCCTCCAACGATGGATCATCCAGGCCGACGTATCTCGATGTGATGTTCCCGGGTACGGCCTCACCCGTCACATAGGCGAAGTAATGGGACACCGATGATGCTGTGGCGACGTCTTCTGGGTGTCGAAGCTGATGGGAGGCCGTCTGTTTGAGGGCGTCTGCGAATGCTTCGTCCATCCGCAGCAGCACGCTGCGGCGCTGGGGATAGGGGGCGTGTTTGAACTTCCGTCCCATCGTCACCCCGAAATGCAACTCCATCAACGACCGACCGTTTTGGGCACCGTTGTCCACTCCCAGCGCCTGTCTCGAAGCTGCCGCCGTCGGCATGTTGGCTGTCGAGAGGAACATCTTGGCCAGCCCGTTGGCGTAGAAGAAGGTATCGGCCCGCACCCGGCGCCCGAAGAAGAAGTCGTCGTTCATATAGACGTAGTGCTCGGCAAGCCCGGGGACGTGATGCAGCCTCGCCTCAATCGCATGGGAGTTGAAGGTGGGGAGCGTGCCGGTGTCGCCGAATATCTCGACGTGGTCCACCACCTCGATCTGTGGGTGGTCGGTGTTGAGCCAGTCGGGAACCTGCTGGTCGGTGACGATGAAGATCTTCCGGACGAATTCTGCGAAGTAGGCGACGGAGCGAAGGGAATACCGAAGCTCCTCCCGACTCTGGAACCGTGACGTCATGTCTGCATCCACGCTCAGCAGATCCCGCCCGAGCTCGCTCAGCACCGAGTTCTTCCGGGCGATCCAGTTCGGATCGCTACCGTCGACCCAGGTGTAGACCAGGTCGACCGGGAATGTCACCCGGTCGAACAGAGGCAGCGTGCTTCGGCTCTTGATGGTGGGGTAGGTGCGGTCTCCTATTCGCCGACCACCATCCCCGAGATCGGCCCGCCGCACCCGGTCCGCCGTCGCATTCCAGCTGTGGGTGACGAGGTGCTTACCGTCCTCTGAGCTCTCCCAGAACTCGATCTCACAACCTTGGAGGTCACCCAAAACGAAGCTGCCGCCCGGATCGCTCACGGGACGATAGACCCGCCAGATCATCGCGCGGGGAGGAGCAAAGTTCCGGCTCCTCATCAGACCCACCCGGCGTATCCGATGTCTTCTCGCCGACTCGGTGTAGACGTACAGCGACGGATCCGACGTCGACGTGAGGATTTTCCAAACCTTGTTCCGATCCTGGAGCGGAACCGCCAGCCGGTATCGGTTCACCGATGAGATCTCCACCTGGAAGTAGGTGATCCCGGCCTGGTCGAGCATTTCGGCGACCAGGGTCAGGTTGTCGGTGGCGACATCGATCACCCGGATCAGAGGCGATGTCCGAGCCAGGAGCCAACGGTCGTTGTGCCAGACCTGGAGTAGGTCGGGATCCTCGCGGTGTCGCCGGGGAGTTCGGATCAGGAAAATGATCCGACCGCGAGCCGCCCTCCACGTCGCAATGAAGTCGACGACGCGGGAATGCAGAATCCGAGCCATCGAGATCGTCCTGGTCTTCCTGAGGAACCACAGAACCGTACGTTTGATCAAGTCGCGATCACCTCAGGGCCGACGAAGAAATCACTGGATCCAGTGTATTGGGGTCGGGTCGGATCGACCTGTTCCCCCGGCAACGATTATATGGTCTGGACCGATGAGACCCACAACCCGCGGTGCGGTGCCCAAGACTTCGCTCGGCGCCTTTCTGCGGCGTGTTTGGAGCGATCGCCGGGTCCCCTCCCATGTCTGGGGTTACGCCTGGAGCAGGGCGCGCCGGTCGCTGAGCCGGATCCCGGGCCTGGCCTGGGTTGCGGTCGACAGGGGAGACCGCGGGTCACGGGCGGTAGCTTCCCTGATCAACACCGCGGATCTGGGTCCACTTCGTGGACGCACCCCCCTCGGCCTGGCCCAGGAGTCTTTCGATCAGGTGACGGCTCTCCTCAGATCTGGGGACATTCCGTACTTCGTCACCGACTCTCCGGATCACCGCCGGTCGGTTGGGGTCTTCGAGGAGAACCGGGGAGCCGCCATCGAGGTGTTGAGGTCGTCGGCCCAGCCCGGATTCTTCCTGTCGGGCCTCGACTCTGAGTCCCTGCCTCATCCCATGAGGCGTGCCGACCAGAGGCTGGCTGCCTGGTTCGGTGCCATCGCCGGCAGCGGTCTCACCTTCGGCCCTGAATTTGGTGCCACCGTGGAGTTCTGGGCCCTCGAGTCGGGAGGGTTCCGCCGGGTCCGGGGGGGTCGTCCCGGTCTGAGCAAGCTATTCGCCGACGAGCCTGAGGCCTCGATCGAGGTCGACGGCGCACGACACCCCACCCTGGCCTCCTTCAAGGACGAGATCCTCCGATTGATGGTGCCATTCCCGATCGACCTGGTCATCACCTGGGTCGACGGCTCCGACCCCCAGTGGCGGTCGGATTACGAGCGAGAGGTGGCCGAGGTTCCCGGTCTCCACCCCCTTGCCTCGGATGCGGCCCGATATCGGTCTTGGGACCTGCTTCGCTACTCACTTCGCTCGATCTCTTGGTACACCGATTTTGTCAGGCAGATCTATCTCGTCACGGCCGGGCATGTCCCGTCCTGGCTGAACGTCGAACATCCGGGCATCACGACGGTCCGCCATGACGAGATCATGGACACCGATGCTCTGCCCACCTTCAACTCACACTCGATCGAGTCCCGGCTCCACCACATCCCCGGTCTGGCGGACTATTACGTCTACTCCAACGACGATCTGTTGATCGCGGGGCCTCTTGCGGCTCGGAGTCTGTTCACCAGGGAGGGTCTGGCGCAGGTGACCCTGGGCTCCGAGCCGATACCAGGAGGCGTTGCGACCGAGATAGACGCCCCCATCGACGCCGCCTCCAAGAACGGGAGAGCCCTCCTCGAGAAAGCATTCGGATACGTCGCATCCCGGAAGCTGGCGCACGTTCCGTTTCCGCAGATTCGGTCGCTGGTCGAAGAGCTGGAAGATCGGTTTCCGGATGAGTTCGACCGGACGCATCGCTCCCGTTTCCGGCATCGCGACGACATAAGTGTTGCGGCGTTCCTCTCCCAACATGCCGCCCTGGCGACGAAGGCGGGCACCGAGAGCGAGATTCGCGCCGAATACGTGAATGTCGCCGACCGATGGGCGGGCGAGAAGCTCGACCAGTTGCTGGAGCGCCGCGATTTGGATGTTCTCTGTGTGAACGAGACTTCCATAGACGAGGACAGCGAGGGCGCGATCGCGTCCATGCTGGAAGGCTTCCTGGGGTGGATCCTGCCGGAGCCGTCCCCATTCGAATTGGACCGCTAACCCGACTTCTTGTAGGCCTTCACGACATCGCGTGGTTCGCCGAAGGCGCGCACTTCCCCGTCATGGAGCCAGAGGGCCTGGGTGGCGATCTTGGTGACGTGTTTCAGGCTGTGGGTGACCATCATCACCGCTCCGGCGCTCTCGCTCAGCTTGGCGAGCCGCTTCAGGCTTCGCCTTTTGAACTCGCGATCGCCCACGGCGAGGACCTCGTCGATCAGGAGTATCTCGGGGTCGATCGACGTGGCTATGGCGAAGTGGAGCCTGGCTCTCATCCCAGACGAGTAGGTGCGCATGGGGCGGTCGATGGCATGGGCGAGACCGGCGAAGGCGACGATGTCGGGGAACGCATCCCGGGCCTCCTGGAGCGTCATGCCCAAGGCGAGGCATCCCAGTATCACGTTGCGAGCACCCGACAGCTTGGGCTCGAGAACGGCCCCCACACCGAGCAAAGTGGGCTTTGCCGCCACTCGAATCTTGCCCGCCGCCGGAGGATGGAGACCGGCTATGGCTCTGACCAATGTGCTCTTGCCCGACCCGTTGGAACCGATGACACCGAGGACCTGGCCCTTCTCGAGGTCGAGTGAAACCGATTTCAGGGCTATCACCTTCTCCATCGTCCCGCTTCTCCAGCCTTGGATAACCCGCGATCGGACCGTGGAATGCTGGCGGTCCGTCATCACGGCGTACTCGACGGTCAAGTCTTCGACAGCCACCACGGTGCGGTCCGAGTCGGACCTGGGCTCGTGGGCATTATCCGGCAGAGGCAGGAGGTCATGCACCATAAGAGGTCTCCCGTCTCCGGAACCAGAGGTAACCGGCGGGCAGGCCCAGGAACGCCCATGCAATCGCCGAGACGACCAGCAGTGAACTGACCGGCATGTCCATGATGGCCCACCGATATAGGGACAGATAGTCGAGCAGAGGGTTGAGATCGGCAATGGTCCGGAGCGTGGGATCGGTCACATAACGATCGACCAGGAACAGCACGCCCGAGAAGTAGAACGCCATCCGGAAGACGAATTCGAGGATGTTGTTGAAGTCGGGGAAGTGGAACGTGAGCCGGGCGGCAAAGAACGCCATGCCCAGGCTGAACATCACCTGAATCGCGAGGATGAGCGGGATCAGGAACCAGCGCAAAGACAACGTCTCCCCGGTGCTGAGGGCGACTGCGAACATCACGATCATGGGCGGAATGAAGGCCGCCAGCTCGGCTCCGGTGCGTGAGATCGGCAACAGCGCCCGCGGAAAATCGAAAGACTGGATCAGACCCCGGCTCCCAACGATGGAGCGCGCTCCGCCCACGACCGAGCTCCGCATGAACGAGTAGGCGAAGACACCGATCGCGACGAATGACAGGAAGTTGTCCACCCCTCGGCTGGTGTTCAGGATCACACCGAATACCACGAAATACACGAGCACGCGGAGGGCGGGGTTGAGCAGGTGCCACAGGTTGCCGAGGAAGGTGTCCATCTCCTTGGCTCGCAGCTCGCTGACCGAGGAGTAGACGACGTAGCCCCTCCGTTTCCAGATGCGGTTCAGATCCTCACGGAGAGACCTGTTTTTTGTGGGGTCGTGAAGCCCATGGAGACTGTGACTATCGGTGCTCATCTGACCTCGACAGACGATAACTGGGCGGCTTGCGAAACCCGGCCTCCTGCCGCTTGGCGCCTCCACGAGCCGGTGTGGCCATGAAACCGACACCACCCGGGGTCGGGCCCCGCCCCGGCTACTCTGCGCCGCTCGGTTCGTAGGCTGGAGTGAAGTTTGGTCGGCATCATCCTCGCAGCTGGTGCGGGATCACGTCTATATCCCCTGACCAGCCAGATTCCCAAGACTCTCCTGGAGATCGGCCCTTCCTTGACGATGCTGGGCCTGGCCGTGGAGAATCTCTCCCGGGCCGGTTGCTCCGAGGTGGCAGTGGTGGTCGGGGAGAACTCTTCCGTCGTCGAGAATTGGCTGGGTGAAAGGGAGGCCTCCGTGGTGGACGTCAGCCTCGTCCCAACCGGCCGCGACTCGTCGTGGAACAACGCATTCTCACTGTGGGCGGCCCGAGATTGGCTACGGCGCGGGGCCATGATCCTCAACGGAGACACCGTGGTGCCGGGCTCGGTGGTCGAGGAGATGGCTTCCGATGCGTCCGCCGAATGTCTCCTCGCGATCGACCGGGGGGCCGATCTGGCGCCCGAGCAGATGAAGGTTTCCATCGGCGCCCAAGGTGAGGTCATGGCCATAGGCAAGCACCTGGAGCGGGAGGACTCCGACGGAGAGTTCATCGGGCTTTCGTATGTCCCGGCCACGGCGGCGGACGGCGTCATCCGCTGTCTCGAGGAGGCCTATGTGGCCAGTCGGGCTAGTTGGTATGAGGATGGTTACGGTCGGTTCGTCGCGTCCGGGGCAACGATGAGAGCATGGGCCATCGGTGAGGTGGATTGGGTCGAGGTGGACACGGTCGAAGACCTGGAACGGGCCCGGAGCCTCGGCTGGCTTCAGCCATGAGGGCTCTTCCCATTCCGGGCGAGGTGGTCGTCGGAGAGTCGGGTCTCGGCTCCATCGCCGGGGTCATGGACCGGCTCGGCCTGGACACGGGTCGTTCTCTGGTGGTGTTGGGGCAGGGCGTGGTCTCCGAGGAGCTGATCGCCGCCAACCTGGGTTCGCCGGCGCATGTCATGGCCGTGACGCGTGCCGACATCGCCGAATCGGAGTCGGTCGCCGAAATGATCGGATCCAGTTCCGCGGAGTCACTCGTGGCCGTTGGCGGAGGGCGGACCATCGACGTGGGCAAGTATGCCGCATCGCTGGCGGGGATCCCGTTCGTCTCGGTCGCGACGAATCTCGCCCACGACGGCATTGCCTCGCCAGTCGCGGTGCTCGAAGTGGACGGTCGCCGACGTTCGCTGGGCGCCGTGACCCCGCAAGCCGTGGTGATCGACCTCTCCCTCGCCGGGAACGATCCGAGATCGTGGCGAGCCGGCGTCGCAGACGTGGTGTCGAATGTGTGCGCCCTTGCAGACTGGCAACTGGCGGCCGTGGAGACGGGGGAGAGGACCGACGGCCTGGCCGAGTCCCTCTCCCGGGTGTCCGCCGAAGCCGTCCTCCATACTGCGAGGTCTTCGGGGTCGATCGAGTTTCTCGACATCCTCGCTCGGGCGCTGGTCATGAGCGGCATGGCGATGAGCGTCGCCGGGACCAGTCGCCCGTGTAGCGGTGCCGATCACGAGATCTCACACGCGATGGACGAGCTCTACTCGGGCGATCGCCTCCATGGCGAGCAGGCTGCCGTCGGCGCCATGTTCGTCGAGTTCCTCCGGTCGGGAGGGCAACTGGCGGCCATCGACGAGTGTTTTCGGTTGCATGGCGTTCCCCGTCTACCCGAGGACATCGGGTTGACCAGGGAGGAGTTCGCCCATGCGGTCCATCACGCGCCCGGGACCCGGCCCGACCGGTACACACTTCTCGAGTATCTCGACTTAGATCTGGGCGAGATCAAAAGGGCGATAGATGAGCTCCACGAGACCCTCGATTGAGGAATTGCGCGTGGTCTGCCAGCCGCGCGAGGTGATCGGACGCCCAGGCGACGAGCACTGGGCAGGTCGCCTGTACATGCGCCGAGGGTCCATCTATGCAACTTGGGCCCTGGTTCGGCTCGAGGTGTCGGCGAACACCGTCACATTGGCCATGGTCGGTGTCGGCATCCTGGCGGCCGCGTTCTTTGCCCTCCCCGGTCTGGTCCCCGCGATCCTCGGGGCGATCCTGGTCCAGGCGTATCTGCTTCTCGACTGCTCCGACGGGGAGGTCGCGCGCTGGATGGAGACGACCTCGGTCAAGGGCGTTTACCTCGACAGGCTCGGCCACTATGTGGTCGAGGCGTCCCTGGCCGTGGGATTGGGAATCCGGGCCGCCGACGCGGATGACCTCCTCTGGGTGGTCGTTGGGCTGGCCACGGCCGTGTTCATCCTCCTCATCAAATCGGCCGGGGACCTGGTCACCGCGTCCCGGGCTCGGGCCGGCATGCCGCCGGCGGAGCCGTCGTCGATGCCGGGAGGACGTGTGGCGAGACCGCTGCGCAAAGTGGGGCGCGTCCTCCCGATACATCGTCTCATCGGTGCCGTCGAGCTCTCGCTGGCCGCCATGGTGGCCGCAGTCGTAGACACCACGAATGGTGGTGTCGCCGGGACGCGGACCTTGATGGTCGCTGCGCTCGCCGTTTCCGTGCTGGTGTTCGTGGTTCGGGTCACGGTGATCCTGGGCTCGAGGCGTTTCTCGTCCTGATGAAGGCGAGTTGGGTGGTGATAACTCGAGGCGACCGACCCAATGACCTGACTCGCGCCATCGACTCGATACGGAGTGTCGACCCCGGCGGTGAGGTCGTCCTCGTCTGCAACGGCTGCGCCACCGATCCCGGCCTGGCGGATCGATTCGTCGTCTCGGAGGAGAATCTCGGGGTGCCCGGTGGCCGCAATCTCGGGTGGAAGACCGCATCCGGCGATGTGGTGTTCTTCCTGGACGACGATGCCTGGTTGGGCTCCGGGCCGATCACGCCGGTGCTCGAGGCATTCGAGGACGACCCCGATCTCGGGATCGTCTCCTTTCGCATCGAGGATCCCGAATCCGGCTTCACCGCCAGACGTCACGTTCCGCGGGTCGGAGGCTCCGGCATCGACAGGGCGACTGCGGTCACCGCCTTTCTGGGTGGGGCATGCGCCATCCGCCGTCGAACGCTCACCGCACTCGACGGGTTCTGGTCTGAGCTCTTCTATTCCCATGAGGAAACCGACTTCTCGTGGCGCGCCACCGACGCCGGATACGGCATCCTCTATCAGCCAGAGGTCACGGTCTTTCACCCCGCGGCGGAACCCGGGTCGCGCCACCCTGACACCGTGTACCTGTCGATCCGGAACCGGGTCCTTCTAGCTCGGAGGGACCTGCCCATTCCCCTCGGTTTCATCTACGTCGCGGTGTGGCTCATCATCGGGCTGGCGCGGGCGCGATCCGGTGGCGATTTCTTCGCCCTGTGGCGTGGGCTCGGGGCGGGAATACGCGGGTCGGAGGCGAAACGCGACCCGATTCGCTGGGCGACAGTGTGGCGGCTCACCCGGCTCGGCCGGCCACCCATCATCTGACATCAGGGGCCCGTCGATCGGCGAGGAGGAACCCGGTACCCCAACTCAGATGGATCACCGCTAACGACGCGGTGACGCCTGGCGCCAAGCTGCCATGGCGAAGCGATGCCATGAGCAGGAGTGCCAGGTACGAGGGCAAGGCCAGAGCCGCCCACGGCACCCAGATCGATGCCACTACGGCCGCAATGAGGATCAGGATCAGCGTGGGTGCTGCGAGTTGCCGCCAGCGGAGGCTCCCGGGATGAACCCCCGACAGCTGCCGTTTGGCTGCCCCATACCTGTAGTACTGGAGCGCCAGATCCTTGAGTGACCCGCGGGGGGTATAGGCGACCCGAAGTCGGGGGTCGAACCACACCACGCCGCCACCGTCGATGATCCGGTGGTTCAGCTCGTAGTCCTGTGACCTGGCAAAGGCCTCGTCGAAGCCTCCCAGGTCGATCAGCGTGTCCCGCCGGTAGACACCGAGATACACGGTTTCAACCGGGCCTGGCTCTCCGCCGATCCGGTACCGGGCGTCACCTGCCCCCACCGGGTCCGACATGGCGGTCGCTATCGACCTCTCCATGTATCCGAAACCCACCGGCACCTGCATTCCCCCCACGGCCTCGGCGCCGGTCGTGAGTAGGAGCTCCACGGCTCTTTGGACGTACTCGGGAGGAAGCTCTGCATGGGCGTCGCATCGAACGACCACATCACCGCTGGCGGCGGCAATGGCGAGATTGAGCCCCGCTGGTGTCGAACCGGACGGGTTGTGGATCACGACGGCGCCGTGGCCACTTGCGGTCTCGGCGGTGGGCCGGTCCGCGGCCGCGACGATGATCTCCACAATCCGCGGGTAGCTCTGGCCCAGGATGGAGTCGATCGTCTTCCCGACGGTCGCCTGTGCTTCCCTGGCCGGAACTATCACCGACACCGTTGGCAGGTTCTCGCTCACCGCACCATATGATGCCTCGCTGTGCCTTCGGACGCGACGACCATCGCCGACCTGTCGTTCATCCTGCTCGCCTGGGGTGCCGGTCTCCTGGCTGTTTCTGGAATCGTTGCCATGGCCAAAATCCCCGGCCCCGGGTTCACCTGGGTCACGGCCTCGGTGGCGGCTCTCATCGGTCTCG
>Ga0299906_10001165_pt1 | contig 22712 bp, 22 predicted proteins | sample RVTome_14_FD_200259 | JGI IMG/M metagenome (GOLD analysis project Ga0299906, IMG submission 200259) | Soil microbial communities from uranium-contaminated site in the Upper Colorado River Basin, Wyoming, United States - RVT145D125 (version 2) ...
ACGCAGTTTGCTGCGTGAGGCACGGGAGGGTGCGGGTCGCCGGCGGACGTAAGGAGCGCGGGGGGTGGAGGGGCGGCGTGGTGGGGGTGTGCGACGCCCGGGAGCCGGCGGCGCGTACCCTCCCGTGCCTCACGCGGCAAACTGCGTCACTACCGATCGCGGCGCTCGGCTGCAAAGCCGGGGGGGATGTGATAGCGCCGCGCCCGTGAGCGAAGAGCGCCCGCTGGGGGTCGTCATGCTGGCGGCCGGGCTCGGAACGCGCATGCGATCCGAGCGTGCCAAGGCGCTGCACGAGCTGGGCGGCCGGCCGCTGGTGCAGCATCCGCTGCGTGCCGTGGCGCCCCTGGCGCCGGAGCGCGTGGCACTGGTGGTCGGGCACCAGGGCGACGACGTGGCGCGGGCCGCCGAGGCCGTCGGCCTCTCGCTTCAGGTCTTCCCGCAGGCCGAGCAGCGCGGGACGGGGCACGCCGTGCTCTGTGCCCGCGACGCATTCCACGGCTGGGACGGCGACGTGTTGATCGTCTACGGCGACGTGCCGCTCATCCGCACCGAGACGCTCCGCCGCCTGCTCGGCACGCACCGGGCCGAGCAGGCAGCGCTGTCGCTGCTGACCCTGCACTTTGACGACCCGGCCGGCTATGGCAGGATCGTGCGCGACGCGAACGGTCGTGTCTGTCGCATCGTCGAACACCGTGACGCCACCTCGGACGAGCTGGCGATCACGGAGATCAACCCCGGCATCTACTGCGTCCGCGCGGGGCTGCTCGATGCGTTGCTCGATCGCCTGCGCCCCGACAATGCTCAAGGCGAACTCTACCTCACGGACGTCGTGCAACTGGCTGCCGAAGCGGGCGAGCGCCTCGCGAGCGTGCTGGTCACCGACCCGGACGAGGTCGCGGGCGTGAACACGCGTGCCGAGCTGGCCCGGCTGGAGACGCGGGTGCGGCGCGACGTCGTGGCGCGCTGGATGGAAGCCGGCGTGACCTTCGAGGACCCGGCCACGGCCTACGTCGGGAGCGACGTCGAGATCGGTCGCGACACCGTGATCGGCCCCAACGTGACCTTGCGCGGCCGCACGCGCATCGGCAGCGGCTGCCGCCTCGACGGCACCAGTCACCTCACCGACACGGTCGTCGGCGATCGCGTGCACCTGCGCTTCGCCTGCGTCACCGAAGAGGCGGAGATCGGCGACGACGCCGTCGTCGGTCCCTTTGCCCGCCTGCGTCCGGGCACGCGACTCGGCGCCCGCGTCCACGTCGGCAACTTCGTCGAGACCAAGAAGGCCGTGCTCGGTGAGGGCACCAAGGCGAATCACCTGACCTACCTCGGCGACTGCGAGATCGGCCGCGACACGAACGTCGGGGCCGGCACCATCACCTGCAACTACGACGGCGTCGAGAAGCATCGCACCGAGATCGGCGACCGGGTGCAGATCGGCAGCGACACGCAGCTCGTCGCGCCCGTGCGCGTCGGCGACGACGCCTACGTGGGCGCCGGCACGACGGTCACCAAGGACGTCCCGGCCGGCAATCTCGCCGTCAGCCGGGCGCCCATGCGGCTCGTCGACGGCTGGGTCGAGCGCTTCCGGGCGCGCAAGCGGAGGTCCTGAGAGCATGTGCGGCATCGTCGGATACGTCGGTCCCCGTGACGCCAGCCCGATCCTGCTCGCGGGGCTACGCAAGCTCGAGTATCGCGGCTACGACTCGGCGGGCCTGGCGGGGATCAACGGTGAGGGCATCGCGGTGCGCCGCTGTGTCGGCAAGCTCGACAACCTGGAAGCCCTGCTGCGCGAGCAACCACTCACCGGCACGCCCGGCATCGGCCACACGCGCTGGGCGACGCACGGGCGGCCCAACGAGCAGAACGCCCATCCGCATCGCGCCGGCAAGGTGGTGCTCATCCACAACGGCATCATCGAGAACTACCTGGCACTGCGTGCCAAGCTGACGGCGCGCGGGCGTACGATGTCGTCCGAGACCGACACCGAGGTCATCTCGCACCTCATCGACGAGCAGATCGAAGCGGGACACGGGCTCGCCGAGGCCACCCGCCGGGCGATCCGCCAGCTCGAAGGGTCCTACGCCATCGTCGTCCTGTCGCAGGACGAGCCCGATCGTCTGGTCACCGCCAAGAGCGCCACCCCGATCGTGCTCGGGCTCGGCGACGGCGAGAACTTCGTCGCCTCCGACATTCCGGCGCTCCTCGACCACACCCGCCGGGTCGTCTTCATGGAGGACGGCGAGGTCGCGGAGATGACGTCCACGTCGGTGACGATCACGACCTTCGACGGCACGCCGGTCGTGCGCGAGCCGAAGACGGTCGCCTGGGATGCCGTCACGGCGCAGAAGGGCGGCTACAAGCACTTCCTCTTGAAGGAGATCCACGAGCAGCCGCAGTCGATCATCGACACGACGCGCGGCCGCCTCCTGCAGGAGGCGGGCGACGTGCAGCTCTCCCCCGAGGTCGTGGCCAGCCTGCCGAAGCACTTCGACCGCTGCGTGCTGGTGGCCTGCGGCACGGCCTGGCACGCCTGCCTGGTCGGCAAGTTCATGATCGAGCGCCTCGCCGGCATCCCGTGCGAGGTCGACTACGGCAGCGAGTTCCGCTACCGCGACCCGCTGCTCGACGAGCGCACGCTGCTGATCGTCGTCTCCCAGTCGGGCGAGACGGCGGACACGCTGGCGGCCGTCGAAGCGGGGCTCGAGCGCCGCACGCCGGTGCTGGCGGTGTGCAACGTGGTCGACTCGTCGATCGCGCGACGCGCCACGGGGGTGCTCTACACGCACGCCGGGCCCGAGATCAGCGTCGCCAGCACCAAGGCCTTCACGACGCAGCTCACGTCGCTCTACCTGCTGGCGCTCTACCTCGGCCGGCGCCGCGGCGTCGTCGACGAGGAGCGTGGCAAGCAGCTCGTCAGCGACCTGGTGTCGCTGCCCGCGGCGGTGACGGAGGCGCTGGGTCGCGAGAAGCTGATCGAGCGCGTCGCCAAGAAGTACGGCAACGCCACCGACTTCCTCTTCCTCGGCCGCGGCGTGAACTACCCCGTCGCGCTCGAGGGCGCGCTCAAGCTGAAGGAGATCTCCTACATCCATGCCGAGGGCTACCCGGCGGGCGAGATGAAGCACGGGCCGATCGCGCTCATCAACGAGGAGATGCCCGTGGTCGTGCTCATTCCGCACGATGCCGTCTTCCAGAAGACGCTCTCGAACCTGCGGGAAGTCGAGGCGCGGGGCGGCCGGGTGATCGTGGTCACCGACGCTCGTACCGACGAGCTGGAGGACGTGGCCTGGGAGGTGCTCACCGTGCCGCCCTCGAACGAGCTGCTCACGCCGGTGCTGCTGACGATTCCGCTGCAGCTTCTCGCCTACCACGTGGCGGTCTACCGCGGCACGGACGTGGATCAGCCGCGGAACCTGGCGAAGAGCGTCACGGTCGAGTAGTCGCTCGGAAGTGATCTGGGCCTCGTCCTGATTCCGAGCCGCCTTCCTGACCATCGGCCACCGCGCGTCAGTGAGCCGCACGTCGTGCGACCGCCGCGGCTTCGTTCACAGGCCTGGAACTGGACGGCGAGCGCGTCGTGCCGGTGAACCCGCTCGGCACCGACTCAAGCGACGAACGCGTCGCGCCCGCCGTCGGCGTCGCACAGGTCGGTTGACTCCCAGAAGTATCTCGCCTACCTACGTAAGATCATGGCTCGTTCTACGTATTCAGTGAGCCGCGCCCAGAGCGAACTCCCCCGCCTCCTGCGAGAAGCCGAGAGCGGCGCGCTGGTCGGCATCGCCCGGCGCGACGAGACCGTCGCGTACCTGCTGTCCCGCGAGCGACTCGAGGGTATCGTCGAAACCTTGGAGATGCTCGCGAATCCCCGCGCGCGTCGCGCGATCGACGAGCACCGCTCGGGCCGGACACGGTTCACTCCGCTGTCGGCGCTCGACGACGAATGAGGGTCGTCCTGGCGCCCCAGGTCGTGGATTTCGTCCGGCGGCTGCCACCCGAGCCCCGGGGCCGACTGCGCAGGGCGCTGCGTGACCTCCAGAAGGAACGGGGGGACATCGTGCCCCTCGAGCAGCCCTTCGAGGGCTACTGCCGGCTCCGAGTCGGAGGATACCGCGTCGTGTTCGCGTACGGCAAGCGGCAGACGATCGAATGCGTGTTCGCAGAACGACGCAGCGTGGTCTACGAACTGTTGCTCGAGCGCCTCCGTGACCGCCTGCGCGGGGGGGACGAGTAGCGTCCGCTTGTGGTAGCGCCGCTCTCAAACTGACCGACCCGAGTCCGTTCAGTATCGCTCCGACAGCGCTGCCCGGCCGACGCCAGACGTAAGACGGGCGGTCTCCCCGGTGCTCGGGGTAGAGCGCGCATCCGGCGACAGACCCGGCGGCGATTCTCGGCCGAGGATGTCGGCGCTCGACGACGAATGAGGAAGGTTCGGATCGTCCTGGAAGGCCTGCGGGGCGAGGAGAGCATCGCCGAGCTGTGCCGCCGCGAAGGCGCGGCGCCGAATCTGTACTCCCGCTGGTCCAAGGAGTTTCTGTAGGCGAGGCAAGAAGCAGCCGCTCCGCGGAGAGTAGGGTCCATACGAGTGCGGGGGCAACGTCTGAGAACGAGTAGTCGGTTTGCGGCTGCCGAACGCGCAGATGGTGATGGTCGAGGTCTCGACGGTGGCGCGCGAGGCGGCGGCAAACCGACTACTCGTTCCGTCAATACGGGCCTTTGTAGCGACACCCCTGCAGGACCTGTTCACGCCGCGTCTCTGCGACGAGGGGCGGTCGCCTGCGGGTGCGCCGTCGTGCTACGAAGTCGAGACATGGCGGCGCAGTTGTCGGACGAGGAGCTGGCGCGCCGCTTGGGAGAGCCGCTCGAGCGCGTGCGCGAGTGGCTGTCGCTGGGGCTGCTTGGCCAGGAAGCGCCACGCGGGGCGCTTACGCTGGCGCGCGGGCGGCTCGTCCAGTACCTCCGGCGCCACGGGGTGTCGCTTGCAGGGATCGCCGAGGCCTTCGCCGGGGATCTCGCCCTCCACGTCGCCCGCTACCTCGAGATCCGTCATCCACCGGGGGACCCGGCGGTCTTCGATCTCGCCGAAGCCGCGGCGCGCGCCGGGGTGTCGGCGGCGACGGCGCGCAAGCTGCTCGACGCCATCGGGCTGTCCGCCGGCGGCGACTTCTTGAACCTCGAGGACGTCTCCGTGCTCCGCGGGTGGATATGGCGTTCAATGGGATCGGTGTGTGGCAGCGAGATGGAGTGCTGAGACGAAGTCCCCAGTGGCGCCGCCCCGCGGAGAGTAGGGTGCAGGCGAGTGAGGGGGGCCGTCCGAGCACGAGCGTTACGTTACCTACACCCACCGACCGCCATCGACGTGAGCCAGGATGCCGCGGTAGACTGCGGCATGTTCGCGGCTCGGGAGGCACCGTGCGTCTGATCGTCGGCAGCATCGTGATGGTCGCCTTGGCGGTCTCGGCATGGGCAACGAACGTCGGAGTGACGGGCAAGAAGCTGATCGTGCTCGACAAGCTCGCGGTCGGGACGGCCAAGGTGATGTACGTCTCGAAGGATCGAACGTCCGGCATCTCCAAGGGTACGGGCACGGACGTGACGGACGTCACGGCCACCTTCGAGCTGGCCTACGGCAACGGCAGCGTCGCGGGTGCCTTCGCCATCCCGAGCGGCGCCAGCGACGGGACGGCCGGCTGGGTCGTCAACAAGGACACCGTGGCGAAGTACGTGAACAAGCAGGCGCCCGACGGGCCCACCGAGGCGAAACTGGCGGTCGTGAAGTCGGGCACGCTGCTCAAGGTGGTCGGCAAGGGGCTCGGCGACGAGCCGATCGACCTGCTCGCCGGCGGCGACCCGGAGCTGGACGGCATACGGACGGCCTACTGCATCACCAACGCCGGGGACGAGCGGTGCCATTGTACGCACTTCACCGGCTGCGCGTTCTCCCCTGTGGCGGGCGGCACGGGGGCCAAGCTCGTGTGCCGGGCCGGCGCAGGCGATCCGGCATGTGCCGCGCACGCCACGACCACGACCTCCACGACCACCAGCACCACCGACACGAGCAGCACCAGCACCACGAGCACGACCAGCACCAGCACCACGCTGCAGGTCGTGGGGGCAAGCGCCTGCTGTCAGGGCGCCGGCGAGTGCATCGACGCGCCCGGCTTCAGCCTCTACTTCTACCTGCTCCAGTACTGCTCGTTCCTCCCCGGCAGCACGCCGGTGCCGGGCGGCGCCTGCAGCCTCGAAGGCGACTGCGAGATCGCGACCATCCCCCCGACCTCCCTGTGCTGTCAGGTCGAGGGCAGCTGCTTCGACGGGCCGGCGGACGACAGCGGCGACATCTGGTGGTTCCGCAACCAGTGTGTCGGCGCCTACCAGGGCACCGCCTACGGGGACGCGGTGTGCGGCCCGGACGACGCCTGCGTGGCGCAGTAGCGTCGTCCGCCTCACACGCCGAAGCGCTCCGCATACGCCCGGTAGCGTTCGCGCCGGGACAGCGCCCACTGCAGGTACTGGAGCTGGCGGCGGTGCGAGCGGTACGCCGGCCGGCGGTCCAGCGACTCGAGTCAGCGCCTCGGCACATCGTGGGTCGTGTGGTGCATGACGGTCGCGAACTCGTGCGCGAGCAGCGCCACGCACTCCCCCCGCGGAGAGTAGGGTGCAAGCGAGTGAGGGGGCGACGTCCGAGGACGAGCGTTTGTTACCTACACCCAGCGAGCAAGACCGCGCCGTGGGGCGGCGGTGCCTCGCCGACGTTCGATGGGCTCAGTCGGATGGGTCGATATCCGATCTTCGCGAGTGCCGCGATGCACTCCTCGCCGGAAACGACCGGCAGGGCGCCCATCTCACGCCGCGACGGTTACGTCGACGACTTCGTACTCGGAAGGGAGTTCCCAGCCCTCTTCGGCACGCATCTCGAGACACAAAGCAATCGCTTCACGAACGTTGGCCAGTGCCTCGTCCCGAGTGCGACCCTGACTGATGCATCCGGGGATTACTGGGCACTCCGCCACCACCCAGCCATCCTCGCCAGGTCGGAGAACAACCGGCAGCCGCATAACGATAGGATTACGACAACCCGGACAGGTTCACCAGCCCCGCTCGATGCCTTGTTCCGGGTACCTCCACTTCGGTCGCCCGATTTCGCTAGGAGCCTCGGTCGATCGCTCAGCGACGTGAGCACTGGGCCTGCAGATGCGATGGCTACCGCCTGCCCGAAAGCGAGGTTCAGGCTGATGCTGGCGCTTTCCGAACCGTCGCGCGGAGAGCCGGTGCCCCCGTCGACTTCGACGAAGTACCTACGGGGACGCTAGTGGAGCGTTTCCCAGTCGGGAAAGTGCAGCCGGCACCAGGTGTCGAAGACCTCGACCCACCCTCGGAAGCCCTCGGACGTACCGAAGTGGGCGTCCCGTTCCGCCATGATCTTCGTGTAGCCCGACACGTAGTGGCGGCAGCCGGTGCAGTCGATGTTCGCCACGCAGCACTCGTCGTCGCTGTACGAAAAGTCGACGTGGTACTGCCGGTGGTACGGCATGTTGAGAATCGGACAGTCGCGCGCGATGCCGGTGTCCGGATCGATGTCAAAGCGTGAGTTCGGGTCGTTGATCCAGGCGTTGTAGTACGGAGAGTAGATCACCGTCTCCGGCCACTTCACGACGGCCTGTCCCACCACGTCTTCGACGCGCGCGAAGTCGGTCGGGCCGAGCATCAGGTTGTCTTCGCGGGTGCTGAACCGGAACGTCTCCGAGTCGTGCTCGCCGTTGGCGTCGACCTTGCGGATGTACTGGCGCGACGGGCTGTAGTGGTTGAACGAGAGGCGCATGCCGGCGTCGGCGCAGGCCTGTACGACCGTGGGAACCTCGTCGATGTTGTGACGGTTGATCGTCATCATCACGACGGCGCGCGGGTCGCCGGCGTAGTTCTTCACGGCCTTGCGGAAGACGGGCGCGCCGCGCAGCGCAGCGTCGGTCTCGGGATTGCCCCACAGGGACACGTGGATCATGAAGCTGATCTCCGGGTCGATGGCGATCGTCCCGTTCGTGTAGATCAGCCCCCGCTTCCAGTAGCGATTGGCGAGCCGCAGGCGGTCCTGCACCAGCGCCGGCTCGGCGCCGGCGAAATGCGGGAAGTTCACGCCACGCTCGATCTCGGACCGGAAGAACTCGTCGTAGTCCTGATCGGACCTGACCTCGGGGTAGTGGCTCGAGAGCTCACCCTCGAAGAAGAAGCACCCCTCGCAACGCAGGTTGCACCGCTTCGTGATGTCGTACCCGGAGATCCGAATACCACGAGCATGCCGGCGGATCTTCGCGTATCTCGCCGCCAGCTCGTCGTCGGACGCCAGGTACGATCCGACCTCTGAGCCCGCCATGGCTCGACCATGCCCCAAACCGCAAGGACCTCGCAAGCCCCTGGATCCGCTCCGCCGAGCGCGGCGGAGGCGTCGTTGGGCACGCGACGGCGCCCCCCGAGCGGGCGCCGGCCTCGTTGACCACCCGTGGGGCCGCAGGCTACTCCTTCCCGCCGTGGATCACGCGACGCAAGTGGCCCTTATGCGCCGCATTTTCGGGTTTCTCGACGCCCGTACGACCCAGATGGGCGAGAACTCGCACGTGAATCCCGTGACCACCTACACATCCCCGCAGCGTCTGGCGCGAGAACGCGCCCTGCTCCTGCGGCGCGAGCCCCTGCTCGTGGGCCTGAGCGGCGACGTGCCCGAGCCGGGATCCTATCTCGTCCACGATGCGGCGGGCGTCCCCATCCTCGTTGTGCGGGCCGCGGACGGGCAGCTCCGGGCATTCCTGGACCTGTGCCGCCATCGCGGCGCCCAGGTCGTCGCGGGCCGCGGCGTCGGGCCCGGACGATTCGTCTGCCCGTACCACGGCTGGACCTACGACGACTCCGGCGCCCTGGTGGGGCAGCCGTGCCGGGAGGGGTTCGCCGATCTCGACCAGGCCGCACTCGGCCTGCGCGCCCTCCCCGTCGCCGAGCGGCACGGTCTGATCTTCGTCCGCGCCGCTGCCGGTCCCCCCGTCGACGTCGACGCCCACCTGGGGGGAGCCGAGAGGGAGTTGGCGCCGTTCGGACTCGCCGCCTACGTCCCGTTCGCGTTCGTGCACCGCGCCTACGACATCAACTGGAAGCTCGCCATCGACACGTTTCTCGAAGCGTATCACGTCCCGCGCCTCCACGAGGGCTCGCTCAGCCCCGGCATCCTCGGCACGGCGGCCGCCTGGGACTCGTTCGGCCGTGGGGGCCGACTGATCGCGACGCGTCGTTCGATCGAGAATGCGCGCGACCGGCCAGAGGACGCGTGGAGCCTGCTCGAGCACGCGGTGATCCTCTATCTGATCTTCCCCAACACCATGCTCATCCACCAGATCGACCACGTGGAAGTCGTGCAGGCGTATCCGACCGCCGCCGGCGCCGATCATTCGACGGTGTCGTTCTCGCTGTACACCCCCGTCCCCGTCACGACCGAGAGTGCGCGAAGCTACTTCCAGACCAACTTCGACCTGCTCGTGCAAGTCGTCGAGCGCGAGGACTTCACGGTCACGACACGCATGCAGCGCGGCTTCCACGCCGCGGACGACGCCAGCGTCGTCTACGGCCGCAACGAGCCGGGTCTCGTGCACTACCATCGCGCGCTCGAGGCCGCGCTCGCCGCCGCCCCCGGCCGACCCTGACCGGCCTCAGCCGGTTCGGGCGGCGCCGCCCAGCCGACCGTGGAAGCTGGCGACCGACCGGAAGCAGCGATGGCCGAGGCGCCCGAAGGCATTGATGCTGCCGATCGTCGCCGCCTGCGTCTCGTTCTCCAGGTACGACGCGCCCAGGGGACGCACGGCGGCGCATTCGCGCTGGAGGGCCGTGAACGAGCCACTGTAGCCCGGCAGCGACCCGCCGATCCCGCGCCCCAGGATGCCGACGCCCGCCGCCTCCGACAGGTCGGGGAGCCACTGCATGGTGTTGTAGGCGACGACCTCGTCGCCATCGCGCACCACCAGCACCACGTCCGCCCACTCGCCCGTGAACGCCTTCTCGGTCCACACCCGGTACACGGCGGCCGCTCGCTCCCGCGGCACCGCCAGGTCGAAGACGAAGGGCCCGCGGTCGAAGGCCTGGCCCGTCCAGTCGAGCAAGCGCTGCCAGTGGGCGCGGCGGAGCGTCGCGAGCGCGGCGCGGTCGAGCACCTCGATGCGCAGGGGAGCCGCCAGCGCGGGCCCGGTGCGCTCCCCGGTGAGCGGTGCCATCCACGAGATCCGGGTCCCGACGTGAAAGCAGCCCGCCTCCTGCAGGGCCCAGGACGCGGCGCGATCGTGCGTCGACGCGACCGCGGCGAGATGGACGAAGCCCGCGGCGCTCAGTCGGCGGCGCGCCGCCTCGTAGAGCACGCGCAACGCCGGCAGGCGGATCGCCTCGTCGGCGACGGCCAGCGGCCCGTCGATCCCCGCGATCGGCATCGCGAAATGCTCCGACTCGAAGCCGCGCCGGGTGAGCGCGATCGCCGCAACGGGGCGCCCGTCGTCGCGGGCGACGAGCACACCCTCGGCGTCTGCCGCCTGCTCGAAGCGCCGGCTGTGGCACGCCCGCATCGGCCCCGGCCGCTCGGCGATGGGGGGGAAGCTCGCGTACGGCAGATACGGCTCGGCGGCGAGAAGCACCGCGAGCGCTTCCGCCAGTCGGTCACCGGTCTCGAGCGCCACGTCCACGGGCATCGGCTCCCTCGTATAGTGGTCTCGCGCACAGCCGAGCAAGAATCGGGCGGGTCAGCGGGTCCGGAAGCGCACGACGCCGCCCTGCTCGTCCACCAGGGCCTTCCCCTGGCGGCGCAGGAGCTCCAAGTGCGCGAGCGTCTCGGACGTCGCCGCCATCACCTGGAAGCGATTGTCGGGCGAGATGGCGAACGCCTCCAGGGCCACCTCGTACGGGGTGTGCGGGCGGCGGCGGATCACCTCGAGCATCGTGCGCATGCGGACCTTGTGAAAGTCGATGAGCTGGCGGGCCCGCCGCCGGTGATCCTCGTAGAGGCCGCCGTGCGCCGGACAGACGGTCCGCGCCTCGACCGTCTGGATCTTCTCGTGCGAGGCCAGGAAGTCGCCGAGTGGGTTCTCGGCGCCCCCCGGATGGAGCCCCACGTGCGGCGTGATCTTCGGGAGCAGGTGGTCGCCGACGAAGAGGATGCCGTCCGGGCGCAGCAGCAGGCAGCAGTGTCCGCCCGTGTGTCCGGGCGTCCAGACGACTTCGAGGACGCGCCCGTCGCCGAGCGGAATCTCGTCGCCGTCTGCCAGCAGGTGGTCCGGGGTCGCCGGCGAGTACACGTTGCCGAAGAAGCGGCTGAAGTTGGGCGTCTCGTGGCCGGGCGCCGGGGCGGGGATGCCGTTGCGCGCCAGGTACTCGGGCTGCTCGCTGATGGCGTGCTCGGCGCTTCGGGAGCGTTCCGCCTCCCACGGGTGCAGGTAGACCTCGGCGTGCATCAGCTCGCGGTAGGGGCCCGAGGTCCCGTAGTGGTCGACGTGATGGTGCGTGCCGACGAGCCGCGTCACGTCGCGCGGCCCGATGCCGACCTCGGCCAGGGCGCCGCGGAGCGCCGCGACGCTGTCGGTGGTGTTCATCCCGGTGTCGATCAGCGTCCACGCCCGCCCGGCCCGCACCAGGTAGACGTTGATGACGGACGGCCGCATCGGCAGCGGCAGAAAGACCTCCACCACCCCGTCGGCCACCTCGAAGGTCTTGGCTGCCTCGCTCATCTTACTCGTGCATCTGCTCCTGCACCGCGAAGCTGACCCGCACGCGCACGCGCCAGCACGTCACCTCGCCGTCCTCCTGCACGGCGGTGATGCGGTCGACCTCGACCTCGGGGCGTACGCCCTTGATGGTCGCCGTGGCACGGGCCACGGCCAGGCCGACCGCGTCCTCGATGGAGTTGGTCGACGTCCCGGTCAGCTCGATCGTCTTCTCGACCATGGTCCCTCCCGGCGGCCATAGGGCCTGGATCACCCGGGCGAGGCAAGCTAAGGAAGCATACTGATGCCTGACGCGGGGGTGCTGGGGATCGCAGCGGCCATGGGAGCGGCCGGAGGCGCACTCCTGACGTGGCTGATCGTCCGCGCGCGGGCCGGCGCGCAGCGCGCGCGGCTCGAGGCCACGTTGGCGCACGAGCGCGCGGCGGCCGACGAGAAGATCTCGCTGCTGACCGACGTCGAGGTGCGGTTCCGGGAGACGTTCCAGGCCCTCTCGGGCGAGGCCCTCCGGCAGAACAACCAGTCCTTCCTCGAGCTGGCGCGCACGCGGCTCGGGACCTTTCAGGAGGTGGCCCTGCAGGACCTGGCCGGGCGCCAGCAGGCCATCGACGCGCTGCTCGCCCCCATGCGCGAGACGCTCGGGAACGTCGACCGCACCCTCAAGCAGGTCGAGACGGCGCGCGCCCGCGACCAGGCGACGCTCGTGGAACAGCTCCGCGGCATGGTCGACGTGAGCCAGCGCCTCCAGGTCGAGACCAGCAACCTCACCACCGCGCTCAAGTCCCCGACGGTGCGGGGTCGCTGGGGCGAACTGCAGCTCAAGCGCGTCGTCGAGCTGGCCGACATGGTGGCACACTGCGACTTCACCGAGCAGACCAGCACGACCACGGAGGACGGACGGCTGCGCCCCGACCTGATCGTGCGACTGCCGGGCGGCCACAACATCGTCGTCGACGCGAAGGTACCGCTCTCCGCCTACCTCGAGGCGCTGGAAGCCCCGGACGAGCGCACCCGCGAGGCGCGCCTGCAGGACCACGCCCGCCAGGTGCGTGAGCACATCACACGCCTGAGCGCCAAGTCGTACTGGCAGCAGTTCCAGCCGGCACCGGACCTCGTAGTGATGTTCCTCCCGGGCGAGAGCTTCTTCTCGGCGGCCGTCCGCTCCGATTCGACGTTGCTCGAGTACGGCGTCGAGCAGCGCGTGATCCCGGCGAGCCCGACCACGCTCATCGCCCTCCTGCGGGCCGCCGCCTACGGCTGGCGCCAGGAACGCCTGGCCGAGAACGCCCAGCAGATCAGCGACCTGGGCCGCCAGCTCCACGAACGGCTGGGCACGCTCACCGGGCACTTCGACAAGGTCGGCCGCTCGCTCGACCGGGCCGTCACCTCCTACAACGCCGCCATCGGCTCCTTCGAGAGCCGCGTGCTGGTAACGGCCCGGCGCTTCAAGGAGCTGGGCGCCGCCGGCGACGAGCTGCCCGAGGTCGAGCCGGTCGACCAGCGCAGCCGCTCGCTCGAGAGCGGCGAGCTGTTCCCGCTGCGCGAGACGAAGCCGAGGTAGCGCCCGTGGTGGAGCCCATCTACTTCAACCGTCCGCGGATGGTCGGCAAGGAACTCGAGCACATCCGCGAGGCCGTCGCCTCCGGCAACACGTCGGGCGACGGCCGCTTCTCGAAGGCCTGTGCGCACTTCCTCGAAGAGCGCCTCGGCGTCCAGCGCGTGATGCTGACGGGTTCGTGCACGGCGGCCCTCGAGATCGCCGCACTGCTCTGCGCCTTCGCGCCCGGCGACGAGGTGTTGATGCCCTCCTTCACCTTCCCGTCGACCGCCAACGCGTTCGTGCGCGCCGGCGCCCGGCCGATCTTCGTGGACATCCGCCCGGACACCCTCAATCTGGACGAGACCGCCCTGGACGCCGCCGTCACGCCGCGCACCCGCGCCGTCGTCCCGGTGCACTACGGCGGCGTGTCCTGCGAGATGGACGCCATCCTCGACTTCGCCCGGGTCCGCGAGCTACGCGTGGTCGAAGACGCGGCCCAGACCATCGGCAGCCGGTATCGGGGCCGCGGCCTGGGTGGGCTCGGCGACTTCGGCTGTCTCAGCTTCCACGAGACGAAGAACGTGCACTGCGGGCAGGGCGGCGCGCTCTGCCTCAATCGGGACGCGGACGTGGCCCGGGCCGAGATCCTGCGTGACCGCGGCACGGACCGGCAGCGCTTCCTGCGCGGCGAGGTGGCTCACTACTCCTGGGTCGACGTCGGATCGTCGTTCGTGCTGAGCGAGATCCTCTGCGCCTACCTCTACGCGCAGCTCGAGACGCTCGACAAGATCGCCGGCCGGCGCCAGCGCATCTGGGAATGGTACGAGCGCGGCCTGGCGCCGCTGGCCGCCGACGGCCGGCTGCGGCTCCCCATCGTCCCGCCCGAGTGCGAGCCCAACCACCACATCTTCTTCGTGATCCTGGAAGACGAGCGCACGCGGGACGCGCTCGTCCGCCATCTCCACGAGCGAGCGATCCACGCTGTCTTCCACTACATGCCGCTGCACCGATCGCCCTACGCCGAGACGCTCGGCCCACAGCCCCATCTGCCGGTCACCGAGGACCTGAGCGGCCGCCTGCTGCGCCTGCCGCTCTACCTCGATCTGGACGAGGACGGCGTGGGGCGCGTCGTGGACGCCGTCGACGAGTTCTTCGAGGGCTGAGGGCGGCCGTCACGGTGGGGGCGCCGGCGCCGTGCCGCGCACCCGCGCCAGGCTGCCGCGCAGCGAGATCCCCTCGGTGGCCAGGAAGTAGGCCGTCACCAGGCCGTGCAGCACGAAGAAGCCCCCGTGCAGCACGATCGCGAAGCCGAAGGCCGGCGCGTCGAGGCCGGCGCCCCGCACGCCGAAGACGGCGAGCCCCGCCCGCACCGCCCCCTCGAAGACGCCGGCGAAGGCCGGCGGCGCCGGCAAGGCGATCCCCAGCATGGTGATGCACAGGACGCCGAGCCCCTCGAAGAAGCCGATCCAGCGCTGCAGGTCGAAGGCGTACGCCAGCGACACCGCGATCCCCCCCATACAGGCGAAGTGCACCGTGGTGAGCAGCATCGCCGCCGCCAGGGCCGCCGGCCGCCGCAACGCCTCGAAGCCGTCGACGAAGCTGGCGCCGAGCCGCAGCACCACGTCGGCGAAGCGGCCGACACGCCCGGCGCCCAGCCGGGCCCGGCGCGCCGCCAACCCGGCCAGCAGCGGGTGACCGAAGCGCACGCCGGCCACCAGCACCCCGAGAATGATGGGCAGCACCACCATGGCGCTGAGGCGAACGATCGACGCGAGATCCCGGCCGCCGGTCTCGGCGCTCGCGAGGTCGGGCACCTGGGCGAACGCCACCACCAGCACGAGCGCCACCATGAGCCCCACGAGGTCCAGCGTTCGCTCCGCGACCACGATGCCGAAGCCGGCGGGCAGCGGTACCCGGTCGCGCTCGAACCACAGCACCGGCCGCACCCCCTCCCCGAGCCGCGCCGGGAAGACGTTGATGCAGAAGAGCCCGATCCACAGGATCACGAGCTGCTCGCGCAACGTCGCGGCCGGCTGCACGGCGCGCACCAACACGAGCTGGCGCAGCGCGCGCACCACCTGTTGCCCGACGTAGCAGGCCACCGCCGGCACGAGGTAGACCAGATGCATGCGCGCGAACGCGTCGCCGAGCCCGGCGAGCGACACGCCGCGTAGCGCCAGATAGAGGGCCAGCCCCCCGAGGAGCAGGCCGACGAGCCGCCCGGCGCTCACGGAGCGGGCTGGTTCACGGGCACGCGACCGCCACGCCGTTCTTCGCCACCAGCTTGCGCCCGAGCCCGCCCGCGATCTCCTTGTAGATCACCTCGCTGCCGCCGTCCGTGGCGAAGCGCGTGCAGAAGCGGCGCTCGAGCCCGGCGTTGACGACCGTGAGGACGGCCGAGATGCCGCCCGACGCGGACGGCGGGCCCGCGAAGAGGTCGATGGCTGGGCCGTCGCCGAGCCCTTTGGCGCGCACCTTGGCGACACGCCCGTCCTTCAGGACGGCGACTTTCACCTGCCCCGGACCCGCCGGGGCGAGCGAGTTCACGTACTTGGCCACCTCGTCCTTGTTGGTGCGCCAGGGGCTCGGCAGCACGAAGCTGCCGCCGACGCTGCTCGGCTGGTCGGTGTAGAAGACGTCGAAGGTGCCGGAGAGCGCGGCGGATTCGCCGCCGGGGCCCTTCAGGATGCCGGCGTCGTTCTTGGCGACGAAGACGGTCTTGGCCTTGCTGGCCACGGCCTCCTTGTCGACGATGACGAGCTTGGTGCCCGCGACGCCCGTGGCCTTGGGGACGCCGAAACGGCGGGCGAAGACGTCGTCGTCGAGGGCCGCGCTGACGTAGCCGCTCCAGGCCACCACGAAGGCGTCGTCCGTGGTGCTGGCAACGGTCGCCTTGTCGTACCCGCTGAAGCCGTCGCCGCTGCTCACCGGGAAGTCCGCACCGAAGGTTTCGGTGGCGGCGTCCCACCGGCGCGCCCGAATGAAGCCGTCCGGGGAGCCGACCCAGACGACCACGAAGTCGCCGTCGTCCTCGAGCGCGACGTCGAGGGCGGGCTGGGCGTCCGAGACCACCTCCAGCGGTGCGCCCACCGCCGCGCCCGCCGCGTCGAAGCGCTGCACCTTGATGGCGTGCGGGGTGTACTCGGCCCACGCCACGACGAACTCGCCGCTCGCGTTCATGGCCACGGGCGCTATTCGCTGCGGCCCCGAGGAGTGATCGAAGACGTCGGCCGTGACGGTGAACTCCGCGCCGACGGGCGCCCCGTCCGCGTCGAAGCGCTGGCCGAACGCCGCCCACGGGCCGCTCGATGGTTGGTTCTCCGTCCACACGACCACGAAGTCCCGCTCGGCGTCCATGGCGATCGTGGGATGATAGAAGTACCGGCTCGCATCCGACGTCACGAGAATCTGCGGGCCCACGAAGCCGCCCGCCGCGTCGAAGCGCTGCGCCGTGATGTCCGGCTCGCCCGTGCCCAGATAGGGGTCGACGTTGTCCCACGCGACGACGAACTCACCGTTCGCCGCGACGGCGACGTCGCTGGAGAAATTGTAGTGATACAGCTCGGTTCCCGTCCCCGTCACCTGGAACGAGGGACCCTGCGGCGTGCCGGTGGCGTCGACCCGACGCGCCTTGGCGAGGAACGGGGACGACCCGTGGTACCAATCCGTCCACACCACGAGGAAGTTCCCGGCCGCGTCCGCGTCCACGAAGGGGTAGAGGGCGGAGTACCCGGGCGAATCGGAGATCTGCAAATTCCCGCTCGTCGGCACGCCGCCGGCGTCGAACGTCCGGGCGTGGACGTCGCTGTAGTCGTAGTAGTCCTCCCACACCACCACGAACCGACCGGCGCCCGCGGCCGCCACGTCGGGATAGCGCATCTCGCCCTCCAAGCCGGCGTTGACGTGGATCTCGGGCCCGAGGGGAACGGGATCGGCGGCCCGAACCACGACGGCAGCGAGCACGATCGAGAGCGCAGATGCGGCGTATCGCACGGATCCCCCCTTCCCATCGCGAGCCTACCCCCCGCCACGCTGCCGCGACAAGTCGCGTCTCGCCCGGTGTGTCTCGCCCGGCCGAGCCCCGCGCCTTGGGCGTCGAGGAGACGGCCGGCACCTGGCGTGGGCCACGCTGGTGCAACGGGTCTTCGCGAGTCTTGCCCGGCCACCCCGACACGTCTACTTTGCGGAGCAGCCCGACATTCTTTCTTGGAGCCGACACGGGCGTTTGTGGCGACTACACCCCTGCGTTGCGTGCGGGACTTCGCGGGGTATCGCCGGCGACGCTCGGCGAGCCCGAAGTCCACACGTTCCTGACCGCCCCGCGGAGTGTAGAGTGCAGGCGAGCGAGGGGAGTGAGGGCCAACGTCCTCTGTCCTGGCACTTTTACTCGGCCTCTCACGAACGGAGCGAAATACACACTCCCGCATCCCCGATCCAACTGCTTCTAGCCTCGAAAGCGCATCTATGGTGCGACCCTCGGCGCTCGCTAGGCATTCAAGCAGACCTTTCAGTTGGCGTACCTCGTCATACGTGTCTACCCGGATCACCACTTCGGAGACCGGTTCGTTGCGCAGATACCGAACCTCGATTATCCTATTCAGGCACACAATCCAGGATTGAAGAGCCCGCGACTGGGGAAGAGAACCGCCTGGTCGAGCCCCTCGGCGTCCATGGCGTCGCGCTGCTACGCCGGGCCCCAGCCGCGCGCCTCGGCGGGCCCATACAGGCGGTCCTGCTCCGTGCTCCACGGCGAGTCGCCGTCGCGCATGGGACGCACCGAACCGAGGCGCAGCAGCACGTGCGACTTCACGCGCACGCGCATGTCGCGCGGCAGGTCGGTGAGCCCGACGGGCGCCACGTGCCGGTAGGCGGGATCGATGTAGCGCTGCCACAGGTCCGGCGGCTCAATGACGTGCGTGTCGCTGTCGATCACGCGCAGGCCGTCGGGCGTCATGGCGGTCGCCTGGCCTAGGCGCACGGTACTCGGCAACCCCGAAACGGCGTCCCGGCTCGACGTCTTCTCAGGGCGGAATGACGGTCGCACACGAATAGGTGATCGTGGCGGTCACTGGTAAGCGGCTTCCCCGCAGGTCACACGTACCGCCTGGCTCCGTCGCACTGAATTGATATGCGTGCAAATCCTGGGCGAACGGCGTCGCGATGGCAGCCGAAATTCGAAGGCTGGATCCGGCCGTGTATGTGCCCCTCCGGGACTTGATTCGGGCGCCGGAGATCGCAAGCTGGTCACCCGCCACGACGTCGAGATCGGCGACCTTGCGGCCGTCCCCTTTTACTGTGAGCTTGGCACCGTCGCCTAGTGTGACACTGTCCTGTGCCCTCAGCTCGAGGCTCCCGAGCGTGATGAGCACCGCACCAGGTCCAAGCGAAAGGTCCCCCGCAGCAGCTGACATGTAAATCTCTCCCTCCCGTTCCGGACGGGCGGAAAAAAACTTGCCGGTAGACTTGACGCGGAATCGCTCGCCGATCGTGATCGAGCCACCTCTCGCTTGCCAATCGAAATCACTGCCGAACTGCGGATCGCGGGCGATCACCTTGACCCGGTCGCCGACGACGATGTTACGGTCAGCCCAAGCCCTCATCGAGAATCGCTTGCCTTTGATCAGCACGCCATCGCCCATGACATGCTCGGATCGCCGTCGGCGACGACGCCCCTCGCGTTCAAGAAGGGCGAATGAAAGCTCGTCAGTCGTGCCCCGCTTCCGAGATAGATGCTCGCCCCCTCTGACGTCGGCGTCGTCTCCAGCTCGAGGATCCCCTCTCGGCCCACGGCGATCGTCCCGTCCACGTGCAGATCGCCGCTCGACTCGACGATCAGGCCCCCGCCGCCGAATTCGGACCCAGGCACCCGCACGTCGCCACGGAGCCAGACGGCACCGTCCACATGCCACTGCAGGTAGACTTCCTTCGGCGCCTGCAGCCGCGCCCCTCGCGGAATGACGAGGCATTCGCCTGGTTGACCGACGAACGCGCCGAGCAGGCTCGAGTGCACCCCCAGGCGGTCGCCATCGACGAGATCGAAGCACTCATCGCAGTTCGCGTCGACGAACGGCTCCTTGGGATAGACAGGACCGCCGGGACACTCGGCCGCAACCGCGACCGAAGATAGCGAGGTTGCCAGAGTCAGCAGCGCACCCGCTGCGAGCCGTCCTGCCCAGATCGGAATCCGCCCGGCGCGCCGGGAGCGCGGGGGTGGCGACCACTCGACCGTCGGCATGTCGGGCAAGCTACCCGGTGTGCAAGCTGCCGAAAAGGACTTTCGGGCCAACCCGGACGGCCTGCGCGCCGCACGCTGCCGCGAGCACGGTCAGGACGGCCCGAAGCTGGCTCAGACGTGGTCGCCCCCGCGGAGCGTAGAGTGCGGGCGAGCGAGGAAAGTGAGGGGGCCAGGTCCGAGAATGGGTGGTCATGTCGACTACACCCTGAGCGAGTCTTTCAAGCGAGTCTTTCTGGATTGACCGCGCCAGCAGACGGAGTTTATCGTCGCCTCCGCATGCTGTGTACGACGCTCTTGGCAATCTTTCTGGTCGCGCCGGTCGCGACAGCCCTTGTCAGCGGCGACGGACGGGGCCGCGACGATCGAGACTGCCTCGTGGGTCTCGCGGGCATCGAAGATGACGACATTCTCCCCGGCAGCCGCGGCGGGGCGCTCGTCGTCTGCCAGGACGGGGCGCCCTGCGATGCCGACGGCACCGTGGACGGCTACTGCCGGTTCCGCGTCGCCGCCTGCGTGAACCAGCCGAACGTCGAGGGCTGCCAGCCGAGCCCGCTGCATCGGGTCCGGGCGCGCGCCAAGTCGCTTCTCGGGGTGGTCGATATCGGCACGGGCCTGCCCCTCGACGGCACATCCGTGTGCGGCAGCTTCGTCGACCTGGTCGCCCTTGCCGGCACGAGAGCGAACCGCACCTAAGGTGAAGCTCGCCACGAGCAAGCCGAGGGATCGAGATCGCTTCCGCTTCCAGTGCGAGCCGTGGCCGCGCCCGTGTCCCGCGAACGCGGCCGGCGGACCCGATCGTCTGACCATCACGTCGCGGGAGGCTCCGGGCGACTTCGACATCGGGTGGACGGGCGTCTTCCACAACTTCGAACCTCCGCAGCTCCGCCTCGACCTATGTGTCGACGGCTGCGGCGGTGCCGGCGCTTCGCCGGAATGCGCTCTGGCGTCGGCGCAAGCCGAGATGCGGGCGGTGCCGACTCCCCTCCTGGCGGGGAACGTCCCCATGTGCGCCGTGGCGCGGCCCGCGGTTCGGCCCGGCGGGCGCGCGGATCTCGCCACCGGCGTGGTATCCATCGATCTTCGCATCGATCTCGACTGGTCCTTCACGCACCCAGACGAAGTGTGCCCGCGCTGTCGGCAAGGGCAGTGCACGAGTGGACCCAAACTGGGCGAGCCATGCACAGTCGATGCCGTGCGCTACGTCGACGATGGCCTCGGCAATGTGACCTACGCGCTGTCCGCGGACTGCCCCCCGCATCCGAACGCTGAATCGACGTTCGACCTGACGCTCACGACCGGGACCACGGACGTCCTTGCCGGCGATGCGCCGTGCGGCGAGTCGGCACTCGGCATCCCACCGATGCCCGACAACTGCTCGGCGAGCTGCGACGCAACGTGCACCGGGAATGCATGCGTGCAGCTCATTCCCGATCCGATCACGGCCGAAGCGGCGTGCGTCGCAAGCCGGGGCGGGCTGAGCCAGCTCTGCTGCGGCGAGAATACCACGCGGCCCTGCTTCCCGCTGGCCGACGGCGGGCTGTTCCGGCAGGGCGTGGCCGCACCACCTGTCCCACCGCTACCCGATGCGACCCTTCCGAAGCGCGGGTCCGGCATGCTCGCGTCGGTCTTCTGTCAGCCCCGGATCGGACTCGCGGTCCTCGATCGCACGGCGGGGCTTCAGGGCCCCGCAGCGCTGCTGCTGCCCGTCGATTTCGAGTGGACGAGGAACGACTAGCGAGCGCCGAGGTATCGTCAGCTCAACATCGACCAGCGCCGGCACGGTGCCGCCTGCAAGCCGGTTCAACAGCGGTGCGTGCGGCGCCTCCTGATACGGCAGCGCCACGCGATCGAGACCCCACCGCGCCTTCTCGCAGTAGTGGCGAGCGGAATGATGATGAGACTCGCCGAGGCCGTATCTCCAGTTGCGTGCCTAGTACCCCTGCACAGAGGTTCTGACTGATCGGGCGGTGGCGACATCCCGCAGGATGGGCAGTTCTTCCGGAGGGATGAGCAGCTCGATGCTCCGTGGGGTGCGGGGCACGCGACGAATCAGGCCGCGCTTCTCGAGTTCGAGGACCATCCGGTGCACCGACGGCGCGGTCACGCGGAAGAATCGCCGCAGGTCCGCTTCGGCCGGTGCCTGGCGGTGGATCGTCCCGTAGGCGTAGATGAACGCGAGGTATTGTCCCTGCGCCGCGCTGAACTTCGGGTTCCGATCGGGTTCCGGGGCCGACACGACCTTCGCAGAGTGCACCGCGCCACGCCGGGATCGAAGGGAGTGGTGGCGGATGAACGGGTACTACGTGGTGGAGTTGACCCCGAAGGAGCGCGGGGACCTCGAGGGCGTCGTGTCGAGCGGGGCGACACGGGCGCGCAAGCTCAAGCGGGCGCAGGTATTGCTCGCCGCCGACGCCGGGGTCCCCGATCGGACCATCGGGACGACCGTGGGCGTCTGTGCGGCGACGATCTACCGGACCAAGCGACGCTTCGTGGAGCGGGGGCTCGAGCGCGCCCTGCACGACGACCCGCGGCCGGGGGCGAGGCGGAAGCTGACGGCCAAAGACGAGGCGCTACTGGTGGCGGTGGCATGCTCGAAGCCCCCGACGGGCCGGGCCCGCTGGACGCTCGAGCTGCTCGCGGGCGAGGTGGTGCGCCTCACCGAACACACGGAGCTGTCGCGGGAGACGGTGCGGCGGCGGCTCCATGAGAAGGCCCTCAAGCCGTGGCAGCACAAGATGTGGTGCATTCCCGCGGTCGACGCCGAGTTCGTCGCCCGCATGGAGGATGTGCTGGACCTGTATACCGAGCGGCCGCCGCGGACGCGGCCAGTGGTATGCTTCGACGAGACGCCGACCCAGCTGATCGGCGAGACGAGGGCGCCGTGCCCGCCCGCCCCCGGCCGGCCGGGCCGCTGCGACTACGAGTACCGGCGCAACGGGACGGCGAATCTAGTGCACCGCCGTCGTCATTGAATCAACGTGACTCGCTGTCGTCCAATGTGGCATGAGGCGACGGCGGATGGTGATGGAGCTGACGGCGAAGCAGCGGCGTGCATTGGAGCAGCTCGTGGCGCGGGCGACTGACGCGGCGCAAGTGGTCCGGCGGGCGCACGTCGTGCTGTGGAGTGCGGACGGCGTGACGGGCGCGGAGATCGCCCGCCGCCTCCAGCTCTCCGCCGAGGCGGTGTCGCGGATCCGCC
>Ga0299906_10001166_pt1 | contig 22709 bp, 19 predicted proteins | sample RVTome_14_FD_200259 | JGI IMG/M metagenome (GOLD analysis project Ga0299906, IMG submission 200259) | Soil microbial communities from uranium-contaminated site in the Upper Colorado River Basin, Wyoming, United States - RVT145D125 (version 2) ...
CGGGAGGCTCTCGCCCTCCTCGACAGCCTGCCGGTCGAGGGAGGCATGGGGTACGACATTTATTTTTTCAAGGGTCTCGCCTACCTCGGGCTGGACGATCCCCGACGTGCCCGAGCGGCTTTCGAGAAGGCCGTTGGGGTCGAACCGAGCCGCACGGAGGCCCGCGACGAGCTCAAGAAGCTGGAATCCGTGCCTATGCCTCAGTAGGAAGAAGAAGAACTCAAAGGCGCAAAGACGTAAGGACGCAAAGAAGAATGCAATGGGGGATGCGGAGATAGGAGGAGATGGGGAGTAAGATCAGGAATTGTCGAACCGATTTATCCCCCTCCCCTCCTGTCGCCTCTATCTCCCTCGTATGTTCTTCTTTGCGCCTTTGCGTCTTTGCGTTCGATTCCCGTCTTCCACCAGCTCGATTCGGCGCTACGACTCTGTCCGAGAGGAGAGTTAGAGAGAGCTTCGGCGTGGGATGAGGGGGCGGGAGAGCCGCTTCCGACCCTCCCGCGGGATCGAAACTGCGGTCTCGGTGCCTAGACCTTCTTGGGAACGACGGCGTCCTTGCAGGCCTTGGCCACGCGGAACTTGACCACCGTCTTCTTCGGAATCTGGATTTCCTCGCCGGTCTGAGGGTTTCGGCCCTTGCGCGGCTTGCGGACCGACCTCACGAGCTTTCCGAGTCCGGGAATGACGAACTGGCCCGACCTCTTCGTCTCTCTGATCGCGAGGTCCGCGAGCTGCTCGAAGTAAGCCGCCGACTGCTTCTTCGGGATCTGCATCGTTTCGGCGAACTGGGCCACGATCTGTGTTTTCGTCAGGGGTTTGGACGCCATTCCTCAAGTCTCCTTTGCATGAACGTTCCTCTGAGGACCCTCCACGGATGAGGAAGGTCCACGATCACAATGCACACTATCGACCGCCCGCGTGCGAGCGATTCCGGCCCGTACTTCATCAAATTGCGTTGTTGAGTAAGACCTCGACCGTGCCTCTAACCGGCGCTTATTCTAGTCACCTTGCTTTCAATAAGCAAGCCTGGAAGTGAAAAAACCCGCGAAAAAGCGCCCTTCCGGCCCTCCCGGTTAGAATGGCCCCAGGACCATGTCAAAGCCCTCGCGCATCGTGAGCCTCGTACCCTCTACGACCGAGACGCTCTTTTCTATCGGCGCCGCCGAGCGAGTGGTGGGCGTGACCCGGTTCTGCGTGCATCCGAGGCAAGCGCGCGAGCGAGCCCGCGTCGTCGGGGGCACGAAAAACCCTCGAATCGAGACCATTCTCTCGCTCGAGCCCGACCTCGTGCTCGCGAACCAGGAGGAGAATCGGAGGGAGGACGTGGAGAGACTTCGCGAGACGGTCCCGGTTCAGGTGTTCTTCCCCAAGAACGTCGCCCAGGCCATCGCCGATATCCGGTCCCTCGGACATCTTCTCGGCGAGCCGAAGGCGGCCCTCACCCTCGCCCAAGAGATCGAGCGCGCGCTCGCCACCCTGAGTGGGAGGGACTGGAGGCCTGTTCGTTACTTCTACTTCATCTGGCGGCGCCCGTACATGGTCGCTGGTCCGGAAACGTTCATCGAGGCTCTTCTCGCGGAATGCGGCCTCGTCAACGCGGCCCCGCGGGACCGGGGGCGATACCCCGAGATGGTAATCGAGGAGATCGAACGCTCCGGCCCCGACGTTCTCTTCCTCAGCTCCGAGCCTTTCCCCTTCGAGGAGAAGCACCGCGCGGAGTTCGGACCCGACGCTCGAGTGCACTTCGTGGACGGAGAGCTCCTGTCCTGGCACGGAGCCCGACTGCGCCAGGGGCTTGCCTACCTGCGCTCTCTCGCCGAGCGGGTTTCTACTTCGAAGTCGGCTTCGGCCAGACCGTTCCCTGGTCCTTCTCCTTGACCGGCCCGAGCCCCTTGTAGGCGAACTTCTGCACCCGCTTCCCCTCGTAGGTCTCGGTGGTGTAGATGTTTCCCTTGGAGTCGGTCGCGATGCTGTGCACCGCGAAGAACTGCCCGGGCTGACGTCCGCCATCGCCGAAGCTCGTCAGGATCTCGAGCGACTGCCGATCGAGGACGTAGACCTTCTGGTTCTTGCCGTCGGCGATGTAGATGTACTTCTGCTGCGGGTCCTTGGAGAAAGCGATGTCCCAGACCGACCCGTCGCCCAGGGTCTCCTTCTCGATGAAGGTCTCCTTCACGAACGTGCCGTCTTTCCGGAACACCTGGAGCCGATCGTTCGGCCGGTCGCAGACGTAGACCAGCCCGTCGTTCGACGGATCGGCGCAGTGGACCGGGTTTCTGAACTGCTGGGCGATGGGCGCTTTGGGATCGTAGCGGCCGAGGTCCGCGTCGTCGGGCTTGTTGCCGTAGGCGCCCCAGTAGCGCTTGAACTCGCCCGTGTCCATGTCGACGACCGCGACCCGTTTATTGAGGTACCCGTCGGATACGTAGGCCTCGTTGACGGCGCCGTCGAACGCGATCTTGGCGATTCTCCCGAAGTTCTCCTTGTCGTGGCTCCCGCCGACCCATTTCGGTTCCTTCTCGGTGTACTCGGCGGTCCGCCGAACCCCCGGCTTTCCGAACTGCTTGAGGAACTTCCCGTCCCGGGTGAACTTCAGCATGTGGGCATCGTCGCCCCCGTTGCCGCCGATCCAGAGGTTGTCCTTGTGATCGGCGGTGATTCCGTGGTTGGAGCTCGGCCAGTCGTAGCCGCTCCCCTTGCCTCCCCAGTGGCCCACCAGATTCCCTTCGGGATCGAACTCCAGTACCGGCGGAGCGGGAACGCAGCACTCGACCGCCGTCGGCGGGTTGGTCGCAGCGCCGATCTCCGTCCGCTGGTTGAAGCTATCCGGGCGATGAATGACGAAGACGTGGTCGCGGGAGTCGACGGTGACTCCGATGGCGGAGCCGAGGAGCCAATGGTCCGGAAGCGGCTTGGGCCAGAGCGGATCCACTTCGAACACCGGGGCCTGGACGTCCGCGGAGGCGGCCGACGTCGTCTCCAGCATGTATTGACCGAGGCCGAGCGCCGCGAAGACTCCGACGAAAGCCGCGCCGACCAGAAGATTCGATTTCTGTTTCCAACGTCCCATGTCTCTACCTCTCTTCCGAAAGCTCTCGCAAAGTGGCGGTGAGTATAGCTCATTTGCGCCGAGCGCGTCGATAACCTAGGCTTCAGGACATGCTCCGGAAGGCCTTCGGCGCCGTCCTGACGCTGGCCCTGGGGCTTGCGGGATCCGCCTCCGCCCACGAGATCCCCTCCCACGTGCGAGTCCAGGCGTTTCTCGAGCCGGCGGGAGACCGAATGCGCCTCCTGGTCCGGGTCCCCCTGGCGGCGATGCGGGACATGAGCGTGCCTACGAACCCTCTGGGCTATCTCGACCTGACGCGGGTCGACTCGGTCCTTCGGGACGCCGCCATCCTCTGGATCGCCGATTACGTCGAGCTCTATGAGGACGACGAGCGGCTCGCGAACCCGACCCTCGCGGCGGCGCGCGTATCCCTTCCGTCCGACCGCTCCTTCGACGACTACCAAAGCGCCCTCGCCCACGTCCAGGGCCCCCCCCTGCCGCCGGAGACCGAGATTTACTGGGCGCAAGGACTCCTCGACGTGCTCTTCGAGTATCCGATCGAATCGGATCGATCCGAGTTCACCATCAACCCCGGCCTCGAGCGTCTGGGGATGTCGGTGGTGAACGTCCTCCGCTTTATTCAGCCCGACGGCTCCGTTCGGGCCTTCGACTTCGTCGGCAACCCCGGCTTGATCCGCCTCGACCCCGCGTGGCACCAGGCGTTTTTCAGCTTCGTCCGGCTCGGGTTCCGGCACATCCTCGAAGGAACGGATCACCTGCTCTTTCTCTTCTGCCTCATCATCCCGTTCCGGCGCTTTCGCGAGCTGGTCCTTCTGGTGACCGCGTTCACCGTGGCCCACTCCATCACCCTCGTCGCCTCGGCCTACGGCTTCGCTCCGGACGCGCTGTGGTTCCCGACCCTGGTCGAGACCTTGATCGCGACGTCGATCGTCTATATGGCGCTCGAGAACATCATTGGGGGCAAGGTACGGCGCCGATGGCTCATTACCTTCGGATTCGGCCTGGTGCACGGATTCGGCTTCTCGTTCGCTCTCCGGGAGACGCTGCAGTTCGCGGGATCGCACTTGCTCACGTCGCTTCTCGCGTTCAACCTCGGAGTCGAGATCGGACAGCTCCTGGTGCTGGTGATGCTGCTCCCGATGCTCGCGATCCTCTTCCGACACGTGGTCGCCGAGCGCACGGGGACGGTGATCCTGTCGGCGCTGGTGGCGCATACCGGCTGGCACTGGATGGTGGAGCGGGGAGCGCAGCTCGGGCAGTTCGACTGGCCGGAGCTCGACGCGCAGCTCGTTGCGAGCGCGATGCGCTGGACGATGATCGCCGTCGGGGTCGCCGGGCTCTACTGGCTCTACCGGCTCATCGGGGTTTATCGCAATCGGGGCGAGGAGACGACCGGCGGAAGTCCCTCACCGTAGCCGCGCGAGCTCCGCCGGCGTGAGCTTCGTCGCCGGACCCTGCACCATCGCGTTGAAGAGGAGCTTGAAGGTGGCGGGGGTCTGGGTCCGGAAGTCGACCTGGCTTCCCAGAGTGACGGCGGTTCCCTTCCCCACCTGGAACCAGACGACGTTCGCCTGGTTGCGCAGGAGCTCGTCTCCCAGGAGCCAGCCGCTCGCGACCTGCTTCTCCTCGTCGGGATATCGCGACACCACGCGCGCCTGTACGTCGAAGCTCGGCTCGAGGCGGTACGCCTGATCGAAGGCGAAGAACACCGGCCAGCTCGAGGGCATCCCGAAAGCGACGGGGTGGGCGGTGTCGAACTCCTGCTTCAGGAGCGAGCCTGGGCAATAAAAGACGGAGGTCGGGTCCACGACCCTCGACTCGATGGCTTTCACCAGCGCCGCCGGACTCTGGAACGACTCCTTGAAGAGCCGCTCCACCTCGGCCGCTTCGACCGGAGGCCTTTCGTCACGCCCGACAGAACCGCGCCCGAACCGCGACGGCGCCTCGGGGAGGACGGGCTCGATGGGAAGTGAGAGAAGCTCGCGCGCGGTACCGACGGCGCTTCCGATGGCGACGAGCGTTCCCCCCTGATGAACGAACTGCTTCAACTGCGCCCATCCCGCATCGCCGATGCCGTAGGCCCAGCGCCACGACTCGTCGTACTGCTCGGAAGACAACCCCTGGATCATCCGGCTCCTGGTGGTGCCGGAGGGAAGCACGACGACGTCGTATTTCTTCGAGAGGTCGGAGGCGAAATCCACGGACGACATCACCTCGTGGGGAAAGCCGTACTGCTCGAAGAGCCACATGAGCCAGCCCGCGGGCATGTTGTTCGCGGCCTTGTAGAGCCCGACCCGCGTGGGCCGCTTCAGGCGAAAGCCCTCGACGGGCGGGGCCGAGTCCGCTCCGAAGACGGGGAGGCTCGCGCTCGAGGCGAGCTCTTCGAGGATCTTCTGGGACTTCGCCTGTGGAGGCACGAGAAACGCTCCCGGCGGAAAGCTTCGGCCGCCGCTCTCGAACGCGGCGCCGGCGCGAAAGACGGGGACTTCTTCCGCGGAAAGGCGATTCAGCGCGAGAAAGCCCGCGTTCGTCTCCGCGGGAATCACGTAGGCCCAGCGCGGACGAGCGGGCAAAGGAAGCATGTCCGGCGCCGGGCTCTGGACCTTCTCCGTCGCGACCGTGAGCGGCTCGCCGATCGGAGTCACCTCGACGCCGAGGAGGTACCCGAGGGTGTGTCCGGTCACGTCGTAGGGCGGGATCGGGGGACCTCCGGGGTAGTAGCGCAGATCGGGATAGACCTGGACCTCGAGCATGGTCTTGGCGAAAGCGCCGTAGGGTTGGTTCAAGGGAACGACGAAGGCGCCCGCGGGGTAGCTCTGTTCTCCCGCCTTGAAATCGGCCGCTGCCCGATGGATCTCGACTTCGCCGAAGTCCAGGAGCTCGAGGAGCTGCCTGAGGGCGTGGGGGTCGCGTTGCTCTTTCGGAATCACGAACGCGTACGGTGCCTCGTCGCGCTCGACCCAATCTCGATGGACCCGGTGGAAGTTCGAAAGCCACTCGCGCCGGTACTTCGCGAGGTGGGTCAGGCCGCCGAAGACCGCGGTCATCCCGTAGTCCATGATCTGCGACAGACGCCAATCGGACCCGGTGTAGGGTCTCGGGAAGTTCCACCTCGACTCCCGGGGCCCGAGGGGCTGGTTCGTCGGGCTCCGGAACGGATCGGCGAGGTTCGCGCTCGCGATCTCCGTCAGGATCCGCGGCTGGCCGTGGTAGACCATGTACTGCCGCGCCGGCGCCCAGAGGTCGTACTGGCTGTTGTAGGAGAGGCCCTCCTTACCCGAAGCCGCGAGCGCCCCCGCCATCGCGAGCCCGATCGAAGCCTGCCCGGCGACGAGCAGAGGATGCACGTTGGGATCGTACGGGTCCTGAAACGGCGGGACGAAAATCCGCGCGCCCGTCTGCCCCATCTGATGCATGTCATGGGTGACGGTGGGCTTGAAGACGTTCTGGATCTTCTCGACGTTGAGGCGGGTCTCCTTCTGGGTGAACATGAACCAGTCGCGGTTGTCGTCGTGGCCCGCGTACTTGTGGTAGAGGTCGGGATAGACCCGGTTCCGCGAAGTCCCCTTCGTCTCGTACCAGTGGTCGATGACCATCACCTGCCCGTCGGGATTCTGCGAGGGCACGAGAAGGAGAACGGCATTGTCGAGGATCTCCTGGATCTCGGGAGAGTCTTCGGTCGCGAGCCGATGCACGATGAGCGGAATCGCCTGGCCGTTTCCCACCTCGGTCGAGTGGATGGTGGCGTAGAGGAAATAGAACGGCCGCCCCTCATCGGCCAAAGCTCCGGCCTCTTCCTCCGAGAGCCCGCGCGGATCCGCGAGCTTGCGGTTGATCTCGACCAGGCGATCCATCCGCGCGAGATTCTCGGGGCTCGAGATCTGTAAAAGGACGTAGTCGTTGCCGAGGGTGGTCTTTCCGATTTCCCGGTAGAGGACGCGATCGGAGGTCGCCGCGATCTGCTTCAAGTAATCGAGCACCGCGGGGTAGCGGGCCATCTCGCCGTCGGTTCCGAGCTCGAAGCCGAAGAAGCTCTCGGGGGACGCGATGTTCTCCGAGGCCCACGTGGGTGCCGCGAGCGATGCGAAAACCAGAGCTACCTGGAGAGTGCGGAGCATGTTTCCCCCTTTACCGGGCTTTGAGCAGCTGTTCGATCGTCAGGAGCCTTCCGTTCACGACGACCATCTCCGTCTGGCGAAGGTTCTTGATGTCCTCCGAGGGATCCGCGCGGAGGAGGACCAGATCGGCGATCTTCCCCGGCTCGATCGTTCCGAGGTCGTCACCGGCGCCGAGCGCTTCGGCGGCGACGCGGGTGGCGCTCTCGAACGCGGCCATCGGCCCGAGACCCGCCTCCGAGAGCTGCTCGATCTCGAGAAGAAGGCTGAGTCCATAGGGAACGATGGGCGAGTCGGTGCCGGCGACCACCTTTCCCCCGCGCTCGTGGATTCGATCGATGGTGGCGAAGACCGGAGCCACCACGTCTCGCGAGGCGGAAGCGTCGCCGGGGCGGAGGCTGCTCCGGAAGCCCTCCTTCACGAACGGAGGGAAGAGCGCCTGGAAACGGATCTCGTCCAAGAGGCCCGGCTCTCTCGCGAGCGCGAGCGTGTATCCGCCGTGGAGAAGAACCGTCGGAGTGAAATAGACGCCGGAGCGGGCGATGAGCTCGACCACGTCGTCGTAGGTTCTCCGGAGCTGCGTGAGCTTCGGCGAGAACCCGCGTCTCGAGGTTCCGCTCAAGTGCTCGATGCCGTCGACGCCGTAGGCCACCGCGGGGTAGACCTCATGCGAGGTGACGAATATCCCTTCGGCGTGAGCCTTCTCGATGGCCTCCTTCTGGAGGGGGTCCGAAAGACGCACGTAGGTCTTCACCAGGTCGTAGCCGAGGGCCACCGCCCGCCTCATCTCCTGCTCGAGCTCCTCGCCGTCGTTGAGAGCGAGAGCGCCTCCGTAGTAGATGCGATCGCCGTCGAGTGTTGCGCCGGTATAGAAGATGCGTGGCCCCACGCGCCGACCCGCGCGAATCGATTCCCGTTCTTCGATGACGCGGTAAAGGGCGTCCGCGGGAGTTCGGATAGAGGTGATTCCGTAGGCCAGCCAAACCTTGCCTTGCCGGCTCCCCCAGGCGGGAAGGCCCAGGTGAGTGTGCATCTCGATGAGCCCGGGGATCAGGGTCTTTCCCTCTCCCGAAACGACGCGGATGTCCTCCGGAACCTCACCGCCGGTCGGCTCCACCCGCGTGATGCGATCGCCTTCGATGGCGACGTCCATCCCCTCTCGGGCGGGCGCTCCCGTGCCGTCGAGGACGCGAACGTTCCGAATGAGGAGACGGCCCTCGGCGGAGCTGGCTTCGAGGTCGTGATGGACGGCGATCTTTCGCATGGCGCCGCTCGCGACCTCGACCTCGGCGAGGCCGTCCCCGCCGAGAAAGTAGATCTTCTTCCCGTCGCCGGACCAGCTCGGGAAGTCCACGACTTCTCCCGCGACCTGCCTGGCTCTACCCGTAGTCTCACCGGCGGGCGTCACCGGCAGGGTCCAGAGGCCGCCGTCCATGGCGAAGGCGAGCGCCCGCCCGTCCGGCCGCCAGACCGGACCGTCCCCGTCGCGGACCCCGATGCTCCGGTCGGGCTCTTCGAGGAGCCTGGAGTCGCCCGTCGTCGTATCCACGACGAGCACGCGGTTGTAGCCCTCCCGAAACCTCGAGGAGAGGGGAACGTGAACCGAAAGCGCCACGTGCCGCGAATCGCTCGACCAGGTGGGGATGGAGACGCCGCGCCGCGACTCGGTGAGAACGCGGTCGTCCTCTCCTTGAATCCCCACGACGTGCAGTCTCGAATCGTGATCGACGTAGGCGATGGTCTTGCCGTCGGGAGACCACGCCGGCGTGAGCTCGGCACCGAGCGACGTCGTGAGGGGCCGTTCCCCTTCGATCGGAGGCGCCTCCACGTCCTTGATCCAGAGATCCATCGTCCCCGCGCGATCGCTCGCGAAGACGATGGAGCGGCTATCGGGCGCCCAGTGGGGGTCGGTGTCGAGGTGCTCGTCGCGGGTCAGGGGAATCGGACTGCCTCCCTCGGTCGGGACCAGCCACAGATCGCCGAGCGCGGCGTAGACGATGAGCGATTGGTCGGGAGAGACCACCGGCCGCACGATCCCTCGAACCGGACGCCGCTCCCGGCTCTTGGGAAAATCGACGGGGCGCCTCCGATACCCGGACCGATCGAGAACCACCTCCGCCTCGAAGGGGATCTTCACCGCGTCGGCTCGCTCTTCGAGACTCTGGCGCCAGAGCGAACCTGCCGCAGTGTAGACGATCTCCTTCGTGCCCGACCACTGCGGGCGGAACGGAAAGACGTCCTCCGGAGAATCGAGGAACCTGGGCTCGCCTCCCGAAAGGGGAACGACCGCGAGTCGACTCGCCTCGGCGGCGCGCCCCATGGCGTCGGCGCCCGTCGCCCCCAGGGCGAGCACCCGGAACGCGACGAGCTTCCCATCCGGGCTGACCGACGGCGAGGAGACAGCCCCCTCGAGCTCCGCCACCGGAACCGCTTCGCCTTCGCCGCTTTCTTTCATCCGAAGGAGACTCGCGTTCCGGTTCGGGGCGCGGTCGGAGACGAACACGATCTCGGTCCCCGAGGGCGACCAGGCCGGCATGTAGTCTTGCGCCGCGTCCGTCGTGAGCTGCCTCAACTCGGAGGTCGCGAGATCCAGAATCCATACGTCGTAGTTCCCGGATCGATCCGACGAAAACGCGACCCGGCTTCCGTCGGGCGAGAGCACCGGCTCGCGATCGTCCGCGGGACCCTCGGTCAGGGCCGCCGCCATCGAGCCGTCGGCGGCGATGGACCAGATGTCCCAGGTCCCGTTGCGAAAGGACTGGAACACCATGCGGCTCCCGTCGCGGGAGACGTCGGGGAGGCGATCGTCTCCAAGACCATCGGTCATCGCCGTCGCTTTGCCGCCGCCTTGGGGAAGCCGCCACAGCGTCCCTTGAAGATCGAGGAAAAAGCTTCCGTCGACGGACGACTGCGCCACGGCGAAGTTCGTGCCCTCGCGGAGAGTGAGGCGGATCTCTTTCGAGCTCGCCGGGGCGGCGAGAATCACGAGAACGCCGATGCCGAGTGCCCGTAATGACATTCCGGCCTCCATGCGACGGCGAGTGTATACCTACTTTCGATAATCGAGGGGAGGGGCGCGGTCGCCGATGAGAGACTGGTAGACGAAGTCCGGACCGCGGCGCTCCTCGAATTCCCGCCGCGCCTCCTCGACGAGGGCGGGATCGGTGAAGAGCTCGACCGCCGTCGTCGCCAGGACCTTGGACGCGAGAACCATCCCCTTGAATCCGATGCTCATCCCTCCGGCGGCGACCGCTTGCCAGCTGTGCGCCGGCGTCCCCGGAACCCAGGTCGCGACCTGGACGCTCGCGGTAGGAACCACCCAGCTGATATCTCCGACGTCGGTCGAGGCGCTCGTCACCTGCGGTTCGAAAGGCTGGACGCCCCGCTGGGATCCGATCTCCCGCTCGGGACTCTCGAGGGTCGCTCGAATTTTCTCCGCGAATGCGACTTCCTCGGCGGTGTACTCGGTTCCCCCGATCTCCCTGAGGTTCTCGTCGAAGAGCCGCGAGAGGCGATCGTTCGGAAGCTTGTTGTAGATGCCGTGGATCACTTCGAGATCCATCCGGGTTTCCGTTCCCATCGCCGCCCCTTCCGCCGCGAGGACGATGCGCTTCCACAGATCCTGAACGACTTCGACCTCCGGGTGCCGGCAGTAGTAGTAGACCTCGGCGAAGTCCGGGACCACGTTCGGCGCCATTCCTCCGCGGGTGATGACGTAGTGAATCCGCGATTCCTGGGGGACGTGCTCACGCATTAGGTTCACCAGGTAGTTCATGGCCTCCACCCCGTCGAGGGCGGAGCGTCCCTTCTCGGGCGCCGCCGCCGCGTGCGACGACAGACCGTGGAACCGGAACTTCGCCGACTTGTTGGCGAGAGAGCCCACGGGGCTCGCGTCGTTTCCATCGGACGGATGCCAGGTGAGGACGGCATCGACGTCCGAAAAGAGTCCCGCGCGGACCATGTAGACCTTGCCCGCGCCTCCCTCCTCCGCCGGAGTGCCGTAGAGGCGAATGGTTCCCGAGACGCCGGAAGCCGCGAGCCACTCCTTGACCGCGATCGCCGCCGCGGTGGAAGCGGTCCCGAAGAGATGATGTCCGCAGGCGTGGCCGGGAGCGCTCTCGGCTCGAGGCTTTCGCTCGGGGCTCGCGTCCTGCGAGAGCCCGGGAAGCGCATCGAACTCCGCGAGCATGGCGATGATGGGCTTTCCGCGGCCGTAGCTTCCGATGAAGGCCGTGGGCATGGCCGCGACCCCGCTCTGGATCTCGAAGCCCGCGCTCGCCAGCTGCTCTTTGAGGAGCGCCGAGCTGCGCTCTTCCTGAAAGCCCACCTCCGCGAGCTCCCAGATTTCGCGCGCGACCTCGGAGAAGTTCGACGCCCTCTCGTCGAGAAGCCGGGTGACGTCCGGAGGCGCGAGGAGGGCGAGCAGAAATACAGAAGAATTCATGGGTGAGGCTAGCGCGAGTCTTTGGCCCGGAGCAAGGCTTCCGGGTTATGGTAGCAACGTGCGTCCGAAGCCCTCGACCCTCCTCGCTCTGACGCTCGCGACCGTCGACTGCTCTGCCTCGCAAGAGCGCCCCCCGGGAACGAACCGCCTGATCCACGAGTCGAGCCCTTACCTCCTCCTGCACGCGCGCAACCCGGTCGACTGGCACCCCTGGGGCGAGGAAGCCATCGAGCTCGCGCGAAAGCTCGACCGGCCGATCTTCCTCTCCATCGGATACTCCACCTGCTACTGGTGCCATCGGATGGAAGAGGACGTGTTCGAGAATCCCGAGATCGCGGCGCTGATGAACGAGGCGTTCATCAACATCAAGGTCGACCGCGAGGAGAGACCGGACCTGGACGAGATCTACATGACCGCGACCCAGCTGCTGACCCGAAGCGGCGGATGGCCGAACAACCTCTTCTTGACGCCCGATCTGAAACCGTTTTTCGCCGGAACGTACTTCCCGCCCGAGGACCGACAAGGGGTCGTCGGTTTTCCAACCATAGTCCGACGGGTCCAGGAGCTATGGCGGATGGACCGGACGAAGCTCGAGGACGCGGCGAGAAACGTCGCTCGAGGCCTCGAAGAGGTCATCGCCTCCGCGAACGAGGCTGCACCCGACGTCCCCGCGGCGGGCGCCGCGGACGCCGCGTTCGGAGCGCTCGCGCGGAGCTTCGACGAGGAGTGGGGCGGTTTCGGTCCGGCGCCGAAGTTCCCCTCCCCGGCGAACCTCTACCTCCTCCACTCACTCGCCTCCAGGGGAAACGAGGAAGCTCTGCGGATGCTTCTGCGAACGCTGAAGCGCATGGGCGAGGGCGCTCTCTACGACCACCTCGGGGGAGGCTTCCATCGCTACGCTACCGATCGCGAGTGGCGCGTCCCTCACTTCGAGAAGATGCTCTACGACAACGCCGCTCTCGCCGAGATTCTCGTCGACACCTACCGAATCACCTCCGATCCGGAGCTCGAACGGCTCGCCCGCGGCACGTTGGATTTCGTGCTCGAGAAGCTCACGGGTGAGGGGGGCGGATTCCTGTCCGCGGTCGATGCCCAGAGCGACGGACGAGAAGGCGCCTACTACGTCTGGACCCGCGAAGAGATCGAGAAGCTCCTGACCCCTTCGGAGCTCGAGCTTCTCGCTCCGGCTTTCGGGCTCGACCGGCCGGCCAACTTCGAAAAAGGCGAGCACACTCTCTACCTCGCGTCTCCTCCCGGAGAGACGCTTCGCGCCCGGATGGAACCGGCCCTCGAGAAGCTCCGGAGGGCCCGTGAGGCGCGCCCGTATCCTCTCGTCGACGACAAGGTGCTCGCGGACTGGAACGGGATGATGATCGCGGCGATGGTGATGGCCGGAAGCGCGTTTCGCGAGCCGCGTTACGAGCGGGCGGCGAAGACCGCGGCCTCGTTTCTCCTCGACGAGCTCCGGAGCGAGGGGGGAGCGCTCCTTCACGTCTGGCGGGAAGGGAAGGCGAGAGTCCCGGCGTTTCTCGACGACTACGCCTTCGTCGCGCGGGGGCTCCTCGTCCTCCACCGCGAGAGCGGGGAGAAGACGTGGCTCGAAGAGGCGGAGCGACTGGTGGAGGAAATGGAGAATGAGCTTCGCGACCCACGGGGCGGCTACTACCAGTCGACGAAGGAGCCCTATTTGCTGGTCCAATCGAAGCCGGTGAACGACGGCGCGATCGCCTCCGGAAACGGAATCGCCACGTCGGTGCTGCTCGAGCTCTTCGAGCTCACGGGGAAGGCAGCCTATCGTCAGCGGGCGGAGCAGGCTCTCCGCGCCTTTGCCTCCGACCTCGAACGGTATCCTCAGGGCGCCATGACGCTCGCTCTCGCGGTGGAGCGATACCATGAAGGACCCGCGACCTCCCTCGAGGCGCTCGCCGCTTCGGTGGTAGAGGCGTGGGTCGAGACGACGACCAAAGGCTTTCGAGTGTCCCTGGTGGTCAAACCGGGCTGGCATATCAACGCCAACCCCGCTTCCTCTCCTTATTTAATCCCGACCGAGATCCAGGGCGCCGTACGAAACGTCTCGTATCCCTCCGGGAAGTCGATGACCTTCGCGTTCTCGAAAGAGCCGCTCTCGGTCTACGAGGGCGAGGTCGCGATCGAGCTCGAAGCCGAACGTGGCGCGACGGAGCTGACTCTCGTCTACCAGGCCTGCGACGAAACCCGATGCCTATCCCCGGTCTCGCGCAAGCTACCGCTCGAGAACTAGGATGTGAGAGGGGATTCGGAGACAGGGGAAATGCAGAGAGGCGCCGGAGGGAGGTGGCGAATTTGAATCCCCCATCCCCCCTTTCATTCTTATCGATACTTACCGCTCTTTAGCAACGCTTTGATTTCATCGTGGTTGCCCACGAATGCCACGAAGAGATCGCTTGGTCGGTCTTGGAAGATGAAACGCAACGCGAGGTTGGCGCGACACTCGAACAGCTTGTCGCCCAGTTTGCGAATGCCGAGGCCGCCGTGCGCGTGAGGCTTGCCAAAGCTTTCCGTCACCTCACACAAAGCCAGCAGACACTCCGCTCTTTCGTTCTTGGGTAGCTCCCGCAATCGTCGTAGCACAGCCGGGTCGATGGCGAGAGGCTTACTCAATCATCTTCCTCAGTTGCTCCGCGGTGACCGTGACCAGTTTCCGAGAGCGATTGAGACTCCGGTAACGTCTGTCGGTGGCCTTGTCGAGGGCGCTGACTTGTTCGGGGGTCGCCCCGTATTCGCTCCACGCGTAGTCCGTGGACTCTACCTCCACTTTGCGCAGGGCGATGATGTCCGCGCCACAGACGATACCGATGTCTTCGCCGCGGGAGGCTGCAGCCAGCCACCGGCTCAGATTCTTCTTGGCCTCCGTGATCGTTAGAGTCTTCATATAGTCTTTATACAGTCTTCACAGGGTCGCTGTCAAGAACTCCTATACCGGCACAGGCCACGAGCCTTCCCATGACCTACATGCACCAGGGCAAGCAATACATCGTCCTCGCCGCCGGCGATGCCAAAACCGACCATGCGGCCGAGCTCATCGCTCTGACGCTCGTTGAACGGGCAGAGACATCAGCCACGACGACTCCGAGGCGATAGTCAGTCGCGCTGAAGTTAGTTCTGAGAAGCGTCAAGGTCTCGCTCGCGCCAGAACCCTCCGCGCCTCGGCGAGGTGCAGGGCCTCGACCATCTCGCTTCCGAGCGTCGCGACGTTTCTTCCCTCGGCGAAGGCCTTCTCCATCACCTCCACGATTCCCCGGGCGCGCTCGATTTCCTCCGCGGTCGGCGAGAACACGCGGTTGAGTGTCGGCACCTGGCTCGGATGGATGGCCGTTTTTCCGTCGAAGCCGAGAAGACGGGCCCGGCGGGCGCTCGTCTCGAGCCCGGCGAGGTCTTTGTATTCGAACCACGGCGTGTCGAAGGCTTCGATCCCCGCGGCGCGTGCGGCGTGGAGGATCGTGGCCCGGGCAAAGAAGAGCTCGGATTCGTCCGGGGACCTCCCGGCACGGAGACTCTCCCGGTAGTCGGCGGCGCCGAAGAGGAGTCCCTGAACTCCTCGATGGCGGGCGAGGAACCTCGATTCGAGAACACCGAGCGCGGTCTCTATCATCAAGAATAGAGAAATGCCGGGGAGAGCTCCTGCCAGGCGCTCGACCGCCTCGCCGCTCTCCACCTTCGGAAGGATGGTTCCCGCGGGCCGGGCTTGCGCCACCATCGAAACGTCGTTCTGAAACCAGGGGCTCGCCGCCGCGTTGACCCGAACCCAGACCTCGGAGTCCCCGAAGTCGATCCGCCCCAGGGCACCCCGCGCCAGATTCCGGGCCCGCTCTTTCTGGTCTGGATGAACGCCGTCCTCGAGGTCGAGAACGAGCACGTCCGCCCCGCGGCTTGCCGCCTTTTCCATCATGCGGTCGGATGAGCCCGGCAGATAGAGGATGGAGCGCCTTCGACCCTCGCCCATGGTCCCTGGATGGTAGCACTTCGGGGACGGTGAATCTCTGAACCTTGGCAGGCCCTGCTCCGTATCAGGAGACGAACTACTGGAGGAAGCTCGAATGAACCGAAACCTGCTCGCAGCCTCACTGACCCTGGCTTTCGCCGCCGCCCCGCTCCAGGGGCAAACGCCCTGGATTCACATCGAAGTGGACGAGAACGAGGCAGACGCCTCGCGCGTGAAGGTCAACCTTCCGCTTTCCGTGGTCCAGATCGCCCTCGAGGCCGCCCCCGAGAAGCTCGTGGAGCACGGCCGGATCCATATGCATCACGTCGACCATGACCTCGACGTCGAGGACCTGCGGCGCATGTGGAACGAGCTCCGGAGCGCGACCGAGTCCGAGTGGGTCACCGTCGAGAAGAAAGAAGAGACGGTCTCGATTCGGCGCCAGGGGGATCAGATCCTGGTCGAGGTCGACGATCGCAAGGACGGAGACACCGTCCACCTCCAGGTCCCCGTGACCGTGGTCGACGCGCTGTTCTCGGGCGAGGGGCAGGAGCTGAACCTGAAAGAGGCGATCTCCGAGCTCAAGAGCCTCCGCGGCGACATCGTCCGCGTCGACGACGGCGATACCAAGGTCCGCATCTGGATCGACGAGAAGGACTGAAGCGATGTTCGTGCTGAAGACCGCCGCCGCCGTCCTGCTCTCGATTCCCCTGCTTCTTCTGGGTCTGGTGGCGAGCACCGGACTCGTGGTCGTGGACGTGAAGACCTCGGACGGACCGCGCCTCGTGATCCCCGTTCCCTTGCTCCTCGCCCGCGCCGCGGTCGGCTTCGTTCCCGAAGCGGCGACGGAAGTCGAAATCCCCGAGCTCGGCGAATATTCCGAAATCGCCGGGAGGATCGTGGCCGAGCTGCGCGAGTGCGACGACGCCGTCCTGGTGGAAGTGGACGACCGGGACGACCACGTGCGGATCGAGAAGATCGGAGACGAGATCGCGATCGAGGTTTCCAGCGACGACGACGAGGTTTCCGTCCGGATCCCTCTCGCCGCCGCCTCGGAGATCCTCGAGAGCTACGACCAGGGCCGGCTTCAGGTCTCCGGAGTCCTCGACGCCCTGTCGTCGTCCTCGTCGCTTTCCGGGACCGATCTGGTGCACGTGAGAAGCGAGAACGAGGAAGTCAAGATCTGGATCTGGTGAACCGTATCCCACGGCGTGCAAACGGAGCGGGCTTCGAATAAACTGACGGGAACATGGAGCTCGACTCCGTCTACGCCAGGAACGACCGCGTCGTCTCCCGCAAGATCGTCGACGAGCTGATCCTCGTCCCCATCCGCCAGAGCGTCGCCGAGATGGAGACGCTCTACACGTTGAACGAGGTGGGAGCGCGGGTGTACGAGCTCATCGACGGCAAGCGCCCGGTGCGGGAGATCGTCGAAGCCATCGTGACCGAGTTCGAGGTGGCCTTCGAGACCGCCGAGTCCGACGTTCGGGAGTTCATCTCCCAGCTCCTCCAGATCGAGAGTATCCGCGAGATCGCTTCCTGATCCTGCGGGAACGACCGAGGTACGGTTTCAGGAGCGACTCGAGGTCGGAGCGCAGGTAGGCTCCCGCCGTTCCCTCCCGAAAGAACGCCCAGGTCAGAAGCGACCCGCTCAGCGTCACCTGGATCGCCCGAGCCAGAGCACGGCGGTCCGCCTTCGGCGAGAGCTCTCCCGCCAAAGCCGCGGCTTCTAGAAGCTTCCGTATCCCTTCCCGCGAAGTCTTCGCCATCTCGCGCGCGTGCCGGTAGAGCTCGGGATCGGTGAGGTCGAGCTGGAGGTACGCCAGGTGATGGGCGATGGTCCCCGGGCTCTCCCCCATGGCGGCGATGCAGTCGGCGTACGCCCGGATCGCCTCGAGCGGCGAGGCGTGGGCGCGGCCGAGATCCTCGAATAGTTGGGGCGTCCCCTCGGCGAGCCGTGAGGAGAGAGCGGCCATGAGACCCCGCTTCGATCCGAATCTCTGGACCAGCGCTCCCGCGGTAATCCCCGCTTCGGCGCCGATCTCGGAGAGCGTCAACTGCGCCGGGCCGCGCTTTCCCATGACCCGGGTCGTCGCTTCCAGCACCTCTTCGTCGCTCACCTTCCGGGGCCGGGGACTCATTTTCTTGCTTGTTTCTAGATGTTCGTTCGCTCCTGGGGCCTCGCCGAGGAACACGGATCCACGGACGCCGACGGCTCGCGGCCGAACCTCAGCCGACACCTCGCGGAAGCCTTCGGTGAATCTCCGTTCGGTCCACCGGAACGGCGTTCCGCTGGAAGCTCTCTCGCGACTAGCGCCGGTCTCTCAGCTTGGCGAGCAGGCGAAGGATCTCGATGTACAGCCAGATGAGGGTGACGAGGAGAGCGAAGGCCCCGTACCACTCCATGTACTTCGGCGCTCCCTGGGCCGCGCCCCTCTCGATGAGATCGAAATCGAGAACCAGGTTCAGCGCCGCGATGGTGACCACGAACCCGCTGAACAGAATACCCACGAGCCCCGAGTCGAAGATGCCGGGGATCCGGACTCCGAAGAAGCCGAGGACGAACGAGGCCAGGTACAGGAGAACGATTCCGCCGGTCGCGGCAATGATCCCCTTCTTGAAAGTAGGCGTCGCCCGGATGAGCCCCGACTTGTACGCGAGAAGAAGTGCTCCGAGGGTCGCGGCGGTGAGACCGACCGCCTGGAAGGCAATCCCGGGATAGCTCGCCTCGAAGATCGCGGAGAGCCCGCCAAGGACCAAGCCTTCCAGGAGAGCGTAGACCGGCGCGGTGAACGGGGCCCAGGCCTGCTTGAACGCCGTGACCACGGCGACGACCAGACCCCCGATGGCGCCGGCCATGAGCCAGGGCATGACCGCCGCCGCATTGCCGCTGGCGGTAAAGAGGTTCCAGGTCCAACCCGCGCTGAGAAGCGCGAGCGCCAGGAGAATGGCGGTCTTGTTGACCGTGCCCTGGATGCTCATCGCTTGCTCGGACCGGGTCCTGCCGAAGGCGGTGAATACCTTTTCGTTCAGCGTCGGGTTAGCAGTTCGCATGATTTTCCTTAGAACCGGAAGAGCCGCGTGAACTTCACGACGAAGCTGCGGCTCTCGAGAAGCGGGGTGCCCCCGGAGAACGTGTCCCGGCCCTCGCTGTAGACGAGGAACAGGTCGCTTCCCGGCTGGTACTCCCAGCGAAAACGGACGTTGGTCGAGAACGAATCATCCTCGGAATTGTACTGCAGAAGGGCCCCCACGAAGCTCCGAGGCGAGAGGTTGAAGGTGGCGCGGAGGCGGATGAGCTCCGTCGTGAAGGACTCGGCGGGCAGGTCCACCCAGTTGACCGCGATGTTGGGCTCGAGCGAAAAACGGGAGCTGAAGTCGACGCGACCCCAGTATCCGATCTCCGTGCGGTCGCCCCCGAAGAATCCGCCGAAGTCGAGCCCCAACCATCCCGAGACGGGGCGCTGTCGGCCGAACCAGTAGCTCGCCCGGTAACGGTCGAACTCGTACCCGCCCACGGGAATGAAGACGCCTTCGACGATTTCGAAGGGCTCGAAGAGGACTTCCTGCTGCCGCCCGTAGCTGACGTTCGCGTTATCGGAGTTCTCGAACTGGGTGCGGAACTCGATCTCGAAGAGCTCGGTCTCGAGATCCCCGGCCGTGGTCTCGTAGAGCTCGTAGACGCCCTCGATATCGAACTTCCTCACCGCCTCGAGAGATTCCGGACGCGGGCTGAATCGCGCCCCGACGCTGGATTTGCGGATGTCCTCGCGCAGCACGAAGCCGATCTCGGGGTTGAAGTCGGGGCCTATGAGGAGGTGCTCCGCGTCGAACCCGTAACGATCCCCGCCGTAGGCGAAGGCAGCGCGGTAGCTCTCGTCCCCCCCGGTGCGCTCCGGAGTGCCGGTCCTGGCGTAGTAGGCGTTCACGTTGACGTTCTCGTAGAAGTTGAAGTTTCCGTCCAGGCCCATGGCGGCGTTCGCCCCTGTACCGTCGAGGTTCTCGCTGCGGTAGGTGCTGATGAACCCGATGTTGCTTCGCCGGAGGACGTCGCGCTTCACCCGAACCACGGAGAAATTGGTCTGGGGAACTCCGACCGAATCGACCTCGTCCGTCGAAATGCTCAGGAACCCCAGAGTGTAGGGGCCGGCCCGGCCGGTGAGGCGACCGCCGGCGAGGATCGGCACCTCCTGCTCGTCGGTGAGCCCGATGCGACGGCTGAAGAACAGAATGGGAGTGTCGGAGGCGCCTTCGAAGTCATTGCTTTCGGGCGAGGCGAAGTTGAAGATTCCCTGTCCCTCGAGGAAGAATTCCCGCTTCTCGGGGAAGAACAAGTCGAAGCGCGTGAGGTTCACCTGAGCTTCGTCGTCCTCCACCTGGGCGAAGTCGGTGTGAAAGGTGAAGTCGAACGTCAGGCTCTTGGTGACGCCGTACTTGGCGTCAAAACCGAAGTCGGAGTCGAGGTCGTTCTCGAGCGGAGGGTCCATCGTCCGGTCGGTCACGACCTCGCCGGTGGCGTAGGGCTTCAGCTCCAGGTTCATCGAGCGCGCGGGGGTCTCGATCCCCACGAGCGTCGCCGCCGCGGAAAGCCGCTGTATTCCCTCTCGGCTGAAGGCGGCGGCGATCGGAGTGAGATAGTCCCACTCGTTCTTCCACTTCACGATGCGGCGGAAGTTGATCCCCCAGATCTGCGACCCTCCCTCCCGGTACCTGAGGGACTTGAACGGAATCGCAATCTCCACCGTCCAGCCCTCCGGGAATCGGGCGCTCTTCACGTGCCAGACGGTGTTCCAGTCGCTGTTGGTGTCCTGCTCGTCCGTCACCTGGCCGTCCCAGAGAGCCCCGAGCGGGTTCGTCTGGAACAGGAACCCGTTCCTCCGGTCGTAGAACGTATCGAGGATGACGGCGAAGTTCTCGTTGTTGAAGATCCCGCGATTGTCCCGCCTCATCTCGTTCGCGATCATCCTCTCGGGCTCGGAGTCCCAGAGGCGCGCCGAGAAATAGACGTTGGCGTCGTCGAAGAACACCCAGACCTCGGTCTTCTCCGTCTCGGGCATCCCCTCGCTCGGCTCCTGCTGGACGAAGCCCGACACCGAGGCAACGTCCAGATAAACCCGCTCCTCCAGCCGCCCGTCCACCTGGAGCGGCTCCGATAGCCGGACGGCCCGGAGCGTCGCCCGCCCCCCGTCGTCCCGGTTCACGACCTCGGGCGCCTGAGGAGCCGGCGGACCGTCGATGAGACGATTCAGCTCCTCGCGAGTGAGCGCTCCGCTCTCTTCCGGGCGCGCCCAGGCGGCATTCGCGACCGACGCGAGCGCCAGGGCCGCGGCCGTCCCCCGCAAGGCGAGATACGTCATCGCTCCCAAAACAACCTATTTTATCAAGTTCGCGTGAGCTCGCGCCGGAGCTTGGCACTCGAACCCGCGCATGGTAACATTTCCTCTTTCGGAGCCCCGATTCTCAAATTCGAAGCGACACGCAACTCCGGCTCTCGAAGAGCTCGAGAGCTTCCAACGTTCATTTCCACAACTCGGAGGTTTCCTTGCCGCGCAAAGGGCATTTCGCCGCCAGCCTCGTGATTTCGAGCCTGCTCCTGTCTTCCTGCGGCTCCGACAGCCCCACCGGCTCCGGTTCGACGATCGGCGCCCCCACCGTTCGTGAGCCCGCCCCGGGCTCGGAAGTCACGAGATCGACGCCGACGCTCACCGTGGGAAACGCCACCGGCGCTTCCGGCCTTCGCTATCGCTTCGAGGTCGCAACCGACTCCGGATTCGCGAGCACCCTCGCCGTCGGGGACGACGTGGCCGAAGGCGGCGCGGGGACGACCTCATGGACCGTGACCCAGAGCCTCAACCTCGGGGCGACGTACTTCTGGAGGGCGCGCGCGTCCGCGGGAGGCGCGACCGGGCCCTTCTCCGCCGCCGCAACCTTCGAGGTCCTCGGCGGATTTCTGACCGAGTCGCCCGTGAACCTGCTCTACGTCTTCGATCCTCTGACCAACGGCAGCTCGGTCGGTGAGGTGGGAGGCGGCGGTGAGTTCAAGGCCGAAGGCTGGATGGCCACGAACGCCCTCTCCTACGTCCGCTACGAGATCCCATCGACGCCCAACGGGTTCGTCGAGTTCGACGTGACGAACCTGAGGAACCCCAACCCGCACTCCGACAAGCGGGCGCTGATGATCATGTGGGACCCGACGAGGGGCGAATACACCACGAACCCGTTCCGGGTGACGCTCTCGAAGTTCGACACCAACATCGTCGATCGATGGCACATGAGACTGCGCTTCATCTCGCAGGGCGATGAGGCCAATACCGGAATCGACTTCTACCAGTGGGACCCCCGGCGCCTGTACCACTTCCGGATGGAGTGGGGCGCCTTCCCCGCAATCGTATCGACCCAGCGGGTACAGGTCTTGATGGACGGGGCGGTGATCCTGGCACGCAACTACGATCGCCTCTACGTGCCCGACATCCATTGGGTGGAGCTGGGGATGGCCCCCCGATCGGAGTCACTCGAGCAGGCGACGTACTCGAACGTGAGAATCGGCGTGCGGCAGCCTTAGAAAATCCCGGAATGAACGCAAAGGCGCCAGGAAACGCCGCGTCGAGGCCGATGGATCTAGCCTCATCTCCCCATCCCCTCGTAATTTCTTCTTTGCGCCTTTGCGCTTTTGCGACTTCGCGTTCGCTCCCCGATGTGTCCTAGTTGCCGTTCACCTCGACCACCTGTCCGGGCGAGAGTCCCGTCCGGGTAGCCTCCGGGCCTTCTTTGAAGGTCACGCGGAGATCGTAGGTTCCCGCGGGATCCACTCCGAAGTGCAGGAGCGACGGGTCCTGGCTGCAGTACCCCGTCGCCGTCTGGACGACGCGGTAGCCGACGAGCGCGTCGCCCCGGTACAGGGAAACCTCGGCGCCGATCGCGCCCCTCTCTCCGTTCGGAGCCGTGAGCGCGACCTTCAACCATCCACCGCGAGAAGCCTCGTTGATGAAAAACGTATTCGGGCCCTGCTTGCTTGCGATCAGCAGGTCGAGATCGCCGTCGTTGTCCATGTCGGCGAAGACCGCCGAGCGGGCGTCGGCCCCGATGGCGTCGAGACCGACGCCGTCCTGGAAGCTGAAC
>Ga0299906_10001167_pt1 | contig 22702 bp, 30 predicted proteins | sample RVTome_14_FD_200259 | JGI IMG/M metagenome (GOLD analysis project Ga0299906, IMG submission 200259) | Soil microbial communities from uranium-contaminated site in the Upper Colorado River Basin, Wyoming, United States - RVT145D125 (version 2) ...
TCGGCCCGGGACAGGTCGGCCTCGGTCAGGTTGGCCCCGGACAGGTTGGCCCCGGACAGGTTGGCCATGCGCAGGTTGGCCTCGGACAGGTCGGTCCCGCGCAGGTTGGCCCTGCGCAGGTCGGCCCCGCGCAGGTCGGCCCCGCGCAGGTTGGCCCCGGTCAGGTCGGCCCGGGACAGGTCGGCCTCGGTCAGGTTGGCCCCGGACAGGTTGGCCTCGGTCAGGTTGGCCTCGGACAGGTCGGTCTCGCGCAGGTTGGCCTCGGTCAGGTTGGCCTCGCGCAGGTTGGCCCTGCGCAGGTCGGCCTCGGTCAGGTCGGCCTCGGTCAGGTCGGCCTCGGTCAGGTTGGCCCCGGTCAGGTCGGCCCGGGACAGGTCGGCCTCGGTCAGGTTGGCCCCGGACAGGTCGGCCCCGGACAGGTCGGCCCTCTCCCCTTCCTGGTTTTCCAGCCAGAGTTTGTGGCGATTCAGGATCGTCTCGATGTCCATTAATCCTCCCGCGCGAGGAACAGGTCGCCGTTGAACCAATAATACGACCCGGCGCCCAGGTGCACCATGCCGTCGAACCGGCCACGGTCAACGACGGTTCCGTTGAGGACCAGCTTGACGGCGCCGTGGCGCAGGCCGTCGAAGGTGCGGCCGTTGGCGTAGAGGAGCTGGAACGTCAGCGTCTCTGCCGACTCCCTGGACCGCAGGCGCGGGCCGCCCTGGGCGCAACAGAGCAGTTGCGGCTCAGGCGTGCAGGACCCGGCGAGGTAGCTGGAGTCGATCCGGAATACGTCGCAGGTCATGTCCCCACAGCACCAGGCACCGATAGCGTCCCCGGGCGTGGCAGGACAGGAACCACCGCCCACCGGACACGTCACCTCAGCGACGGCCGGCAGGGCGAACAGCAGCACGAACAACATCATCTTTTTCATGGTCGGCTTCCTTTCGTCCTTCACGCGCCGCGCGCGGGATTGCGCGCGGCGCTTTCCATTCCCTATAAAATCGGCATCTGTCGCTCGTCTTCGTTCAGCGGCCGCTCGGAGTAGATTTCGCCCGTGTCGAGGCGCACGACACGCACGACGCCCAGGGCGTAATCCACCGTGCGCGTGCAATCCACGGCGCGCAGCTCGCTTCGCGATTCGATGACGCGCACGAGTTCGCTGACGCGGCTGTTCACGGCCTCGACGTCTGCCTTGATGCGCTGCTTCTGATCGGCGAGCTCCTCGGCCAGCTGGTCGAGACGGCGGTGACAGCGCGCCAGCTCCTTGCCGCGCTCCTGCAGCTCGTGATCTTCGAGCTTTACCATCAACAGCTCGTTGAACTTTGGCTGCTTGGCCGCATGAGACTCCTTCTTTACGGCGGGATGCTTCTTCTTGGCCTGTTCGACGGGAGGAATATCTTCCTCTGGCGTCTCGTCGGCCGGAGCGCCGCCGTTGCCCGTGGCGGTCTTGGTCGTCTGTCCGAGGTGCTGCTTGCAGAAGTCCTCGCCATCCGTAGCGCGTCGCGTGCACCAGCGACCGTGCTTCAGTGAGGCCTTGCACTGCACGAACGGCCTGTCGGGCTCCTTCTTCTTGGTCATCGTCTACCCCTCCTTTGTTGCGCCAGCACTATCGCTGCGCTCGTTCTTACCGCCAGGCACGCTGCCTGGCGAGGTCCGTTAGCCGCACACACCGCCCGCAGCTCTGGTGGTTTCCCATCATCTCGCTCTCCGTGCGCACCGCGTTATGGTGCCGCGCCCGCGCTCCACAGAGCATGACCGCACCACCGGGCGATCCGGGCAGCTGCACGCGCAAGAAATGGTAGCAAGTCCACCGGCCGGACGGCAGGCGCCAGCGCCGCCACAGGCCGTAGACTTGACACGCCGCCAGGCGCGCCATCATCGCACCTGCCAGAACTTGTGGTCTTGTGTCGACAGTCTCCAGCCGGCATGCTTCTGCACCAGCTCCAGGCACCACTCCAGGTCGCGCCGCAGGATGGTCCCGTCTGACTGGAAGGCCGGCGACAGAAAGTGGTGTTCGGCTTGGCAACGTGGCTGCGGGATGCCCTGTCCGTGCCGCCGCACGTACTTCACCTCGTGGGCGCGCAGCTGCTGGATCGTGTGCTCCGCCGTCTTCGGAGAGACGCAGATCCAGTCGAGACCACCGCACAGCTGCCGCGTTCCGTTCGTCTCGATGGCGATCTGAAAGCCGGCTTTATGGAGCGCGTCACGGAGGGCGCCGTCGGCCTGCAGGGCTGGCTCGCCGCCCGTCAACAGCGCCCAGGAATAGAACCGCTGTCCCCGCCCGGCCGCATCGAGCACCGCATCGACCGTCTGTTTCAGTGATAACCGTCGACCGCTCTCGAACTCAGTGTCGCAGAGAAAGCCGGCGCGTTGTGATTGCTCGACGAGGTTGTCGCTAGGCTCTTGGCTTCCCGGGCGGTCGTCGCACCGAAGGTTGCAACGCGAGAAGCGAAGAAAGACCATCGGCGTCCCCGCCCGGTGGCCCTCGCCCTGGACGGAGCCGAAGGTCTCGTTGACCACGTAGTGCTTCATCGACGTGCCCTCCGCTGTAAGTAGCTCTCCGTGGCTGCCCGCACACGGCGACGGTTGCTGTCCTGGTCACCGGCCGCGTCCTTGCCATCTCCAGGGCCGTGGCGCGAAGGCGCGAGAGGCTTCGGTCTGGACCGGAACTCGTGCGCGTTTGGGCAATGCGGCCAATGGGGCTCGAAGCCCTGCGCAGCGTCCTGGCTGATGCCGTAGAAGCGCAGGTCGAGCGGCATGCGACTCGTCTTGCCCGTGGCCCCGGTGACCAGCGCCCAGGCAATCGGTGCGTCACAGGCCGCGCCCTTGCACTTTGTGAGCTGCGAGCCCCAGGGCGGCTCGAAGCTGATGCGATGCCGTTCCTTCGTGGGGTCGTTCATCTGCTGAGGTCCAGACCCAGCCGGACCTTGCTCGTCGCGGTCTCCTGAACGGTGACCGCGTTAAACATCCGCCCGAGCGGGCCCGCTTCGGCCTCGTCGAGGTGAAGCGAATCAATCACGCGCGGAACCTGTTCCGCAATCCATGCCGCGAGTCGCTCCGATGTTGGATCTTCGAGAAGCTCGTTTAAGTGCTTGTGGTCGAGGTGGTCGTGCAGCCATGCAGCGATCAGGCCGACCGCGCAGAAGTCGACCAACATGCCGGCCTTCGGGGACGGCGGCTTGGCCAGATGGACACCGACGAACTCAAGCTCGACTCGCCAGGTATGGCCGTGAAGGTTGCGACACTTGCCATCATGAAGTGGCAACAAGTGACTGGCTTCAAACGTGAACGATTTGCTCAGGACGTAGATCATCGTCGCTCCTTTGCGCGCAGTTCGTGCGCGCCATTGGTCGTTCGACCAGTCTTCGGAATTAGCCGAGGGCTGGTCCTTGGATCAGCAGCGGATCCGGCGCGCCGGCAAACGCGAAAGCCTCGGCGCGTTCAACACACGAGCCGCACTTACCACATGGCAGCGCATCGCCGGCGTAGCAGGTCCAGGTCAGATGGAACGGCACGCCCAGGCGCAGGCCGAGCGCCACGATCTCGCCCTTGTCGAGTAGGACGAACGGCGCCTGGAGCGCGAATGGTCCGTAATGTGCCATGGCGAATGCGTGTCTCATGGCGAGGGCGAACAAGTGCCCTCCTTCGCGAGCCAGTAATGTCCGAGCAGCACGGCAGCCGCACGGTCGCAATCGAGCGCGCCGTAGCCGAGCGTGTACGCCAGGCTCTTGAGCGCCGCGAGCCGTTGCTTTCTGCGCAGCCGGAGGATGGAATAGTAGCCCTGCCACTGATTGGCGGGCACGACGATAACGGTCGCGCAGCGGAGCGCCGCCGCCATGACCCACAGCCCCCGCACGAAGGCCAACGCATCGCGCGAGCGCCAGCCATCGGGCACGGCTCCGGCTGGCAGCGCCGGGTTCTCCACGATCCACGTCCGCGGCAGGTCGGACGCGGCGGCCAGCCAGGCGGCCGTGAGCCGCGCAGCTTCGAGCTGCGCGGCTCCGGCCTTGAACCGAACGGGCACGACGATCCGTGCGGAAAGCTCAAGGACAGAGAGTCCGCGATGGCGGCGACCATCGAGCACGGCCAGCCCGGTCGAGCGCAGGGCAGGGTCAACGGCCAGCACCCGGTGAGCACGAGAACTGTCCGTCGGCAACGTGGATAATTGCATCGGCCTGCGTCCAGATGGCCTTCTGGTGACTGACGAAGACGACCTGACGGAACTGCCCGATGCGTTGCGCCGTCCGTAGGAGCTTCACGTAACGGTCGGCGTTGTCCGCGTCGAGCGCACCGCACGCTTCGTCACGAATGAGCGTTTCGAGCGGGACCCCGGAGCGCCGCATGTTGAAGACCGCCAGCGCCAGGGACACGGCCTCCGAGATGATGACCCGCTCGCCGCCGCTGAGGTCGTCCGGTGACGCCCGGCGGCCGGCGGCGTTATCTACTACCACGAGATCGAAGTCTTCCGCAAGGCCGGTTCCGTCCTCGACCGCCTTACGGCTGGCCGCGCGCTTAACCCGTTGCGTCTCGACGGTCACGGAAAACCGCGGGCCGTAGCACTCGGCGAGCAGGTGGTTCGTGAGCTGCGAGACGTCCGGGCCCGCCGCGGCAATCTCCAGGGCCGGGATCCCGGTGGGGCCGAAGGCCAGGGCGAGCAGCTCCCAGCCTGCGGCCTCGGCCTGGAGCGCGTCAGCCTGGGCAGCAAGCGGCCGAAGCTCCGCCAGCCGTGTTGCGACGGCGGCGATGCTCCACTCGATGCGGTCCTTCGCTGTCGTGGCTTCCGTCAGATGTTCCGCGGCTTCGGTCCTGCGCCGCTGTGCGACGTGCAGCTCGCGCTCGGCGGTGGTCATCTCGGCCTCGGCCACCGCCACGGTCCGCGCCTTCTCGTCGAGGTCTTGGGCGTCGCGCAGCGCCGCCTTGGCGTCCTTGACCATCTGCTTAAGGTCTGGCAGCCGGGCGGCGAGCGCTTCGACCTGTGCCGCCGTCTCAGCTTGGGCCTGCTTCGCGGCGGGCACCCGGCCGGCGGCGCGCTGTGCCTGGTCGAGCTCGACCTCGTTCCTTACCCGGCGGCGGTAGGTATCGTCGAGCCCGGACCGTATGGTGGCCGTCGCCATGGCGGGGTCCGGCGGGGGCGCGTAGCCGGCGAGCTCGGCATTGAGTCGCTCCAGATCCGCGCCCAGGACGGACAGCTCGTCGGCCGCGGCCCGGGACACGGCGATCAACGGGCAGCCCCGCCAGGGCTCGGCCTGGTAGTCACAGGGAATGGAACCCAGCGGCCGGGCGATGCGCTGAGAGGCATTTACAGCTTCCCGTGCCTGCTCTACCTTCGCCGCCATGGCCGCGCGCCGCTCGCGGTTTTCAGACCGCGTCCGCTCGGCCGCCTGCTCCGTGGCCAGGTCTGCTTCCCGTTCCCTTGCCTCCGCTAATAGCTGAACCGCCGCCTTCCGCAGGTCCGGCAACCGGCCGGCCCGGTCCTCGGACTCGGCCAGCAGGGCCGCAACGAGCCCCAGCTCGCGGCGCGCACGGTCCAGCCCGGCGACCGCCTCATCACGGACCGTCAGCGCTTGGGTCAGGTGGCGCTTACGCTCGTCGATGGCTGTGCTCGCTTCCGCGAACGCCTGCGCGGCCAGCACCTGGCCCGACTGCGCCGCCGTCAGCTTCGACTGGGCGCTCTCCAGCTCTGCCTCGATCTCGGCCAGAGCCTTGCGCCGCTGCGCGCAGACGTCGATTCGACGGGGAAGCCCTGCCGTCAGGGCCTTGGCTTCCTCCTCGATGGCCGGCAGGTCGCCCAGGCGCACCGCCACCAGCGCGGCCTCTCCCCGTCCCGCCTTCGCCCGCGTTGCGGCCTGCTCGCGGATTTGCTCCATCGCATCGAGCTGCAGTAACTCCCGGAACAGCCGCCGTCGCTGCGCGACCGGCATGTCGAGGAAGTTCCCTTGACGGTTCTGCGGCGAGAAGACCGAAGCGAGCAGGACCTCTCGTGCGGGCAGCGTGTGGTCGGCCCAGGCGTCGAACGACGCCAGCCGTCCCTGGCCGGTGGCGGGCTCGTAGCCGGCCGGGCCCTGGCGCCAGACGTGCGCGGCGTGCTTGCGCCGCGCCGGCAGGACGTCCACCCGCGTCTTCCACGCGGTGCCAGCGAGAAGGAACTCCAGCTCGATGTAGCCGTTGTCGGCAAACGCGTCGGCCAGGTTTCCAGGACGTGTCGGCATCTCGCGATAAAGCGCCGCGAAGATGCAATCAAGCAGCGTGGTCTTGCCGCTCCCGTTCGCGCCCGAGACGGCAATCAGCCCGTCTGGCAGATCCGCGAATGGCACGACCTGGGCGCCACGGATAACCGTGGCGCCCTTCACCTCAAGCCGTTGCAGGTTCATGATCCACCGTTCCCTTCTGCGGCCTCGAAGGTGCGCGCCGCGGTCTGTGCTTGCTCGAGCAGGGAGCGCAGGCGGCCACGCTCTTGCTGCTCAAGCTTCTGGTCGGCCATCCAAGCCTCGAGCTTCGCCTCGAGCGTCACCGCTTCGGCCACGGCCGTGCCGCGCACGGCCTGGCGCCGCTCGATGATGCCCTCGAACTTGAGCGACCGGGCGTGACCGATGCCCGGCAGCAGGCTGCGGAAGTAGTCGCCGGCATGAAACTGTACGGCCAGCTCCTCGGGGATCCGGTAACGCAACCGTACGTGATGGCCGCGCACCAGGTCGGCGACGTCCGCGACGCCGGCACCGTCCAGCGTCAACAGCCCCGTCGCGTCGATGCGGTAGTCGAGGCTCAGGCGCTTCGGCGCAAAGGTCGGCACAAAGTTCCAGCCGGCGAAAAGCCCATCGAACGACCAGAGCACGTAGCCCTTGTCCTCCGTCTCGCCGTAGTCGTGGGCCACGAGCGAGCCCGCGTACACGACCGTGGACGCAAGCGCCTGGTGCTTGTGAATGTGCCCCAGAAGCACCGCGGCGGCGCCCGTGTCGAGCAGGTCGCCGAGGGCGAATTCGGGCTCGCTGCCAATCAACGGCTGGCCCGTGCTCGAGACCGACCCGGCGACGTTCAGGTGCGCGGCCAGCAGCAACGGCACGTTCGGGATAGGGGACACGGCGGCCAGGATCGTACGGAGCGCCATGTTCGCCGCTTCCCGCGTGCCCCCGAAGGACCAGAGGTCCGGGTAAGGCAGCGCGTACAGGTCGAGCCACCGTTCGCCTGCTCCCTGGCCAAGCACCACACGGTGAAGCCGCGGCCTCTCGTCGACGGTCACGCCCGGCAGCCGGGAGAAAAGCGCCAGGTCGAGCGGCTGGTCGTGATTGCCCTTGATGATGTAGACCGGCCCGAGCTGGCAGAACGCCGCCAGCGCGTCGGCCAGCGCCTCCCGCTCGGTCGGCGTGGACGGGCGGCCGAGGTGGTCGAAGACGTCGCCCGTGATGATCACAAGCTCGACGCCGCGTTGCCGCATGTCGACCACCGCCCAGCCCAGCGCCGCGACGGTTTCCTCGAAGCGCTCACCCTCCTGCAGGTGGATGTCGGACAGGTGGCCAACGTGAACCAGCCGAACGCTAGACACGGTGCGCCTCCTTGTCGTACTGCTGTGACGCGCTACAGCAGAGCGCGCAGAGCGGCTTGCCGAAATGCTTGCGCGTGAAGGCCACGACCGCCTGCTGGTCGGTAAGGTCCACGCCGCACGCCTCACCGACGCCCGTCGGACAGACAGCGCACTCGCACCGCTCGGACGGCGCTTTCTCCGTTGTGGGCTCGTCAGGGAAGCCGTCCGCCGTGCCGACGTCGCGACCGTCGTCGTCGGGCTCGTCCTCCGGCGGCAGTGCAGGCGGCTCCGCCTGCGGCCCCTCCGGAAGGTCGATGATGGCAGCGGGAGCGGGCTGGTAGAGCTGGCGTTCCGCTCCCAGCCGATGCGCGACGATAGCCGCGCGCACGATCGGATCGCTCAGGTCGAACTCAGGGACCAGGCGCGGGATGACGAACGGTCGCGCCAGCTCGTCCCGCGTATACTTCTGACGGACGCTGAGAGCGGCGCGGATGACGCGGTTTGCCGCTTTCGACTCGGCCAGCTCCATGAGGTGTCCGCGGCTAGCCTGGATCTGCTTCACCGTCCAGCCGCGAACCTGAGAGCTGTCGTCGTTCAGGTCGACGCGCTTTGACCGGATGATGGTCCGGGCGAGACCGTCGAAGTCGAGCAACCGGCCCGCCATCTTCCACTCGACCACGTTCGGGTCGCTGCGGTCGTCGATGCGGCCACAGTTGAGCGGGTCCCACGACAGGCCTGCGGCGGCGGCAATCTTGTCGAGCAGCAGTTTGGACGGCGCGCGCTCGGTCTGTCCCATGAACAGCTTGCTGTGATAGGTATCGTTCTCGATGTCCGCCTGCACGATCCGCACGGACAGGCGGGTCATCTCCGGCAGGCGGTCGATGACCGTCACCGGGGTCAGGACGTTGTAACGTGCGACGTCGTACTGCGCGAGCGCCCTGCCGACCGGGTCGCTACCGCGGACCTGCAATTCCGTTCCCTTTTTCTGGCTTGCCATTACTGGGCCTCCTTCGTTGCCTTCGAGCCGAAGTGCTCGAGAATCACAATCCTGGCGTCGGACGCGACAGCCCTCGCGTTACCGCCACCGACAATCACGTCCTCCGAGCCGTTGGGTGATACCTTCCACAGCGCCAGTCGGCGACCCAAAGGGCGAACCTCCAGGCGCAGCAGCACGTTGCTTTCGGTCTTTGCGTTTGCCAATGCTAGGCTCCTTTCGTTTCAGAGATGGGCCGGCGGGTTGGATCCACGGCGCAGACCTCGACGAATTGCTCCATCGGTCCTGCTGTGCTAGGATGCTGCTCGTTCATGTTAGGCTCCTTTCTGAGAACGCCCCGGGCCGCGGCCCATTCCGCGGCCCGGGGCGTAACTGTTTAGTGGACGATCGGCTGCTGGGCGACCAGCGGCTCCACGCGGACTGGCCGGATCCCGCGCGCGACCAGCGCGTCCAGCTCGTCGTAGGACTCGTCGCCCCGAATCACATACTCGATCGCCGTGGGCTTGAAGACCTGAAAGATGCCCGGCTCGAACCGCCAGCCGCCGTCACAGCCAGACGCCTCACAAGCCACGGACTCGTTTACGCCGCCCTCCCCTGGCCGGGCAAGGACGTGACCCTTGCCCTTGCAAGCCTTGCAGGGCGTCGAGCTGTGCTTGCGATGCGCGACGAAGACGTAATCCGTGCCGAGCTTGAAGTCGCGAGGCACGGCGGAGATTCGCCGGCTGACGCCCATCGTTTCGGCTTCTCGCATAAACTCCGCCGGCGTGGGATAGAACTTCTCTCCGATCCAGAGCAGCCCGTGCTCTCCCTGCATCGCTTCGCCGTTCGGCATGCGCAACGGGCAGGCCATGCACTGCACGGGGCCGGTCTCGCACGCCTTCCCGCCTAAGACCTTGGCTGGCTCAAACCACGTCCAGCCCCGTGACGGCTTGATGCCGCAGGTAAAGCCTCGCTTGGAGCACGCGCCGCACGCCTTGAGCGCCACCGACGAGCGCCCGCACGGCGTCCACATCTGCGCGTCGGTGACGAGGTAGAGGCCGCCGCCCTTGCGGAAGCCGCAGCCTCGCCTTGTCTCCACGCTCACTGGCACTTCGGCAATATTCATCCTTAGTCCTCCCCTTCGAGTAGCTGCCGTGAATCACTGTTGCTGGCGTGACGCCTTCTCACGATGCATCTCGGAACAAGCCGGAGTCGCGCTCACGCAGGCTCGTGAATCCATCCCTCGACAGGATCAGATGGTCGTAGAGGTCGATGCCGATAAGCTCCCCTGCCTTGCGCATCGCCTTCGTGAAATTGATGTCGTCCCGTGACGCAGTCAGGCTCCCGGACGGGTGATTGTGGGCGAGGATAAATCCCATCGCGTGATTCACGATGGCGGGCAAGAGCACCTCGCGCGGGTGGGTCCGCGTCGTGTTGAGCGTGCCCACGCTCAGGGTCTTGCGACAGACGAAATTGTTCTGCGCGTCCAGGTAGATACCGACCAGGTGCTCGCGCTCGGCGCGGGCGATGTCCTGGACGAGCCCGTAAGCGTCGGCCGCCGAGGAGACGGCAACTGGGCCCGCCTTCATCATCTTGGCACCGAGCAGGACCGCGAGGCGGCGCCGCACCCGGAGCACACGACGAACGGGCAGGCGCGACAGCGCTGCCAGAACGTCGCCATCCGCTAGCTTCATCACCTCGCGCGCCTTGTCGATGGTCATTTCAGCAGCTAAGGCGAACAGCTCCAGCTCGCTCGCCGGCGGGCTGTCTTCATGCAGCGTGTAACATGCTTCGTATTTCACGGTCGCTCCTTTCGTTTTCCTCAGATCAGTCCAGCCAGCACGAGCGCCGACTTGACCTCGTTCTTGCCACAGTCATCACAGAAGCCATCGGCGTAGTCTGGCTCCATCTGATGCAGAGTGTTGCAGCTCGCGCAGATGGCCGGCACAACCGAGTCGCCGCAACAGGCCTCCAAGAACTCGGCCGTATCGTCGTAGCCTTCCTCCGATGCGAGCTTCTTGAGCAGCTCGTTCATTCGCCTGCCTCCTTCCCGTGGCCGCGTGGGCCACAATGCGCCGTCGCCTTCGGGCGCGGCGAGTTGACTGGCTGGAACGTCGGCCGGTAGCCGACAGTGAACGCGACAACCGGCCGACGGGTAGGAAACCGGCTGCATCGCCTCGCGGACCTTCTGTGCACCGCTCGTCCAGAGCTGATGCGCTCTCGAGACGGTGATGCCCATGGCGTCAGCGATTTCCTGGAACGTGCGCGCCCGGCTCACCACTCGCTCCTGAGCAGCGCGGCGCACGCCTCGCACCGCTGAATGTTGAGGTCCACCAGACCGAAGTCGCCGCAGTCGGAGCAGCGGCCCTCGACGGGCGTCCGCGTGAACTGCCGATGCTCTGGGCGCCACGTGCAACGCCCCGCTGAAGTTCTGACGAACTGCCGGCGCTCCTGGCCGTGGCGGGTCATGATGTAGGCTCCGCCGGAAGCACGACGAGCAGCAATTGGCCGCACTTGCAGGTCCTGAGCGTGTGGTGCACTGGAGTCAGGTCGCCCGCATCAAACGACGTCCGACAGGTATCGTTCGGGCAGGTGACCAGCCAGAAGTCCGGCCTGACGCCGCCGCACTCCCACCGCCGCGCGGTCACCCTCGGCGCGAGCGGCGCGCTGATTTGTTTCACGTGAAACATTTGCATTCCTCCTTTCCGCCGCGAGTAGCGCGGCGGCGATCAGTAGTCCCAGCCCTCGCGCAGCTCGCGCTCGATTTCCATTAGGTTCGCCGTCTCCTCGCCGTAGCACGCGACGTCGTCACGGAAGCGCTCGGCATCCATGACGCCGCGGTGATACTCAGCGTCGGCGTGACGATCGCCACTTGGCGCACAGCCCTGGCCAGGGGCGCTACCGTGGTAGAGCTTCTGGCGCTGGAAGTTGACCAGCGACCCGGCCCGGATGGCACAGCCGCAGCCATCGCAGGTTCCCGCATAACGCGCGGTGAATGACTTGCTCAATGGTTTCCTCCTTCTGCCGCGCTCACGCGCGGCGGACGATGGGCTCCCAGCCATCGGAACCCAGGACGAACCGCGGCCGGGCGCGATGCGCCTTGCACGGCGAGGTTGTCAGGAACGAGAACGCCGCGGCGCGGATGTGCCGCGGCGGCTGCCGCACGCGCTCGACGCAACCGCACGTGCGACGGACGGGAATGATGCGCGGGCGACGCTTCTTGTGCGCTGGCACGTTCCCTGCCCTCCTTTCTCGCCAGGCCGCTCCGGGGTGCGGGTCTGCGCCCGTCGATGCCGCCTGGCTCCCGCAGTAATGATGATGTATGGCTTACGTGTAATCCAGCAATTACCGGAACTATATTCACTGTATAATCAACACGTTACGTAACTTTTACAAACCATTTCGCCGCCACCGGCCATGGGCTGCCAGGGGCGCAGAGCGGCTGCCGCCCAGACGTGCGTGTAACATACTGATAGCACACGACTTAGCATGTAACCTCTCAAAACATGTGATTAAACCTCGCGGAATGGGTTTATTCGCGAAGGCCGTTGAAAACCGTTGCCACACCTTGGTTTTCAAGCCTATCCCTGCGAGCGGTTGCTATACCAGTGCTTTCGGGGAGATAAGTAACTTATGGCTTACTATGAGCGCACTACGGCCCGCTGCTGGCAAAGAAAGGGCGACGGTGGTCGTGGGAGTGCCTGGCCGTCAATCGTTGGCCTGGCCTGGTCCTTGCGCGCCAGCGAGGTCCGTCAAGGACCATCCGTGCTTCGCCGCGAGCTTCATCATCTTGCGGCGCTCGCGGCCGGCGGCCCGGACATCGGACGGGAGGTCCGCATTTGTGGCCCGAACGCCCCGCAGGTCCCGGACGATGGCCTGTCCGGAGCGTCCGGCGATGTAGCCACCGACGGCGATGGTAAGGAGCGTGAACAACTCCGCCGGCAGGTCCAGCTCTGGCACCTGAAGCCACATTGACAGGTAAGGGAACAGGATGTACTTGTGAGCCAGAATGGCCGTGATGACCAGCATGAGGATCGGGCGCCAGCTCCTGGTGATCCACGAGTCCGACTTTGCCTCGGCGACGATGATGTCCCGGCGCGCGGCGTCCAGGGCCGTCTCGTAGGCCAGGACCTTCTCCGTGACAGCGTTCTCGACCTGGAGCAGCGCCGCCCTGGCCGCGACACGCTCCTCCGGGGTCGTCTTGAGTTCGTCGATGATCTTAGCGGCTCCATCAACGAGCGATCCGATACCGAGTCCTGTCACGACCTGACCCTCCCGTCTAAGGCTTGCTGTTCTTGATCAGCTCGTCGAGGAGAGCACGCTGACGGTCCAGCTTATCCTCGACGCGCTCCCTCCAGCGCTCGTCCTTCATGTGCCGGTCGTTGTGGAACGTCCACCGTTCCTGCGACAGCCGCTCGACGGCGTCCCACCGGGCAGAGGACATCGCGTCCGCGTAGGCGATGGTCTCCTTCGCATCGAGAATGACTTTCTCGAGATCCTTCGCCGAAGGCACGGTGGCGATTGTAACGACCGTGCCGAGCAGCGCACCGACAACGCAGGTGGACAACGGGATCGCGAAGGCGATCCATTTCGTTGCGGAGATCTCCGTTCCGTTGGCGCGGACGTGGGCCATCAACGGAAGCTCCTGACCCCCAGCACGAGGGACGCTGCAAAGCTGGCGATGCAGACACGGTTTCCTTGGTTCCCGCCGAGCAACTCAACACGGTCCAGGGACGGCCGGCCGGCGAAGAGCCCAACGTGACCCGGCGCGGCGATCACGTCGGGGCCAGGCTGTTCCCCGACGCCTCGCTTGAGGATCACCACGTCGAATCCGGAGGACGCCTCGACCAAGGGTATCGGCTTGCCGTGCAGGAGCCACGACCGGGCGCGGGCGCTCTTGCTCCGGTCCAGCCGGAGCTCCCAGAACGGGTGCTGCAGGAACGCCGAGCACCACGGAACCTCATCCGCCGTCTCGCCGTCGAGGCCGCAGAGCGTGAAGCACCATTGGATGAACGGATGATCGCGCTCGCCGGGAATCTCGCCGATGCCGATGTAGCGTTGGGCTATCGTGTAGGGCGTCATCGCTCCCCCGCTGAGTTTCCTTGTGGCTCAAGATTCATCAGAGTCCCCCCCAGCCGACCCAGAGCTTGAGCTTGCTCCAGACTGGAATCCAGGTCATGGTCCGTTCCTCCGATTCGATCGCAGCACGGCGATGATCTCCCCGTCCTGCACGGCCTTGGCTCGCAACGCCTTGCTGTTCTCAGTGATGCACTCCAGCGTGCGCTTGAGCAGGTCGTCGTGGTGCTGGTGACACCTCTCGCCGATGGTGGCCAGCGTCTGCTGGTGCCGCTCGCTCTGCCCCTTCATCGCTTCCGAGTGCTGCGAGGACAGCTTTTCCGCCAGCTCGGTCATCCGGCCGAAGGACTTCCACATGAAGCCCAGGAAGAACACCGTGATGGCGACCGGGGCGCCAAAGCGTTCGAGGACGTCGAGTGGAGGGAATTGTTCCATCGCTCTACGCCCTCGCGGTGCGTGGGTGCACTTGGAGGTGGATGTGCGGTCCGGTTCCGTGGAGCTTCGCGACGGCGACGCTCAGCGCCTGGCGAGATGGGTCATAGACGAATCGCGTGTTGAGCAGCCTGGCAAGCGCCGCCGGGGCGCCGCCCTCCTCCAGGTTCCGCACCCGCACGTCCATCGCCCTGTGCGGCATCTGTGAGTGGACGGTGGTCGCTGCCCCGACCGCCTCGTTTTCCTCTGGTGTGCGATAGATGGAGGTCACGACGAGCTCGGGCGCGGGCCAGGCTTCGAGCAGTGCCAGCGCCACATCGAGCAGCATCGGGTGCAGCGAATGCCACTCGCGCGCCAGGCGCGTGTCGAGGATCAGCCGCGCGCTCACCGCGCCCTCCCCCGCCGCCAGAGCCAGATACCTCCCAGGGCCACGACTCCCACGACACAGGCACCGACCGGATTCTCGGCCGCCAACGTGATGAAGCGGTCGGCCAGGTCCAGGAGCCGCGCGAGGATTGCGTCGAGGGTATCGCCCTCTGGCGGTGCCGGCGCCTGCTGTTGCTGTTCGGGCGGGCCACCGGCCAGAAGATGCCCTACGAATCCACCACTGAACATCAGCCAGAGCCCTGCGACGCCCTTGTAGAAGTTCTCGTACTCGCAGCCGGGATCGTTGTCCCACTCCCACCACGGCGGCGTGAACCACGACGGCCGATTCATTGGTCCAGCCTCCCTTACATGTCAACCTGAATCAGCGCAAGCTCGACCCGCCCGATGGTTCCTGCCGGCGCAGCAACGGCCGGCGTCGGCAGCACCAGAAAGCGCTTCGAGCCATCGAGCTGTGGGTAGAGCGAGCCGCCATCATCGTCGGGCCAGGAGAGGGTGACGAGGTCGCCCGGCTCCAGCTCGTACTGGTCAAGGTAGCACGAAACGCCACGCAGGACCATCCGAGGGGCCTCGCGCCACTCGTTTAGCGCGGCGACGACGGCGTTTGCGATGGAGACGTTCGTGAGCCAGGGAATGTCCGGCAGGATCTCCGCGCGCCGCGAGCCGAACGCCGCCTGCGAGGACGACGAGCCGGAGCTGGCGATCAACCGGTTCGTGGCGGAGACGACCGGTAAGTCGCCGTCCTTGGATCCGGTCATCCGTGACGGCGAGACGTAGACCGTCGGGTCGAGGACCGGGTCGAAGTTCGCGGCCGGGGCGTTGCCGAGCTCGTTGGCGCCGATCCGTGGCGCCACGACCGGTGGATTCGAGTAGCCGACCAGACCGGTGACCTGCTTCCTGCGGATCGGAGCCAGGGTAGACGTTGACGGCCTCTCGACGTAGCGGACCCGGAACCCGAGCTGCTCGATCTCAGCGCCGCCCTTGGCCGGGGCACCGAGAGCGGCGAGCTCCGCACGGGTCAACGCCTTGGTCACCGCCGTCGCCTGGAGGGTCGCGACGGATTCCCGGTAACGACTCCGGACCTTGCCCTCCGAGCAATAGGTCCAGGCGCGCGCGGCAAAGTCCATCTCGGCGAGCGTCGGGCCGAAGTCCTTCGGCGAGTTGGTCGAGCCGGAGAAGGCGGATTCGGCTGAGTAGCGCGCCCGGTCGGCAACGAAGGCGGGGACGTCGATGTTGGCGACGTCGAGCCCACCGCCGACCTGGACGAAGTGCCGGCGCACGTCGGCAGGGTTCGCGATCAGGACGTTGGGCGTCCCGGTGAACGTTCCGGCGCCGTCGTCCCTGGCGCCCTCGACGTCTGCCGTCGCGACGTCATCGCCGCCGGCGTCCATGGCGACCACGACGCTTTTCGGTGAGCCGCGGCACCAGATCCGGCGGATGCCGAGGAAGTCGACGACGTAGTCGGTCCCAGCGCCGCCGTAGTCGATGCCGAAAACCCAGTCGATCCAGGGAGCGGCGAAGTCGCCGCCAAACAGCACGTTCGTCGCAATCCCGGAGAGATTCAGGATCGTGGTCTGAATGACGCCGACCGGGGCCGTGGCGATCGAGACGTTTTGAAACTGCTTCCAGTGGTGGTTCGTCGCCGTTTCCAGCGTCAACGTCGACCGGCCCGTGCCGTGGAGCTGGAGCTGACACGTCGTTACTGGCCTCGTGCCCTGCGTGGCAACCCGCCACTGGAATTCGATCCCGAACTCCCCAGGGTGGTCGCTTTCCCAGAACTTGTCGCGGCTGACGCTCTGGGTCTTCGATCCAGAGAGCCGGAAGCGCCCCTGCAGCTTGTCGTCCCATGTCGTATTGTACGGCGCCTCCATCTCGCCGGCGACGCCAGAGTCGTGGTTCGTGCCGACACCCACGACCGACCACTGGCCGGCCGCGGCGAGGTTCCCGAACGAGTAGAACGTCGAGTCAAGGAAGTCGAATAGGTTTGGGTGTGTGCGGTCGTTGACGTCCGAATACCACATGTACTCCAGGCGATGAAACAGGTGGTCGTCGACGTTGTCGGCGCCGGTCCCGAACAGCGAGAACAGTCGCAGTGTCCCGTCGTCGTCGAGCGCGCCCTTGTGCACCGTCGAGCCGTTGACCTTGATGTCCACGGGGATCGTCGGCGTCTTTGACCAGAGGACGGCGACCCACGAGGCCTTGCGAATCAGCGTGCCGGCGCTGTAGGCGTTGGTCCCGACCTGTCCCTGGTAGACGATGTTCGCCGGGTCGAAGTCGTCGTCGAGCGAGGGCAGGACGATGATGTTGAGCGAGGCCGTGTAACTGTTCGGCCCGATGCCGAGGTGACCACGCGTGACGCCGGTCAGCTTGCGGTTGAGCTTGTCGACGCCCGTATAGAGGAACCGTTCGAGCTGGAGCGCGTTGCCACGCCGCATCAGCCAGCCCGTTCCGCCGCCGACGTTCCAGATTTCCGGCTTGAAGACCTCAATTTCGGTCGCGGAGAAGATCAGGTCCGATCGCAGCCAGTCGACACGCTGGACGGCCCAGAGCGCCGGCTGGTCCTGCAGGAGCTCGCCGTAGCGCACGGGGATTCCCTTTCCGACGTCGGAGACGTTAGGCGAGAACCACAGCACGTTGCGCGCGTAAGGGTAGTCGCTGCCACCGACGACCGAGACGCCCTGGGTCTGCTCCAGCCACGCGAGGTCGTCGCCAAGCTGGAGCTCGACCACGTCGCCGAGCGGACTGGCGGAGAGCACGCGTCCTGCGAGGACGAGCTGCTTGTCGGCCGTGTCCGCGGTGCGGGCCAGGTAGAGCGCGAACCGTGCGCCTTCCGGCTCCGTCCCTGTCAGCTTCGCCGACCAACGGGTCGATGGGCCGCCGAAGCGCTTGCGGTTGTCGACCGCGACGGCGCAGCGCGAGGTCGTCAGACGGCCGTGCAGCAGTGGCTCGTGCGAGACTCCCACCGGACCCACGGACGCAAGCAGTGGCTGGTATGCCTGACCGCCCACGCTCACGCCGGCACGGCTCGCCAGTCGCTCGGTCCCGCCGGCGAGCACCAGGTCGAGCACGGCAACGAAGTCCTGACCGCGGACCAGGTCGGCTTCGGTTGCCCACTCGGCGTCGAGCGTCTTCACCTTACTTGAGCCCGGCACGCTGGATCCCGGCCGTATCGCTCGCGACGTGCTCGAGCGGGATCGACAGCGCCCATTCGTTGACCACGCCGGCCTCGCTCAGGACCGGCGCCGAGTCCGCCCACACGACTTCCTCCTGCTCGAGCGGGAAACCGTCCCGGCCGATGCCCTGGAAGTCGAACGACCGCGAGGCGGCGCCGGGCGCGTAGCATAGGTCGCGGTGCCAGTTGATGAGCTGATTCTTGACGGTCGATGAGATGGGATTGCGGCGAGACCAGTTCAGGAGCGTCCGTCTGGTCACCGGCCGCGCCCGGGCGCTCCGCAGGACGCCGCCGGCCGTGCGCTCGAAGACCTCGCCGACGTCGACGACCGTGTCGGCCGGGTCGTCGTCGCGGCGCGGCAGCTGCAGCATGTGCGAGAGGCGGAACTCGTCGAAATGGATCAACGAGTTGATGGCGTTGTTCTCATGGCTCACGAGGCGAACCTCAAGCCGCGTTGCCGGCAGGTTCGTCGGGTCGGCAATGTTCGTGGCGCGGAAGTCGTAGACGAGCTCCATGATGACCCACTCGTTGAGCGGCAGCGTCCAGGCCGAACCGACAACGCCGGTCGAAGCGAACAGCCATCCGCCACCACCGTCCGAGTATTGCGGGTGAACCTCAAGGCGGGCCTGCGTCGCGTTCAGCGTGTTCATCACCGCGACCTGGACCAGAAAGCGATTCAGGTAGGACGTCCCGACTAGGTAGTCGCCGACCTCGATGACGACGGCATTATTCTCGTTGCGGATGTTGCGGAACACTGGCGTCAGCTGGCTGCTCGACTTGCCGAACCACGCGAATTCCTCGATGGGCCGCGCGCCGCTGGAGTTGCGCAGGGCGTGCTCGAACGCCGCGGTGCCGGATGTCGGCCATCGGTCAATGTTCTGGACCGTGACGAAGGAATCCGCGACGCCGACCTGTACGGCCACGTGGTCGTACGGTCCGACCACGCGCCGGACGTTGGGGACGAACAGGCCGCGCGGTGGCTCCAAGTGGCTGTAGGCGTAGGCCTGCGTGGGCGCGGCGACCGTCTTCTCCAGGCGGATTGCCGCACCACCGCGAAAGCGCGTTGCCGTCTGACGGGTCAGGGTCCCGTTGACCGCGAAGATCCCGTCGAGCGGGCTGTTCTCGGCGTTGGCGTTCTGAATCTGCTCGCCCGGATAGGTGGCGACCAGCGAGGCCGAGGGATACAGAAACCGCTCGGTGCCCAGAGTCGGTGCCAGCGTTAGATTCAGCATCAGACGATCGCCATAACGACGACCTCGGGAACGTTCTCGACCTCGTTGATGGAGCGGTTCCGTCCGGCGCTCATGACGACGACCTCGACCACGTCCTCGACCTCCTCAACGACTGCGACGCGGAAGTTCTGAATGCCGCTGCTGATACCGACGAACACGTACGCCAGGTCCGGGCTACGCTTGTAGACGTTGTACTGGTGCGCCGGGCTCTGGTCGCACGTCCAGACCGCACCGGTGACCGCGAGCGTGCCGCCGTCTATGATGCAGCGCTTGATCTCGTCGGGAAGGCCGGCGCCTTCCTGGTCGCTGGTCAGTTCGTACGTGAAGTCGGTCATCGGAACGTCCCCGGCCGGTTGAGCTCGCGGGCGAGCTGCGCAACGCTGAGCTGAGAAAGCTCGACGGTCTGCGGCCCTGGCGGGAACTGGTCCTGCAGGGCCTCGACGAGCTCGACGAGCCGCTGGAGAAACCGGATCTGGAGGTCGATGTTCTCGCGCGCAAAGGTCTGCGCCGAGCGGCTGCCGCCCGTGACCCGGCCGGAACGGAAGGCCGCGCGCTGCTCCTGGAGCACGGCGAGCGCGTCCTCGATTTGCTCTAGGTCGCCGCCGGCGGCGAGGTTCTCCAGTCCGGCGAGCTCGCCACGGCTCAGACGCCTGGAGCTGCCGCCGGTGAATTCCTGCGACCCTTCCCGGCGGAGCAGTTCGGTCAGGATGCGGATCTGCTCCGGGGCTCCTGCAATGTCGCCGCCACTGATGTCCGTCACTCGCTGCCGGACGGTAGCGGCCTGGGCGACGATGGCCTCGATGGATCCGGCGATGAGCTTCTCGACCTTCTCCCTGGACGACGCGATGCCCTCGGTGACACCCTCGCCAATCTTCTCGCCGGCGGTCTGACCAAGCCGCTCAGCCGCCTTCTGCGCGTCCTCGGCGTCCATCGAGGCGATGAGCGCGTCGGTGGCCTCGGTCCGAAGCGAGAGCGTCAGCCGCTCGGAGGCCTCGTCGACCTGGGCTGCGACGGCGACGACGATCCCCTGGTCGAGCGGCGTCGAGGCCATCGCGGAAATGAACTCCGTTCCCGACTTGAGGCCAGCCTCGGCGGCCATCTTGGCGAGCCCGTCGACGAGTTTCCTGCGGTCCTCTGCCCCGAGCGCAAAGCTATCGGAGAACAGCGTCTTGAGGCCCGGCGCGAGCGCGGCGAACTGGTCGCTGATCGACTCGGCCTCGAACAGGTCGCCACCGGTGACGGTCTGGAAGATGTCCTTCGCGGAGGTGAGCGCATCGGCGCGCTCGGCGCGCATGCGCTTGGTTTCCTCGTTGAGCTCCTTCGCCGAGATGGTCGCCTTCTGCTGCGCCGCATGAATCTCGAGCATCGCCTTTCTGTGGGCGGTCTCCGCCTCGACCAGGTCGGTGTAGGACGTCCCGAGCTTCTCGTTGATGGCGCGCAGGAGCTCTTGGCCTTCAGCCGTCGCAGCGGCCGCGTCGTTCGCCTCGCGAGCTGTATTTCCGACCTGCTTGAGGGCATCCCCGAGTCCAAGCGTCCCGTCGATCCAGCGGCCGAGCTGCCAGCCTCCGATCGCGGCTCCGAGGACAGATGCACCAGTTGCCAGCGTCTGGATCGCCGAGCTCCCGCGCACAAGACGCAGGACGAGCGTGTCGAGGTGCTGGGGCAGGATTCGGATGAGCCCGGCGAGCTCCTGGCTGCCCATTGCCGCTTCGCGGCTGGCGCCGGAGTAGTGAAAGAGGCCATCGGCGCCGCGCTGGATCGGGCGGCCAAGCTCGACGAACGACTGCGAGAGGTCGTTCATGTCCGTCACGAGGACCTTCTGCACCTCTGAGGCGTGGCGGGCATTGAACTGGTATTTCTTGAGCGCCTGGCTGGAGACGGTCTCCATCTGCTCAAACGCCCCGTCCCACGTCTCCTGCAGGTCCTTCGTGTGGAACTTTAGTTCATCCTGTGCGCGGGCGATCTCCTGCAGCGGCCGGGAGGCGCCGTCCTCTGCGATCATCTCGAACAGCGTCTGGTCGACCTCCGGCATCGCGCGCCTTCTTCCTTTCCCTCGCCTCGCGTTCTACGGCACCCACCACGCCCATCGCCTCGACCAGCGCACAGGGCTGATCATGGAGCCCGCCGCGCGCGGGCAGCGTCCCGCTGGCGGCCAGGACAGCAGCCGCCGCTGTCGCCATCGCATCCTCCCCGAGCTCCAGCCGCGGGCAGCGGAAGAACCGGACCGGGCCCTCGACGTCTAAGGGGACGCGGCGGGGCTCGTAGTAGCCGTGGCTGTGTCGCTCGGTTTCGCCGCAGGCGTTGCAGTCCCACCGCTCGCCTCCCCGCTTGCTGCGTCGCCACCAGGCTGCAGCTCGGAGTTTTTTTTAAACTCGTCGGTTAAGTGGTTCCATGCGTCGACCTCGCGGCCGAAGGCCCGCACCGCCGCAGGGTGAACGCGGTCGAACCAATACGTCGAAACGATCGGGTAAGAGCTGTCCATGAGCTGATAGGCGACCAGGAACGGCGGCGCCTTGCCTGGCTCGACCTCGACGCGCATGCCCTCGAGCGCCTCAACACCGAAGCGAAAGAGCCAGGAATAGTAGCGGTTGTCGTTCAGGCGGAGCGTGCCGTCGCCGTCGAATGCCTTGGCCTGGTCGCGGCAGAACAGGGCCACGGTCGCGGGTAGCGCGCGCAGCACCGCCGTGATTCCCGGCCAGCGTTCGTCGGTATGGCGCTTCCTTGCGCCCAGGTCGATAGCGAACTCCACGGCCCCTCCCGTCTACGTCGTGAACTCGACCTGTCCCTCGTTCTCCCCGGCGGAGCTGCCGGTGCAGCGGCCAGCCACGGTCAACGTCACGTCGCCGTCGCCGACCTCCTCGTTGATGGGCTCGGCAACCCAGTTCGTGCCCGTCAGGACGCACTTCTTGTTGGTCGTGGCCCCGAGCGTGATCACCAGGTCGCGCTGCACGGCCTGGAGCGCCGCCTGGAAGAGCTCGGTCTGCGGCGTCTTGCTGTAGAGCGTGAGCGAGGCGCGTAGGGTGCGCTCGACGTTCGAGGCGAAGCCAGTCGGTGTCGCCTGGCCGCGCTGCCGGTCGCGGAGGACGAAGTTGTTCAGCAGCTCCCAGGTCGCGGCGATGAGCTCCCAGTCGGTCGAGACGGCTTCGTGCGTGAATGCGTTTTCTGTAGCGGGAATCGGCGACCCGGCGACCGTCTTCGTGAGCTGCTGCTGCGGGTAGAAGACGTCCGCCGAATAGGTCTGGGTCAGTACGGGCGTCACCGTCACGACGTCGCCGGCGATGGCGGTGACGCGGTAGTCGTCGGCCGAGGTCGGAGCGCCATCGTCGACTCGAATGAGCGACCCGACCGACAGACGACGCCCGTGTCCGGTGCCGAGCGTCAGCGTCGACGCGCCGATCGTTCCGGACGTGACGGTGCCCGAGCCGGTATAGATCACGTCCTTGCAGAGCCCGGAGAAGCTGACGACCGGCGGCTCGCTGTCCGGGGCTTCGACAAGGATCCGATCCACGATGGCGCCGATGACACAGCGCGAGAAGTTGCCGGCAAACTGCCAGAGCCGGAGCGACTGCGTGATCTGTTTCTTGAGCGTGTAAAGCCGTGAGGACTTGGTCCCCAGCCCCGCCTCCCACAGCAGGTCGTCGTCGGGCGCCGCGGTCGATCCGCTCGGCAGGACGTACTTCCTCAGCGACCACGTCCCGGCCCGCTTGCCGAGGACCCATTCGAGCGCCGAACGCGTCGCTTTGCGGTCGGCCCTTACGAAGTTCCCGAGCGGAGAGATGAGAGCGCTGAAGCCGCCCGGCAGGTGATCGACCGCGGCGCTGCCGTCAACCGGAACGGCGGTCGGGATCTCGCCGAACGTTCCCTCGTTCTCGACGGCGATGACCTCGTCGATTCCCTGCGTATACGCATTCGGTGCCGCCATGTCG
>Ga0299906_10001169_pt1 | contig 22654 bp, 21 predicted proteins | sample RVTome_14_FD_200259 | JGI IMG/M metagenome (GOLD analysis project Ga0299906, IMG submission 200259) | Soil microbial communities from uranium-contaminated site in the Upper Colorado River Basin, Wyoming, United States - RVT145D125 (version 2) ...
AGGGGCGCTGATGGCGTGTCGGCTCACCGGCCGGCATCGAGTGGCGGTCTCGCGCGCGGTGCATCCCCAGGTGCGCCGCGTGTTGGAGACCTACTGCTCGGGCCCAGGGGTGGAGGTGGTGGAAGTTCCGGCCGACCTGTCCGAGTCTGGCTCCGGGCTCACCCATCTTGACGCCGTCCTCGGCCTGGTCGGCGACGACGTGGCATGCCTGGTGGTCCAGGAACCGAACTTCCTCGGCTTGCTCGAACCGATGGCCGACCTGGCCGAGGCGGCGCATGCGGCGGGAGCACTGTTCGTGACCCTGGTCGATCCGGTCAGCCTGGCACTGCTCGAGGCCCCAGGTCGTTACGGCGCCGACATCGTGACCGCCGAGGGCCAATCGCTGGGGATCCCGCTCGCGTTCGGAGGACCGTACCTGGGTCTCATGGCGGCGCGGATGATCGCTGTCCGCCAGCTGCCCGGACGGCTGGTGGGCGCTACCCGGGACGCGGCCGGACGCCGAGGATACGTGCTCACCCTGCAGGCCCGCGAGCAGCACATCCGTCGCGAGAAGGCGGCCAGCAACATCTGCACCAACCAGGCGCTGTGCGCCCTGGCCGCCACCGCGTACCTGTCTGCGGTCGGCCCCGAGGGCCTGCGAGAGGCCGCGGAGCGCTCGACGATCCAGGCCCGCCACCTGGTGGCCACGCTCGAGACGGCCGGGATCGCGGCCCGGCGTTTCACGGCCCCGTACTTCAACGAGGTTGCGCTGCGCCTCGCCGACGCCGGCGCGCGACATGCCGCGCTGGTCGAGCAGGGCATCCTGGCCGGGCTGGTTGTCGAGCCCGAGTATCCCGAGCTGCCCGACACGCTGCTCCTGGCCGCGACCGAGCTGACGACCGACGACGACATCCGGCGGCTCGCCGTAGCCCTGGGAGCCGCGGCGTGAGCGCGGTCGGGGAGCGGCCCACGACCGACGCCTCCGGGCGTGGAGCGGCGTTCCACTCTCCGCCGGCGGGGGAGGTGCTCCGGGTCGTGGAGCCGACCCTGTTCGAGCGGTCCCGGCCGGGGCGGCGCGCGGTTCGATTCCCGGCCCCGTCCGAGGCGGCGCGCACCGCGGCCGCGTCTCAGCCGCCCATCCCCGCTTCCGCGCGCCGCACCGCACCCCTGCGCCTGCCGGAGGTCAGCGAGCTCGAGCTGGTGCGCCATTTCAACCGCCTGAGCCGCCTGAACCACGCCATCGACATCGGCTTCTACCCGCTCGGGTCATGCACGATGAAGTACAACCCCAAGCTGAACGAATGGGCGGCCCGGCTGCCGGGGCTGGCGGGCTCGCATCCGCTCGACCCCGGCCCCTTGAGCCAGGGCAGCCTGGAGCTCCAATGGCTTCTGGCCGAGCTCCTGCGCGAGATCGGGGGATTCGCCGCCGTCAGCCTACAGCCCGCGGCCGGAGCTCACGGCGAGCTGACTGGGATGCTGATGACGCGGGCGTTCCATCGATCGCGCGGAGAGGGCGACCAGCGGCGGGTCGTCCTCGTGCCGGACAGCGCCCATGGCACCAATCCGGCCACCGCCAGCATGGTCGGCTTCCAGACCCGAACCGTCGCGTCCAACGCCCGGGGCGGGATTGACCTCGACGCGCTGCGGGGGGCGCTGGGACCCGATACCGCTGCGCTCATGATCACCAATCCGAGCACGCTGGGGATCTTCGAGGACCAGATCCACGACGTCCTGAGCGCGGTCCAGGCGGCGGGCGCCATCGCCTACATGGACGGGGCCAACCTGAACGCCATCCTCGGCCGCTTCCGCGCCGGCGAGGCGGGATTCGACGTCATGCACTTCAACCTGCACAAGACGTTCAGCACGCCGCACGGCGGCGGGGGACCGGGGGCGGGACCGATCGGGGTCAGCCCGCGCCTGGCGCCCTTCCTGCCGGCGCCTCTCCCCCAGCTGATCGCGGGCGACCCGGCCACGGTGCTGGCCAATGCGTGGTCCGGCCGCTCGACGCCGGACGCCCGGTTCGCACTCGAGTCTCCCGGCGCGCGGCCCACCGCGATCGGGCAAGTCCGAACCTTCGGTGGCAACTTCGGCATGCACCTGCGTGCGTATGCCTACATCCGCGCCAACGGCGCGGCCGGTCTGCGTCAGGTCACCGACGACGCAGTGCTGGCCGCCAACTACGTCCGGGTTCAGCTAGGGGACGCGTACGATCTGCCGTTCGACCGCATCTGCAAGCACGAGGTGGTCTTCAGCGCGCGGCGCCAAAAGCGCGAGCATGGTGTGAGCGCGCTGGACATCGCCAAGGCCATCCTGGACGAGGGCATCCACCCGCCGACCATCTACTTCCCCCTCATCGTCGAGGAGGCGCTCATGATCGAGCCCACCGAGACGGAGACGCGCGAGACGCTGGACCGATTCGTGTCGATCATGCGAGACATCGCCGAGCGATCAGCGCGCGATCCGGAGGCGGTTCGACAGTCGCCGCGCACGACGCCGGTGGGCCGCCTGGACGAGGCCGCCGCGGCCCGCCAGCCCGACCTGGGGTGGGCCTTTCCGGAGGCCGATCGAACCGAATCCACGCTCGGCGGGTAGTATCTGCACCGATCCGGGCACTGAGCAGCACGGAGAGCGAGTGGTCGACCCACAGGCAACAGGTCTCGTCGAGCGGATGCAGTCGGACGACCTGCAGGCGTTCGAGGAGTTCTTTCAGACCTACCAACGCCCGGTCTACCTGACCGCGCTGGCGATCACGCGCGATCCGTTCCTGGCCGAGGAGATCCTCCAGGACTGCTTCGTCAAGGCCTACCGCGTCCGCCATCGCTTGCGGACCGACGTATCGCCGCTCCCCTGGCTGCAGCGCGTGTGCACGAACCTGTGCTACAGCCGGCTCTCCCGACGCCGCGCGCTGCTCGAGCCGCTGACGGACCTCATCGGCAACCTTGCGCCCGACCTGTCCGCCGGCCCCGACCAGGTTGTCGAGTCGCGGGAGATCGTGGAAGTCCTGCAGCGCGGCATCGATGCGCTCCCCCCGAAACAGCAGACCGCGATCATCCTGTATTACCTGCATGGCTACAGCCTTGCGGAGGCGGCCGAGATCGCCGGCTGCCAGGTGGGCACCATGAAATCCCGCATTCATTACGCCCTGCGCGCGCTCCGCGTGCTCCTGCCGGTCGAGCGCCGCGCCCGTCTGCCGCGCCGCGCGCGGCTGGCCGACGAGCGGAGGACCTGAGCGTGGACTGCCGGCGCGTTGCCCGCGAGCTCATCGAGTTCTTCCGCTTCGGCGAGCTCGACGCTCGATCCGCGCCACACCTCGAGCACCTCGAAGTGTGCCTGGCCTGCCGCCAGGAAGTCGGCCTGGATCGCGAGCTGGTCCTCCAGATGCAACGTGCCCTGGCGGCGCGTGTCGACGGCCACGCCCCCTCGCCCGGCGCGTGGCTCGAGATCCGCCGCCGCGCTCTCGAGGAGGAGCGTCCGGGCTGGCGCCAGCGGCTGGTGCCCCTTTCCCGCCTCGCCCTGGTGGGAGGGACCGCGATCGTGCTGCTCGCCCTGGTGGCGCCGTCTGGCCTGTCGCCATTCGACGTCCAACCCGAGCTCGTCTACGGCGAGCCGACCTGGCAGAACTTCGAGGAAGCGGCCTCCGGCGAACTCATGGATCCCTACGCAGGACGCTGGTGGCTGCGTTACGCGACCCAGGCGCCACATGCCTTGGCCACTGGCTCGCTGGCCACGGTGGACCCCTGGGAGCGCCTCGTGACGCCGTCCCCACGATCGAGCGGCCTCGTCCATTGAACGTGCCCCTGCGCAGCGAGCCGGAAGCTCACCTCCCACGGAGCGCGGTCGCCTGAACCTCGGGACGCCGGCGCGGGTAGTCAAAGTGGTACCGGGTGTCCGGACGTCGCCGTGTGCGTGGCGCACCATTCCTTGACGACCACGGTCGCCGCGGGCCATGATTGGTGGGCTTGCCGCGGGCGCCGCCCAACGGCGTCATGCCGGTGCGCCCCGGTCTTGCTATGCACGATTAGGGAGAGGAGGGCCAGCCGAGCGACGATCGCTGAACGTCGTCATGGCTTGATGTTTTCGAGCACGTGGCGATCGAACCGAACGCCGCTATCCCGCGGCAAATTTCAATAGTCGCCAACAGGCGAAAGGAAATGTGTATGTGGTTTAAGAAGACCATGGGCGTCGCAGTGGCGCTCATGCTTCTGCTGGCAGCCTGCCAGGCGTCCGCTTCGGTGTCGCCGGGCGAGAGCGAGCCAGCCAGTGAAGCGCCGGCAGTCCCGCAGGTTCTGCGGACCGCTCTCGGCACCGAACCGCCGTCGCTCGATCCCAACATTGCGACCGACAGCGAGTCGATCCAGGTCCTGCGATCGATCACCTATCCGCTGGTGTACTTCGACGCGGAGCTGAACGTCGTAGATGGCATGGCGACATACGAGATCAGCGAGGACGGCCAGACCATCACCTTCACCCTGAAGGACGGCTACGCCTACAGCGATGGCCAGGACATCGTTGCGGGGGACTTTGCCTACAGCTGGCGGCGCCTGATGGACCCTCGCACGGCATCGGAGTACTCGTACGTCCTCGACTACGTCGAGGGAGGCGTCGAGCTGCGAAACGCCGATCCGGAGGTCGATGACATCGACGCCCTGGTCGAAGCATTCGGCGTCGAGGCACCGGACGATGACACGTTCATCGTTCACCTCGCCCAGCCGGCTGCCTTCTTCGTCTACGTCGCCACCATGTGGCTGACGGTCCCGCTTCGCGAGGACATGGTCTTCACCGAGGCCGAAGGCTACATTTCTTCGGGCCCGATGATGCTCACCGAGTGGAACCACAACGCGAACGTCGTCCTGGAGCCGAATCCGAACTGGGGAGGCGAGCCCGTGAATCTCGAGCGCATCGAGATGGCGGTCATCGCTGACCAGGCGGCGGCACTCGCGGCGTATGAAGCGGATGACATCGACATCACGGCTCCTCCTGCGGCGGAGATCGCTCGCATCGAGGACGATCCCGAGCTGGCCCCGGATGTGTTCCGCGGCAACAACCTGGGGATCGAGTACTACGCCTTCGACCTCAAGGATCCAAACGGGCCATTCGCGCGTTCGGCTCTCCTGCGGCGGGCGTTCCATGAGGCCGTCGATAAGGACTCGATGCTCCAGGTGGCATTCGGAGGTGTCGGGCTCGTCGCGAACAGCGTCGTGCCGCCGGGCATGCCGGGTCACCAGGATGACGTGTTCCTTCCGTTCGACCTCGAGCAGGCCCAGGCCGACTTTGCAGCGGCTCTGGACGAGCTCGGCCTCGCGTCGGCAGCCGACCTGCATCTGCAGATCGGTTACAACACCGGCAGCACTCACGAGAGCCGGGTCGAATTCCTGCAGCAGCAGTGGCGCGACGCCTTCGGGGTCGAGGTTGAGCCCGTTGGCATGGAGTTCGGCACCTACCTCGACCGGTTGAGCAGCGACCCGTTCGACATCTTCCGGCTCGGGTGGAGCGCGGACTTCCCGCACCCCCAGAACTTCCTCAACGACCTGTTGGGCTGCGGAAGCGGCAACAACAACTCCGGGTACTGCAACGACGAAGCGCAAGCACTCATGGCCGAGGCGGCCGTGAGCCCCGATCTGGCGGACCAGGTTGCCCTGTACAACCAGGCCCAGGAAGTGATCATGGCGGACTCGCCGATGATGACGATGCGCTGGGGCTCGTTCTTCACCCTCGTCAAGCCGTGGGTGCTGGACCTGGGCATCACGCCCCTCGACTCGGATGCCGGGGAGCACTTCTACGCGTGGGCGACCATCGCCCCGCACGACTAGCGGAACGCTCCGTTTGACCTGAACTTGAACGTTGGGCGGGCCGGCCATCGGCCCGCCCGACGGCCACGGCGGCCGAGGACTATTCTTCGGATGCCGTGGCCGTCGACTAACAGACGGCTGCAAGACAGGGAGTGGTAGACGTGCTCACCTACGTCGTCCGGCGGATGCTGTGGATCATCCCGGTCCTGTTCTTCGTGTCGGTCATCACCTTCTCCCTGATGCACACCGTCCCGGGTGGCCCGTGGTCGCGCGAGAAGAAGCTTCCTGAAGCCACCGTCCGCCTCCTGAACGACAAGTACGGCCTGGATGAGCCCATCGTCGCGCAGTACCTGAACTGGGTGGGCCCGCTCCACATCGAGGACGGGAGCGTGGCGTGCTGCGGCGGCATCCTGGCCGGCGACCTGGGTCCGTCGTACAAGTACATCGATCGGTCGGTCAACCAGATCATCGGGGACGGGATCCTGACCACGATGCAGCTCGGGCTGATGGCGTTCCTGCTGTCGGTGGCCATCGGCCTGCCGCTGGGCATCATCGCCGCCCTCGGGCACAACAGACTGCCCGACTATGCGGCCACATTCATCTCGGTGCTCGGCATCTCCACGCCCACCTTCGTGTCGTCGATGCTGCTCATCGTGGTATTCGGAGTGGTCCTCGGCTGGCTCCCTGTCAACGCGTTGAAATGGGACACCGATCCCACGGCCTGGATCCTGCCCATCATCGCCCTATCCCTGTTCCCCATTGCCCAGGTCGCGCGCTACACCCGGGCGTCCATGCTCGAGGTGACTCGCCGTGACTACGTGCGCACAGCCCACAGCAAGGGCATTGGCCAACGCACCATCGTCATCGTCCACATGGTGCGCAACGCACTGATCCCGGTGGTCACCATCCTGGGCCCCGTCCTCGCCTTCCTCGTCACCGGCTCGTTCATCATCGAGTACATCTTCAGCGTGCCCGGCATCGGCCGCGAGTACGTCTCGAGCATCACCCAGCGCGACTACGGCCTGATCATGGCCCTGAGCATGTTCTACGCGGTCACCATCGCGGTCCTGAACCTGGTCGTCGACGTCCTGTACGCGTACATCGACCCGCGGATCCGCTACAGCTAGTCCCGCTACAGCTAGGAGCCGTCAGGCATGACCGAGCAGACGGGCGCCATCGAAGCTGGTGTCGCGCTCGAGCGAAGGAAGAGCACCGGGCTGTGGGGGGACGCGTTTCGCCGGCTGATCCGCAACCGCCTCGCAATCCTGGGCGGGCTCTTCGTCATCTTTCTCGCCCTCCTCGCTTCCATCGGGCCGATGGTCACGCCGTGGGAATACTTCGATCAGCACACCCAGGAGGTCATCTCCAACAACAATCGACCCCTGACGCCCATGCAGCAGGTCGAAGGCCTCGATCACGTGCACGTCCTCGGCACCGACAACCTCGGCCGCGACATGCTCAGCCGGCTGATGGACGGGGCGCGAATCAGCATGATGGTGGCCCTCGTGGTGCAGGCGGTGGTCCTTTTCATCGGGATCCCGGTCGGCGCCGCGGCAGCCTGGTTCGGCGGCCGTATTGACACGTTCCTGATGCGCATCACCGATGTCGTGTACGCCTACCCCGACCTGCTGTTCATCATCCTGCTGGGGGTCGCGTTCCGCGAGACGTTCTTCGGCAAAGCCCTGGACGGCCTGCTGCTCGTCTTCGTCGCGATTGGCCTCACCAGCTGGGTCACCATGGCTCGACTCGTCCGCGGCCAGCTGCTGAGCCTCAAGGAGACCGAGTTCGTCGAGGCCGCCAAGGCGATTGGCGTGTCCGACCGACGAATCGTGACCAGGCATCTGCTGCCGAATGCGCTTGGTCCGATCATCGTGGCCGTCACGTTGGGCATCCCCACCGCCATCCTGGCCGAGGCCACCCTGGCGTTCATCGGGATCGGGGTCCAGGCGCCTCGCGCCAGCTGGGGCAGCCTGGTGGCCGACGGTCAGGCCTACCTCCGGTCCTTCCCGCACATGGTGCTCTTCCCGGCCATCGCCATCGCGCTGGCGCTCATCAGCTTCACCTTCCTGGGGGACGGCCTCCGCGACGCGCTCGACCCCAAGTTGAAGGGGAAGCAGTAGGTTGACGGTCAGCGACCCACAGGCCCCACCCGGCGGGGCCGCCGTCACCGAGCTCCCCGACTCGATCGAGATCACGACCGAGGAGGGCCGGCGGCTCGCTGAGCGGCTGGCTGACAACCGCCCCCACGCGCGCAAGCTGCTCGAGGTGCGGAACCTGTCGACCCAGTTTTTCACCCGTGACGGGGTGGTCCACGCCGTGGACGAGGTCAGCTTCGACGTGGACTACGGCGAAACGCTCGGCCTTGTCGGGGAGTCTGGCTGCGGGAAGAGCGTCACCGCCCTGTCCCTCGTTCGGCTCGTGCCCGACCCGCCAGGGCAGATCGTGGAAGGCCAGATCCTCTTCGACGGCATCGACATCCTGAAGCTATCGCGCGCCGAGATGCGCCGCCTGCGCGGACGGAAGATTGGGTTCATCTTCCAGGACCCGATGACCAGCCTGAACCCGACCTTGCCCATCGGCTTCCAGATCTCCGAGTCGGCCCGCACGCACCTGGGCCTGTCGCGCAACGCCGCCGCGGATCGGGGGGTGGAGCTGCTGTCCAAGGTCGGCATCCCGCGCGCCCGCGATCGGATGGGCGACTACCCGCACCAGTTCTCGGGCGGGATGCGGCAGCGGGTCATGATCGCCATCGCCCTGGCATGCGATCCCATGCTGTTGCTGGCCGACGAGCCGACGACGGCCCTGGACGTGACCATCCAGGCTCAGATCCTGGACCTCATCCGCTCGCTCTCCGCCGAGTTCGGGACGGCCGTCATGCTGATCACCCACGACCTGGGCATCGCGGCCGGCATGTGCCACCGGGTCAACGTCATGTACGCCGGGCGGATCGTCGAGACCGGCGTGGTCGACGATGTCTTCGAGAACGCGCGGCACCCATACGCCTGGGGCCTGCTCGACTCCCTCCCGCGGCTGACCGATACCCGAGCGGGGCGCCTGCGCACGATCGAAGGCATGCCGCCCGACCTCATCGATCCGGGCGCCGAATGTCGGTTCGCCCCGCGCTGCCATTACGCCCAGGATCGCTGTCGCGCCGAGGAGCCGGAGCTCACCCCGCGCGACGGTGAGGGGCATCAGGCGCGCTGCTTCGGGACCGAGCCCGGCGGATGGATCCCGTGACCGGCCCCGAAACCGGCAACGTGGCAGCGCCGCTGGTCGACGTCGACCATCTGAAGGTCTACTTCCCGATCTACGCCGGCCTGCTCCAGCGTCGCAGCGGGGACGTGCGCGCGGTGGACGACATCACCTTCGCGATCAGCCGCGGCGAGACCTTCGGGCTGGTGGGCGAATCGGGATGCGGGAAGAGCACCACCGGGAGGGCGGTGATCCGACTCCGCAACCCGACCGCCGGGACCGTCAACTTCGACGGCCGCGACCTGATGAGCCTGTCCCGCGAGGAGCTGCGGCTCGCCCGTCGTCGGATGCAGATCATCTTCCAGGACCCGTATTCGTCACTGAACCCGCGGATGACGGTGTCGTCCATCATCGGCGAACCCCTGGACACCCATAACCTGGGCAGCAAGAGCTCGCGCCAGGACCGCGTGGCGGAGCTGCTGCAGCTGGTCGGGCTCAACCCGAACTACCGCAACCGCTATCCCCACGAGTTCTCAGGCGGCCAGCGCCAGCGGATCGGGGTTGCCCGCGCCCTGGCCGTCGAGCCGGAGTTCATCGTGTGCGACGAGCCGATCAGCGCCCTGGACGTCTCGATCCAGGCCCAGGTCCTCAACCTCCTGGTCGAGCTCCGGGAGCGATTCGGGCTGACCTACCTGTTTATCGCCCACGACCTGTCGGTGGTCCGCCACATCAGCGACCGGGTCGGAGTCATGTACCTCGGCAAGCTGGTGGAGGTGGGCCCGCCGGACATCATGTACGCCGGTCCGGGGCACCCGTACACTCGCGCCCTGCTGTCGGCGGTCCCGATAGCCGATCCGAAGACCGAGCGCAAGCGCAAGCGGGTCATCCTCACCGGCGACGTGCCCTCCCCGGTCAACCCACCGCCGGGATGCCGGTTCCACACCCGGTGCTGGCTGTACGAGAGCCTGGGGCGTCCCGAGGTGTGTCGAACGGAGGAGCCGCCGCTGCGCGAGGTGCGGCCACAGCACTTTGCCGCGTGTCATTTCGCGGAGGACGCCCTGCGCAGCGACATCGGCGTCGCTCACCTGGATGAAACGGCGAAGCCTGCCGCGGCCGCCGCGGCCGGCGCGGTCGCCGCTACTGCGTGAAGGAGGGATGCGACCGGTCGCCTGGGATTAGGCGGCGCTGATATGCTGATGCGACTTGGCTGGCCCTCAGGCCGGCCCATCGCCCACACCCCTGTCGGATTAACGAGGAAGCGGAGGGTTATCTGGATGCGCAAAGTCTTCCCCCTGTTCGTAGTACTCGGCGTGCTGCTGGCTGCCTGTCAGCCCACGGCGTCCGAGTCGCCATCGGCGTCGGAGGGTCCCGCGGAGAGTGCGGCGGCCTTCTCACCGATGTCCTACCCCGAGGGCGGTCCCCAGGACTGCTCGTATGGTGGCGAGTTCTCCGAAATCAAGGCCGTTGACGAGCTGACGGTCGAATTCACCCTGTGCTACCCGGATCCGGCCTTCCTGTCCAAGATCGCGTTCACCGCGTTTGCGATCGCCGACACGGCCGATCTCGAGAACAACATGGAGAACCACCTGATCTTGGCCGCTCCGAACGGGACGGGCCCCTACAGCCTCACCCAGTGGCAGCGTGGCATCCAGCTGGTCCTCGACAAGAACGCCGACTACTGGGGCGAGAATGTCGGAGCCGACCAGCTTGTATTCCGCTGGAGCACCGAGTCGGCCGCGCGCCTGCTCGAGCTGCAGGCGGGAACGGTTGACGGAATCGACAACCCCGCACCCAACGACTTCGCCACGATTGAAGGCGACGCCAACCTGCAGCTCCTCGACCGCGAGGCGTTGAACACCTTCTACGTCGGCTTCAATGAGAATTACGAGCCGTTCGATGACGTTCGCGTGCGCCAGGCACTGGCCATGGGCATCGACCGCCAGAGGATCGTCGACCAATTCTTCCCCGAAGGCTCGGTCACCGCTTCGCACTTCACCCCGTGCGCGATTCCGCTCGGATGTGAAGGCGACGAGTGGTACGAGTTCGACGTGGACGCGGCCAAGGCCCTGCTGGCCGAAGCCGGCCTGGCCAATGGCTTCTCCACCGTCCTGAACTATCGCGACGTGGTTCGTGGTTACCTGCCCGATCCCAACGTCGTGGCCCAGGACCTGCAGGCGCAGCTCAAGCAAAACCTGAACATCGACATCACGATCGACCCTCAGGAGTCGGGGACGTTCCTCGACAACGGGACCGCGGGTCTGCTGTCTGGGCTGTACCTGCTGGGTTGGGGGGCTGACTACCCCGATCCCACCAACTTCCTGGACTACCACTTCAACAACGTCGCCAACCACCAGTTCGGCGACATCGACACGTCGGTGACCGATCCGTTGACCACGGCCGGCACCACGCTCGATACCGAAGTGCGTCGCGCCTCCTACGTGGAGGCCAACAACGCGATCCGCGAGACCGTCCCGATGGTACCGATCTCGCACGGAGCCTCGGCCACCGCCTGGAAGGCGGATGTCGCGGGCGCCCATGCCTCTCCGCTGGGGAACGAGTCATTCGCCCACGTGACGCCCGGTGACCGCCCCCAGATGGTCTGGATGCAGAACGCCGAGCCCATTGCGCTGTACTGCGCCGATGAGACGGATGGCGAGACGCTCCGCCTCTGCGAGCAGGTAAACGAACCGCTCTACGTCTACGAGGTCGGCGGCGTCGCCCCGATCCCGGCGTTGGCGGAGGAGTGTGTCGGCAACGAGGACGCCACCGCGTTCACGTGCAACCTGCGCTCTGGCGTGACGTTCCACAATGGCGCCACTCTTGACGCCAACGATGTGGTCCTGTCGTACGCGGTCCAGTGGGACTCGGCGCATCCACTGCACATCGGGCGTACGGGTTCGTTCGAGTACTTCGCGGCGTTCTTCGCGAACTTCCTGAACGTCCCGGAGGAGTAACCGAAAGACCGATGGGCGGGCACCTGCCCGCCCGCGGACACCAGAACGAGCGCCACCTTCGGGTGGCGCTCGTTCATATTCCCGTCAGCCCGGCTCCGCACTACACTCGGCGCCAATGATCCAGTTCATCCTGCGGCGCCTGCTGCTGACCCTTCCGGTCCTGGTCGGGATCGTGTTCGTCGTGTTCGCGATCGCCCGCCTCCTCCCCGGCGATCCATGCTTCCAGGCGCTCGGGCAGCGGGCGACGCAAGAGTCCTGCGAAGCCTTCGACGAGCGCTACGGCCTGAACGAGCCCATCCCGGTCCAGTTCGGGATCTTCGTTGGAGACCTGCTCTCCGGCGACCTCGGCACCTCGATTGCCTACGGGCGGCCGATCTCCGACATCCTCATCGAGCGGATGCCGGTCACGATCGAGCTGACGATCTTCGCGCTGACCATTGCGACCATGCTCGGCATCGGCCTGGGAGTGGCTTCGGCGGCCCGCCGCAACTCACGGGTCGACGTGGGGACCATGATGTTCGCGAACTTCGGGGTCTCGATCCCGGTCTTCGTCCTGGGCTTGATCCTGATCTTCTTCTTTGCCGTCGTTCTCAAGGACACGCCCTTCGCCCTCCCGCCCAGCGGACGGCTGTCAGCCGGCGTGCTCATCGTCCCGCTGGCCGAAGCCTGGGGCCTCCAGGACCTCGACGGGCCGCTTCGGGTCGTCATCGACTTCCTCGGCAACATGTACGTCATCAGCACCCTCATCACCGGTCAGTGGGCGGCCTTCGGGGACGCGGTGGTCCACCTCATCCTGCCGGCCATCGCGCTGGCCACCATCCCGCTGGCCCTCATCGCCCGCATGACGCGTTCGAGCCTGCTCGAGGTCCTCGGCCAGGACTACATCCGAACCGCGCGGGCCAAGGGGGTCATCGAGCGACGGGTTGTCCTCCGTCATGCGCTGCGGAATGCCATCCTGCCAGTCGTTACCGTCATCGGTCTGACCCTCGGTGCGCTGCTCAGCGGGGCAGTCCTGACCGAGACGATCTTCGGGCTGACCGGAATCGGCCTGACCATCACCCAATCGATCCTTGGTCGGGACTACCCGGTCATCCAGGCCGTCACGCTGATCACGGCCATCCTGTATGTGACCGTGAACCTGGTCGTTGACGTGTCGTATGCCTTCCTCGACCCCCGGATCCGCCTCGAATGAGCTTCGGTCCGAGCGACAACCGGCTCGCGGCCCGGACCGAGACGGCGGGGGACGCCGGTCTCGCGAGCATCGCTCCCGAGACGCTCGCCGCACGCCCGGGGAACCTCTGGCGTGACACCGCCAAGAGCATCCTGCGCCAACGCTCCGCCCAGGTCGGCCTGGTGCTGCTCACCGTGCTCATCACCACGGCCATCCTGGCCCCGGTCATCGCCACTCACGACCCCAACGAGGCGGTCGGCATCGAAGAGGGGCTGACGGCTGCGCAGAAGGGGCCGTGCATCCATCTGCTCGGTTGCCGCGAGTCGCAGCCCCAGCACTACTTCGGGGTGGACCGCAACGGGCGGGACGTGTTCAGCCGGGTCGTACATGGGGCACGCGTCTCGCTGTACGTGGGCGTGTTGACCGTGGGTTTTGCGATCCTCATCGGTTCGGTGGTGGGCGGAATCGCGGCGTTCCTGGGCGGCGCCGTAGACAACGTCCTGATGCGGATCATGGACGTGTTCCTCGTCTTCCCGGCCCTGGTGCTGGCCATCGCCATCGTCACCGTCCTGGGAGCCGGCCTGATCAACGCGCAGATCGCCATCGGGGTGGTGGCCATCCCGGTGTATGCACGCGTCATGCGCGCCTCCGTCCTGTCGGTCCGCGAACGCGACTTCGTGACCGCGTCGCGCGCCCTGGGCGAGTCGGGGCCCGGCATCCTGTTCCGGCGCATCTTCCCGAACGCGATGACGCCGCTGATCGTGGCCGGCACACTGGGGATCGCCGGCGCCATCCTGGAGGTGGCCGCTCTGTCATTCCTCGGGTTGGGGGCGCAGCCACCGTTGGCCGAGTGGGGCTCGATGATCGCCCTCGACCGCAACCAGCTGTTCAACGCCCCCTGGCTGATCCTGGCCCCCGGTATGGCGCTCACCATCAGTGTCCTGGGCTTCAACCTGTTCGGCGACGGCCTGCGCGACGCGCTCGACCCGCGCCTGAACCGATGAGCGTGGCCGAGATCGCGGAGATCCCGCGACGGGTTGGTCGCCGCGGCGATCGCCTGCTCGAGGTTCGCGGACTCCAGACCTCGTTCCATACCCGCGACGGCGTGGTGCGGGCGGTGACGGGGGTCGACTTCCACGTGGATCGCGGCGAGATCCTGGGACTGGTCGGCGAGTCCGGCTGCGGGAAGACCGTCACCGCGCTCTCGATTCTGGGCCTCATTGCGGCCCCGGGTCGGATCGAGGCCGGCCAGATCGTGTTCGACAACCAGGACCTGCTGACCACCCAGCCGAGCCAGCTGCGGGCGTTGCGCGGGGACCGGATCAGCATGATCTTCCAGCAGCCGCAGAGCAGCCTGAACCCGGTCTACGACGTGGGTCGCCAGATCGCCGAGGTCCTCGAGATCCACAAGGGCATGAAGACCAAGACTGCCCGCACCCGGGCCGGCGAGCTGCTGCGCATGGTCGGGATCCCGGACCCCGAACGGCGACTGGAAGCCTACCCCCATTCCCTGTCGGGTGGCATGGCGCAACGAGTCATGATCGCCATGGCGCTGGCCTGCGAGCCGGAGCTCCTGATCGCCGACGAGCCGACCACGGCCCTGGACGTGACGATCCAGGCCCAGATACTGGACCTCATGCGCGCCCTGCAGGCCGATACCGGGACGGCCATCATCCTTATCACCCACGACCTGGGGGTGGTGGCGGAGATGTGCGACCGGGTGGCGGTCATGTACGCCGGCGAGATCGTGGAGCAGGCCGATACGGCCACCCTGTTCTTCGACCCCAAACATCCGTACACGCGGGGCCTCATCGGGTCGGTGCCTACCCTGGGCGACGTGCGTGACGAGCTGATGACCATCCCGGGCTCGGTTCCGAACCTGATCGACCTCCCAGCCGCGTGTCGCTTCGCCCCGCGCTGTGTGCCACGGGTGGCCCAGCAGGTCGCGCACTGCGAAACCGACCATCCCGAGCTGCGCCAGGTCGGTAGCGCGGCGGCCCGACATGACGTGCGGTGCTGGATCTACCACCACCTCGACGGCGCCCAGATCGAAGGGGCGCGCGTCTTATGACCGGGGTGGCCACGAACGGGGCGTTGGTCCGGGTCGAGCACCTGTCGGAGTTCTTTCCCCTGCGCGGCGGCCTCCTCCAGCGCCAGGTGGGGGAGGTGAAGGCGGTCGACGATGTCAGCTTCGAGATTCGGCGCGGCGAGACCCTGGGCCTGGTGGGGGAATCGGGCTGCGGCAAGACCACCGTGGGCCGGACGCTGCTGCGGCTGATCGAGCCCACCGGCGGTCGGATCGTGTTCGACGGGACGGTCATCACCGACCTGAAGGGCAGTGACCTGAAACGGTACCGACGCCGAATGCAGATCGTGTTCCAGGACCCGTATGCGTCCCTCGACCCGCGGTCGCCCATCGCGACGGCCATCGGGGAGGGGCTTCGCATCCACGGCATCGGCAACGCGCAGGAGCGCGCTGACAGGGTCGCCCGCATGATGGAACTGGTTGGCCTGCAGCCGTATCACGCCCGGCGCTATCCCCACGAGTTCTCGGGCGGTCAGCGGCAGCGGATCGGGATCGCTCGAGCCCTGGTCCTGGAGCCCGACCTCCTGGTCTGTGACGAGCCGGTCAGCGCCCTGGACGTCAGCATCCAGGCCCAGGTCCTGAACCTGCTCCGCGACCTCCAACGCCGTCTGAACCTGACCTACCTGTTCATCGCCCACAACATGGGCGTGGTTGAGCACATCAGCGATCGGGTGGCGGTCATGTACCTCGGCGCCCTGGTGGAGGTCGCCGGCTCCGTGGACATCTACCGCTTGCCGGTCCATCCCTACACCATCGCGCTGCTGTCGGCGGTGCCCGTGGCGCGGCCGGCAGAACGCTCCGCGCGGCGACGGATCATCCTGCGCGGCGACGTCCCGTCGCCGGTCAACCCCCCGTCCGGGTGCCGATTCCATACCCGCTGCTGGCTGCGCACCCAGCTCGACAACCCTGAGCGCTGCGCCACCGAGCGACCCGAGCTGCGGACCGTGGGCGGCGGCCACCAGGTCGCGTGCCACTTCGCCGAAGAGATGCTCGAGCCCTCCAGTCGTCAGCGACGGATCGCGGCGGCTGCCGCCGGCAGCTCCGGACTGGCCTCGGCCGAGGCGGCCGACGAAGCGGCGCCGGTCCCGACCGAGGCGCCGGTCGGCTAGGCTTGGCGACGTGGAGGTCCGCGTCGCGCTGGCCCAGGTGGCGCCTCATCTCGGTGAGGTGGCGGCCAACCTCGAGATGGTCGCGGAGCGGGTCCGAGCTGCGGCGACCGAAGGCGCGCACCTGGTCGTGTTCCCGGAGCTGGCGCTCACCGGGTACCTGCTGAGCGACCTCGTCCCCGAGGTGGCCATGCCAGCCACCGACCCCCGCCTGGCCGCACTGTCGCGGGAAGCACCTGGTGCGCTGGTGGCCATCGGCTTCGTGGAGGAAACGGCCGAGCATCGGTATGCCAACAGCGCCGCCCTTCTGCGCGACGGGGAGCTGGTCGGGCTGCACCGTAAGGTCTACCTGCCGACCTACGGGATGTTCGACGAGGGGCGCTTCACCCGCCCCGGCGACCGAATCCGGACCACCGAGGTGGGCGATCCGCTGGGTCGGGTGGGGCTCAGCATCTGCGAGGACTTCTGGCACCCGTCACTGCCCCTGCTCCAGGCCCAGGACGGCGCCGCACTGCTCGTCAACCTGGCGGCTGGCCCGGCCCGTGCCCCGGGGAGTGCCGCCGGCCTGGCGGCCATCGCCGGTTGGCACAAGATGCAGGAGACCTACGCGCTGCTGGGAACGGTGGGGGTCGCGTTCTGCAACCGGGTCGGCAACGAAGAGGGGCTGACCTTCTGGGGCGGCTCACGGCTGATCGGCCCCGGTGGGGGAGTAGTGGCCGAAGCGCCGCTGTATGAGGAGGCATTTGTCGTCGGCAGCCTCGACACGGACGACTTGAGGATGCAGCGCTACCAGCTCCCCATCCTGGCGGACGAGCGGCTGGAGCTGACCCGTCGCGAGCTGGACCGCATCATCGCCGAGCGTGCCGGTCTGGAACCGCCGGCCGAGGCGGCCGCCGAGGGATGAGCCTGGTCTCCGCCCCCGAGACGGCGCCGCTTCCTCAGGTCAACGCGCCCGAGGTCGTGTCGGTCATCATCGGCTTCATCCGGCGCCAGCTGGAGCAGACTGGCTTCGAGCGCCTGGTGGTCGGCGTGTCGGGTGGGGTGGACAGCGCGACCGTCGCCCACCTGGCCGTACGGGCGTTGGGACCGGACAACGTCCTGGCGGTGCGGATGCCATTTCGGAGCAGCGCCGCCGAATCCGAGACAGATGCGCTGCGCGTGGTCGAGGCCCTCGGCTGCGACTCCCAGCGGGTGGACATCACGCCCATGGCCGAGCCGATGCTGACCCTGATCGGTGACGGCGAGGAGGCCGATGTCCGCGTCCGTCGCGGGAACGTGCTGGCCCGCCTGCGGATGATCGTCCTGTACGACCGCTCCGCCGCGTTCGACGCCCTGGTGTGCGGGACTTCGAACAAGACCGAGGCGCTGCTCGGCTACGGGACCCTGCACGGCGACATGGCGGCCGCCATCCAGCCCATCGGCGACCTGTACAAGAGCCAGCTGCGGGCCGTCGCGACCGAGCTGGGCGTGGCGCCCGAGATCGTGGCCAAGCCCCCATCGGCGGATCTGTGGCCGGGACAGACCGATGAGGGGGAGCTGGGCGCCTCCTATGACGACCTGGATCGCATCCTGTACGCCCTGGTGGACCGCCGCTGGACCGTCGAGCGCTGCGTGGCGGCGGGCCTGGACGATGCGCTCGTGCGCTGGACCGCCCAGCGGGTCGCGCGCTACGAGTTCAAGCGCCAGACGCCGCCGGTGGCCAAGGTCAGCCTCCGCACGCCGGGGATCGATCACCTCTACCCGCGCCGGCGCCCCGGTTCGCGACGCCGGGCCTGAGCCGAATGGCCGGGCGGCTGCTCGTCGTCGGGACGCCGATCGGCAATCTGGGTGATCTTTCGCCGCGGGCCGCCGACGCCCTGCGCGCGGCGGACCTGGTGGTCGCCGAGGACACGCGGGTCGCGGCCCGGCTGCTGCGCTTCATCGGGGCGCGGCGGCCCACCCTGTCATTCACCGAGCACAACGCCGGGCAGCGGCTGCCGCTGCTGCTGGGCCGTCTCGCGGTGGGGGAGACGCTGGCCCTGACGACCGACGCGGGCATGCCGGCCGTATCCGATCCAGGCGCGGAGCTGGTGGCCGCCGCCCGCGCCGCGGGCCACGCCGTCGAGGTGGTCCCCGGGCCGTCGGCGGTGACCGCCGCGCTGGCCGCGGCGGGCGTTTCGGGGAGCGGGTTCGTGTTCGGCGGCTTCCTGCCCGCCCGACCGGTGGCCGCCCGCCGCGCGGCGCTCGAACGCCTGGCCGGTGCGGCAGGCGGCCTGGGATTGCCGTTGATCCTGTTCGAGGCCCCGCACCGAGTGAGCCGTCTGTTGGCCGACCTCGGGGCAATGGCGGTCGCCCATCCCGAGCTGCGGGTTACGGCCGGCCGGGAGCTGACCAAGCTGCACGAGGAGTTGGTCGTCGGCACACCGGCGGAAGTGGCCTCCGTCCTGGCGGCGCCGCGCGGCGAATTCACCTTCGTGATTTCGGGCCTGGAGGCTCCGGCGCCTGACGCCGGTGTGGATGTTGGAGCAATCACGGCTGCCGCGCGCGACGCCGGGCTGTCCGACCGCGCCACCGCCGACCTCCTGCGTGCCGCCGGCGTACCCCGTCGCGAGGCGTATCGGTCGGCCCAGACGGCCCGTAAGCCGCCCGTCAGCCGTCGGTAATGACCCCCGTCATAGGTTCTCCGCGCCGCCCACTCGCCGGGTGAGCCGATAAGCCCTGCCGGGCTGGAGGAGAACTTCCCATGAACAAGGTGCTGCTGGTTGGGCGGCTGACCCGCGACCCGGAGCTGCGCACGCTCCCGAGCGGGAAACACGTCGCCAACTTCACCATCGCCACCAACGAGTATCGCGGCACAGGCGCCGAGGAGCGGACCGAGTATCACGCCATCGTCGCGTGGGACCGCCTGGCCGAGATCTGCGGCCAGTTCCTGGGCAAAGGCCAGCTGGTCGACATCGAAGGGCGCCTGCAGACCCGCCAGTGGGACGACGACGCGGGGAAGCGCCACTGGAAGACCGAGGTCGTGACCAACTCACTCGAGATGCTGTCCGGCCGCGGCAAGAAGGAATACGCCAAGGAGGCGCAGGCCGTGGCCGACGAGGCGACTGGCGCGAACGGTGCTGCCGAGGAGCCGCTGGAGGCCGTCGTCGCGATGTGAACCCGGCCGTGGCGGTCGCCAGATGGGGGCGAGTCGGTGAAAAGCGCATACTCGGCGGGGCCGGTCGGGTATACGCGATCTGCGCGACCCTGGCACCGCAACGGAGACCAGGCGATGGAACAGCGACCTCAGGTCGTCAGCGCGGCGCTCTCGCCGACCCGGGCGGTCGCGCTCATCCGTCGGGTCGCCCGGCCCATCTGGTTATGGGTCGGGATCGCCGCCGTCCTCAAGGTCCCAGGCCGGCGCACTGGCACCCCATTCCAAGTCACGCTCAGCCCGGTCGAGGTCGACGGGACCTGGTATCTCTTGTCGTTTGGTGGGGTCACGGACTGGGCTCGCAACCTTCGAGCCGCGGGTCGCGGCGAGCTGCGCCGCAAGGGTCGCACGCAGGCCTTCATCGCGATCGAGGTCGACGGCAACGAGCGCGACCGCGTCATCGCTGCTTACCTCGCCAGGTTGGGACCAATCAAGAGGGACCTCGACCCAATCAAGAGGGACTTCGACCGGCGCCCCGGCGCCGCCGACCACCCGGCCTTCAGGGTCGAGCCGATCAGGTAGCGCACCGGCCAACCGACTCGCCCGGCCCGACCCTACTAACCCGCCGTTTGCACCTGGGCAAAGGCCAGCTGGCGAGCTCAGTCCTCAGCTCACCGCTTTCTTCACGAGCGCGCCGATCATCGCCTCATCGGCAGCGGTCAACTTCCTGAGCGCCCAGGAGGTCGGCCACATGGCGCCGTCGTCGAGGTTCGCGGTGTCGTTGAAGCCGAACGTCGCGTACCTCGCCTTGAACTTGTCCGCGGCCTGGAAGAAGCAGACGATCTTGCCGTCCTTCGCATAGGCGGGCATCCCGTACCAGGTTTTCGGCGTGAGGCCAGGCGCGTTGGCTTTGACAATTGCATGGATGCGCTCGGCCATGGCGCGATCCGGTGCCGGCATCTCGGCGATCTTCTCGAGCACGTCGCGCTCGCCGTCCGCCTTGCCCGCGCCGCGCCGGGCCTCCGCCTTCCGCTCCTGGACGGTCTCCTTCAGGGCGGCCAGTTCCTCCTCCGTGAGAACGCTGCCCGATGTTTCGGTCCTGGTAGTGCGCTTGGCGGGCTTCTTCGTGTCCTTCATTGCAGGGTTCCTCTCTCCGAGATCTGATGGGTCGACCCTGATGCTAACGAGCCGTCGCCGCGGCAGCTTCACCAAAACTGCTCGGTCGCGCCTTCGCTCAGTCGTCGGGCATCACCCGCCGCTCACCAACCGGTCGTTTCGCGTCCGGGAACGCCAGGGAGTCCGCCGCGACCCACCACTCCATCACGTCGTAGGCGAGGCGCCCGGCCTGCACCGAGGGATCCCCGTCCGACAGGCGCTTTGCCTCATTGATGTCGCAGGCAAAGATCGAAAGGCCGCGCATCGCGACGTCAGACTGCTCGCCGAGCGGGCCGTTTACGACGATCACCCCCTCGCGCCGCAGCTGGGCGCGGTAGGCGAGGTGCTGCGCCTGGAGCGCATCGAGCTCAGTGTCGGACATCTCCGGCGCGTCGGCCGGGCGACGGAGGAGGATGAGCGTGTAGACGTCGAATGCGTCCGGGATGTTCGGGTCGCGCGGCACGGGCGACAGGATATTGCCTGATTGCAGTGAGCAGTGCGCCGGCGTGACGAGTAGGGCACACCCGCCAAGAATCCCTGCCTGAGCGGGCGCTCCAGCGCCGATATACTGGCTGTCCGTGGCCAATCGGTCCGCATCGGCGGTCCTCGCCAGCGGCTGCGACGACTTCCAGGAGCGACCATGGGGCAGGAGTACCCATACAACGGGCGGCTGAGCCGCTGGGACGAGGTGGCCGAGGGGCTGGCGATCGTCGGCATCTCCGCCAACGACGCCCCGTTCCCGTTCACGCCCGGCCAGTACGCCACGCTGGCGCTGATGGGGCCGGAGGGGAAGGTCGTCCAGCGGCCGATGTCGATTTCCTCGCCGCCCGACGACCTGTCCGAGTACGAGTTCTTCATCCGCCTGGTCCCGGGCGCCGAGTTCACGCCTCTGCTATGGCAGCTCAAGGTCGGCGATACGATCGGGATCAAGGGCGCCAAGGGCAAGTTCGTGCTCCAGGACGACGGCCGCCGCTCGCTGTTCGTGGCCTCGGGAACTGGCCTCGCCCCATACATGAGCATGATCGAGACGCTCCTGGCCCACGGAGAGCGTCGCGAGATCCACCTTCTGCATGGGGCCAGCTTTGAGCGCGACCTGGCCTGGCGCGAGTGGCTGACCGAGATCGAGGCCGACGGCAAGCTGCCGCTCCACTATGCCGCCACCCTGTCGCGCCCGGCGGACAACCCCGGCTGGCAGGGACTGACCGGCCGGGTGGAGACCGTGGTCTCTGACGAGCTGGATCTCCACGACCTGACCCCCGCCGACACGACCCTGTACCTGTGCGGCAACCCCGACATGATCACCGCCGTCGAGGCCATCGCGCTCGCCCGTGGATTCCCGCCGGAACAGATCCGCAAGGAGCTGTACTGGCCCAAGGCACGTCCCAACCGAGAGCCCGCCACATGACGGACCGCTTCTACCTGACCACTGCCATCTTCTACCCCAGCCCGGGCCCGGCCCTGCACTCGCTGTTCGAGGCTATTGGGGCCGATGTCCTGGTGCGTTACCAGCGCCTTACTGGGCGCGAGGTGCGCTTCCTGACCGGCATGGACGAGCACTCCGCCAACCTGGAACGACAGGCGCAGGAGCGTGCGGTGGAGCCACGCGCGCTGGTCGACGAGTGGGCCGGCAGCTGGCAGGCCGGGTTTGATCGGTTCGCCATCAGTTACGACCGATTCATCCGGACCACCGACCCCGACCACGCCCGCGCCTCGACCGAGATGGTTCGCCGCGCCCAGGCAGCCGGCGACATCTACAAGGGCACCTACGCCGGGTGGTATTGCGCCGGCGACAACGAGTTCAAGACCGAAAGCCAGCTGGTCGACGGGCGCTGCCCGGACCACCCGACCCTGGAGCTGCAGTGGCTCGAGGAGGAGAACTACTTCTTCGCCCTCAGCAAATACCAGGCGGCGCTGGAGGAGTTGTATCGGTCCAACCCGTCGTTCTGCGAACCGGAACCGTTCCGCAACGAGGTGCTGGGGTGGTTGGGCGACGGGCTCCAGGACTTCTCCATCAGCCGCGCCGGCGGGACGTGGGGCATCCCGTTCCCGGACGACCCGGCACATCGCATCTACGTCTGGTTCGACGCGCTCACCAACTACGTCACCGGTG
>Ga0299906_10001170_pt1 | contig 22645 bp, 26 predicted proteins | sample RVTome_14_FD_200259 | JGI IMG/M metagenome (GOLD analysis project Ga0299906, IMG submission 200259) | Soil microbial communities from uranium-contaminated site in the Upper Colorado River Basin, Wyoming, United States - RVT145D125 (version 2) ...
GCGCCGACGGTGGTGAGAATCCCCGGTCCCACGACGGCCATCATCCACGGGTCGACCGGGGCGGCCTTGCCCATCTGCATCCAGGTCATCTCCAGGTTGCCCTGGCGCATGGCCTCGAAGGCCTCCGGAATCGTGTACAGCGCGCCGGCGAAGTAGAGGCGCGCCTCGCTTCCTGGAATGACCTGCGGCAACCGCTCGGCGAAGTGCTTCATCGCGAGACCCGCCGGATGCGGCGGCGGCGGGAAGTCGGCGGCAAAGCGCAGCACGACCTTGTTCGGCTTGTCCTGTGCGTATGCCGGGCGCTCGATCGCGCCCCAGGTCACTGTAAGGGCCGCCACGAACACCGCCGCGGTCGCCGTCACGCCAAGCCGTGGCGTCTGTTTACGATCCATCTAGGCCTCCTCCATCTGTATTTCGCTGGTCAATCGTCGGGATGCCGGGTTGAGCGACCCGGTCGAAGGTGTCTCAAGACCGAAAGTCACCGTATATCAATGGCTAGTGATCGTCAAGCACGGCGGGCTGCTGCGCTGCGACCACGCGTCTCGATCCCGACGCCCGTACGGCGCAGGCGCGGCGCTCGCGCCGGGGAATGGTCAGCACGGCCGGTCGCCGGCCAGCGTGACGCGATGCATGACGCGCCGGAACCCGTGATAGTCGTTGACGGGGTTGTGCTGGGCGCAGCGGTTGTCCCAGAAGGCGAGGGAGCCGGGCGCCCAGCGAAAGCGGCAGGTGAACTCCGGCCGGACCTGGTGGGCAAAGAGATGGTCGAGCAGCGGCCGGCTCTCCTCCTCGGTCCAGCCCTTGAAGCCGATCGTGTGACCGACGTTCACATACAGCGCCCTGCGCCCGGTCTCGGGATGGGTGCGCACGACGGGATGCTCGCCGACCAGCACCTTCAGCTCGGCGCCGGCCTCGCGCAGGCGGTCCTCGCGGGTCCGCGAAGCATCGGCCTTCGTCGAGGTGTTGACGCCGACCAGCTCGGCAAGCGTCCGCTTGAGTCCGTCCGAGAGGGCGTCGTAGGCGAGGTACTGGCTGGCGAACAGCGTATCGCCGCCGTACGGCGGTACTTCGAGGGCGTAGAGCATGCTGCCCATCGGCGGCCGCTCGAGATAGGCGGTGTCGGAATGCCAGATGCCCCCGAAGTTCACCCGTTCGTGCTCCAGCTTGATCACCGGGGTGATCAGCGGGCATTCGGGCAAGCCCTTCAGCTGCGGATACTCCATGGGCTCGCCGAGCCGTTCGGCAAAAGCGAGCAGCTCGCGCGGGGCGAGCGCCTGGTTCCGGAAGAAGATCACCAGATGGTCGAGGAACGCGCGGCGGATCTCCGCAACGGCCTCGCCGTCGAGGGGCCGCGCGAGGTCGACGCCGTGGATCTCGGCCCCGAGGGCACCGGCGATCGGACGCACCTCGAGGTGGCGATAGCTGCGCCGTGCCGGGTTGTCCGCTGCTTCGTCCGCCACGCGCTCGCAGTCCTCGATCCGGGGTGATGCCGATTCTACGATAGCCTAGCCGGCGACCAGCCGCCGGTATACCGGCAGCAGCAACCCCGGCAGCACGTACATCGGGATCTGCGCGACCGCGAAGAAGGCGACGAGCTCGAGGCTCGCGTCGCCACCGAGCGCGACCAGGACGAGCCCCATGTTGCGGTTGCCCGTCAGCAGCCCGACCGTGAGCGCGCGCTGCATGCCCTGCCGCAGCCAGACGAGCGCGCCGACGGCCTGGAGGGCGACATTCGCCGCGAACGCGGCGATCGTCGCGCCGATGACGTAGCCCGGGTGCGCGAGGGCGAGCGCCGTGACGCCCTCCATGATCCCGATCGCGAACACCACCATCCAGATCACGGCGACCCCGTCGAGCGCGCGGGCGTTGCGGGCGATGGCGGCCTCGGGGACGAGACGCCGCGCGAGCCACGCGATCGCGAACGCCCCGCCGACGATCGACGCCAGCCGCAGCATGAACGTTCCGACGTCGAGCTCGAGCGCGACGCCGAGCAGCGCGGCCGCGAGCGGGGGAAGCGTGAGCGGAACGAGCGCGGTCGTCGCCACGATCGCGACGACGGCGAGCGCCGCGTCGAGGCCCACCAGCAGGCTGATCGCGGCGCCGGACATGATCGGCGGGGCGGCGGCCATCAGGACGAGTCCGGCCACGATCGGCGCCGGCAGCGGCAGCCCCTGCAGGACGAGCCAGAGAATCACCGGCGTCACCCCGAGAAACCACGCCAGCATCCACGCGACGAGCAGGGGGCGCCGCGCGTCGGCGCCGAACGCGCGCCAGTCGAGCCGCACCAGCGCCAGCACGAGCGAGATCACGATCGACGGCAGGAGCAGCGGCCGGAGCGCCGTCGCGAGCGGCGGAATCGCGAGCCCGATCAGCACGCCGGCGGCGAGCAGGCGCGTTGCGTGCGTCCCGGCGAAATCGATCGCGCGGTAGGCGATCTCCCGCATCGGCAGCCGGCGACGCCCGTCAGCGCGCGGCTGGCGCGAAGGCCTGACGCAGCCCCTGCGCGCAGCGGTAGAGCGCGTGATGCGCGGCGGCGATGACGCCGCCCATCGTCACGAACCCGTGGACCATGCCCGCGAAGCACTCGTAGGTCACCGCCACGCCCGCCGCCCGCAGGCGCTCGGCGTATGCGCGCCCCTCGTCGCGCAGCGGATCGAAGCCGCAGGTGACGACGTACGCGGGGGGTAGTCCCGAGTGATCGCGCGCCCGCAGAGGCGATGCGCGCCAGTCCGCGACGTCGGCGGGCGAGCGCAGGTAGTTGCCCCGCGACCACAGGATCGCGTCGCGCGTCAGGACGTAGCCGTCGGCGAACTCGCGATGCGACGGCGTGTCGGCGGCCATGTCGGTGGCGGGATAGATCAGCACCTGCATGGCGAGCTTCGGCGCGCCTTCGTCCCGGGCCACGAGCGCGACCACCGCCGCGAGGTTGCCACCCGCGGAGTCGCCGCCAACCGCGATCCGCCCCGGGTCCAGCGCGAGCGCGTCCGCCTCGCGCGCGAGCCAGCGGGTCGCGGCGATTGCGTCCTCGACCGCGGCCGGGAACCGGTGCTCGGGCGCGAGCCGGTAGTCGACCGAGGCGACGGCGCAGCGCGCGAGGTTCGCGAGCTCGCGGCAGACCACGTCGTGGGTGTCGAGGTCGCCGAAAGTCCAGCCGCCGCCGTGGAAGTAGACGAGCGCCGGCAGCCGTTCGTCCGCGCTGGAGCCGTGCGGCCGGTAGAGCCGGATGGGGATCGCGCCCGCCGGTCCGGCCGCGTGCAGGGACTCGACGTTCGCCACCTCCGGCGGTGCGGCGCCCAGCCGGCCGCGCGTCTCGCGGTAGAGCTCCCGGACGGCGGCAGGGCCGAGCTCGGGATACGGCGGCAGGTTCGCGCGGGCGATGCGCTCGAGGACGGCGCGCGCCTGCGGATCGAGCTGCACGGCGCGTTAACGCCGATCGGTCAGCACCGCCACGACCTCGACCTCAACCAGCAGGTCCGGGTGCACGAGGCCGGTCACGCCGACCATCGTGCTCGCCGGGCGGTGGTCCTCGGGCAGGAACTGGGCGCGGATCTCGCGCATCACGCCCGCCTTCTCCGGAGTGAGGTCGACGACGAACGTCGTCATCTTGACCACGTCGTTGAGGCCGGCGTCCGCGGCCGCGAGCGCAGCCTTGAGGTTCTCGTAGACCTGCACGCCTTGAGCGCGGAGGTCCCCCTTGCCGACGATCCGGCCGGTGCCGTCGTACGCGACCTGGCCCGAGACGTGGACCGTCCGCCCCGCCGCGCTCACCGCGACGTGCGAGTAGCCGGTGGGGCTCGAGAGCTCGAGGGGATTGATGAAACGCCGCTCCATGGTGCCTCCTAGGCCGTCGCCACAACGCTCTTCCGCTTCACGGTGAGCCAGACGGCAGCGACGCCGACCGCCGCCACGAACGGGATCGCGGCGTAGTTCAGCGTCTGCCAGCCGTTGCGCTCGAGGATCATCCCGGACGAGAACGACGAAATCGCCATCGTAATGAAGATCACGAGATCGTTCAGGCCCTGCGCCTTCGCCTTCTCCGCCGGGTGGTACGTCTCGGTGAGCAGTGCCGTCGCGGCGATGAACATGAAGTTCCAGCCGACGCCGAGCAGCACCAGTGCCCACCAGAAGTGGGCCACCTCGACTCCCGCCAGCGCAACGCCGATGCAGACCAGATTGAGCACTACGCCCCACAGCATGACGTTGAGCACGCCGAAGCGGCGGATCAGGTCGCCGGTGACGAAGGACGGCGCGAACATGCCGACGACGTGGGCCGAGATCACCGTCGCCGCGGCGCTGTAGGGATGTCCGCACACGCCCATCGCGAGCGGGGTCGCGGTCATCAGCAGGTTCATCACGCCATAGCCGAAGGCCGCGGCGAGCACCGCCACGATGAACGCCGGCTGCGCGACGATCTTGGCGAGCGGCCGGCCGCGCGCGGCCGATTCCGCCGCCGTCGGCTCCGGGATCTCGAGCAACCGCAGCAGCACCAGCACCAGCACGATGAACCCGATCAGCGACAGGTACGCGGCGAGGTAGGTCGTCGGCAGCCACTCGACGGTGAACCGGCTGGTCGCGGGGCCGACGATCCCGCCGACCAGCCCGCCGGCGAGCACGTACGAGATCGCCCGCGCCTTGAAGTCCGGCGTCGCCGCGTCGGCGGCGGCGAACCGGTAGTACTGGCCGAACGCGTTGTAGGCACCGAACACGGTCGTGCCGAGGCACAGCAGCCAGAAGCTGCCGATCGCGAGCGCGGCCGAGCAGATCCCGGCGCCGACGATGCCGATCAGCGCCCCGACCGTGAAGCCGCCGCGGCGGCCGATGCGCTTCATCAGCAGCGAAGCGAAGTAGGTGGTGAGGGCGGCGCCGACGACCCAGCCGGTGACCGGCAGCGTCGCGAGCGACTTGTCGGCGGCGAGCGCGTAGCCGGCCAGCCCGTTCACCGCGATCAGGATGGAGTTGTTGGTGAAGAGCAGCGCCTGGCACGCGGCGAGGACCACGACGTTCCGGCGCTGCTTGGCGGCGAGCGAATGCGAGGTCATGGCGGCGGGGCGCCGGAGGCGCGCGCGCCCGGAACCGCCCGAGAAAACAGGCGCGGAGTATAGAGCACTCCGCGGCGCCGGAGCGGGGCGCTAGCGGTTGACGATCAGGCTCCAGAGGAACAGCAGCACGAGCGCGCCGACGACCGCGCCGACGAAGCCCATCGGCTCGCCGATCTTGTAGTAGCCGAGCAGCTGTCCGGCGTAGCTCGCGGCGAGCGACCCGCCGACGCCGAGCAGCGTCGTGCCGACGACGCCCATGATCTGCTTGCCCGGCAGGATCGCGCGCGCCGCAAGGCCGACCAGGAAGCCGACCACGATCGTCAGGGCAAGGCTGGTGAGGTTCATGTCCGCTCCTCCGGCGATCCCCGCCGGCGGAGCGGGGAGGTTGCACGACGCGCGGTCAATCCATCGGGATCCGGATCTTCTGGCCGGGGTAGATCAGGTTCGCGTCCTTGATCACCTCCCGGTTGGCGTCGAAGATCCGCGGGTACTTGTTCGCGTCGCTATAGTACTGCTTCGCGATCTTCGACAGGGTGTCGCCCTTCACGATGATGTAGTACTCGACCTTCTCCTTGGGCGGCGGCACCTTCAGCCCCGAGATGCTGACCTCGGAGACGCCCTGCACGTTGCCGGCGATCAGCACCGCCTTCTGCATCGCTTCGGCGGACGGGCACTCGCCGGCGAGCGTGCACTTGCCGTCCGCGTACGCGACCTGCAGGCCGACGATGCCGAGCTCCGCGCCCTCGATCTCCTGCCGGATCTTGACCGCCGCGTCCTCGGGCTTCGCCTGCGGGGGGAAGAGCTTCTTGCCGATGTCCTTCACGAAGTCGAACAGGCCCATGGGATCTCCTTGCGTCGAGTCAGTTCGATTGGAGGGGTGGCGCGGGGGGAACGCGCCCGGAAAACATGGTAGCACGCTGATTTCCCGGTTGTCGGCGCGGCGACACCCCCGCGCCGGCCGACGACCGGGAGCGGGGCGCACAGCTAGAATTGGCGCGGTCCTGCCCGTGCTCACCATGCATCGCGCGCTGCTGAAAGTCGTGTTGCTCGCGCTTTTCGCCGTCCAGCCGGCCGGTGCGGGGGAGCGATCCCTCTCGCTCATGCACGGCTTCGTCGACCAGTCGAGCATGACGCTGTGGCTCCAGGCCGAGCGCGCGACCCGGGTGGTGGTCGAGCTTCATCCCGACGATGCCCCCGCACAGCGGCGCCGTTTCGAGGGCGCAACCCGCGCCGAGGACGATTTCGCGCTCAGCCTCCGGCTCGCCGGCCTCGAGCCGGGCACGCGCTACCGGTACCGCGTCCTCGTCGACGGCAAGGAGGGCGCGGACGCCGGCGCGTTCACGACCCAACCGCTCTGGCAGTTCCGGAGCGGCCCGCCGGAGTTTGCGGTTGCGGTCGGCTCGTGCGCCTACCTCAACGACCGGTTCTCCCGTCCGGGGCCGCCGTGGGGCGCCGAATACGGCATCTTCGACGCGATCGCCGCGAAGGCGCCGGAGCTCATGCTCTGGATGGGGGACAACGTGTACTTCCGCCCGCCGGAGTGGACATCGCTCGAGGGCATGAGCGGCCGCTATCGCGCGTACCGCGAGGCGCCGGCGCTGCGCAAGCTGTGGCGTTCGACCGCCCACCTCGCGGTCTGGGACGACCACGATTTCGGGCCGGACAACAGCGACGGCTCGTCGCCGATGAAGGGCGCCGCGCTCGAGGCGTTCAAGCGCTACTGGCCGAACCCGTCCTACGGGCTCCCCGGCGTGCCCGGAGTCTTCGGGCTCGCGACGTGGGGCGACGTCGACTTCTTCCTGCTCGACAACCGCTTCCACCGCCATCCGAACCGCTACCCGCAGACCCGGGACAAGACGATGTTCGGGCGCGCGCAGCTCGAGTGGCTCAAGCAGGCGCTGGTCGCGTCGCACGCGACGTTCAAGGTGGTCGTCGCCGGCGGCCAGTTCTGGAACGCCCGCAACCGGTACGAAACGTTCTTCGGCTACCCGGCCGAGCAACGCGCGCTCGCCGAGTGGCTCGTCGAGCAGCGGATCGACGGCGTGCTGTTCCTCTCCGGCGACCGGCACTTCGCCGAGCTGCTGCGGCGCGAACGGCCGGGAACCTACCCCCTCTACGAGTTCACCTCGTCGCCGCTCACCGCGCGCCCGTTCCGCAGCCTGCCGGCGCAGGAGCGCGCGAACCCGGACGCGGTCCCGGGCACGATCGTCACCGAGCGCAACTTCGGCATGCTGCGGTTCGCGGGCGCGCGCGGCGACCGCAGCGTCACGCTCGAGGCCTACGCCGCAGACGGGCGGTTGCTCTGGCAGCGGCGGATCGCAGCCGCTGAGCTGCGCTAGCGGGCGGCGGCGGCGCAGCGAACCCCTGCTCGGCGAGCACCGCCTCGATCACGCGCCGGCAATCCCGGATGTGCGACGTGCCGACGAACCGCATGGCGGTGTAGCTCAGGCCCGCGGCGACTGCCTGTCCGGCGATGGGCACCAGCCTGGCGGCGGTCTTGGTGGTGATGCGCATGCCGACCGCCGCCAGCGCCCGCAGGATCAGCTCGCGCGTGATGACCCGCCCGACCATCGCGCCGCCGAACGCCACGATCGCCTTGTACAGGAGCGCCTTGACGCGCGGGCTCAGGCGCTCGATCTGGTCCGGGGTCAGGCCGAACTCGCGGTTGATCGCCGGGATCAGCTCGGTCAGCAGCGCGACGTCGGCGGCGAGGTCGAGCCCGGGAAGCGGCACCAGCACCGCGCCGGCCGACGCCAGCGCCCGCCGAGTGACCATGCTCCGGCAGCGCGCGGCGACCGCGTCGAGCTCGGCGGGGTTGCGGGGGAGCCGGATGATTTCGGTGGCCACGGCGGAATACGACAGCGCTCACCCCTGTTTGCGGCTCAGCCGGAGGCCCGTCATCATGGTTCGCCCGGCGCCGGCGTTTCCCCTAGCGCCGGCGCATTGCGACGAAACGGCCGCCGCAGGCGGCCGTTTCCTTTTTTCCCGCGCGGAGAGGCAGGTCCCGCTCGCTTACTTCTTGGTCTTCTTCTCGAACTCCGCGATCGCCTTCTTGAGGTCGTCGTACTCCTCGCAGCCGAAGAAGCAGAGCTTGTCGAGCTGCCCGAGGTGCTCCTTCGCCTTCGTGAGGTTGCCCTGCATCAAATAGGCCTCGCCGATGTACTCGTGCGCGCCGCGGTGCCGGGGATTGAGCTTCAGCGCGTCGTTATAGTGCTTGAACGCCAGGTCGAGATTTCCCGACTTGCGGTAGGCGTGGCCGAGGAAGTTCTGGGCGTCGGCGTCGCGCGGATCCTTCGCCGCGACCTTGCCGAACGAGGCGATCGCCGCGTTCCAGTTCTGCGCGCGGATCGCCGCCTTGCCGGCCTCGACGTCGGGATCGGCGATCGCGCCGGCCGGTGCGGCGGAGTCGTCGCCGGCGGCCAGCCCCGGCGGCGGCAGCAATGCGGCCGCGGCGGCCAGCGCGGCGGCGACCAGGATCCGGTTCATGTTTTCGCTCCTTTCGGGTAAAGCATTATAGTGAAGTCGCATTGTCGAACTACGGACCACGCTCTCGGACGGATGACCCCATGCGCTTAACCGCCGCCCTGCTGGCACTATTCCTCCTCCTGCCCGCACCGGGAGGCGCCCAGGTACCGACCCGCGAGGCGGCCCTCGCGGCGCTGCAGTCCCCGGAGCCCGGCCAGCGCCAGCGGGCGGCGGTGTGGCTCGCGCAGGTCGGCCGGATGGATGATGTGCCGGTGCTGCTCGCCAGGCTCCGCGACCCGGACGAGGACGTGCGCGCGATCGCCGAGCGCGCGATCTGGGTGATCTGGAGCCGGTCGGGCAACGCGCAGACCGACGCGGTGTTCGTCGAGGGGATCACGCAGATGGGCGCCGGCCAGTTCAAGGAAGGCATCGCGACCTTCAGCCGCGTGATCGAGATGGCGCCCGGGTTCGCGGAGGGCTGGAACAAGCGCGCGACGCTGTACTTCCTCGTCGGCGACCTCGAGCGCTCGCTCAAGGACTGCGACGAGGTCCTCAAGCGCAACCCCAACCACTTCGGCGCGCTCGCGGGGTACGGGCAGATCTACATGCAGCTCAATGAGCTCGAGAAGGCGGTCGACTACTTCAGGCGCGCGCTCGCGGTGAACCCGAACCTCGACGGCGTCGAGTTCCAGGTCCGCCTGCTCGAGCGCGTGCTCGCCGAACGCGGCAAGAAGACCTGAAGAGCGCCGCTCAGGTGTCCGTCGGCTCGGACGGCGGGAAGCACTGCCCGAGCAGGACCAGCACCTCGCCGAAGTCGGGCTTGCCGATCGCTTCGTCGGCCCCGGCCGCGAGCGCGACCCGGCGATACACGCTCTCGTCGTCGTCGAGGAGCGCGACGATCCGCGGCGGCTGCGGGCGCGCCCGGATCCGGCGACACGCGACCTCGGCTTCGTGCCTGGGCAGGGACCAGTCGAGGAAGACGATCTGCGGGTCGGACGTCTCGACGCAGCGCAGCGCCGCGTCGGCCGACTCGGCCGTGCCGACGACCTCGAACGCCGGATCGGCCTCGATGAGGTTCCGGAACGCGTGCGCGAGGAGCTGGTGGTCCTCGACGATCAGCACCCGGATGCGCGCCGGGCGGCCGGCGGGCGGCGCCGCGCTCCGCGTCATGCGACCCCGTCGGCCACCGCCGCGAGCCACAGCCGCATCAGGGTCTGGTTCTGCTCGTTGAGCTCGCGGACCTCGCCCGCCGCCTCCGCCACCCGCTGCCAGCTGGCGGCGAGCCCGAGCCCGCGCTCGCCAGCCGCCGCGGCGCAAGCGGCGAGGCCGATCGCGTCGGCGCTGAAACCCTGGGCGTTGAGGAGCGCCGCGCGCCGCGCGGCGTACCGCTCGAGCGCGTTCGCCTGCACGAGCCGCTCGGCGGTGATCGCATCGAGCCGCTCGGTCCCGCCGGCCAGCAGCTCGCGCCGCTCCGCCTCGAGCAGCGCGAGCATCTGCTTCAGGTGCAGGAGCTCGAGCTCGCACTCGCGGGCGAGCGCGGCGAACGATTCGGCGGCGGCCATGTCCTCGGGCGCCTCAGGTCGGGTCGGGCGGGCGGCGGATCAGCCCGGGCACGAGCGCCCCGAATCGGCGGGTGACATCGTCCAGCGAAGCGAGGAGCCGGGTGGGCACCAGCGGCCGCGACATGACGGCGCTCCGCGCGCAGCCTGCATCGCCCTTGCCGAGGAACAGCGCGGGCGCCGTGCGCCAGCGATCGTTCGCCGCCCGCCGGGCGAGCGCCGCGTCGCTCTCCCCGTCCACCAGCAGGACGTCGGGATCGCTGTGGGTCGGATCGGCGGCAAGCGTGTACGCGCGCGCCCGCCCCTGGGAGATCAGGAAGGCCGTCCTGACGATCCGCAGCTCGGGCTCCGGGACCCCCAGCACGAGCACCTCGAAGTGCCATTTCGCCGGCATGCCGCGCAGGGTATGCGTCGGGCCGGCCGGGTCCTATCGGGAATCCCCTGATATCGCCCCGGGGAGAGGCCTGAATTGCGTGGTGCGCGCGACCTTTGCCGCGCCGGTTTGCCTAGCGCTCGCCGCTCACCAGCCCGATGCGGATCGCGTAGCGGGTGAGACCCGCCACGTCGTGGATGTCGAGCCGATCCATGAGCTGCGCGCGGTGCGTCTCGACCGTCTTGACCGAGATGTGGAGCCGCTCCGCGATCTCGCGCGTGGTGCAGCCCTCGGCGACGAGCTGCAGGATCTCGCGCTGCCGCCGGGTCAGTGCGGTCCCCGGGCCGGACTGCTCGAGCCCGCGCACGTAGCCCTCGATGACGTACTTCGAGACCCGCGGCGCGAGGTAGCGCTCGCCGCGCATCACCGCGCGGATCGCGAACTCGAGCTCCTCGACGTCCGCGTCCTTCAGGACGTACCCGGCCGCGCCGCCCTGCATCGCCTCGCGCACGTAGCCCTCGTCGGTGTACATCGACAGGATCAGCACGCGCACCTCCGGACACTCGGCGGCGAGGCGGCGCGCGGCGTCGAGGCCGTTCATCTCGGGCATCGCGATGTCGAGCATCGCGATGTCGGGCTTGAGCGCCTTCGCGAGCCGCACCGCCTCGCGGCCGTTGTCGGCCTCCGCGATCACCGCGAACGTCCCGGTCGACTCGAGCAGCGACTTGATGCCGGCGCGCAGCAGGCGATGATCGTCCGCGAGCAGAATGCGGACCGCGCTCATTGGACCACCCTCGCGCGCCGCGCTCGGGATTCGCCCTTGGGGCGGCCCGGCGGGCTCATTGGACTACCTTGTCGCTTCGCGACAAGGATTCGCGCTTGGGGCGGCCCGGCGCACTCATTGGACTACCTTGTCGCTTCGCGACAAGGATTCGCGCTTGGGGCGGCCCGGCGCGCTCATTGGACTACCTTGTCGCTTCGCGACAAGGATTCGCGCTTGGGGCGGCCCGGCGCGCTCATGGCGCGGTCCCCGCGAGCCGGAACAGCGCCCGCACCTCGGTGCCGCGGCCCGGCGCGGTCCGGACCTCGAGCCGGCCGCCCGCGAGGCGCGCCCGCTCCTCCATGCCCGAGAGCCCGGCGCTCTCGCCTTGCGCGGCGCGCCGCGTCGCCGCCGCGAGATCGAACCCCTGGCCGTCGTCGCGAACCGCGAGCACGAGCTCGCCGTTCTCGACCCCGAGCTCGACCCGGAGGCCGTTCGCGTCGGCGTGGCGCAGCGCGTTGGTGACCGCTTCCTGCACGATGCGGAAGCACGCCGTCTCGACGGCCGCATCGAGCCGCCGCTGCGGAAGCCGGATGTCGGCGACGAGCGCGATGGCGGTGCGCGCCCGGATGCGCTCGAGATGCGAGCTGAGCGCCGCCTCGAGCCCGAGGTCGTCGAGCACCGCCGGACGCAGGCGGGTCGAGATCGCGCGCACCTCGGCGATCGCGCCGTCGAGCAGCGCGAGACTGTCGTCGAAGCTCGGGCCGAGCTCGGCCGGCGCCGACTGGCGACGCAGCGCCTGCAAGTTCAGCTTCACCGCGGTGAGCACCTGGCCGAGCTCGTCGTGGAGCTCGCGCGCCACCGCGCGGCGCTCCTCTTCCTGCACCGTGAGCACCCGGCGCGACAGCACTGCGAGCCGCGCCGAGTACGCCTCGATCCGCCGCTCGGCCGCCTTGCGCTCGGTGATGTCGACGGCCGACAGGACCGCGCCGTCGAAGTTGCCGGCGGCATCGCGCAGCGGCACCGCGCTGGCGAGGACCGTGCGCGCGCGGCCCTCCGGCGACACGAGTTGAAGCTCGCAATCGCGCACGAGAGACTCACCGCGCCGCAGCCGCGCGAACGGATGATCTTCGACCCCGAACGGCGCGCCGTCAGCCGTGAGGCGACCCCAGGGCACCGCGTCGAAGAACGCACCGATGATGCGCTCACGGGGAACGCCGAGCAGCTCCTCTTCGGCGCGATTGGTGAGCTCGTAGCGCCCTTCCGGACTGATCAGGATGAGACCCTCGGCCAGGGCCTCGATGACGTCGCCGAGCCGCTGCTCGACGCGCTTCCGCTCGGTGATGTCGATGCAAGTGGCGACGACGCCGTCGAAGTTCCCCGCCGCGTCGCGCAGCGGCGCCGCGTTCGCCAGCACCGTCCGCACCTGCCCCCCCGGCTGGACGAGCTGGAACTCGTAGTCGCGCATCGGCGGCTCGCCCCGGCGCAGCCGTTCGAACGGATGATCCTCGATGCGGAACGGGGCGCCGTCGGAGCCGGCGCGCCCGAAGGGCGCGGCGTCGAAGCGCGCGCCGACGATTCTCTCGCGCGGTACGCCGAGCAGCTCCTCCTCCGCGCGGTTCGCAAGCTCGTAGCGCCCGTCCGCACCGATGATCACCAGCCCCTCCGCGAGCGTCTCGATGACCTCGCGCAGCCGCCGCTCCGCCGCGTGCCGCGCCGTGGTGTCGACGCCGGTGATGACGATGCCGTCGAAGTCGCCGGCCGCGTCCCGGAGCGGCACCGCGTTGACCGAGATCGTCCGCGTCTTGCCCGCCGGCGGCACGACCTCGAACTCGTAGTCGCGCACCGCCGGCTCCCCCCGCCGCAGGCGCTCGAACGGATGGTCGTCGCGGCCGAGCGTCGCGCCGTCCGCCGCCACGCGCTTCCAGGGGAGGTCGTCGAAGCGCGAGCCGATGATCCGCTCCCGGGGGACGCCGAGCAGCTGCTCCGCGGCGTGGTTGGTCAGCTCATAGCGGCCGTCCGCACCGATGATCCCGACCGCCTCGGTCATCGCCTCGAAGGTGTTCGCGAGCCGCTGCTCGTGCGCGGCGGCGCGCGCCAGCGCCTCATGCCGCTCCGCCTCGAGCCGGGTGCGCGCGGCCAGCATCCGGTTCAGCTCGGCGCCGATCAGCGCGATCTCCTGCGGGCCGCTTTCGGGAGCGCGCGGGTCGGGCGCGCCGGCCGCAGCCCGCTGCATGGCCGCGACGATCCCCTCGACCGGCCGGCTGAGCCGCCGCGCAAGGAAGACCGCGAGCCCTGCGGCGGTAAACACCACGCCCGCGGCGAGACCGAGGGATAGCCACCACCCGCGGCGGATGGGAGCGAGCGTCTCCGCCGCCGGCAAGCCGGCGACGACCATCCAACCGGTGCTGGGAACGCGCGCGACGCCGACGATGCGCTCCACGCCATCCAGCCAGACCTGGTCGACGGGCGTCGCTGCGCGCTCCAGGATGGCGCGCCACGCCGGGACATCGGCGACCTTGCGGTCGACCCACGGCCCCGGATCCGGCGCGTGCGCGATCATGACGCCGCCGGCGGTGATCACGGACAGCACCGTGCCCTCGTCCCGCACCACGCTGGTTGCGAGCCGTTGAACGACGCCGAGTTCGACCGCCATTCCAAGGACTCCGGCGATCTGCCCACCGCGATCGCGGACCGGCGCAGCAACCACCACCTGGTGCACCCCCGGGACGCGGCCCGCCTGCGGCTCGCCGACGACCGACACGCCGTCCGCGATCGGTTTCTGGAACTCCGGGCGATCGGCGACGTTCACTCGCCGGCCTGGCGGCAGCGGGAGCCCGGAGCAGCGCACATCGCCGTTGCGATCGCCGTACGACACGTAGGCCGCACCGGGCTGCAGCGCAGTCACCGTTCCAAGAAACCGGGCGCACGCGTCGGCCGCGGCGTCCAGGTCGTAGCGCGCGGCCGCGGCCTCGACCGAGCGGCGCAGCTCGGCGAAGCTCTGGTCGATCGCCGCCGCGGCGGTCGACGCGAGGTGGCGCGCGCCCTCGCGGGCGAGCTCGGACTGGCTCTCGAACGCCCGCTGAATCGCGAACGGCAGGAGCGCCGCCAGCGGCACGACGACCGCCGCGATCATCGCGAACAGCATTGTGCGGAAGCTTACGCCGGCGGGTTTCATGCGCGCCCCCTCGTGCCCTGCTCGACCTCGTCGCGGGCGGCGGCGCTACGGCCGCCGCGAGTACGCGGCGTCGAACGCGGCTTCGAGCCCCGGATGCACCCCGCGCAGGCGATCGATCACGGCCTTCGCCCAGTCGAAGTACTCGCGCCGGCGCACGAGGTCCCAGCTCGCCGGCGGATGATCCGCCATGTCGCGGAGGTTGCAGATCTTGTCGGCGAGCTTCACGAGCTTCGCCTCGCGGCTGATCGCCGCCGCGTGCTCGATCTGCAGGCGCTTGCGCTCCGCCCTCGGCAACGACTTGTCGTCGGTCACCTCCTCGACGACGCGGGCGACGCGCTCGCCGAACGCGGCGCGGAGCTCCCCGGGACTCGTCTGGGTGTCCTCGAGCGTGTCGTGGAGGAGCGCTGCGGCGACCACCTCCGGCTCGCTCACCGCGCCCTCGCGCACCAGCACGTTGGCGAGCGCGATGGGGTGGTTGATGTAGGGCGAGGCGGCGGCGTCCTTGCGCCGCTGGTCGCGATGCTTGTGGGCGGCGAAGGCGAGCGCCTCGAGAACGACCCCCAGCTCGCCCGGCGCTGGGCCCGACATCCGGTCAGCCGCCTTCGCGCTTCCGGCGCGCCTGATAAGCCTGCAGGTGGGCGTACGCCTCGCGCAGCGGTCCCGGGTCGAGCCCGGCCGCGCGCGCGCGCTTGAGCATGTCGCCGACGATGTGATCCGCCTCGGTGCGCTGGCCGCTTTCCATGTCGCGCAGCATCGACGCCGTGAACGCCGAACCGCGCTCGAACAGGAACTTGCGGGCGCCCGCGAGCGCCTTCTCGCGCGGCGGATGCCCGGCCGCGGCGGCGGTTCGCACGCACGCCTGCAGGGTTTCCTCCATCAGCGCCTCGCCTTCGCCGGTCGCCATAATGTCGCCGACGCTCGCGCGCATCAGGCCGGTCATCGTCGCGAGCGTCGTGAGCAGGATGTACTTCTCCCACAGCTCGAGCATGATGTCGTCCGCCAGGACGGCGTCGACCGACGCCTTCCCGTAGAGCCCATGCAACGCGTCGAGCTTCGCCCGCGCCGCGGTGCTCGTTCCGGGCCGCATCCCGTAGGCGATGCGGTGGAGCTGCGTCAGTTGCCGGATCTCGCCCGCCGGCGTCATGGTCCCCGCGATGTGGCACGTTCCACCGAGCACGCGCGGCGCCCCAAGCGCGGCGTCCAGCCGGTCCAGGTGCGCAAGGCCGTTCAGCAGCGGCAGCAGGTGCGCGGCCGGGCCCAGCGCCGGGCGGATCGATTCGATGGCGGAGTCGAGGTCGTAGGCCTTGCACGTGAGCAGCGCGAGGTCGTACTCCGGCCGCACCTCCGACTGCGTCACGTGCCGCGCGCGCACGGTGAAATCGCCGTGGGGGCTCTTGACGACGAGCCCGTCGGCGGCGAGCTGGGCGGCGCGTCGCTCGCGCACGAGGAAAGTCACCTCCGCGCCGGCCTGCGCGAGCCGCCCGCCGAAGTAGCCGCCGGTCGCGCCGGCCCCGAGGACGAGGATCTTCACTGGACGCTCGAGCGGAGCTCCGGGCCGACCGGAAGCGCGGCGGTGGTTCCGCTCGGCCGCCCCTGCCGCGCGAGCACGTAACAGTCCTCGGCAAGCGCCGCGAACCGGGCGACGATCCGCTGGCGCTGCTCGGGCGTGAGCGTGGCGTCCACGTCGAGGACGAGCTGCACGAGCCGCTCCTCCCACTGGCGCGCGTACTTCGCGTGCTCGAGGCCGCGGCCGCTCTCCCAGTTGACGAAGTAGCCGCGCAGCCGCTCCGCGAGCTCGGGGCTGGTCTGATATGCGCGCAGCAACTCGACGAATTCCTGCTGCCGGCGCTTGCGGTCGCTCAACCGCACCTCGTTGATCCGCGGCTGGGACTGGACGAAGCGCTCGACCAGCGCGACCTGCGCGTCGGTGAGATCGCCCATGAAGAACTCGAAGCGCTCCGCGAGCCACTTCGCCCGGGCGCGGTCGCGCTTCACCTGGTCGGGGCCGAGGTACTCCTTGTTGAACTTCGCGTTGACGTCGGCGAATTTCTTCGCCAGCGCGGCGTAGTTGTCCGGCTTGAGCGTCGCCATCACCGGCGCGCTCTCGTCGGCGGCCTGCAGCATGAAAACGCGGTAGCGCGCGCGCACCGCGCCGAACGCCCAGGTCACGTCCTCGCGCTTCAGGCCCTGCGCGAGCCGGTCCGCGGCGCCGTGGAAGATCCCGGCGTAGAGCGGCAGCTCCTCCCGCCGGTGCCAGTCGTGGAACCGCGCGAGCTGCGCCCTGAGGAGATCCTCCTGCTCGCCCTGAAGGTCGAGATAATCGTTGGCCATCATGCGCAGCGCGAAGTCGCCGTGGTTGTAGGCGATCCGCGCGACGCTGCCGCAGCCGCCGAGCGCGGCGGCGAGCACGACGATCCACAGTCGCATCACCAGTAGGGCTCCACCGCGACGTGGCCCGGGTCGCGGCGGCGATGCTTCTTCATGCCGCGCGCCTTGAGCGCCTCCACCACGTCGGTCACCATCTCCGGGTTGCCGCAGAGCATCACCTGCGACGCGCGCGCCGAAAGCTCGAGACCGGCCGCACGCTCGAGCCGCTCGTCCTCGATCGCCTGCGGAATGCGCCCCGGGAGCGATGCCGCGTGCGGCTCCCGGCTCACGAACGAGACGCAGCGGAACTGGTCGGGGTAGCGCGCGCGCAAGCCCTCGAGCGTCTCCCGGTAGGTGAGGTCGGCCGCGTGCCGGACCGCGTGCACGAGCGCGACCTGCCGGAAGCGCTGCCACGGCTGCTCGGTCTTCAGCATCGAGAGGAACGGCGCGAGCCCGGTGCCGGTCGCGATCAGCCACAGGTTGGCCGCCTCCGGGACCTCGGCGAGCGTGAACGTGCCCGACGCGGCCGGCGCGAGGAACACGACGTCCATCGGCTCGAGCCGCACCAGCCGCGGGGTCAACGGGCCCTCGGGGACGATGTTGTAGTAGAACTCGCACGGCGTCTCGCGCGGCGCGTTCACGAACGAGTACGGCCGCGCGACCAGCGTTCCCGCCACCGGCAGCGCGATCCGCGCGAACTGCCCAGCGTCGAACGACCCCATGCCGCACTCGACCTGCAGCGAGAACAGGCGCTCCGTCCACGCCTTCTGGGCGACGACCGTGCCTTCGATCCACTTCGGCATGGGTCACCGGGCGAGAAACGGCTCCAGCTCGAGCGATTCCAGCTGCGGGCCGAGCAGCACGAGGTGGCCGGCCCGCCGGCTCACCCCGTCGTCGCTGAACTCGAAGCGGTACACGCGCCGCAGTCTAACGCGGCCGTCGGCGTCGCGTGCCGGACGGGTCCGGGTGCAGAGCACGGTCTCGTCGAGGAACTGCAGCCCCTCGCGCTCGCACGCCTGCCGGCCGAGCGTGACCGCGCGCTCGCGCGCCCGCATGCTGTCGTACCAGAACCAGCCGGCGCCGCTCGCGCCGGCGAGCAGCAGCGCTTCGCCTAGCACCGCGCCTCTCAGCCCAACGTCATCGTGCCGAGGATAGCAACGAACCGTGAACGACACAGGATGGTTGATGGACCGCGGCGCTCAAACGTAGTGCCGCGTGACCCAGTCCGCCACGAGTGCCGGCTTCGCCTCGCCCTCGCGCTCGACGGTCACGTTCCAGGTGGTCTGCACGCCGCCTTCGATCGGCTCGAGCGCGCCGAGCGTGAAGCGCGCCCGCACCCGCGCGCCCGACGGCACCGGGCTCGGAAAGCGCAGCCGGTTGAGGCCGTAGTTGATGCCCATGCGCTTGCCCGTGATCTCGAGCGAGTCGCCGAGGAGCGGCGAGAGCACCGCGAGCGTCAGGAAGCCGTGCGCGATCGTGCGCCCGAACGGCGACTCCCGCGCCGCGCGCTCGGGATCGACGTGGATCCACTGGTGGTCGCCGCCGGCGTCGGCGAACTTGTCGATGCGCTCCTGGGTGATCTCGAGCCAGTCGCTCGTCGCGACCTCCCGGCCCACCCACTGCGCGAGATCGTCGATGGGAATGCGGGTCTTCGCCATGGCCGGTTGATTCTGCCATGGCGGACGGTCACTCGCGGTGGATCGTCCTTCGCGTCATCCCGCCGTCGACGTCACCCGGCGCGTGCGGGACTACTTCGCGCCGAGCGACCTGAGCCGCTGCACCACGCCCGCCGCTTCCTCGGGCGAGAAGCCGTTGGCGAAGAGCGTCGGGTCGCCGGTGGCGAGCCCGGGCCGACCGCCCAGGCGGGCGAGCGCTTCGAGCACTGTCGGCAGATGCGCCGCGAGCAGCGCCATCGGCACGCCGGCGCGGCGGTTGAGGCGCTCGTCGCCGACGTAGTCGAAGCCGAGCGACGCGTAGAAGAAGTCCGCGTGCCGGGCGCTCGCGACGAGCAGGCAGTAGTCGGCGGCGTGCACGGTGCCGGCAAAGAGATACGCGGTGTGGAAGAGCCCGGCGAGCACGCGCCGCGGCACCGAGTTCATGTCGACCGACACCTGGACGAGCTCCACCAGCCTCTGGTTCTCGCCGCGGAGCGCGTCGAGCTCGTCGCGGTAGAGCTCGTCGGCCGCGAGCCCGCGGGGCGAGTCGAGCCGGACGCTCATCGAGCCGGCGAGCCGACCCTCGTGGTGGGCAAGGAAGCTGAAGAGGAACGGGTCGAGCTCCGCCCCGGGAAGCGTCGGCCCGTCGAGCGACTCGCTCCGCTTCGCGCCGGTTTCGCGCCGCTTCGGGCGGGTCTGGGCGAGCCGGATCCGGAACGTCTCGCGCGGCGACACCTCGCTGAACGGGCCGGGATCGGCGCCGACCGGCGTGAGCGCCCGGAACCGCGCGCTCTGGGTCGACGGCTCGCTGAAGACCGTGCTGCCGCCGATCGGCTCGCCGGCCGCGTTGCGCGCCGCGGCCGCGTCGGCGTAGATGAAGACGGTCTCGCTCACGGCGTGGGATCGGGCGATTGAGGATGTCCGCCATGGTAGCGACACTCGTGGCGCCGATCGCCTGCGCGACAGGCGCGCCCGTGACGGGGTTCCTCGGGGTGCGCGGCGCGAGCGCGCCGGCTGTGACTTTGTTCCGGGGCTCAGCCGGCGCCGGTCGTCGCGAGCGCGGCCAGCCGGCGCACGACGCCGGCGGATTCCTCGCTGGAGAAGCCGTAGGGAAACAGCGTCGGCTCCTCGGCCGCGAGATCGGGGCGGCCGCCGAGGCGCGCCATCCTCACGAGCACCGTCTTCAGGTGCACGCAGAGCAGCGCTTCCTGGGTCGAGACGCGCGGGTTCAGCCGTTCCTCGCCGATCGGCTCGAAGCCGAGCGAGAACCGGAAGAAGTCCGCGTGGCGCGACGGCACCTCGATCACGCCGTAGTCGCACGTCCAGACCGCGCCGGCGAACAGATACGCGGCGTGGAACAGGCACGCCGCCGCGCGCTTCGGCGCCGAGTTCATGTCGAGCGACAGGTTCAGGAACTCGCACACGCGGCAGCCGTGGTCGCGCAGCACCGCGGTCTCGTCGCGGTACAGGTCGTCGGCCGCGAGGCCGCGCGGCGAGTCGAGCCGCACGCTGAGGGAACCGACGAACTGCCCGTTGTCGTGCGCGAGGAAGGTGAAGAGCTGCGGATCCTTCTGCGCGCCGGGGACGCTCGGGTCCGGATCGCGGGTGCGCGGCCGCGACCCGTCGGGCCGCCGCTCCTCGAGCATCCGCGCGAGCCGGATCTTGAGCGCGCCCTGCGGCTCGCCCTCGCCGAAGCGCGCCGGCGTCGCGCCGACGAGCGTGAGGCTCCGAAAGCGCGCGGGCCGGCGCGACGGCGGCGCCGGCGCATCGAAGATGGTCTTGCCGTCGAGCGGCGCCTGGGTCTCGGCCAGCACGAATCCGCGCTTGTCCTTGGTGGTGCCTTGGTCAGCCACTTGCCTCCGTCCCCCCGGTTCGAGAGGTGGCCACAACAGGCGGATGTTACCCTCCCGCGAGTCGAAGTTGAGCGCCCGCGGGCGGGTTCGGGTCGAGGGTGTGACGGGTTGCGCCCGCCCGGGCGGGGCCCGCCCCGCCGCCCCGCGCACCCCGCCGGCCGGCCCGCAGCGTTGTCCGGGCGCGCTTGCCGCGCCCCGGCCGGTCCTCTACCCTGTCGCGCGCAGGCGGTCGCGCCTGCCGAGGGACCGACAAAAGGGGATCGCCCATGGCTACCGACCCGTATACCGCACCCAGATCGCGCGTTGCCGATGTGCCCGTCGCCGGAGCGGAGGGAGACTTCAGCGCCGACGGCCGCGCGGTCCCGGCCGGCAACGGCTGGAAGTGGATTGCCGACGGCTGGGAGCTATTCCGGCGCCAGCCGGGGACGTGGATCCTGCTGGTCATCGTCTTCATCGTGATCTCGGTGCTCATCGCCCTGATCCCGATCCTCGGCAGCATCGCGAGCAACGTCCTCTGGCCGGTGTTCGCGGGCGGCATCATGCTCGGCTGCCGGGAGCTCGCCCAGGGCGGGGAACTCGCGGTGGGGCACCTCTTCGCGGGCTTCCGCGACCACTTCGGCAAGCTCGTCGTGATCGGGATCCTGTACCTCGTGGCGCTGATCGCCGTCGTCCTCGTCGCGTTCGCGATCACCGGCGCCGGCATCGGCTTCGGCGCACTGATGGGCGCCGACCGCGGTGGCGCGGAGATGAACGTCACCGCCATCCTGCTCGGCGTCCTGATCGCGTTGGCGCTGATCATCCCGGTGGCGATGGCGATGTGGTTCGCGCCGACGCTCATCGTCTTGAACGACCTCGGCGTCGGCGACGCCATCAAGGCGAGCTTCCGGGCCTGCCTCAGGAACATCATCCCGTTCCTCGTCTACGGCCTGATCGGGCTCGGGCTCGCGATCGTCGCCTCCATCCCGTTCGGGCTCGGCTGGCTCGCGCTCGGCCCGACCCTCGCGGCGTCGGTGTACGCCGCCTACCGGGACATTTTCTACGCGGGGTGACCCGCGCCGGGACGACGCGGCGCTAGCCGTGCGGTAGGCTAGCGCCGCCATGCTCGACACCGCGCGCCGCATCGCCACGCCGGAGGGAATCGAGCTCGCGCTGCGGCTCGCGGGGCCGGTGCCGCGGGCCGGCGCGTGGGCGCTCGATCTCCTCCTCCGGCTCGCGGCCCTCGCGGTCCTGTCGATGATCCTCGGTCTCCTCGGCGGCTTCGGGCTCGGCCTGTTCCTGCTCTGCTGGTTCTTCCTCGAGTGGCTGTTTCCGGCCTGGTGCGAGGTGAACTGGGGCGGCGCCACCCCCGGGAAGAAGGCGCTCGGCCTGGTCGTGCTCCACGACGACGGCACGCCGGTGCGCTGGCCCGCCGCGCTGGCGCGGAATCTCCTGCGCGCGATCGACTTCCTCCCCGCCTTCTACGGCTTCGGGCTGGTGGCGATGCTCATGAACCGCGACTTCAAGCGCCTCGGCGATCTCGCCGCCGGGACGATCGTCGTCTACCGCGAGGCCAAGCCGCGCGGCTTCCAGATCCCGCACGCCCCGGCGCTCGCCCCGCCGGTCGCGCTGACGCTCGCCGAGCAGCGTGCGATCCTCGACTTCGCCGAGCGCGCCCAGGGTCTCACCCCGGAGCGCGCGGAGGAGCTGGCGATGATCCCGCACGCGCTCACCGGGCGCCTCGACGGGCCGGTCGCGGCCGAGCGGCTGGTGCGGATCGCGAACTATCTTGTCGGGCGGAAGTGAATGCGACAGGCGGTGTTCGAGGCGCGCTACGGCGCCGACTGGGAACGGTTCGAGACCTGGCTCGATCGCGACGCGCAGGTCCGCCGCCGCCACGCCCGCGCGGCGCCGGCGCCGGCCGGCGCGCTGCCCGACACCGAGATCCCGCAGGCGTACCGGCGCGTCTGCCAGCACCTCGCGCTCGCGCGCGACCGCCAGTACAGCCCCGAGCTCGTCGATCGCCTGAACCTGCTCGCGCTGCGCGGGCACCACCTCCTCTACGGCGCGCGCCCGCGGCGCGGGCTCGCGCGCGGCCTGGAGTTCCTGCTGGCGGGCTTCCCGCGGCTGGTGCGCGAGGAAGGGGCGCTCGTGGCCGCCGCGGCGGCGCTGTTCTTCGGCCCGCTCGTGGCGCTCATCGTCGCCCTCCAGTGGCATCCGGACTTCGTCTACTACCTGCTCGAGCCGGAGAGCCTCGCGAAGTTCCAGGAGATGTACAGCCCGGCGAACAAGCGGCTCGGCATGCGGGACGCCGACGACAACGTCGCGATGTTCGGGTTCTACGTCTGGAACAACGTCAAGATCGGGTTCCAGACCTTCGCGACCGGGCTCGCCTTCGGGCTCGGCTCGATCTTCTACCT
>Ga0299906_10001172_pt1 | contig 22633 bp, 20 predicted proteins | sample RVTome_14_FD_200259 | JGI IMG/M metagenome (GOLD analysis project Ga0299906, IMG submission 200259) | Soil microbial communities from uranium-contaminated site in the Upper Colorado River Basin, Wyoming, United States - RVT145D125 (version 2) ...
CTGAAGATCGAACCCTTCCCCATCACCCATGACGCCGTGGCTCCGGTCGGCTACACGATCGAGTCGGCCGAGGGGAAAATCGGCATCGCCACCGATCTCGGGATTGCCACCAGGCTGGTGGCGGAGCGCCTCAAGGGGTGCCGGGTGCTGATACTCGAGGCCAATCACGACGAGGAAATGCTGCGGGACGGCCCCTATCCCTGGCATCTGAAGCAGAGGATCCGCTCCAATCATGGACACCTCTCCAACACCGCCTCGGCGCAACTTCTTCAGGGACTCCTCTGGGAAGGCCTCGAGGCTGTTTTTCTGGCGCATCTGAGCGAGGTCAACAACCACCCGGGACTGGCCGAGTCCTGCGCCAGGGAGGTTCTGGCCCGGCAAAATCTCTGCCGGCCACAACTCATCCTGGGTTGCCAGGCCCATCCCAGTACCTGTTTCGCTGTTGGGATGGCATGATTGGTGTTTGGCGATTGGCAATATCGAAAGGCCGTGACTCGTTACCTTGGACTTTGGACCTTGGACCTTGGACTCGGGACCACCATATAGATTGATGATGTTGAAAAAGGGAGCTTGAACCGATGATCGAACGCTATACCCGCAAGGAAATGGCCCGCATCTGGGAGCCGGAAAACAGGTTCCGGATCTGGCTGGAAATAGAAACCCTGGCCTGCGAGGCCCAGGCCGAGCTCGGCGTGATCCCGAAAGAGGCGGTGAAAACCATCCGCGAGAAGGGAAACTTCGACATTGCCCGGATCGACGCTATCGAGGCCGAGGTCAAGCACGATGTCATCGCCTTTCTCACCTCGGTTGCCGAGTTCGTCGGCCCCGATGCGCGCTTCATTCACCAGGGGATGACCTCCTCCGATGTCCTAGACACCTGCCTCTCGGTGCAGCTGGTGCAGGCCGCCGACGAGTTGCTGGGCGATCTCGCGATGGTGCTCGAGTCGATCAAGGCCCGCGCCTGGGAGCATAAGGACACCGTCTGCATGGGACGCTCGCACGGCATCCACGCCGAGCCGGTCACCTTCGGCCTCAAGCTTGCCAGCTGGTACGCCGAAATGGCGCGCAACCGCCACCGCCTGGTCGCGGCCCGTGAAAACATTGCTACCGGCGCCATCTCCGGGGCGGTCGGCACTTTTGCCAACATCGATCCGCGGGTCGAGGACTATGTCTGCGAAAAACTGGGCCTCCGGCCCGAGCCGGTCTCGACCCAGGTCATCCCCCGCGACCGCCACGCCGAATACTTCTGCACCCTGGCGGTGATCGCCTCCTCGCTGGAGCGCATCGCCGTGGAGATCCGCCACCTGCAGCGCACCGAGGTGCTGGAGGCCGAGGAGTTCTTCAGCAAGGGGCAGAAAGGCTCCTCCGCCATGCCCCACAAGCGCAATCCGATCCTCTCCGAGAACCTCACCGGACAGGCCCGGTACATCCGGGGGTTGTGCATCCCGGCGCTGGAAAATGTGGCTCTCTGGCATGAGCGCGACATCTCCCATTCCTCGGTCGAACGCTATATCGCACCGGATGCGACGGTTGCCCTCGACTTCTCTCTGCGCCGTCTCAACGGCCTGATCAAGAATCTGGTGGTCTATCCGCAGAACATGCTGAAGAACCTCAATCAGATGAAGGGTCTGGTCTTTTCGCAGAAGATTCTGCTCGACCTGACCCAGGCCGGTGTCTCCCGCGAGGACGCCTATCGGCTGGTACAGAAAAACGCCATGAAGGTCTGGGAAGAGGGGAAGGACTTCCTCACCGAGCTGCTGGCGGATCAGGAGGTGGTCGGGGCGTTGGGCGAGGCGAAGATCCGCGAATCCTTCGACCTCGGTTATCACCTCAAGCATGTCGACACCATCTTCAAGCGGGTGTTCGGCAATTCGTGAGGCGTGAGGCGTGAGGCGAAAAAGCCTTTACTCCTCACCCCTCACGCCTCACTCCTCACTCCTTACAAGGAGTTTTCATGCCCTGGCGCATAGAAGTTGGACTCAAGGACGGCGTTCGCGACGCCCGCGGCGAGCGGGTTCGGCGGGAGATCCGTGAACATCTCGGGATCGACCTGGCGAGCGTGCGGACAATCGACGTTTACACGGTGGATGCCGCGCTCTCCGAAGCCGAGGTGCTGGCCGCCGCCCACGGCCCCTTTTCCGACCCGATTATTCAGGAGGTGGCGGTTGAGCGCCCCCTCGCCGTCGATTTCGACATCCTGATCGAGGTCGGTTATCGCCCCGGCGTCACCGACAACGTTGGTCGGACCGGCCGGGAGGCGATTCAGTACCTGACCGGCCGGCATTTTGCCGCCGAAGAGGGAGTCTACACCTCGGTGCAGTACCTGCTCAAGGGCGCTGTCGACGAGGCGGTGGCCGAACGGATCGCCTCGGGATTTCTGGCGAACGGGCTGATCCAGCGCTGGACCATCGTCCCTGCCGCCCGCTTCGACCGCCGGGCCGGTCTGCCGGCGAATGTCCCCCGGGTGGCTGTCGGGGCTCAGGATGCGGCGCCCGTGCGGGAGATCGATCTCGAGGTCTCCGACGCCGAACTGCTCGCCATCAGCAAAGAGGGAATGCTGGCCCTCAATCTCGAAGAGATGAAGACGATCCAGGCCCATGCCGCCGACCCGCAGGTGCGGCAGGCGCGGGCCCGGGCCGGGCTTGGCGGGAAACTGACGGACGCCGAGCTCGAGGCACTCGCCCAGACCTGGAGCGAGCACTGCAAGCACAAGATTTTCGCCGCCCGCATCGAGTACGAGGACGGGCAGGGCGGTCGGCAGACGATCAACTCCCTGTTCAAGAGCTATATCGTGCGGGCGACGCAGGAGGTACGGGCCAGCCAGGGCGCCGGCGACATCTGCCTTTCGGTTTTCAAGGACAATGCCGGCGTCATCCGCTTCAACGACGACTGGAGCCTGGTCTTCAAGGCGGAGACCCACAACTCCCCCAGTGCCCTCGACCCGTACGGGGGCGCCCTGACCGGAATCGTCGGCGTCAACCGCGACTCCTTCGGCACCGGCCAGGGGGCGCGGCTGCTGTTCAACACCGACGTCTTCTGCTTCGCTTCTCCTTTCTACGACAAGCCGCTGCCGCCGCGCCTGCTGCATCCGCGCCGCATCTTCGAAGGGGTCGTCGAGGGGGTCGAGCACGGCGGCAACAAGAGCGGCATCCCGACGGTCAACGGCTCCATCGTCTTCGACGATCGCTTTGCCGGCAAGCCGCTGGTTTACTGCGGGACCGGGGCGATCATGCCGGCGGTGGTCAACGGCCGCCCCGGGCATGAGAAAAAGGCGCGGGTCGGCGACCGTATCGTCATGGTCGGCGGCCGCATCGGCAAGGACGGTATCCACGGCGCCACCTTCTCCTCGGAGGAGCTGCATGCGGGTTCACCGGTGACTGCGGTGCAGATCGGCGACCCGATCACTCAACGGCGGATGTTCGATTTCCTGCTGGTCGCCCGCGACCGCGGCCTCTACAGCTCGATTACCGACAACGGCGCCGGCGGCCTCTCTTCCTCGGTGGGCGAGATGGCCCAGGACACCGGCGGGTTCGAACTGCACCTTGACCGGGCGCCGCTCAAGTACCCGGGGCTGCAGCCCTGGGAAATCCTCATTTCCGAGGCTCAGGAGCGGATGACCCTGGCCGTGCCGCCGGAGAAGCTCGAGGCCTTCATCACCCTGGCGCGCGAGATGGACGTCGAGGCGTCCGACCTGGGTCAGTTCACCGACTCCGGTTATTACCACTGCCTCTACCAGGGCAGCACGGTGACCTACCTGGCCATGGAGTTCCTGCACGAAGGGTGTCCGCAGTTGGTCATCTCTGCCCGCTGGGAGGAGAAAGAGCTGGCTGAGCCGAAGTTTCCGCAGCCGCTCGACATGGCGGCCACCCTGCGCCATCTGCTCGCCCGGCTCAATATCTGCTCCAAGGAGAGCGTGGTCCGCCGCTACGACCACGAGGTCCAGGCCGGCACCATCGTCAAGCCCCTGGTCGGAGTGGTCAACGACGGGCCGGCGGATGCCGCCGTGGTCCGCCCCCTGTTCGACTCCTTCGAAGGGGCGGTGGTCGCCCACGGCATCTGCCCGCGCTTCAGCGACATCGACACCTATCACATGACCGCCAACGCCATCGACGAGGCGTTGCGCAATTACGTGGCGGTCGGCGGCAACATCGAGCACGTGGCGGGTCTCGACAACTTCTGCTGGTGCGACCCGGTCAAAAGCGACAAGACCCCGGACGGCGAATACAAGGCGGCTCAGCTGGTGCGGGCCAACCAGGCCCTCTACGAGTATTGCGTCGCCTTCGGCGTGCCGCTCATCTCGGGCAAGGACTCGATGAAGAACGACTACCAGATCGGCGACACCAAGATTTCGATTCCGCCGACCCTTCTCTTTTCGGTCCTCGGCAAGATCGACGATGTGCGTCGGGCGGTGACCATGGACGTCAAGCGGCCCGGGGACCTCATTTATCTGCTCGGCGTCACTCGCGACGAACTGGGCGGTTCCGAGTACTACGCGCTGCTGGGGCATCTCGGCAAGAATGTACCGCGGGTCGATGCCGCCGCCGCCCTCGCCCGGTATCGCGCCCTGAACCTGGCACAGGCCGAGGGGGTGATCGCCTCCTGCCACGACCTCTCCGACGGGGGCCTCGGTGTCGCCTTGGCGGAGATGGCCTTTGCCGGGGGCTTCGGCATCCACGCCGACCTGCGCCGGGTAGCGACCGATGGCCCGCTGCGGGAGGATCACCTCCTCTTTTCGGAGACGGCCAGCCGCCTGCTGGTCACCGTCCATGCGGAGAACCAGGGCCGCTTCGAAGCGATCTTCGCCGGTTTCGATGTCTGCCGGATCGGCGAGGTCTGCGACGATGCCGAACTGCGCCTGACCGGTCTGGCTGGCGAGATTCTCGTCCGGACCTCTATTCATGAACTCAAGGAGGCGTGGCAGTCGCCTCTCCGGGAGCTGTAAAATCATGGCCAAGATAGTCAAAGCCATCGTCATCGCCGGCAACGGGACCAATTGTGAACGGGAAGTGGCCAACGCCTGCCGGCTAGGCGGCGCCGACGTCGCCGACATCGTCCACATTGCAGAGCTGCTGGCCGGCCGCGTCCAGTTGGACGGCTACCATTTCCTCAACCTGGCGGGCGGGTTCCTTGACGGCGACGATCTCGGCAGCGCCAAAGCCGGCGCCAACCGCCTCCTGCATGCGCCGGTGCGCGGGCGCGGCGAGCACCTGATCGACCAGGTGCTGCGCTTCATTGCCGATGGCAAGCTGGTGATGGGGGTCTGCAACGGTTTCCAACTGATGGTCAAGATGGGGATGCTGCCGGCCTTGAACGGCGGTGCCCGGCAGCAGTGCACTACCCTGACCTTCAACGACGGCGGCCGCTTCGAGGACCGTTGGGTTTATCTCAAAGCTGATCCCGCCTCGCCCTGCGTCTTCACCCGCGGTCTGAAGGGGCTCTATCTTCCCATCCGGCACGGCGAAGGCAAGTTCGTCGCGGAATCGACGGCAGTTCTCGAGTCCATCGAGGCGCGGCACCTGGCGGTTCTCAAATACGCCGACCCCGGTTTCCACGCCCCCGCCATGGAGTATCCGCACAACCCCAACGGCTCGCAGGCGGCTATTGCCGGTCTCTGCGACGAAACGGGGCGCATTTTCGGTCTCATGCCGCATCCTGAAGCCTACGTTCACCGTACCCACCATCCGCGCTGGACCCGGGAAGAAGACCTGCCGGAGGAAGGGATGGGCCTTTGGCTCTACCAGAATGCCGTCGATTTCATTCGGCGTGAATTGTAGGGGCGCAATTGATTGCGCCCCGGGCGCGATGAACCGCGCCCCTACACCCCCCCGCAGGCATCCACCGGGGGTATCTTTTTTTTGCCGGTCTGTGCTATATTGCCTCTTGTCCGGAACGGGCGGTCCGTTCGCAAGTGCCTGATTCATCGCGTAAAAATTCCTTAACGCAGAGGATCACTCGATTTCATGTTCGATAAACTCCATGAGGAATGCGGAGTCTTCGGGATTTACGGTCATCCCGAGGCGGCCAACCTGACTTATCTGGGGCTTTATGCCTTGCAACACCGTGGTCAGGAGAGTTGCGGCATCGTCGCCTCCGACGGCGAACGCCTGCGGGCCCACAAGGGGATGGGGCTGGTTGCCGACGTTTTCAAGCACGATTCGGTTTTCGAGACCCTGCCAGGACGCAGCGCCATCGGGCATGTCCGCTACTCCACGGCCGGTGGCAACGATTTCAAGAACTGCCAGCCGATCATGGTCGACTACGTGCGCGGCTCAATCGCCATCGCCCATAACGGCAACCTGGTCAACGCCCAGGAGATTCGTAACGACCTGGAGCATCGCGGTTCGATTTTCTCCACCACCGCCGACACCGAGGTCATTATTCATCTGCTGGCCCGCGCTCCGAGCGACTCCCTTCCGGATCGCGTGACCGAGGCGCTGCAGACGATCAAGGGCGCCTACAGCCTGGTCTTCCTCACCGAAACCCGGCTGGTGGCGGTGCGCGACCCCAACGGCTTTCGCCCCCTGGCTCTCGGCAAACTCGACGGTGCCTACGTGGTGGCCTCGGAAACCTGTGCTTTCGATCTCATCGAGGCCGAGTTCATCCGCGAAATCGAGCCCGGTGAGATGATCCTGATCGACAAGAACGGCATCAAATCGTTTCACCCCTTCGGCAAGGTGACCCCTTCTCCCTGCATCTTCGAATACATCTACTTCGCCCGCCCCGACAGCACCATCTACGGTCGCGAGGTCTACGGCGTGCGCAAGGAGTTCGGCCGGCAACTGGCCCGGGAACACGCGGTGGAGGCCGACGTGGTCATTCCCATCCCCGACTCCGGGGTGCCGTCCGCCGTCGGCTATGCCGAAGAGTCCGGGATCCCCTTCCAGCTCGGTCTGATCCGCAACCACTATGTCGGCCGGACCTTCATCGAGCCGCAGCAGTCGATTCGCCACTTCGGGGTCAAGCTCAAGCTCAATCCGGTGCGCGAGGAAATTGAAGGGAAGCGGGTCGTCGTCATCGACGATTCGATCGTCCGCGGCACGACCGCCCGCAAGATCATCAAGATGATCCGCAACGCCGGCGCCCGGGAGATTCACGTGCGCATCTCCAGCCCGCCCACGAGCTTCCCCTGCTATTACGGCATCGACACCCCGACCCGCAAGGAGCTTATCTCTTCTTCGCATACCATCGAAGAGATCAACCGCTACATTACTTCCGACAGCCTGGGCTACCTTTCCCGGGAGGGGATGTTGCACGCGGCCGGGGCTGCTGAGGGGAGTGCCAGACATTTCTGCGACGCCTGTTTCAGCGGTTACTACCCGGTGAAGTTTCCACGACTGAAGGACGACAGCCAGTTGGGACTGTTCTGAAGGGCAGAATACAGAATACAGGAGTCAGAATGCATGAGTTAAAGATTCGCCTTCATTCTGAATTCTGAATTCTGTCTACTGAATTCTTATTTTGGAGGATTTTTCATGACGGTACAGGAGAGAGATGAGCTGATGCGGATCGTTCGCGAGCTCTCGTACGAGGAGCGCGAGGTGACCCTGGCATCGGGGCGCAAGAGCAACTTCTACTTTGACGGCAAACAGACCGCGCTGCACGCGCGCGGCGGTCTGCTGGTGGGCAAGGCGTTCTGGCAGGAGGTGAAGCAGTTCGCCGGGCCGGTCCACGGCGTCGGTGGACTGACGCTGGGCGCCGATCCCATCGCCACCGCCACCTCCATCGCCGCGGCGCTGGAAGGGCAGGGCGTGCATGCCTTCATCATCCGCAAGGAACCGAAGGGACACGGCACCGGCCAGTGGCTGGAGGGGCGCAAGAACCTCCCCCCCGGCTCGCGGGTGGTGATCGTCGAGGATGTCACCACCACCGGCGGCTCGTCGATGAAGGCGGTCGAGCGTGCCCGCGAGGAAGGTCTCGAAGTTGTCGGGATCGTCACCCTGGTCGATCGGGAAGAGGGTGCCCGGGAGGCCATCGAGGGCGTCGGTCTCCCTCTGCGGGCGGTTTTCACCCGCACCCAGGTGGTAGGATAAATTCAGATACAAGCAGCAAGATTCATGAATAAAGAAAGGGCGCCGCGCGGCGCCCTTTTTGTATCCAAAGCCTTTCCCTTGAATCTTGAATCTATTCCCTCTCCTCCGGTATCTTGAACACCTCCAGCACCCCCGGCAGGGCGCGTAATTCGTCGCGATTGACGGTGGCGGTGTCGCCGATGACGCCGATAATGACCCGGTTGGCGCCGGTCGACTGGTGAAAATCGTAATCGCGGTCGATCAGGTACTGCTTGACCCCCTGCAACTGCGTATCGGTGGCACTCTTCTTCATCACTACAAGCATCGTCGTTATTCCCCTTTTGTCCGAAGTCTCTCCAGTCTCCTGCTTTCGTCGATCACGCGCTCGAACAGGCGGACGATGGCGTTGTCTTCCAATGGGCCGGGGTTGGCGGCCTGCATCCGATCGAATATCCTCTTTTCCCGGTCGGGATCGTAGACGGGAAGGTCCTTCTGTTTCTTGATTTCGCCGATTTGCAGGGCCAGGGCGGCGCGTTCGTTGAAGATTCGCAGCAGCTCGTTGTCAAGCCGGTCGATTTCCTTGCGGATATGATCGATATCCAAAGTTCGCTCCCCGTTTTCGTCTGTTAGAATTCCTTGCGAATCAAGGTGTCCCGTTTCCAGTGCACATCGTCGGTCTGCGGGAAGTCGATGTTGTAATGCAGGCCCCGGCTCTCTTCCCGCTCGAGGGCGCAGCGGACGATGAGTTCGGCGACGGTGGCGATATTGCGCAGCTCGATCATATCGGAGGTGATATAGAAATCCCAGTAGTAGTCGGTGATCTCCTCCTGGATCATCTGGATGCGGCGAAGTGCCCGCACCAGGCGCTTGTTCGAACGGACGATGCCGACGTAGTTCCACATGCAGAGACGGATCTCATGCCAGTTGTGGGCGACCACCACCTCTTCGTCGCTGTTGGTGGCGCTGCCGCTGTCCCATGGCTTGATCGGCGGAAAGGCGGCCGGCGGCTCAGTCAGCCGCTGCAGGGAACACTGCGCCGCACGGTCGGCGAAGACGACCCCTTCGAGCAGGCTGTTGCTGGCCAGACGGTTGGCGCCGTGCAGGCCGGTACAGGAAGTTTCGCCAATGGCGAAAAGGTTTCGGATATCCGACTCCCCGCTGGCGTCGACCTGGACGCCGCCGCACAGGTAGTGAGCAGCAGGCACGACTGGAATCGGCTCCCGGGTCATGTCGATGCCGAAGGCGAGACAGGTTTCGTAGATATTGGGAAAGCGCTCCCGGATGTAATCGGCCCCGCGGTGGGTGATGTCGAGGAAGACGCAGTCGTCGCCGTGTACCTTCATTTCGTTGTCGATGGCGCGGGCGACGATGTCCCGCGGCGCGAGGTCTTTGAGCTCATGATACTTCTCCATGAAGGCTGCTCCGTCCCGCCCCCTGAGGATCGCCCCTTCGCCGCGCACCGCCTCGGAAATGAGGAACGATTTGGCCAGGGGATGAAACAGGGTGGTCGGATGGAATTGCATGAATTCCATGTTGGCGATGGTCGCACCGGCCCGATAGGCCATGGCGACTCCGTCCCCGGTGGCGACGTCGGGGTTGCAGGTGTAGAGATAGACCTTGCCGGCGCCGCCGGTGGCCAGGACGGTGATCCGGGCGCCGAAGGCAATGACCTCCCGATTGCGGATGTCGAGAACGTAAGCGCCCAGGCAGCAATTGGGCCGAAGACGGCGATGGGTGACCTTGGCTTCGGTAATGAGGTCGATAGAGATATGCTGTTCGTAGACGGTGATATTGGGATGATTGCGCACGGCCGCCACCAGCGCCCGTTCGATCTCCTGGCCGGTGAGGTCTTTGGCATGAAGTATCCGCCTTTCACTGTGCCCCCCCTCGCGGGTGAGGTCGTAGGTGTCGTCGGCATTTTTGGTGAACTGGACCCCCCAGTCGATAAGGTCGTGAATCGCCTGCGGACCGCTTTCGACGACGAGCCGAACCACATCCTCATTGGAGAGGAAGGCGCCGGCAACCATGGTGTCGCGAATGTGGGAGGCGAAGGAGTCCTCGGCGGATATGACCGAAGCGATTCCACCTTGAGCCAGGTTGGTGGCGGTTTCCGAAATTTCCCGCTTGGTTACAATGGAGACGGTGCCGTGGTTGGCGACCTTGAGGGCGTAGGAAAGGCCGGCAATGCCACTGCCGATGACCAGAAAATCCGACTTAGTTTTCATCTAGTAGCCTCGCAGGGCGCAATGTCCGGACCGGGCTTCGCCAGCGCTGAGGGAGATCCTCCCGCCGGTTTCCACCCCTCCGAGCGTCCCATTATCGATTCGCGGACCCCGGTTGTCAAGGTTTTTGCCTGGCTAAATGGGTTGAAATACAGTGAGTTTTGGGCTATAGTCCGGTACGCTTATGAGAGGATGTAGCATGCCGAGCATCTCCTTCCATGCCAGATCAACTCTTTTGGGGCTGATCCTGCTGCTCCTCCTGCCCCTCTCCGCCCGGGCGGATATCTACAAATACGTCGACGCCAACGGTGTCATTCATTTCACCAATACCCCAACCAGCAGCCGGTATAATCTTTATCTCAAGGAGCGCAGTCCCCGCTCCTCCTCCGGCGACAGTTCAATGCGCGCTATCATCAGCCGGCATGCTGCAACCTTCCGTCTCGAGGAAGCGCTGGTGCGGGCGGTGATCAAAGCGGAGAGCGGCTACAACCCCCGTGCCGTATCCAAAAAGGGTGCCCTGGGGCTAATGCAGCTGATGCCTGATACAGCCAGGCTGCTGAAGGTTCGCGATCCGCTCGACGCGGAGGAGAATATTCGTGGCGGCAGCCGCTACCTGCGGCTCATGCTCGACGAGTTCAACGGCAATCTCGACCTTGCCCTGGCCGCCTATAACGCCGGGCCCAATGCGGTCCGTCGTCATGGCGGCATCCCGCCTTACGAAGAGACCCGCACCTACGTCGACCGTGTGAAGACGTACATGCAGCACTACCGGCAGGGCAAGGACTCCTGGTTATGAATTTTCGCACGGGGTTGCTCAATCTGCCGAACCTCCTGACCCTGGCGCGAATAGCCGCCATCCCGGGGGTCGTGATCCTCCTTCTTTACGACACTCGCACCACCAGCTTCATTGCCGCCGCGATTTTCGGCGCCGCGGCCATCACCGACTGGCTGGACGGCTGGCTGGCACGCAAGTGGCAGGTCGTCACGGTGCTGGGCAAGTTCCTCGACCCGCTGGCCGACAAGCTCATCGTCATGGCGGCACTGATCATGCTCATTCCCCATGGACGTGTCCCGGCCTGGGCGGTTTTCCTGATTCTGGCCCGGGAAATGGTTGTCACCGGTCTGCGTTCCATCGCCTCGTCCGAGGGGATCGTCATCTCCGCCAGCGACCTGGGCAAATACAAGACGATCTTCCAGATGACCGCCATCCCCGGACTGCTTCTGCACTACGATTATTACTGGCTGTTCGGCCTTCGCTGGGAACTTTTCCATGTCGACATGTACAACTTCGGTATTTTCTATTTTTACGTCGCCTTCTTCATGACCCTGTGGTCGGGTGGTGATTATCTCTTTAAATTCTTTAAGGTTATTGCCAGATAAAGGTTTCCGCGGGCTGTCATTTTTTGCCGAATTTTTTATTGACTTGGGAAAAGCCTTTTGTTATACATAAGCCCGCTCGCGACAGCGGGCTCCAAAGTGAGCGGGAATAACTCAGTGGTAGAGTGCAACCTTGCCAAGGTTGAAGTCGCGGGTTCGAATCCCGTTTCCCGCTCCAGAAAAGAACAGACCCCAGGATCACCGGTCCTGGGGTTTTTTGCTGTCTGCGTCGCCCCGGACCGGGGCCAGGGAAGCGCTCGAAAATGAATGCCGATACCCGTTTTTTCGCCACCGTTCCGCGCCGAATGGAACACCTGCTGGTCGAGGAGTTGCGTCGGCTCGGCGCCGTGGAGATCCAGGAGAGTCGCTCCGGCGTCTATTTCGCCGGTGGCCTCGAAACGGCGCTACGGGTCTGCCTCTGGTCTCGCCTGGCGAGCCGGGTCTTGCTCCCGCTGGCCGAATTCCCCGCCGCCACCCCCGAGCAGCTCTATGCCGGAGCTGCGGCCATCGCCTGGGATGAGCATCTGGCGCCGGAGGGAACGCTGGCGGTCGATTGTACCCTGACGGCTTCGAGCCTCAACCATTCCCACTATGCGGCACTCAAGGTCAAGGATGCCGTTGTCGATCGCTTTCGCAACCGTTGCGGCATCCGTCCTTCGGTCGCCGTGGAACGTCCGGACCTGCGGATCAACGTGCACGTCCATCGCGACGTGGCGACGATCAGCCTCGATCTCTCCGGGGAGAGCCTGCATCGCCGCGGGTACCGGGAAGAGGGGGGGGCGGCGCCGTTGAAGGAGAATCTGGCGGCCGCCATCCTGCTCAAGGCCGGCTGGCTTGAAACGGCGCAGAAAAACGGCGTCCTGGTCGATCCGATGTGCGGCTCCGGCACCCTGCCGATCGAGGCGGCGCTCATGGCCGCCGATATCGCCCCGGGTCTGCTGCGCCCCTACTTCGGTTTTTCTGGCTGGCTGGGGCATGACTCACGGCTCTGGCAGCAACTGGTCACGGAGGCCGAGACGCGGCGGTTGACGGGGCTGGCGCGAATCCCTCTCATCGTCGGCTACGATGCCAACCCGGCGGCTATTCGTGCCGCCTGGGCCAACCTCGAGCGGGCCGGATTGGCGGGACGGGTCCATTTCGAACGCCGCGACGTCGGCGAGCTCTCGCCGCCGTCCGCCGGCGGAGAGCGGGGCGGCCTGGTGGTCGTCAACCCGCCCTACGGTGAGCGCCTCGGCGAGGTGGAGGAACTGCACGGCCTTTACCGTACCCTGGGAGAGCGGCTGAAGGGTCACTTTTCAGGCTGGAACGCCGCCGTCTTCACCGGCAATCCCGAACTCGGCAGGGATCTCGGGCTGCGCGCCAGGCGGCTGCACACGCTCTTCAACGGGGCACTGGAATGCCGTCTGTTGCAGTTCGAAGTGGCCCCGGAATGGTTCGCCTCCCTGCCGGACGAGCACCGCAGCAGAACCCATAAAGTCGCTCCCGTGAACCTCGGGGAAGGGGCGGAGATGTTCGCCAACCGGCTGCGCAAGAATCTGCGCAATCTCGGCCGCTGGGCACGGCAGAACGACATCGCCTGCTACCGGCTCTACGATGCCGATCTGCCGGAGTATGCCGTTGCTGTCGACCTCTATGAACGGTGGGTGCACGTCCAAGAGTATGAAGCCCCCACCACCATCGATCCGCAAAAGGCCGAGAGCCGCCTGCGCGACGTGCTGGCGGTGCTGCCGACGGTCCTGGAGGTTCCTGCCGAGAACGTCTTCCTGAAGGTGCGGCGGCGGCAGAAAGGGACCTCCCAGTACCAGAAATTCGACCGCCGCGGCGAGTTCCACGAAGTGCACGAGGGGGGTTGCCGGTTCCTGGTCAACTTCACCGACTACCTCGACACCGGCCTGTTCCTCGACCACCGTCCGACGCGGCAACTGCTGCGAGAACTGGCGCCCGGGAAGCATTTCCTCAACCTCTTCGCCTACACCGGGGCGGCCACCGTGTATGCCGCCGCCGGCGGGGCCCGCGCTACCACCACTGTCGATTTGTCGCAGGTTTACCTTGACTGGGCGCAGCGCAACCTGGCGTTGAACGGCTTCTCCGGGGCGCAGCATGAGTTTGTCCGCGCCGACTGCCTGGAGTGGCTGCAGCGGGAGCGCCGCCGGTTCGACCTCATTTTCCTCGATCCGCCGACCTTTTCCACCTCCAAGCGCATGGAAGCCACCTTCGACGTGCAGCGCGATCACGTCCCGCTGCTGCGGACGGCCGCCGGCCTGCTCGCCTCCGGCGGCGTACTGATTTTTTCAAACAATAACCGCCGTTTCAAGATGGATCGCGAGTCGCTGCCGGAGCTGCAGATCGAGGAGGTCACCCGGCAGACCATCCCCCGGGACTTCGAGCGCAACCCGCGCATTCACAACTGCTGGAGAATCACTCTTCCCGCCGGGAATTGACCTGGGTCATGTCCTGACACCTCCCGCCTGAGCATAATGGGCCGCATACCGACAGCGTCCGGTCCATTTTGTCACGAAAGGAGTTCCCCGGTGAAAATCCTGCTCCCCCTCCTCGCGCTGCTGCTGGGCGCCTCTGCCGCCCCGGCCGCTCCGACCATCACCTGTCACTGTTTTCAGGACCGCAGCTTCGAACCGCAGCGGCCGGCCGCCACCGACCCCTATATCCTGGCCACTACCCAGAACTCGCTGCTGGCCGCCGCCTTCGGACTTCCGAAAAATGAGGTGGTCCGGGCCAAGATAGCCGGTGCCTCGGGGGACCGTCTCTGGGTGGTTCATTACCTCGCCGCCCGTTCCGGCCATGCGGCCGGGCAAATCGAGGCAGCCCGGCAGCAGGCTTCCGAGTGGCAATCTGTATTGAGCTCCCTGCGTTTTGATCCGGGTCTCCTCTCGCCGCGCTTTATCAGCGCCCTGGTGGCGGCGGGTAGCGACGAAACTCTGGCCGCGGCGGCCGTCAACGCGACCCTGGAGTCGCGCCTGGGAGCCGAGCCGGCGGCCATCGACACTCTGCGCACGGCCGGGGCGACCAGCCAGGAGACCATTCTTGCATTCTTCCTCGGGCGCCGGACCGGTTGGCCGGCCAGGGAACTATTCCAGCGGGTGACATCCGGCAATGCCACCTGGGAGAGATTCTGCATGCTTCCGGCCTCGAGGCGATGAATATCGACGACGAAATCGGCCGTTTGCTGCGCTGACGGCGCCTCAATTTCTGGTCGATCCTCTTTGTGTATTTTGGCGCCGCAGCAGGCAGAGAGTGCCAAATAGAAGTTGACAACTCCTTGATCAGAGAGGTATTTAGAGGGCGGAAATCCCATTTTGTTCGGTTCTTTTCTTGCCCTGGACCGGCCCCGCAGAGGACGCCGGGAACGGGTTCAGAGGGGGGAGCCCAAGCATGCAGCAGGCATCGTTATCCCTCGGGTGATATGAGTCGTCCGTTAATCACCATCGTCGTCGCTATGACTCGGCAGAGTGTCATCGGCCGAAAGGGGCGGCTCCCCTGGCATATTCCCGAGGATTTGAGGCTGTTCAGGGAACTGACCACCGGGCAGACCGTCATCATGGGGCGAGAGACATTTATCTCGATCGGCCACCCCTTGCCGGAGCGCCGCAATATCGTCGTCACCCGGACGCTACGGGAGATTGCCGGAGTGGAGATCTGCCGGAGCTTTTCAGAAGCTCTGAAAAAGGGCACCGCCGACGGCAAAAAGATTTTTGTCATCGGCGGCAGGAGGATCTATCGCCACGCCCTGCCGATCGCCGATGCCATGGTGGTCTCATGGATCAGGGAAGATTATGCCGGTGACACCTTTTTCCCCGAATCTGACCTGGAGACCTGGTCGGTGGAGAAGGTAGAAGAGCATGCGGAATTCACCCGGGTCTGGTACAAAAAGCGAAAACCTGTCACGGACCGCTGCATTGCCCCAGGTGAACGAAGGAGAGATCCATGGCCGACCTGACTTTGACCTGCCCGCATTGCGGCTTTGCCAGGGCGATGCCGGCGGAGAAAGTTCCCGAGCGCCCCGTCCGCGTAATCTGTCCGAAATGCCGGGAAAGTTTCGCTTACCGCAAACCCGCGGCCGTCCCGACTCCCCAGGAAGCGGAGAGCCCCCTTCCTCCCTCCGCCGTACCGCCTTCGGGAGTCGGGGCCCCTGAGCCGGAACCGTTACCGCCCGGCCCGCTTCGGGGTATCGGCGAGCTGTTCAAGGATACCTGGGGAATCTACGTCCGCCGGGTCGGCGTGCTGATGGGCCTCTATCTTCTCGCCATCCTGTTTCTGCTGGTTCCGATCGGCGTCTTCGCTCTGCTCGGCGCTGCCGTTTCCGCCGTTTTGCCCGACCTCTCGATGCCCCTGCTCGTTGCCGGCATCCTGACCGGCCTTCTCCTCGGGAGCGTTGTCCTGTTCTGGGGGCTGGCGGCCATGGTCTATGCCGTCGCCGATGAGAACCTCGACATCAGGACGGCTCTGCAGAGAGGCTGGAGCCGGCTCTGGGCCTTTGCCTGGGTCTTTACCCTCACCGGCTTCATCGTCACCGGCGGCTTCCTGCTCCTGATCATCCCCGGGATCATTTTCTCCGTCTGGTTCTTCCTCTCCCAGTTCGTTCTCGCCGCCGAGGACGAGCGGGGGATGCGTGCCCTGCTCAAAAGCAAGTCCTACATGCAGGGGCGTTTTTTCGAGGTTTTTCTCCGCCTGTTCGTCGTCTGGATGGTTTCGGCGGCAATCGGCATGGTGCCGGTGCTCGGCGCCGTTCTCTCCCTTCTCTTCGTCCCTTTCATGATGATATACGGTTGGCTGATCTACGATGATCTGCGGCCGAAAAGCGGAAACTTTCCCTTCACCTGTACGACCGGCGAAAAGGCAACCTGGCTGGGAATCGGCGCCCTCGGCTTCCTGATTGTCCCACTCTCTCTGCTGCTGCTGGCGGTCGGCTGGTTGGGGCTTTCACTATCCAGCATCAATTTGCCTTGGCGATGGTCCGGCTTCTAGCAGGCTGATGAAAAACGCCCATCTGCTGCGTTGCCCTCATCCCTCGTCAACGACGTACCCTCCAGGTACGCCTTATTCCTCAGGATTTCGGGCGCCTTGCATCTGGGCATTTTTGATCAGCCTGGAAAACCAAGTTTTTTAACAGCTTTCTTGACATCCGCTGTTTATTTATCGGGAGGTGGTTTGGGGCGCAACGACAAGAGCCGTCTTCCGTTTGGAAGGCGGCTCTCATGCGTCGTCTGCTGTTCGACGTCCATCAGTTCCTACCCTCGTCGCCGCCGCTTTCGCGGGAAAGGTTAAAGGGATCGTACAGCCACGGCGCCACCCGGTAATGGGCGCTCGGGTCGTAGTGGTCGTTGTGCCAGTAATATTCCTCTACCGTCTCGATCTCAATGATATTACTAACGGACCAATTGCCCCGGACCTCGACTCCCTGCTCGTTGACCCAAGTGGTTGTCGACGCTTTTTTATCGGTCTCTACGAAACCGACACCGGCAGTGACAAGCATCGTCAGCAGAAAAACCATAATGGTGAAAAGTCGTGACATTTCCCTTCCTCCTTTCATCGGCTGCGAGGAAGTCCTTACAAAATTATTATATAACGTTTCTCCATCTGCCGTCATTGCATGGCCCGAATGGGAGGAGGAACCGTTCTGTGGTATGCATCCAGGCAGAGGTCCGTTGACGCTGCCGAAACAGGAGGAGCTGCGTGCAGAAAGCTACCCGGTCTCGCCGGTTGGCTCAGGATGCCAGATGGCGCACGAACCAGTCCCGGGCCAGCTCCGCCACCTTCTCCAGCGCCCCCTGTTCCTCGAAGAGATGAGTAGCACCAGGGACGATGGCCAGCTCCTTCACCGATGTCAGACGAGCCAGGGCCTGCCGGTTCAGCTCGAGCACCCCGGCGTCTCGCTCGCCCACGATCAGCAGGGTAGGGGAGACCACTTCTGCCAGGAAAGGCGTGGCCAGGTCCGGCCGGCCGCCGCGGGAGACTACCGCGGCAATGGCACCGCCGACCTCGGCCGCTCCCCGCAGCGCCGCTGCCGCGCCGGTGCTGGAGCCGAAATAGCCCAGCGCCATCCCCGCTCCCTCCGGTCGGGCCGTCAGCCACCGGGTGACCGCTACCAGCCGGCGGACCAGGAGGTCGATGTTGAAGCGGTTTGCGTAGTCGGCATCCTCCTCCTTGGTCAGGAGGTCGAAGAGCAGGGTGCCGAGCCCGCCCTGTTGCAGAAAGCGGGCGACGAAGGTGTTGCGTGGGCTCAACCGGCTCGAGCCGCTGCCGTGGGCGAAGAGGACGACTCCTTTGGCCTTCTCCGGCAGACCCAGTAGACCATCGAGGGTGATCGGGCCGATCTCGATTCTCACGTTTTGCTCCATCCTGTTCTCCTTTCCGGTTCCGTCCATCGATTCTATTGGTCTGGTGATTAAACGGGTAAATCTTGTCGTAGGGGCGGCCCTCTGTGGCCGCCCGGGGCAGGCACAGGGGCCTGCCCCTACATCATTGCAATTTAACTACCGAGGCCACCTCTGGTTCCAGCCTAGCAGCAGCCCCGGCAAGGTCAAGGCAGAACGAGGAGAGGCTGGTACCGGAGGCGGTCAGTCGATCCTGTTGTCGGTACCATTGGCTCTTCGATGACCGGGTTGGAGCCTGCTTGTGCATCTCTTCCAATCTTTTGGCGTTGCTTTGAATGTCGAGGGTTTGTGGTAGAATTTCAAACGTAAAGATGCTCGACGATTATCTGCACGGCAGCAAGAAAATCTGATTTCGAGGGAGGGTCTGTCCATGCCGTTGATCAAAGGGGTGCTGGAGAAGGCGCTGCAGGAGAGCAGGATCACCCGCCGCGAATGGGAAGTGGTTCTCGAGTATGCGACACTGACGGGAGAGGTGGTTCGGGAAGGGGAAAATTCACACCTCTGTCACTTGGTGAGCCTACTCGAAGGAGGAGAGGTGACGGTCGAGGGTGTGCCGCAAGCCGAGATTCTGCGCTGCCTGGCGGTGTTTGCCTGAGCGGTCGGGCGCCCTGAAGGCACCTGCCGATCTCCATTTTTCTCCTTGACACCCCGGTAGCGATTTGATATCACTACCGAGCCTTAAACGCCGCCTTCGGCGTCGTTTCGGGGCCCCGTCGCCAAGTGGTAAGGCAGAGGTCTGCAAAACCTCCATCACCAGTTCGAATCTGGTCGGGGCCTCCAATTAGAAACCAAGCCAGCCCCTCGCGGCTGGCTTTTTTACTTCTGTGCGCCATGGACTCCTTCGCCCTGCCCATCTTGATCCTTTTCGTTCTGGTCGGCTCCCTGGCAGGTTTTCTGGCCGGACTCATGGGCATCGGCGGGGGGATCATCCTCATTCCCCTGTTCCTCTGGTCCTTCAAGGTAGCGGGGTTTTCTCCCGACATCATCGTCCATTCCGCTTTCGGCACCAGCCTCGCGATCATCATTCCCACTGCCGTCAGCAGCACCCTGGGACACCGCAAGCGGGGCAATGTCGAGTGGCGGCAGGTTTCACGCATGGCTTGTGGCGGCGTTTTCGGGGTCCTGGCCGGCTCGTCCCTGGCGGCAGGGTTGCCGGGTGACGTGCTCAAGGAGCTGTTCGGCCTGATGCAGATCGGTTCGGGGCTGAAGATGTTTCGCCACAAATCCCATCTGCCGCCGGAGGAGGCTGCCGGCATCCCGACCCGCTGGCTGTTGCTGACCGGTTTTGTCGTCGGTACCTTTTCCGCCTTCTTCGGCGTCGGCGGCGGGATTGTGGCGGTCCCCATGATGGTAATTCTGCTGCGCCAGCCGATCCACCTGGCGGTGGGGAACTCCAGCGCCCTGATGGTCATCTCCGCCATCGCCGGGTCAATCTCCTATGTTGTCCACGGCTGGGGGCTGCCGCAGCTTCCCCCGTTCTCCCTCGGCTATGTGAACCAGTTGGTAGCCGTCATCATCGCTCCCCTGACCATCGTCTTCGCCCGCCTGGGGGTGCGGCTTGCCTCCCGCACCGACCATGCTAAGCTGATGAAGACGTTCGCCGGCTTTCTGATCTTCACCGGCGCCTACATGGCCCTAGGGCTGTTCTTCCGCTGAAACCGCCAAGGCGGGAGCCGCCCGCGATTTTCCGGAGGTCGTCATGCAACGTTCATCGGCCGTGGCCGGCCAGTTTTACCCCAGTCAGCCGGATGTCCTGCGCCAAACCGTAGAGGAACTCCTACCGAAGGTTCCGGCGCCACAGCCAGTCATCGGCGTCATGGTGCCCCACGCCGGCTATGTCTATTCCGGAGCCATCGCCGGCGAGACCTTCGCCCGGGTCCAGATCCCCTCCCGCGTCGTCATCATCGGACCCAATCACCGCGGGGTCGGTCACCCCGCCGCTGTTTTCCCTGCCGGCAGCTGGCTTACCCCGCTCGGGGAGGCGGCCGTTGACGGCGAACTCGCCGACACGCTTCTCGCCGAGTGCCCCGGCCTGAGCGCCGACCCGGAGGCGCATCGCTTCGAGCATTCCCTGGAAGTCCAGGTCCCGTTTATCCAGGTCCTCAATCCGCAAGCCGCCATCGTGCCGATCTGCCTCGGGCATCTGCGCCTGGAGGACCTGCTGGCCATCGGGAAGGCGCTAGGGGGGGCTCTGGCCCGTTTCGGGCAGAAGGTCCTGCTGGTCGCCAGCACCGATATGACCCATTACGAACCGGGCGACATCGCACGCGGAAAAGACCATCTGGCCCTCGATCGGGTCCTCGCGCTCGATCCCGAAGGGCTTTACCGGAAAGTGTGCGAGAGGAGAATCTCCATGTGCGGCTTCATGCCGACGGTATTGATGCTGGCGGCGGCTGCGGAGCTTGGAGCGACTACCGCAAGCCTGGTGCGCTACGGGAATTCGGGTGATGTCACCGGCGACCAGACCGAGGTGGTCGGCTATGCCGGGGTGATTGTCGCGTAGCCAGAAAAACCTTGTCAATTCTGTGACTTTTGCAGTATAAAACCGGGGTTGCCGATGGCGGCCCCTTTTGTTTAAAATGGTAATCTCTCGATTTCAGGAGTTCAGGATGCCCAACCTGCGTGTTCGTTTTGCCCCCAGCCCGACCGGCTACCTGCATATCGGCGGCGCCCGCACGGCGCTGTTCAACTACCTGCTGGCCCGCAAGGAAAAGGGGACGTTTATTCTGCGCATCGAGGATACCGACGTCGCCCGTTCCACCCAGGAGTCGGTGGATGCCATCCTGCAGGCGATGGAGTGGCTGGGCCTCTCCTACGACGAGGGCCCGTACTACCAGTCCGAACGGTTTGACCTCTACCGGCAGAAGGTTGAGGAGCTGCTGGCCGCCGGGAAGGCTTTCCGCTGCTACTGCACGGCCGAAGAGCTCGAGGCCAAGCGCGAGGCGGCGCTGAAGAGCGGCGGCAAACCGAAATACGACGGCACCTGCCGCAACCGGACCGATCATCCGGCCGACCGGCCGTTCGTGGTACGCTTCCGTTCATCACAGGAAGGAACGACCACCTTCGCCGACCGGATCAAGGGGCCGATCTCCTTCCAGAACGAGGAACTCGACGACGTCATCATCCAGCGCTCCGACGGCACCCCCACCTACAACTTTGTGGTCGTGGTGGACGATGCAGAGATGGGAATCAACCTGGTCATCCGCGGCGACGACCACATCAACAACACCCCCCGGCAGATCCTGATGTATCAGGCGCTCGGCTACCCGGTCCCCGAGTTCGCCCATGTGCCGATGATCCTCGGGGCCGACAAGACCCGTCTCTCCAAGCGGCACGGCGCCACCTCGGTGATGGCCTACAAGGAGATGGGGTTTCTGCCGGAAGCATTGGTCAATTACCTTGTCCGGCTCGGCTGGTCCTACGGCGACCAGGAAATCTTCACCATGGACGAACTGATCGAGAAGTTCGGTCTGGAAAATGTCGGTCGGTCTGCCGGGGTTTTCAACCCCGACAAGCTGCTCTGGCTCAACGCCCATTACATCAAATCGGGCGACCCCGTCCGGCTGGGGAACCTGCTGCGGGAATATCTTGACGCCATGGGGGTCAGCACCGAGGGTGGGCCGGAACTGCCGGCAGTAGTCCGGACGCTCCAGGAACGCTCGCGGACGATGGTGGAGATGGCCGAAGGGGCTGCTTTCTATTTTTCCAAAGAGGTCGTCTATGACCCCGAAGCGGCCGCCAAGCATCTCACCGCCGACAAGCAGCCGGTGCTGGCGGCGCTGCAGCGCGGTCTAAAATCCTGCACCGGTTTCGACGAGGCGGCGATCGAGGCGGTTTTCGCCGAGGTTCTCGCCGACCTCGGGCTCAAGCTGGGCAAGGTCGGACCCGCCGTCCGCGTGGCTTTGGTCGGCGGCACGGTCAGCCCCGGCATCTACGAGGTCCTGGCGGTTCTGGGCAGGGAAGAGAGCCTTCGGCGGCTTGCCAATGCCATCCAATTTCTGCAGCAGACGTGATAAAAAAGCACTACCAGCTTGATAGACACGAAGCCCTTCCGTGCCCCTGCACCGAGGGGCTTTTCGTTTTAACAACCAGCCCTTAGGTGAACACTGTTCATGCGTTTTCGATGCCCATTGTGCCGCCGGCAGCTCCTGCTGAACTACGGAATGGGGGAAAACTTGACGGGTCAGAAAATCGGGATAGAGTGAATCCGTAATCGAAAAGTCGATCCCGACAAAGCCAAACCTGCCGTGAGGCGGGGACGGAAAGCCACGGATCTCCGAGGCGAGAAGATGGCCGAGCTGCCGAAGGATGTCACATCCTTAAGAGGTGGTTTGGCCTTTATTTTTGGGATTTTCCACGCGACACGTCCCGCTGGGAAGGACCTCCCTGGCGGGCAATGCTTCTGCATCTTCGAACCAAAGAAAGGAGAGCATCCCATGCCAACGATCACGACCAAAGACGGCACGCAGATCTATTACAAGGACTGGGGGACGGGGCAGCCCGTCGTCTTCAGCCATGGCTGGCCGCTGAGCGCGGACGCCTGGGAAGACCAGATGTTCTTCCTCTGTAACCACGGATACCGCTGCATCGCCCATGACCGCCGCGGCCATGGCCGCTCGAGCCAGCCCTGGAA